>Ga0308163_10001484_pt1 | contig 25358 bp, 21 predicted proteins | sample PhyTR1_FD_201037 | JGI IMG/M metagenome (GOLD analysis project Ga0308163, IMG submission 201037) | Phyllosphere microbial communities from UC Gill Tract Community Farm, Albany, California, United States - DLSLT.R1 | ecosystem: Host-associated > Plants > Phyllosphere > Unclassified | place: USA... | reverse complement strand
ACCAGGTTTTTAATCATAGTTTCTTCTTAAGTATTCCATATAGCCCAGGCACGGAGGGCCTGCAGCTGAAGCATTTCCAAACCGTTTTTGACTACAGCGCCCCGGGCTTTCGCACGGCTCATAAATGCAGTTTCTTCCGGATTATATACCAGATCGTACGCAAGATGCTGATCTGTCAGTAAATGATAAGGTATTGCGGGCGCCCCTTCTATATTGGGAAAAGTACCCAGGGGTGTAGTATTAATAATCAGCTGGTGTGAAGCAACCAGTTCCTCAGTGAGCTGCTCGTATAGAACAGCACCCGGCACAGCAGTTCTTACTACAGAAATATAAGAGATATTCAGCTGGTCCAATACATATTTTACTGCCTTTGCCGCACCACCGTCACCCAAAACCAGTGCTTTGGTATGGTGTGCCTTTAAACAGGGTTTAAGCGATTCGGCGAAACCAAAAGCATCGGTATTATATCCTTTCAGCCACCTTTTACCCTCCCTGTTTTCAATAGAAATGCAGTTTACCGCACCTATCGTTTTTGCTGCATCATCCAGATCATTCAGATAGGGCAGCACATTAACTTTATGGGGGATTGTGATATTCAGCCCCATTAGGGTATTATCCTGTTCAGTTAATGTGGTAATGGAATCAATATTTTCCATTGGGAACAGCTCATAGCTGCAATCCTCAATGCCCTCCTGCTCAAACTTTTCCGTAAAAAATTTCTTAGAAAAAGAATGTCCCAGCGGAAAACCTATTAATCCAAATGTCCTCATCATCAACAGCTTTTACTTGCCTGAATTAAGAAAGTAATCAAAAGTATCACCTCTGAGTCCCAAACGGATAGTTTCCAGAGGAATCACTTCAGCTGGCGCGATATTGCCCAGGTTTACATTGCTGCCAATAAGTTTGATAAACCAAACCTGCTGTTCTTTCTGGGGAGCTTCCCAAATGATAGTTTCCTGTGGGATCTGGGTAAGGATCTCATCTACCAGGCCTTCACGTACTTCACCTGATCCCCTGTAAATCCCCACATTTCCACCTTCTCTGGCTTCAGCAATCACTTTCCATGCACCTGCTTCGATTTCGGCATTCATAAGTTTTATCCATTTGTAAGGCGCAAATATTTTAGTGGCGTCTTTAGATCCAACTTCAGAAATCACGGTTACGTGTTTGGCAAGTTTACTTATATATTCACATTTAAGATCATGTTCGATCTCGATAGAACCATCTGATACTTCGGCATATTCCATTCCGTACTGTTCCAGTACGCGGATATAATCTTCAAACTGGTTACGGATGATAAAAGCTTCGAATAGTGTCCCTCCAAAGTAAGTCGGAATACCTGCACTGCGGTATATATCAAGCTTCTCTTTCAGTTTTGGGGTAACAAAGGAAGTAGCCCAACCTAATTTAACAATATCTGAATGTATGCCTGCAACATCTATAAAGTCTTCTGTCTGTCTTAAACTGAGGCCTTTGTCCATTACCATGGTAATGCCGCTCTGGCGTGGTTTAACCGGACGTTCCGGAATATTATTTAATGGGTAATTCATATCTGCTGCAAAGGTGATAAAAAAAATCAAGAACAGCCTGCATAATTTTTATTGGCTTTAAAGGCACTAAAATGAACTATTTATGGTCCCCCTGATTACTTGATATACTTATTGATCACCTCTACAATTGCCCTGTTATCCTGTAGCTGCGGCAGGTATTCAAATAAAATGTAGTGTTTATCCGGATCAGTTACGAGTGCAGTTTCAAGGTAAACAATAGCATCATTGTTCTGTCCGAGTGCAAACAGATAAGCCACCATACGGTAATACAGTTCGGCCGCATCGGGATTGTTTTTTATCCCATCGGCAATCGTTTCCGATGCCTCAAGCAACCTTCCCTGCTCATACAACACGGTAGAAAAATCCAGCCAGGCTTCAATGTCGAGCGGGTTGTATTCAAGTACTTTTGAATAGGCTTCAACAGACTGTTCGATCTGCCCCAGCTTATAATAGGCATCGGCCATTGCAAACCAGAAGTCCGGATTTTCATCGTCCAGTTCTATAGCTTTTTTATAGAAATGAAGCGATTCAAAATAACGTTCTTCAAAGTTCAGCGTTACGCCTATACCAAACCAGGCATCTGCCAGTTTCCCGTCCATCTTTACAGATTTCTTGTAGTAGGCACGGGCTTCGTCCATACGCTCCAGCTTTTCATAACATTCGCCGATGGCGCAGTACGTATCCGCATTGGGTTTTTCGTATTCCCAGGTTTGTTTATATACCTCGATTGCTTCGGCATACCGGTCCAGCTGTACCAGTGCATTTCCTTTATTGTAATATGCTGATGCAAAATTGTCTTTGATCAGAATGGCATAATCATAGGCATCAATTGCTTTTTCAAACAAATCAAGCTTGTGGTACGAATTGGCGAGATTATACCATGCCGCGTATGAATAGGGATCGTTGTCGATATATTCCTGGTAAAATTGTATGCTTTCTTCCTGTTTATCCAGGATATCGTAACAGAAGGCCAGTTCATACAGGCCATCCTTATTCTCCATGTTCTGTTCCAGGCTCTGCTTGATATATTTGATTGCACTTTCGTAATCCAGCATATTCTGATATACATAAGCAATATGCAGCAGAATCTCGTCTGTAGTTTCAGCAAAAGTCAGTGCGATCTGGAAATTATCCAGCGCTTCGGCATAACGCTCCAGGCTGTTGTAAATATTTCCACGCAGCACATAGATTTCCGCTTCGGAGGCTTCCAGCATCTCTGCCTTTTGCAGGGAGAAGAATGCCCGGTCTGTCTGATCGGTTATAAATAATAATTGCGCCTGTTTAATTAAAAATACCGCAGCATACGGGTGCTGGTTCAGGGCGTATTCTATCACCTGGAGTGCCTTTACAGGGTCGCTCTTTTCAATATAGTAGTCAATAATGTTTTCGAAAGCCTGGGCATCAAAGAAATATTGATCCTGATTCCTTAACATCTCCTCGTAACGTTCTACCGAACGTTGTGCATCATCACTAAAATCAAAGTAAAATTCCTCTTCCATTGTATTTACTAATTAAAGAACATCTCCCTTTTTCTAAAATACAGTATAAGTTTACAGTATTGTGTAGCATCTGACCGAAATAATTATCAACATCCAAACATATTGACTGTTAATTGGCTGATATTATTAATTTTAACTACGATTGAATGGCAAGCAGTGTCAGCATCTTTTTATTGCTGTTGGGATTATTTCCAGAATTCATACAAAGATAACGCAACTTTATTGTAATAACGGTAAAATTCAGGTCAGGAAATGAGCCCTCAGGATTTCATGCTTTCCCGTTTTTTTTTGTTGATTTGTATAAATCAATCTCCATAAAAATGCAAACTGACATCAATTCTGTTTTAAAAAACCTGGGCATAACGGATACCAATCCGGCTTACAGCACAGGCAGCACCTGGGGCGGTACAGGAAGTTTAGGCACACTGGACAGTTACTCACCGGCAGACGGCAGGAAGATTGCTTCGGTACAGCTGGCAGACCAGGAAGATTACGAACATGTCATCACCCAGGCGCAGAAAGCTTTCAGTTTCTGGCGCGGCATCCCTGTACCAAAGAGGGGTGATATCGTGCGTCAGCTTGGCGATGCCCTGCGTAAATACAAGCAGGACCTCGGAACGCTTGTATCTTATGAAATGGGTAAAAGCCTGCAGGAAGGACTCGGCGAAGTGCAGGAAATGATTGATATCTGCGACTTTGCGGTGGGCCTGTCCCGCCAGCTATATGGCTTGACCATGCACTCTGAACGTCCGCATCACCGCATGTACGAGCAGTGGCATCCACTGGGAGTAGCAGGCATCATCTCCGCATTCAATTTTCCCGTTGCCGTATGGAGCTGGAATGCTGCTCTGGCACTGGTTTGCGGAAATGTATGTGTTTGGAAACCTTCATCCAAAACCGCACTATGTGCCATTGCCTGTCAGCATATTCTTGCATCAGTACTTAAACACAATGATATGCCCGAAGGGATCAGCTCGCTGCTGATCAGTGAGGAACTGATAGGCAACAAAATTAATAATGATAAACGCATCCCCCTGGTATCTTTTACAGGCTCCACCCGTGTGGGCCGGATAGTCTCCGCAGCAGTAGCTTCGAGATTTGGTAAAAGCATCCTCGAACTCGGAGGCAACAACGCAATCATCATCTCTAAAGATGCAGATCTGGACATGTCTATCATCGGTGCCGTCTTTGGCGCAGTAGGTACTGCCGGGCAGCGCTGCACCTCTACCCGCCGCCTGATTATCCATGAGGAGGTCTATGAAGATTTCAAAAACAAACTGCTGAGCGCTTACGCACAGCTGCGCATCGGCAATCCCCTGGATCAGCATAACCATGTCGGCCCGCTCATCGACCAGCAGGCGGTAGACCAGTACACAAAAGCGATTGAAAAAGGAAAAGCTGAAGGCGCAAACTTCATTGTAGAAGGCGGAGTCCTTACAGGCGATGGCTACACCTCAGGATGTTACGTTAAACCCTGCATAGCCGAAGTAGAAAACCATTACCAGATCGTACAGGATGAAACTTTCGCACCCATCCTCTACCTCATTAAATATAAAACACTCGAAGAAGCCATCAGGCTGCAGAATGATGTGCCCCAGGGACTGTCTTCTGCAATCATGACCCTCAATCTGAGAGAAGCCGAACTCTTCCTGTCAGCATCCGGATCAGACTGTGGCATTGCCAATGTCAACATCGGTACCTCAGGAGCCGAAATCGGTGGTGCCTTCGGCGGAGAAAAGGAAACCGGCGGCGGCCGCGAAAGCGGTTCCGATGCATGGAAAGGTTACATGCGCAGACAAACCAACACAATCAATTACGCAGATACCCTGCCATTAGCCCAGGGAATCAAGTTTGATCTGTAACGGTCTTAAACACCATGTTTATCACCCTGCTTGCCCACCTTGCTTATCCATCATGTTGACCGCTTTGCTTATCCACCACGCTTGTCCACCCTGCTTTGGATTAACCACTGGATAATCGTTAAAAAACGATACCCCTTGCACTATTGATGCCTCCTGGTAACCTTTAGCAGCAGGCAGCATCAATAGTGCAAGGGGTATCTTTTAGCGAAGCCAGAATATCTCTAAGAAAAGACCAGGCAGATATGATGTCCTTGTTTAAGTAAGCTATTTTTTCACAGCTTTAATCATTGCTGTTTCAGTCTCTCCCTGCTCATGATTAGTTACAACCGCAGCAAATCTCTCCGTGTTCATTGTCGCAGTACTATGTGCTCTGATAATATGCTTTTCAGAAGTACCAAGTAATTCCAGATCAGCCTTATCATTAATCACAGTATAAATGCTACGCGTATCAGCCTTGATACGTGCCGTTGCATTATCTTTCAGCATTACCTGAAGATATTTCACATTAAATTTGCCGATGGTTTTAACACAAGCCTGGTTAGCAGCATCTATGCGGTAGATATCTTTCACATACAAAGTAATACTAATCGGTCTGTCCACCAACGTTCCTACGGTCAATGTGTTTCCTACCTGTTTGATGGATACCAGGTCACGGTCCTCCTCATCAAGAGAAATCCATTCCGACTTGCTCTGTACCACAACCACTTTTAAATTACCTTTCACTATAACTTTTTTAATGTCCGGATTAGCAGACCTGATCTCAATCATCGTTCCTCTTGCCGCAGCAGTAGAGGCGAATACTGTTGCTGATAAAACGATAGCAGTTAATGCTGATGCGAATAATGTTTTTAACGTTTTCATATTTGTAAGTTTTTAGGGTTCTTTTATAAACCGTTGTTTCTAAATAGTTCACAAATAAGACGCAGACTCCTAAGTAACGTTGCAAAAAAAACCCGTTTTTATACCACAGGGCGTAATAATCCGACAAACTCCCCTTCAATTTCGACCAACACTTTACAAAAAATCACGTTTAATTTCCATTCTAGTTGACAGCAATACAAATTTGATGTATGTTTAGAGATTTAATAAAATTAGACGCCCTTCCTTTTTAATTAATTAGCTCATGTTACGCGTAGATAGCTCCAAACCCTGCAAAATCGTTTATTCATTGTGTAAGCATGAATATCTGGGCTATTTGATTGAACCACATATCGTTCAACTCAATCCCCAGGGCGATTTTTCCCTGACCTATCAGCGGCTGTTCAGTCATACAGCAAAAGAATTCACTAAACACCTCACAGAATCAGACCTCAGAATCATCAAAATACTGGATGAAACAGAGCAGGACCACGTGATCAAGAAGTTTCACAAAAAAGCCATCAGGCCTTTTGAGTTTTTCAGCAGGTTTTATGACGACCGCTTTTATGAGTCGGTACGCCCAAAAATTGAAAAGAAACTGGCAGAGGTACTGGAGATGTTAAAAGATAAGGACGATCTCTACCTGATGGATAAAGACGGCTGGCCGGCAGAACGTAAGATAGAGCTGGCAACAGAACCTGCCACTATACTCTTCCATTTCAGAAGAAATGAAGAAGAAACCCGTTACTTTCCTACCATAAAATACCAGGGCCTGCGTATTGAATTTATGTTTAAGGACGCGCAGATCGTCAGCAATCAGCCCTCATGGATGCTGCTGAACGATGTCCTCTACTTTTTTGAACAGGACATAGAAGGGAAAAAGCTGGTCCCATTTTTAAACAAACGTTATATCTCAATTCCAACAGCAAAGGAAGAAACCTATTTTGAGAAGTTTGTGGCCCCGCTGATTGAGAAATACCATGTCTATGCAGAAGGTTTCGAGATCAGGACCGAAAAACATGACCCCACTGCAATGATCAGGGTAATTTATGTAGAAGGGGGAATCTCGCAGATACAACTGTGCTTTTGTTACGGCAACCATGCATTTGCACTTGGCAATGAAAAAAAAATTACGGTACACGTAGATAAACAGGAGAACAATTATGTATTCACCCGGATTAAAAGAGATACAGTCTGGGAAAAAGGTAAATACAATGAGCTTATCAGGATGGGTCTTAAAAAAGTGAGCCCCCTTTTTTATAACCTGGAACTCAACACTGTAATTGAAGGAGAAAATCAGTCGTACGGGCTCCTGAACTGGGTAAATGAACACATAGAAATCCTGCAGGAAAAAGGATATACTATAGAGCAGTCTACCAGCAGTAAAAAATTCCTTTTTGCTTCCAGTAAGATCGACTTCGAGATCAAAGAAGATAACGACTGGTTTGATATCAATGCCATCGTTTATTTTGGCGTTCATCCTGTTCCCTTTATCGCATTAAAACAGCATATACTCCATAAAAAGAGAGAGTTTACCTTACCAGATGGCACTATAGCCATCATTCCCGAAAAATGGTTTTCACAATATGGCAGCCTTTTCAGTCTTTCGGACGGCGGCAAATCACTGAAGCTTAAAAAACACCATATAGGCCTGATCAATGACCTGGCGGGTGACGGCATTGCCAATATAACCCTGCAGCGGAAACTGCAAAAACTCAACGACTTTGAAAACATAGCCGATACACAGATGCCCGTGCATTTCAAAGGCGAGCTGCGCAGTTACCAGAAAGCAGGATACAACTGGTTCAGCTTCCTGCGTGAATACAACTTTGGAGGATGCCTGGCGGACGATATGGGCTTGGGTAAAACAATCCAGACACTGGCCATGCTGCAAAAGCTCAAAGAAGAGGATGAAAGCAACAATACGCACAGCACTTCGCTGATCATCATGCCCACTTCACTGATCTATAACTGGCTGAACGAAGCTAAAAAGTTTACACCGAAGCTAAAGATCCTCGCACATACAGGCAGCAACAGGAATAAAGATGTCAGCCATTTTATCAAATATGATATTGTGATCACCACTTACGGGATCACCCGGGTTGATGTAAACGAGATCCAGGATTTCTATTTCAATTATATCATTCTTGATGAAAGTCAGAATATTAAAAATCCTTCATCCAAGTCGTTCAAATCAGTTCGTCTACTCAAATCACGCCATAAACTGGTGCTCAGCGGTACACCTGTAGAAAATTCTGTGGGAGATCTGTGGACACAGCTTACCTTCCTGAATCCGGGTTTACTTGGTACACAGGCCTTTTTCAATGATGAGTATGTGCAGGCAATTGAAAAGAGAAAAGATGAAGACAAAGCCAGAAAACTACAGGCAATCATCAAACCTTTTGTTTTGAGGCGCACAAAAGAACAGGTAGCAGAAGAACTACCCGCAAAAACGGAACAGATATTTTATTGTGATATGAGCGAAGACCAGGCGGCATATTACGAGAAAACGAAATCCGCTTACCGCAACGACTTGCTCAGCAGTATGGATGACGGCACATATGCTAAAAAACAGGTTCAGCTATTGCAGGGCCTGACGGCTTTACGTCAGCTGGCCAACCATCCCAAGATGATCGATGAAGATTACAGCTCCGATTCGGGCAAGTTTGAAAATGTGATTCATACCCTGGATAACGTGCTCAAGGGCGGGCACAAAGTGCTGATATTCTCACAGTTTGTAAAACACCTGCAAATCTTCAGGCAGCACCTCGAAACTGAGGAAATCCCTTTTGCCTATTTAGACGGGGCAACAAAAAACCGGGGTGAAATTGTAGCCGAATTCCAGGAAAATAAAGACCTCAAGGTATTCCTGATCTCCATCAAAGCCGGTGGCGTAGGTTTAAATCTTACCCAGGCAGACTATGTCTTTATCCTTGACCCATGGTGGAACCCTGCTGTAGAACAACAGGCAATCGACAGGTCGCACCGTATCGGACAGGAAAAGAAAGTGTTTATCTATAAATTCATTGCTAAAGATACAGTGGAAGAAAAGATTCTTGCTTTGCAGAACCGTAAGAAACGTTTAGCAAGTTCGCTGATCACCACTGAAGAAAGTTTCTTTAAATCCCTGAGTAAAGAAGATATCAGGGAAATCCTGAATTAGGCTTCGCGTTCAGATTACAGCAATCAGCAGTGGCATCCTGTAGTTCAACTCTCAAGGATCGTCAGGTACTCTTCCTGCGAAATCATCTCGGCTCCAAGGCTCAGCAGATGGTCATTGGGCAACTGGCAGTCGATCAGATGATACGCCGGATTGCGGCACAGCCAGATCAGCGCAGTTTTAGACGCATTGCTCATCCTGCTGAACATACTTTCCCCACAGAATACGCCATTGATTTCCAGGCCATACAATCCCCCTGCAAGCACGCCATTATGCCATACCTCCACACTGTGGGCCCATCCATTTTCATGAAGATCAATATAGGCATCCTGCATTTCAGTAGTGATCCAGGTACCATCCTGTCCTTTCCTTGGTGATTGCGCACAATTGACAATTACCTCCTCAAAAGCAGTATCCATGGTTACAGTAAAAAGCTCATCTGCAAGAACTTTCCGCATACTTTTACTTATCTTTACTTTATCAGGAAAGATCACGCAACGCTCATGAGGCGCATACCAGCAAACTGGATCACCCTCGCTAAACCAGGGGAAAATACCATTCTGATAGGCCAGGACCAACCTTTCCCTGCCCAGGTCGCCACCGATTGCCAGTAAACCATCCGGCTCTGCCAGAGAGGGATCAGGAAATATCAATTCTTTAGTGAGCCTAAAAATCATAAACAAAAGTAAAGGAATTAAACTTATACTCATCAGCAGAGTCATAGTAACAGTGTAAAAGACAATTATTATGGACAGGAAAGACAATTTTCTCAATATAAAACATCTTTACAACAGGGCGGGCTTCGGGATCTCCTACCCTGATCTGCATCAGCTGAGTAAAAAAAGGCGCAGTAAAGTAGTGGATACACTGTTTGAGCCAAGGCAGCCTGCGGCAGATCTCAGTGTCCTGAGTAAGGAAGACTTTCTTGCCCAGCAAGCCCTACTTGCCACTCTCGGCGCAAAAAAAGAACAAACTCCCGAAGAAAAACAACAGCGTGAAGACATAACGAAGGCGCGCAATGAAAAGAGCCGTGAACTGAACATCAACTGGATTCAGCAGATGATGGCTACTCAGCGTCCCTTTCTGGAGAAAATGACGCTCTTTTGGCATGGACATTTTGCCTGCCGCGCCAATCAACCATTCTACGCACAGCAACTTAACAACATCCAGCGGACAAATGCACTCGGAAGTTTCAAAACCCTGCTGATGGAAGTTTCCAAATCTCCTGCCATGCTGGACTACCTCAATAACCAGCAGAACCGGAAAGGTAAACCGAATGAAAACTTCTCCAGAGAACTGATGGAGCTCTTCACCCTTGGCCGTGGCCAGTATACCGAAACGGACATCAAAGAAGCTGCGCGCGCTTTTACAGGCTGGACATACAATAAGAACGGTGAATATGAATTCAACCCGCGCGTGCACGACGAAAAGCAAAAGACGTTTTTTGGCCAGACCGGCATGTATGATGGGGAGGCCATTATTGACCTCATCCTGGCCAAACCAGAAACAGCAACCTTTATTTGCCGCAAACTGTATATATTTTTTGTGAATGATACCCCTGATGAAAACCATGTGAAAGAACTGGCCGGTTATTTTTACGCGCAGCAGTATGATATTGCTGCTGTGATGAAGAAAATGTTTAATGCCGACTGGTTTTACGCCAAAGAAAATACAGGCAATAAGATTAAATCACCCGTAGAATTCCTCGTGAACATGAGCAGGGAGTTTTATGTAAGTTATAACAAACCGCAGGTGCTTATACAGCTGCAAACCAGTCTGGGGCAATACCTTTTTAACCCGCCAAATGTTGCCGGCTGGGCCGGGGGAAAGAACTGGATTGACAGCTCTTCGCTGATGCTGCGCATGAAGATCCCTTCACTGGTTTTAAACGACGGCATACTGGATTTTAACGGCAAGGCCGATCCTGAAGATGAAGCAGTAATTGCACTCAACAGGCGGGCGAAACCAAAACCTGCAAAATCTTACGTGAATGCGAAAGCCGACTGGGATAAGTTCCTGGCAGATTTGCCAAAGGACATGAAACAGGCAGAACTGGCCACGTTCCTCCTGCAGCCTGCTATCGGTCAGAAGATTAGCAACCTGGTTGATCAGAATGTAAATCTGAAGAACACCGCTATCGCCGTAACAAGCATGCCGGAATATCAATTGTGTTAATATGAAGAGAAGAGATTTTTTAAGAAATGCAGCATTCGCAGCAGCAGGTACAGTTTTCGTTCCTGCCTTCATGAAGCCCTTTGAAGCACTGGCGCTTGATGAACTCAGCTTGTATAAAAACCTGGTAGTGGTACAGCTTTCAGGGGGTAACGACGGACTGAATACAGTGGTACCTTTTGGAAATGACATCTATTATCAGATGAGAAAAAGCATAGCAATCAAAACGGATGACGTGATAAAACTGGATGATATGCAGGGACTGAACCCAAATCTGAATTGCCTGAAGGAATTGTACGATCAGGGCTGGATGTCGATCATCAACGATGTGGGTTATCCCAACCCGGATCGCTCCCACTTCCGTTCAATGGATATCTGGCAGACCGCAAGTGATGCCAATCAGTATCTATCTACAGGATGGATAGGCAGGTATCTAGACTCCAACTGCACAACCTGCAATTCGCCATATACCGCAATCGAAGTTGATGACAGCCTTTCACTCGCAATGAAGGGCATCAGCAAGAAAGGGATAGCGCTGAAAGACCCGGCAGCCTTATTCAGGAATACAAATGAGCCGTTTTTCAGGGAAATGCTCCGGGGCGACAAAGAACATCTCGATGAAGATAACCTGGGATATCTCTATAAAACAATGATCGAGACTTCCTCATCAGCAAATTATATCCAGAATACTTCAAAAATCTATCAGCCAAACTACACTTATCCTACAACAGCATTTTCAAACCAGCTGAAAACGGTTTCCAGGTTTATATGCTCCGGTCTCAAAACACGGGTATATTATGTTTCTTTGAGCGGATTCGATACACATGTCAACCAGAATAATCAGCAGGGCCGCTTACTACAGCAGTATGCCGAAGGTATCAACGCATTTGTAAAAGACCTGCATCAGAACAACAAACTGGACGATACACTGGTCATCACTTTTTCTGAGTTCGGCCGCCGGGTAGCACAAAATGCCAGTAACGGTACAGATCACGGTACAGCAAATAACATGTTTTTATTTGGCGGAAAACTAAAGAAACAGGGTATTTATAATGCCGCTCCCAACCTGGCAAACCTGGAAAATGGCGACCTGAAATACCAGATCGATTTTCGTGAAGTATATGGTACAATACTGGATAAATGGATGGACGTAAATAACGGACAGGTGCTCAATAAGCGCTTTAATACATTGGATTTTATATAATCCTCCGCTTACAGGCTGATCAGCCCGATGCTTACAGAATGATCAATTGCTTCCTGGCTATCTGTAAACATGCAGGTATGGATTTGCTCCTCTGCTACCTTTGCCAGTAAATCCTGCGTATAGGAGGCTTTTTCAGGTCGGATATTCCGGATGTATATCGCCTCAATATTCTTCGGATACTTAATCGCGATAGAGGAATAGATATCCGGATCCTGCTGTGAATTATCGCCAAAAAACACAAACTTCTGGTTCGGAAAAGCATCCAGGATCCGCATCACCCTGATCAGCTTACCTTCATGACCTGTCTTTCCTGTTTTGATCAGGTTTTTCCAGCGTTTAATCTGGTTGAGCAGAAATACGCCTTCAGGAAGTTTGTTAAAACGAAAAGTTTCTACCAGATAGTCGTACAGGTTCCACTCACTGCTTGACACATAGAAAAATGGATTGGGATGTGATGCATCGGTATGCGACAAGGCCAGCAGCTGGTAATGCCGGGCTACGTCTTTAAATGTTTTCCGTGTATGCGGATTTTTAATGAACAGTTCCCTTAAGCGCCTGCCTATCGTAGCAGAATGCGAAACCATTACCGTATCATCAATATCAGAGATAAAAGCATATTGAGTAATATGTGGTACGTATATGTCACCCGTACTTTCTGCAACTACCAGTCCCTGGTCATCCATCAGCTCTGCCTTCACTACATGCCAGCCAGCGCTGATGTTTTCACCTGCATTCCATTCAAATTTAAAAAACCCGTCGTATTCGGTATTTTGCCGGATCACCTTGTCTTTAAATGTAAGCTGCACCTGTGCCCAGGGATATGGTTTTAAAAGGAACAGCCTGAAGAGATACCGGATATTTACGAACAGGTTATTGCTATAATTCTGTGTGCTCTTTGCCCTGTACTTAAAAGCATGACCATATAACACCAGATTGTGTGTATGACCATAGCCATGATAGAGTTTGATGCTGAAAGAATTATTATTCATTATAATTCAAACAGAGCATTGAAGAAGTTGTTTGGTTATTAAACAATAGTAATGGCAGTTGAAGAAAAAAGAATGAGATTACTCTTTATAGTTAATCCGGGTTCAGGAAGTGATGACATGGATTTCAAATCAGTGATTGACAGTTTTTTTAGTGATGCTGTACATACAGCCGAAATCTACGAATTACAAAAGGACTGCAACCTTGATCAGATCAAGGCAGCTATCCAGCAAGCTAAGCCAGACCGCGTTATTGCTGTGGGCGGTGATGGAACATTGAAACTGGTAGCGGAGTGCTTGCAGGGAACAAAAACCCCCATCGGCATCATACCCGCAGGATCTGCAAATGGCATGGCAAAGGAACTGGGTATCCCTGCTGATATCAATGAAGCACTTGATCTGACAGTAACAGGTGAACCCAAAGAAATCCATGCTGTATCTGTAAACGGCGAACTGTGTATCCACTTATCAGACATCGGCTTCAATGCCTACATAGTTAAAAAGTTTGACGACCTCGCAGAGAGAGGCATGCTGGGCTACGCAAAAGCTACATGGAAGGCTTTATGGAGCCACCATAAAATGGAAGTAGAGATCAATCTGGGTGAAGAAACCATTACTTCTGAAGCTGCGATGGTCGTTATCGCAAATGCAACGATGTACGGAACAGGTGTAAAGATCAATCCTGAAGGTAAGCTGGATGATGATGTGTTTGAAGTAATCCTGGTGAAAAAATATTCCTTCTCCGAAATACTGAAAATCCGTTTTACCAACCTTCCCTTTAACCCGGAGAAGATTGAACTTTTTCATACCAAAAAACTGAGCATAAAAGCCCGCCACAAAGCCCATTTCCAGGTAGACGGAGAGTATATGGGAAAAGTGAACCAGATCAATGCAGAGTTACTACCCGCTGCAATATCTGTTATTGTAAAACCGGCCTGACCTTTTACCTGCAATACTTTGCTAAAAGATCATCTGCAAGGTTGGAGCCCATGTACTTCACGAAAAGAAAATCTTCACAGGCGCCCTGGCGGTCCTTCTGTTTCAGCTTTTTCTGTCCTTCCTGTATCTTTTTATTCAGATAATCATCATCATATCCCAGTTCTGCTTTTAGAGCAGTTACTCTCTTCTCTTCGGCTTCATTGGATTTGCCCTGAGTTTTATTACGATAGTAATTTGTGATCGCATCTGTAAGCCCCTGGTTTGCTTTATAAACCGCAATAGCCTTATTCATATCCTGCCGGGAAACCCGGTTGCAATCCTCACTTGCAAGCCTGAAATTAACAGGAGCCACGAGTACATAAGTGGAATCATAATCTGCAGGGACCTTCCACTTCCCGCTGCTCATCCTGATCAGGCGCAATGCTTCCTGATCCAGATCAATTCCCGGTCCGCTGCTTATTTGTGAGGAATAAACTTCGCCCTGTCTGTTGATTTTAAAGCTGATACGTATAGTTCCCTGAATACAGTTCTGATAAGAGTATGCCGGATAAATGATATTTTCATTGACAAAAGCATCCAAACCTCCCTTAAACACTGGCTGCGCCTTTAAACCAACGCCTAAGAAAAGAAGAAGTATAGTGAGGATCTTGTTCATATGCTAATTTACTAAAAAAAATGTTCTTCAGCGCCAAATGTATACTGAAGGATCAAACCCGGATCGGGACAGTTTGCCAGGTACGCTGCCCTTTTTGAAAACTGGCATACTCCGGGATAATCTCCATTTTTCCCTTCCATATCCAGGATGAGCTGCATATGCAGGTGCGGAGGCCAGTGCCCGTTCTCTTTCTGAACACCCAAAAAAGCAAAATGCTGTCCGCCGGATATTGGCTTGCCCTCATACAGACCATCGAGAGAGGCCACACTGAGATGTCCGTATAAAACATGAAGTACAATTCCGTCCAGATCGTATTTAAGGATAATGGTACCGCCATAGTCTCCAAACTGATTGTTGTTCTGGAAACTATGCACTACCGCATCATAAAAACTATAAACTGCCGTACCTGCCTTTCCCCATATATCAACACCAAGATGTAATCTCCGGGGCTCTTCATCCATATCAAAATGGGCGCTTCGTGTATAGATCGTTCTGTGCTCATCGTATCCGCCAATGCCATACCGGCAACCGGACTCAGCCAGTTTCTCAGAAACCCAGGCAGAAAAAGCTGATGTATCCCCAAGGATATCATCACTGAGCTCCTGGTTTTGTGCAGTAAAATCAAAAGGATACAGTCGGTCTCCAGCAGTATCAAAATCTACTACAGGGCTGATGTGCTCTGCATGCTGCAGTAACCATGCCTTAAGATCTTCCATGCTGAATTATATAAGGATTAACCTTCAGTCTCTTCCTCGTCGCCCTGCTCCTTACGCTCCCTTGAAATCTTATCAAAGATCTTATCCATATGCTCTACATAAGTGTTGGTATCGTCAAGGAAAAACGTAAGCGAAGGTACAACCCTTGCCTGGTGACGGATGCGGGTACCCAGCTTATACCTGATCTCACTTGCATGAGAATTTACAGTAGCGATGGATAAGCCTGTGTTATTAGTGCTTAAAAAGCTGAGATATACTTTTGCTACAGCCAAATCCGGAGATACACGAACTTTTGTAATTGTAACCAGTGTATTGGGTAGGTACTCTGCTCCTTCTCTCTGAAATATTGTCGCTAATTCCTCTTGCAGTACACCGGCAAATTTCTGTTGACGTTTGCTTTCCATGATTTTTTGATGTTTGTATTAGTATAATAATTTGTCGTAAGGATAGCGCTCTACATGTAAAGCAACTATCTTATCGTATAAAAGCTGTTTGAATTCATCCAGGTTTTCTTTATGCAGGGCTGAGATAAATAACGATGGCGTATTGTGCTGTGCCATCCAGCTTTTTTTGAATTCCTCAAGCGTAAAAGGAGCCTTTTCTTCTTCTTCGTTGAATTCATCGGCTTCAGGGCTCACATAGGCATCAATTTTATTGAATACCACAATTGTGTCTTTGTCCCTTGCACCAAGATCCTTCAGCGTTTCATTCACTACATTGATCTGGTCCTCAAAACTGCTATGCGATACATCCACTACATGGATCAGGATATCCGCTTCCCTTACTTCATCCAGTGTAGACTTAAAGCACTCCACCAAATGATGGGGCAGCTTACGGATAAATCCTACAGTATCTGACAGTAAAAAGGGCAGATTTTCAATCACCACTTTTCTGACTGTAGTATCCAGCGTAGCAAAAAGTTTGTTCTCTGCAAAAACTTCCGATTTGGAGATCATGTTCATGATCGTAGATTTACCAACATTGGTATACCCCACCAGTGCCACCCTGATCAGGGCTGCACGGTTCTTGCGCTGTGTTTCGTTCTGTTTATCTATCAGTTTCAAACGGCCTTTCAGCAGGGAGATCTTCTCAAGGATCATCCTCCTGTCACTCTCAATCTGGGTTTCACCCGGACCACGCATACCAATACCACCCTTCTGGCGTTCCAGGTGAGTCCACAAGCGGGTAAGTCTTGGTAATAGATACTGTAATTGGGCAAGCTCCACCTGGGTTTTAGCCTGTGCAGTCTGAGCCCTGCCGGCAAAGATATCCAGGATGAGGTTACTCCTGTCCAGAATCTTTACTTCCAGTTCACGTTCTATATTCCGCAGTTGTGAAGGCGACAATTCATCGTCAAACACAACCATGTCTATTTCCTCAGATTTTACGTAGGCTTTTATTTCTTCGAGTTTCCCTGTACCCACAAAAGTAGCACGCTCGGGCTTTTGCATTTTTTGTGTAAATACCTGATCCACCACACCACCAGCCGTATCTACCAGAAAGGCCAGCTCATCTAAATATTCTTTAGTTTCTTCCGGTTTTTCGCCCGGCCTAACCACGCCTACAAGGACAGCCCGTTCCTGTTTTACCGCGGTATCATAAGTTTTTTCTTTTCCCATGTAACGTACAAAGATACAAAAGTTATACCGAGATCATCTCCCCGGCAAAAGTGCGCATCGCTGCTCCCGGATCGGAAGTCTTCATAAAGTTTTCACCAATCAGAAAGCCATTGAATCCTGCAATTTTCAGCTGGTTAATAATCTTCGGATCACTGATTGCACTTTCCGAAACCTTAAGGAAATCCGCCGGTATTTTCTTAACAAGGTCAAACGAGGTCTGGATATCCACAGAAAAGTCGGCCAGGTTACGGTTATTGACTCCTATCGCATCCAGATTAGGATTGATACTGCGCTGCAATTCTTCCAGATTATGAACTTCAAGCAGTACATTTAAGCCCAGACTTTTTGCAAGTTTCGCAAAAGTATCAATCTGTGAAGGTGTCAGGATGGCAGCAATCAGTAAAATAATGTCAGCACCCAGTGCCTTTGCTTCTACAATCTGGTATTCATCGATCATAAAATCTTTCCGCAACAACGGGACAGTGTTTGCCTCACGTGCTTCCAGCAGGTCATTGGGATGCCCTCCAAAGAAATCCATATCTGTAAGGACAGATATTGCGGAAGCGCCGGCTGCTGCATATCCATTGGTTACTTCTACTACTTTGGAATGGTCGTTGATAATTCCCTTTGAGGGCGACCGGCGTTTAAATTCTGCAATAATACCATTACGGTCATCCGCCAGCATAAAGTCCCTGAGCGAATACGGAGTCCTGCTAAAGTAGGCACCATTCTCCAGTTCTTTGATTGAAACCAACTTTTTGGCCTGCTCTACCTCTTCGGTTTTACGCAGTACGATTTTATCTAAAATGTTCATTTCTACTTTATAAAGGTTTAACTCTCCAACCAGTTTTTCATCATTTGTTTGCCATGTTCAGTCAACACACTTTCAGGGTGGAACTGCACACCGCGCACATCATACGTTTTATGCTTCAGCGCCATAATCTCCGTGGCTGCATCTGTAGCAGTAATCTGCAGGCAGGAAGGCAGGTCATTCTGGTTGACCACCCAGGAGTGATAACGACCAACGTTAATAACTCCAGGACAATCTTTAAATAAAATTTCTTCCGCATCCAATATGTTTACCGGTGTAGCGATCCCATGCATTGGCCTGCCTAAATTCAAAAGTGTACCACCAAAGGCTTCGGCAATCGCCTGCTGACCCAGGCAGATGCCGAGGATGCTCTTCTCTGTTGCATAAGTACGGATCACTTCCAGTAACAGGCCGGCCTCTTCAGGAATACCTGGTCCCGGCGACAGTAAAATTTTGTCAAATTGCGCAACATCTTCAATGGCGAATTTGTCATTTCTCCAAACCTCCACTTCTCCGCCAAGCTCGTTGATCAGATGTACCAGATTGTACGTGAATGAATCGTAGTTGTCAATAACCAATATTTTTTTCATATCCCTGGTCTTAAATTAAATTAATTTCTTTAGCCATTTCCACTGCTTTACGCAAGGCAGCGATCTTGTTATTTACCTCGTTCATTTCATTAACCGCAATAGAGTCGGCCACAATACCAGCACCTGCACGGTAATGAAGCTGATTGTTTTTACTCATGAAAGTCCTGATCATGATCGCATGGTTAAATTCATCCCCAAATCCCATATACCCGATTGCGCCCGCATAAAAGTTTCTGCCCAGGCCTTCATATTCGTCAATCAGCTGCATTGCCTTATACTTTGGTGCACCGCTTAAAGTACCTGCGGGATAGGTATCCGCAACGATTTTAAATGCAGAAATACCCTTTTGCAACCTGCCGCTCACCTTTGATACCAGGTGAATCAAGTGTGAATAATACTGTACCTCTTTAAACGATTTTACTTCCACGTTAGTACAGTGACGGCTAAGGTCGTTTCGTGCAAGATCTACCAGCATCACGTGTTCTGCACTCTCCTTTGGATCCTCCTCCAGCTGCTTTGCAATCAGAGCATCCTCCTCATCATTTCCGGTACGTTTGAAAGTACCCGCAATAGGGAAGATATTTGCTACTCCGTTTTTGATAGTGATCTGTGCCTCGGGCGAAGAACCAAACAGTTTAAAACTGCCGTAGTCGAAGTAGAACAGATATGGTGAGGGATTGATCGAACGCAGGCAGCGGTATACATTAAATTCATCCCCCAGGAAACCCTGCTTATAGGCACGTGACGGAACGATCTGGAAAACATCGCCACGAAGGATATGTTTCTTCATCTTTTCCACGATCTCCATAAAACCCTCATTGGTAAGGTTAGAATGTTCTTCACCCACTGTATTGAAACTATACTCCGGGAAATTTTTATTCTGGATCAGGTATTCAATTTTTTCCAGTCCCCCGTTTTCCTCACCATTGAAATAGTTTCTGAAAAGCGTAACTTCATTTTTAAAGTGATCTACAGCAATAATATACCGGTAAACATGGTACTGCATCAGGGGGATTTCCTCATTTTCAGGGGCTTTGGCATGAAGGCTGATATCCTCAAAATGCTGTACCGTATTCCAGGTAAAATAACCAAACAGGCCCGTGGACAGATACCGTTTTTCTTCAACCGGCTCAATGTCAAACCTGGCCTTAAACGCATCAATCTCTTCGGTAAGGACAAACGTATCCTTCACTTCTTTCTCCCCTCCGGGAAAATAAGTAGACAGCTTGCCCCCCTGCAGTGAAATACCAGCTACAGGATCTGCACAGACATAACTCACAGAGTTTTCACGGCTGTGGTAATCCGAGCTTTCCAGTAAAAGCGTATTCGGAAAAACGTCTCTCAAACGCAGATAAATACTTACCGGGGTAATGGTATCTGCAAGTCTCTTCTTAAAAATGGTGTTAATCTTAACTCTTTCCATATGCTGTAAAACGAAAAAAACCCGACGTGGTACGTCGGGTTAGTATGTGTGGTTTGGTTTAGGTTGACAAACTATAAGGTACACAAGGCTACGACGATACTCTTTTCAGAATAACCACGCCATTGCCAGGTATGTATATTGTTAATCATGCGTAGCAAAAATAGAAATAAAACTAATAAACCAAAATTAAATCATGAATTTATTTACATCGCAAATAAATGGCGGCTCGGGTCAGCATGGATCATTCCAAAGATAGCTCCGGTGATCAGCAAAAGGCCCAGTCCGAAAAACACAAAGATAGTGCGATGTTTCATTAAAGCGCTGTCCACTTTTTTGGATTTCGCATTCCCGACAGTGATCAGGATGATAGCAACAACCATCATAGCGATGTGCTCCATTTTCCAGTAACGCTGTACCGCAACAGACATATCACCTTTGTACCAGTCGTGCATAAAATATAACAGCAACCCTAAAACCAGTTGAATATGTGCACTGATCAGCGCAAATACGTTCAATTTACGGTTTCCTTCAGTATAAGGCTTACGGCCAAGATATCCCATTAACGCATTGATAAACGCCACCAGTAGTAAAATGATGACCAGATAACGCCATCCGGAGTGTGCACTCTTCAAGATTTCATAAATACCCATTGTAGTTTTTTTCTTCAAAAATAACAAAATACTTCCTGTTCTACGGGGGCATTTTTTTTTAATGATATTTATAATCATTATAAATGGCTGCCTCCGCTACATGTCCCAATATAATCAGGTAATAAGATTGATAGACAATCCCGGGAAGGATTATTTTTTCTAAATTTAAATCATTAACTAAATATTTACAATTCATGATGAAAACGCTACTTACGCTCGCGTTAGTTTTTTCAGCTACAGTTTTATTTGGTCAGCAAACTTACCCCGTAAACGGATCATACGATACCAGGCCGGGCCTGTTTGCTTTTACCAATGCTACTATTGTAGTGAATGCTAACCAAACGATCAGCAATGGAACTTTGCTGGTGAAAGGTCAAACCATCCAGTCGGCAGGCACAGGAACCACTGTTCCGGCCGGATATGTGGTAATTGACCTCAAAGGGAAATTTATTTACCCCTCTCTGATTGATCCCTTTAGCTCTTACGGACTTCCGGAAGCTGTCCGCACGGCAGGCGGAGGTTTTGGCGGCAGACAGTCCATTTTTGTATCCACAAAAAAAGGATCCTATAACTGGAACGAAGCTATCCGTCCTGAAACAGAGGTACGCACAATGTTTGCCATCGATACAAAAAAAGCAGAAGAATTGCGCAAAGCAGGATTCGGAAGTGTAAATTCACTCAACCGTGACGGTATTGCACGCGGAACCTCTGCCGCAGTCAGCCTCAGTGACGAAAGAGAAAACAAAGTTATACTCAAAGACCAGACGGCTGCCAACTACTCCTTTAATAAAGGAAGTTCGCAGAATGACTACCCAACTTCACTGATGGGTTCCATTGCTTTGCTCAGACAGACGTATTACGATGCCCAATGGTACATCAAGCAAAAAGAAGAGTATAATATCTCGCTGGACCAGTTCAATAAACAACAAAACCTGCCCCAGATCTTCGAAGCCGATGGCTGGCAGAACGTACTCCGCGCTGATAAAATAGCAAAAGAGTTCGGCAAACAATATATTATAAAATCCACAGGTGATGAATATCAGCGGATTGATCTTGTGAAAGCAACAGGCGCAAGCCTGATCATCCCGGTAAATTTTGTGAAAGCCTATGATGCGGAAGATCCTGCTGAGGCAAGGAACATCACCCTGGCACAAATGAAAAACTGGGAAATGGCTCCCGGAAACCCTGCAGCATTGGAGAAAGCAGGTATCAGATTTTCCCTTACTGCCTACGGACTGGAGAACATGAAAGATTTCTGGACAAATATCCGCTCTGCGATTGAAAGCGGGCTGACTGAGAAACAGGCATTGCTGTCCCTGACAGAAATCCCGGCAGCAATGATCGGCATCTCTGACCAGACCGGTACACTGGAAAAAGGTAAACTGGCCAATTTTCTGATTACTTCTGATAATCTTTTTAAAACCAGTAATGTGATTTTCGAAAACTGGGTTCAAGGCAAACGTTTTGTGGTCAGCAAGATGAATGTGAACGACCTGACAGGTAATTATGCTTTAACTGTAGACAGCATTGGCTTGCTAAACCTTAAGATCAACGGAACAACAGCAGTAATCCAGCGTCCAGGTACTGATACTACAAAGATTACGGCCAGCTTAACACGCAATGGCGACTGGGTAGGAATAAGCTTCAACCTTAAGAAAACGCCATCCGCTGAGGTAAGATTAAGCGGATACCTCATTGCAGCAAATCCGCTTATGCTGCGTGGCGAAGCTGTTCTTTCATCAGGAACGGAAGGCAAATGGTCAGCACAATTTACTTCAGCAAATACCGAAGCACCTAAAAAAGATAAACCAAAAAATAGCAGCCCGGCAGGCAAGCTTATCTATCCTTTTGTAGCCTTTGGTAGCGAAACAGCGCCTAAACAGGAAACTGTATTGCTGAAAAATGCGACCGTATGGACCAATGAAAAAGAAGGTGTACTGCTCAACGCAGATGTACTCCTTGAAAACGGCAAGATTAAAGCTGTTGGCAAAGGGATTTCTGCCGGAAATGCAAAAGTCGTAGATGCCACAGGCAAACATATTACTGCCGGTATTATTGATGAACACTCCCATATAGCTATTATCGGCGGTGTAAATGAAGGTGCACAATCATCCTCTGCCGAAGTCCGCGTTGCTGATGTCGTCAACTCCGAAGATGTAAACATCTACAGACAACTGGCAGGTGGTGTAACTACCTCACACCTGCTGCATGGCTCCGCAAATCCAATCGGCGGGCAGTCACAGCTCATTAAATTACGCTGGGGCAAATCACCCGAAGAATTAAAATTCGGCGGAAACGATGGCTTTATTAAATTCGCTCTGGGCGAAAACGTGAAACAAAGTAACTTCGGCTCCGGACTCCGTTTCCCGGTAACAAGAATGGGCGTTGAGCAAACTTACATTGATGAATTTACCCGCGCCAAGGAATATAAGGCTGGATTAGCCACAAAGGGCAATACAGTACGCCGCGACCTTGAACTGGATGCCATAGTAGAAATACTTGATAACAAACGTTTCATCACCTGCCACTCTTATGTACAGTCAGAAATCAATATGCTGATCCATGCGGCTGACAGCATGGGCTTTAAGATCAATACTTTTACCCATATCCTGGAAGGTTATAAAGTAGCTGACAAAATGAAATCGCACGGCATTGCAGGTTCTACCTTTTCAGATTGGTGGGCATATAAAATGGAGGTTGCCGAAGCCATCCCATACAATGGAAAGATCATGCACAACGTAGGGGTCACTACCGCTTTCAACTCTGATGATGCAGAAATGGCACGTCACTTAAATCAGGAAGCGGGAAAATCCGTTTTATATGGTAACGTACCGGAAGAAGATGCTTTAAAATTTGTGACCTTGAACCCTGCAAAGATGCTACATATAGATCAGCGTGTAGGCAGCCTTAAAGCGGGTAAAGATGCAGATGTAGTGATCTGGTCAGCCAATCCTTTATCGATCTATGCAAGGGCTGAAAAGACTTATGTAGATGGTATCCCATACTGGGACATGGAGAAAGATGCACAGCTGCGCGCGCAGCAGAAATCTGAAAAAGCCCGGATCGTACAAAAGATGATCGAAAGCAAAAGTAAGGGCGCAAAAACACAACGTCCTTCAGCAGATGCACCACGCATCTACAACTGCGAATCGCTGGAAGATTATTCAGCAGAACTAAATGAAACGGAAGGAGTAAACGCACATGAATAAGTATTTATCTACACTGATAATTAGCGCAGCAGGCGCAATCAGTTGTTTTGGACAAGCCAATATCGTCCCTGCAGCAAAACAGGCAAAAACAATAGCAATTACTGGTGCTACGATCCATGTAGGCAATGGAAATGTAATTTCCAATGGTACAATCGTTTTTAGCGCAGGAAAGATTCTGTCTGTCGCTGCAAATGGTCAGGCACCACAGGATGATGTGCTGGTGATCAAAGCGGATGGCAAACATGTCTATCCCGGTTTGATTGCCCCGATCACTAATTTGGGACTGATAGAGTTCTCCTCCGTAAAAGCCTCTCTGGATTTTACGGAAATCGGAAATTTCAATCCGCATATCCGTTCTCTGGTAGCTTACAATACAGATTCAAAGGTACCAGCTACTTTAAGGAGCAATGGTATTCTAATGGCTGAAATCACGCCTGAAGGAGGAACGATCTCCGGCAGTTCTTCTGTTGTGCAGCTGGATGCCTGGAACTGGGAAGATGCAGCTATCAAAACAGATGATGCTATGCATATGACCTGGCCAGCAATTCCTGCATCAAGGGGAGAGTTTGGCGGCCGCCGTCAGTTGTTATCGCCCGAAGCGATGGCCGAGCGCAGACAAAATGCAATAAATGAACTGGAACAGTTCTTTTCAGAAGCTAAAGGATATGCCTCTATCGGCAAACCGTCAGTGACCAATACACGTTTTGCAGCGATGAAACATCTGTTTGATGGAAAACAACAACTGTTCATTACCGTAGATTCCCAGAAGGATATCGTTGCAGCTGTGAACTTCGCTAAGCGGTTCAATATTAAACCTGTGATTGTTGGAGGTGACGAAGCTTACCTTGTTACTGATTTCATTAAGGAGAACGGGATCTCTGTAATGGTGAAACAACCACATGCGCTTCCAAACTCTACAGATGACGATGTGAATATGCCCTACAAAAATGCCGCTGTACTTGCTAATGCAGGAATTAACGTAGTCATTAGTATTGAAGGTTACTGGCAACAGAGAAACCTTCCCTTTATGGCTGGTACTGCTGTAGCATGGGGAATGGACAAAGAGAAAGCCCTTTCAGCTATCACCCTCAATACAGCAAAGGTGTTAGGTATTGATAAAACAACAGGTAGTCTGGAAACAGGAAAAGATGCAACACTGTTTATCTCCTCAGGCGACGCACTCGATATGAGAACAAATCATGTTGAGAAAGCATTTATTCAGGGCAGGGACATCAGTCTTGATAACCTTCATAAACAGCTGGATAAAAAGTTCAGTGAGAAATACGGATTGAAGGCTGCAAACTAATCCGTTTTCTTTAACAATAAAAAAGGCAACCCGCCTCCAGGTTGCCTAATTAACTAACTTATTAAATAAAAAAACTGGCTGTTGGGGAAGGAGTCGAACCTTCAAGGGGAAGTTAGCCTCAGTTCAAAAAATTAATTTGTGGTCAACCC
>Ga0308163_10001482_pt1 | contig 25373 bp, 22 predicted proteins | sample PhyTR1_FD_201037 | JGI IMG/M metagenome (GOLD analysis project Ga0308163, IMG submission 201037) | Phyllosphere microbial communities from UC Gill Tract Community Farm, Albany, California, United States - DLSLT.R1 | ecosystem: Host-associated > Plants > Phyllosphere > Unclassified | place: USA... | reverse complement strand
GTTCCTAAAAATTTAATTGATAAAATTTTTGACGGAAAATGAAAGAGTTATTAAAAACCAAAGTTACCGTACGATTGCGAAAATCCGAATTCCGAAAAGAATGGTTTATTTATTTGGAAAGTTATCCAGTAATGGTTTCAGGTAAAGATAAAGTTCAGAGAATCCGGGAATATTTGAACCGAAGCGTCACAACCGTAGATTTTGATAAGAAAAGACCTGCAAGAACAACACAAGATTCAGTATCGTTCAAACCTAAAAGAGATGATAATGGAATTATTGTATGCAAGAGTGAAAACGATCGTGAGACAATGTTCTATGCAGATTCGCTGCGTAAATTACGTCAGCGAGAATACGATAATATTGAACTTTACAGCGAACTTGACAAAATTCAAGTAGAACAAAAAGAAAAATCCCAGGAGAATTTTGTGAGATATTTTGATCTGCTGGTTAGTAAACGACATAAAAACAATTCCGAATCGATTCAAGTAAATTGGTATCGTTCGATAGAATTTCTAAAAGATTTTGGAGGCGAAAAAATTATGTTTTCGCAGATCAATACAAAATTCTGTGAACACTTTAAATCATATTTGTTGACTGCGAAAAGTGGTAGCAATAAGCAAGAGATTATTTCTCAAAATACGGCTTCAACTTATTTTTCTGTATTCAAAGCTGCATTGAAAGAAGCTTTTATAGATGGATACTTTACCACTGATATTTCTGCTAAAATAAAAGCGATTCCGCACGAGGAATCAAGACGAGAATATTTAACACTTGATGAACTTAATACTTTAGTTGAAACGCCGTGCGAACTTGAAGTTCTTAAACGGGCAGCACTTTTTTCAGCCTTAACAGGTCTGCGACATTCCGATATTCAGAAACTAACGTGGAACGAAATAAGTATTGAAAACGATCAGGCAAAAATAAATTTTACTCAAAAAAAGACTAAAGGTGTAGAATATATGCCCATGTCTAAACAAGCACTACAACTTTGTGGTGAAGTAGGTCTTCCAAATGATTTGATTTTTAAAAATCTGACTAATCCAGCTTGGATTTCCCGACCACTTAAGAAGTGGATTGAAAGTGCTGGAATTACTAAAAAAATAACGTTCCATAATTTTAGACACACTTTTGCAACACTTCAACTTTCGAGTGGAACTGATATTTACACAGTGAGTAAAATGCTTGGTCATACGAACGTAAAAACTACGCAGGTTTACGCAAAAGTTGTTGATGAAAAGAAAAATAAAGCTTCGACCGCTATTCACCTAAAAAACTTATAAAATGCACTTGAAATATTTCGAATATATTGTCATCTACCTTTCCGTTCTATTAGTATGTGTAATAGGGGGAGCGTTAGCAAGAATTTCTTTTCTTGGAAAAGGTGGTGACGAATATACCGCAAATATTGTATTTTGGTCAATCACGGCATTAAGTATATTATTTTATGCACTTATTATTTTATTTCTCGATGGGATAATTGTTTTATTCAGAAAGGTTTTCCCTAAAAAAGGCAGTTCCGAAAATTCTACTGAAGATTTTATTCCATCTGAAAATCTTGAGAATGTAGGGGAGAAGCAAAAACAAATAATTGATGAAAATACACCAATCTATTTAGTCGAAAATTCAGAGGAAAATATTGTGAATCAAACTACTGAATCCGTAAATCTGGAATCTATAAGAAAAACTCAACTCCAGAAAAAGCAACAGAGTGAAATTGAAAAACTACAAATCGCTCTGGATTATACTCGGAAACAATTTGCATTATATTTAACAGATGAAGATCTTGATGCACTTTGTAATGCCGTAGGTTTATACTCGAAAAAAGAAGGGATTCCTAACGATATTTCTGTCCACACCAAAGGGCTAACTAATCTAGACCTTTATCATTTTGGTTGGAATATTTGGAATTATTTTAGACCAATAAAACAGGAAGAAATTTCAAAATTATTAAAAACTGTTTTCGTTTCGCTTGATGATATTGACTTTGATAGTATCAAGTCACATTTGAAAGATGAACCTCAAAAAGGTAATATCAAAATTCAAGAAGACTTGACAGACTACTAACTCACATAAAAAATCACAAAATAATGTGTATGTTTAGTGATTCCTCTGTGATTGCGTGTTTATAGCGATCACAGAGGAATCACTTTTTTTCTTTGCACCATAACAATCAAAAACAATAGTTATGGATAGCAATGACATTTCATTTGAAAATCTACCAAGAGCAGTAGCGCATCTGGTTAGCGAAATAGCCGAAATTAAATTTCTGGTAGAAAGGAAAGAACCTCCGATAATTCCCGTAAAAAGAATTCCAATTGATATTGCAGAAGCTTGCCAAATTATAGGTAAGGCTAAACCTACAGTTTATACTCTAGTGCGGAAAAGATTGATTCCTTGTTACAAAAATGGCAAGAAACTATACTTTTTTGAAGATGAATTATTGGATTGGATTTCTAAAGGAAAGAAGAAAACCTTACAGGAAATCCAATCTGAAGCGGAAGCCAATTTTAGAAAAAATTCAGGAAAGGCAAATGTGGATTCTAACCAAAATCTACAAAGATGAGCCAAAAAATTCCCTACATACGAGTTGGAACCACCTATTATAAAGTGATAGAAAAGCCATTAATTTCTGGCGATAAAACTTCAGTTTTGGTTCGCTGGAATAGAGAAACAATTGTGAGCGATCACGGAAAAACGTATGTGTCAAATGTGCCAAAATTTGATGGTTTTTGTTGTATTCCAGAGCATCTAGAATACAAACAAATTGTTCAAGGTTTTTATAATATTTATAATGAAATCCCATTTCATCCTTCATCTGAAAAGGAAGATTTGAAATCTAAAATTCCATTTTCTTTGAATTTTGTAGCGCACATTTTCGGTGAACAACTGGAAATGGGTTTGGATTATTTGAAAATTCTCCTGCAATTTCCAACACAAATTCTACCTATTTTATGTTTGGTATCCAAAGAAAGAGCAACCGGAAAATCAACATTTATCAAATGGTTGAGAGAGATTTTCGGACTCAATATGACTTACATCAAAGGCGATTCGTTCGGAAGTCAATTCAATTCCGATTGGGCAGCAATGTTGTTGGTGGCAATCGATGAAGTTTTCTTTGATAAAAAAGAAATCACGGAAAGATTGAAATATCTATCGACAACTAATAAAGATAAACTTGAAGCCAAAGGAAAAGACAGAGAAGAAATCGATTTTTTCGCCAAGTTTATTCTGTGTTCCAATAACGAAGAGAATTTTATTCAAATCGATGAAAACGAAATCCGATTTTGGATTCTGAAAATCAATCCGATCAAAACTGAAAACACCGAATTTTTGAATAACCTCATTTCCGAAATCCCCTATTTTCTTCGGTTTTTAATTGAAAGACCATTTTCAACGGAAAAGAAAACAAGAATGTGGTTTTCTGCCGATGAGATCAGAACAAAAGCACTTCAAAAATTAGTTTTTAAAAACAACAATAAACTCGAATCTAAAATAATAGAATTGCTTTATGAGTTTTTTGAAAGCAACAATGATGAAGAAATTAATTTCGTTCCGCAAGACTTGCTTAATATGGTAATCAGAATGTTTCGAATTACTTATTGGACGAGAAATGACATTCGAAATCTATTAAAGGAAACTTGGAAATTAAATCCACAAACTAATGGTTTGACCTACATCAGGTACGACATCGATTTTGCAGGAATTTTCTACCAAAACAATTCAGTTGGTCGCTATTTCACCATAAAAAAAGATTTTATTCTTAATAAACGTGTTGAAATGTTGAATTGATTGATAATGAATAGAAAATCAAACACTTTAAACTCAACAAAATCCTCAACAAACTTTTAAACTTCACTTTTTGTTGAATGTTTGTTGAGCAGAAAAACTCTAGTTTGTTGAATTGTTGAGCATTTGTTGAGGAATTAAATATTATTAAATCAATAAGTTACAGGGTTTTCTCAACAATTCAACAAAAAATATCTCACTTAAAATACGTAAAATTTACAGCTATGAACTGCAAACAATTCAACAACATATCGCTGGAAGAAGTCCTCCTTTCTCTCGGACACCTTCCCACGAAACAAAATGAAAAAGAAGCTTGGTATCTCAACCCCTTTGCCAGCGAATCCCAAGCATCTTTCAAATTGGATAAAAGAATTAATGCTTGGTATCTCCATTCAGAAGGTGTCGGCGGGAACAATACCGACTTTATGAAAAAATATTTGAACACTTCGGTCAATGAAGTTCTGGATTGGGCAGAGAAGCAGAATTTTTCTTCTTTTCCTCAGCAACCACAGATTAGAAAATCGAAACTAAATTACAGAATCGATGAAATACTGGATCTCCAGAATCCTAACCTGAAACACTATTTGCAGGGCCGTGGATTAAGTCCTAAAGTCTATGATCATATAAAGGAGGTACGATTTACCATCGGAAGTAAGAAACTCTATGCCATTGGTTTTGAGAACTTATCTGGCGGTTTTGAATTGCGTAATTCTTTTTACAAGGGTTCATTATTGAAAAAGGATGTTTCAATTATAGATCTCAGCAGCAATAGTCAGGATAAATCAAATATTCAAGATAGAGATGTTAAGGGTGTAGCCGTTTTTGAAGGATTTATAGATGCCCTGTCTTTTATCGAATTGCAAAAGTCTTTTGCAGGAGATATCCTTGTGATGAATTCCATTGCTCTTTTAAATAAATCCTTAAATCATCTGAAAAACTATCCTGATATCCATCTTTTTCTGGACAATGACAATGCAGGAATTAAATGCAGATCAGAGATCATAAAATTCTTTCCGGAAGCAAAAGATCATTCCAGAATTTATTCCAACCATAAAGATCTCAACGAATTTTTGATACACAGGATTAAAAATAATGTGTCAAATAAGGTAGGAAAACAATCTGGAAAATTTCCAGAACAAGATAAAAAACAAGTAAGAGATCAGGAGCCGAAAATCAAAAATTCAAATGGATTTAAAAGGAAACGCTGATAAGGCGTGCTGTATTTTTTACCAACTACAAGCAGAAGTTAGGAGCGCATTCGCAACTTTGAAGGTCGTGCCTCCCAACAAAGTTTCTAATACGCTCTGCGAGGCCTTTAACCTGAGTAAAATAATATCAGGTTGGTTTTATTGACCAGTGTAACGGAAACTGTCATTTTCATCCAAGGTGTGTAAAATAAACACAGGTAAAAATTGTTGCTGCGTAATATAATTACAGCCACCTTCAACAAAAATATAAAAACATAAAACAATAAAAGAGTAAAACTTTAAAGATTTAAAAGCAATGAAGACCTCTATTAATTTCAAAGTTGTTAAGACCGATTCTGAAACCCATAATTTCAGGAAGAAAACTTTCGATTACATCCGGAAAGATCTGACGCCAAGAAATGAATACTGGTTGGAACAGAAAATAGCGGACAGGATCCAAAAGATCGAAGCGTATTGCAAAGAAAAGTCCGGAAGAAAATTACAGAAGAATGCAATGCCTGTTAGGGAGGCGGTTGTGGTCATCAAAGAAGATACAACAATGCAGGAACTTCAAAACTTAGCCAAGAGACTGGAAGAAGAATTGAATATCCGGGTATTTCAGATCGCCATTCATAAAGACGAAGGACACACCGATAAAGACACGAAGGAATGGAAACCAAATTACCACGCTCATCTGGTAGCTGACTGGCAGGATCTAAAAACTGGCAAAACACTCAAACACCAATCCTTCCATTATTCAAAAATGCAGGATCTGACAGCTGAATGCCTGAATATGGAAAGAGGGATTTCCGGTTCCAGGGGAAGATTGGAAGCCGTTGAGTTTAAGATTCAACAGAAAGAAGAAGATCTCAAAGTTTTGGAAGAAAGGTATGACCTAATGAAATCTGAGATGGGCTCGAAAAATTCGGAGGAGCTGGTTGTAAAGGAAATTGATTTTTTAGGTTTTAAAAAAATTAAGACTGACAAAACCATTGAGAATTATGAAAAAGCATTTCGAACCTACAAAAGCACAATTCTAAAAAATAAAACCGAACTAGAATCCAAATCAAAACAAATCACTGAGCTTAATATAAAGGTTGATGATTTACAAAAGCAAGTACATCTATTCAAAAACAAAAACTCTGTACTATTTACCAATCCGACAGTTTTTGCTTCGGAAAAGAAAAAATATCTGGATTCTGTTATTAATATTGTTGAGAGGGAAATCAAATTTTCAAGATTCAGAAGTCCACACCTTGACAGGACAGATAAGCAAAAGTTGATTTCCGAAATGGAAAAAATAGCACAGAAAATTTCACAAGAAAATACGGTTCCATTCTCAGCCTTCAATGAGATTTTTAAAGATACCGAGATTACAAATCAGCTTTTCTCTCTGTTGCAGTTCGGTAATAACAGTACAAATTATGAGGCTGAGGATATCCCAATTCAAAATAAAAGAAAGAGAAAGAGACTCTAATAACTGCTACGTATTGCAGGGTAATCTCTTTTGATTGATAGCAAGGAAGCAAGAATTCAAGAATTCAAGAAAGCAACCAATCAAGCAGGCAATCTTGCTAGAGTGATTGATGATAACTTTGATGACGTAGGATTCTTCTTACTAATAAACAGAGATTCACCATTGAAAAAGAAACCAGACAAAAAGATAAGCAAATGACAATCAAATCATCAAAATAAATTTTATATTAGCATTAGCAATAGCTTTACGCAAGTTATATAAGTTTGATTGACGCAATGCGAAAATTTGGAAGTTAGCCGTCATTATAAAGAACTTTAAGATTAATGAACAGTATTTTTTTCAAACTTATAGGTGCCCATTTTTTAATAACTATCATTACAATTTTAGTTATGGGTTTAGCTATAAATAACATCACTTATTTCTTAGTAACTATATTTAGTTGTATTTTATATTTTATAAGCGGTTACAAACTCACAAAAGAGAAATCCAATTGGATGAATTATTTTGGGGTTTTTACAATTGGAATTGTTCTATGGATAATTTGTTTTTCTTTATCTCCCTATTCTACAAATTATAAAAGAAATACAGAAGCAGGTTTATGGTTTTTCTATAAACTATACGTTATAGTCAATTCACCTTTAAATTTTATTGATTTTTTGAACGAGTCATACAACTTAAGACAAGAACTTTTAATACTTTTTTTAACTCCATTTACAATTTGTTTTTTTCAATATCTAGGAGGTAAATTTAAAATGCGAAAATTTAAATAATTAAGCGCAAAGCAAAAAAAGAATAATCAAATTGAATAACAACGTCGGCTAACAGCGGTTTTGAGCAAGTGGAGGTTTAGTGCGTATTGGGAAGAAATGGATTTTATTAATCTTCCATCCTACTTTGCAATCTTTTGGCTCAATTTACCCCACCTGCTCAAAGCTGGCGGGACGTTACCTACCATTTCAGGGCGACACAACGAACAAAATGATGAAACATAATAACATATTGACAATTTTGCTTTGTAACTTGACATTGATTTCTTGTGGACAGACAGAAACTAAAATAAAAGCTGATGAAGTTACAGCGAATAAACAAGTTGAGAAGAAGTACACAAAAGTAATTTCTGACTCAACAAACATTCTGACGACCAGAGTTGAAAATTTAGAACTTGAATATACCGTTTGGGGTTGTGCTTGTCCTCAATGGATTAAATCTAAAGATAATGAAAATAGTGACACAACAAAAAATTATTTAAAACTGCATTTTTACATTGAACCTGCCGACAATACTTTAGAACTACCAATATATTTTGACGCATTTAGACACAGAATTAAAGTTACAGGACAATTTTATGAAAAAGAAGATTATCCACAAGGAACTATTGAAATGGAAGAACCAATGCCGAAAGCAAAGGTTTTTAGATACACAAAGCTTGAAGTAATTAACAATCCAAATTTCAAAGCTGACAGCAAAGTTGAAACATTAACATTAATCTATAATGCGATTTCTTGCACTTGTGCTCAATGGAGTGAAACTCGAAAAACCGAAAACACTAACCGAAAACAAAATTATTGGTTAGAACCTGCAAATGAAAAGCTGATTAATGCTGACTCACTTTTCAAAGGAGACAATTTGCCAGTAATTATCAAAGTGACAGGACGAGTTGTAACAGAAAACGGATTCCCTAAAAGAGAATTAGCAAAGGTTGGACAAGACGAAGCAGGAAAAGTATTTAGATATTCAATAATTGAAATAATACAAAACGGACAAAAGAAAAACGGCAGGTAACATGGGTTTGGCAATAGTGGGGCGAAACTGCAAAGTTCAACGGTATTTCTTTGATTGAACTTTTATGTAAAAATGAAATTTACGGTTCGATTGCCTCAACATCGCAAGGCTCCAAAACTTTAGCAGTAATTGTTTCACAAGCAGACCTTCATCAAATTTTACAAAAATCTATAAAAAACAAATGAAAAGACTATTTATATCTTTTTTAATATTACTATCGTCAAATTATATTGTTGCGCAAGAAATTCTTGTTCCCGAAATAGTCAAGACAATTCCAAATTCGAAATGTTATTGGGCATATAGTGTAAAAAGAGCAGATAATAAACATGATGGTATTCATAATTATATTATTACAGTGAACGTTGCACAAGTGGATAACGCTGGAAATTATAGAGGAAAATTAAAACTTAAAAATGTTATTGTCTACTGTCGTTTTAATGACGAAGGAATTGCAAAAAAAATCCGCTTCAAAAAATCACGAAAAAATTGGATTGCAAAATTTAAAATTTATACAAATAAAACTTTACCATTGGAAATAGTCGCAAACTATAAACAACAAGAAATAATAATGTCTCTGAATTTAAATAAAGGAATTTATCCTGGTGAGTTAGACTAACTTGAAAATTAAAAATAATAACTACCGCTAATAAAGATTTGGCAATAGAGAGTGGAAAGCCTTCAATTCACGTTTTGTTCTCTGATCGAAATTTGTATTTTAGTTGAAAGTTTCAGCTTCGAGTTGCCCGTCATCTCAAAGCCCCCAAAACGTTATCAGTAATCCTTGCAAACACAACTAAACTAACGTGCATTTACTCACAAAAATTTTAAATCATAACAGACTAAAAAATTCTAAATATAAGCTTTTATACCTTTAATGAAATTTAGAAATTTGTTCTACAATTTCTGTACTCCCTCCGCTATTTCTCAATTCTTGGCATCTAGCCGTTGACGTAAAAAAAGAGCCCACGCCGTTGTATATACTATTCAGTATTTAGTGAGTGTTCAAAACCTCACCCTACGGGTTTACAAGCACCCTCATTTTTTAGCTATCCGATGATCAATTCGATCCCGGCTTTTTCCGCTTTGTATTTTATTTTGGTCTGCAGTTCATAATAGCTCCAGTTGCGCAGCACAAATTCCTGTTCTTTTGCAATCCCGATCTTGTCCTCCTGATCTTTTAGAATCAGTGTGCCTGCCTGCTGCCGGATGCAGAAATCAATCAACATACGGCTGTACAAATGAAGATGATGACTGACAAAACGGTTTTCCAGATTCTCAGTTTTGTGCAGTGCCTTCTGTTTCCGTTTGGTTCCGTGTCCGGAGCGGGAATAAGCGACTCCGGCTCGAATCCTTTTATTACTGGCCTCGATCGCCAGTCTGCGGTAGAGGAATTCCTCTTTCGAGCCAATATTCATTCGCGCATTGTTGGCTTTTACCACGATAGGATGTTCTAATGACAGAGATGCTTCAGCAATGATTTCGGGTTTCAAACTGTGGTCTTCCTTTTCGAATTCAAAAACAGCCAGCCAAAATATTTTACCATCTTTCAGCTGGACTTGTGAATTGCACAGCTTGATCTCTTCTTTTAAAAGACGTTCCAGGACCAAATGTTTATCAGAGAAATCTTTCCCTAAAAAGGTTTTGACCGGGATCGCAAACATATTGAAGCTAAACGCTTTCTTGTCAGGATCATACTTCATTTTGCTGATGCACTTGACCGGAAGCGGAATGGGAATGTTCTTTTTAAAGTTCATTAAGGATTTTAATCCCTGCCAATAGTCTGCTTTGTTTTTAGAAAAGGTGGACTGGATCGTATTGTTCAGGCATCCCAGGATGTCCGTGGGGATTTCTCCTTTAAAACGGTCAAAGACCAGGCGTGCCGTGGTGTTTGTTTTCGAACGGTCGAAGATTCCCATTTCATCTTTTTTTTCATCAGCTAACTTATATTGGATTTCTTCTGTGAGATAAAAAAAATCCTTGATCATTTCCTGTACATACAGATGGGAAACAATCAGATTAGCCGCACGGAAACAGCGGTTCTGATACCGGTAGAGTTTTTCCCACATTTGGCTTTTATCTTCAGGTGGAACATTGATCACCAGCTGTATTTTTCGGGTCAGGGTTATCGTAGACTTTTCCATATCAAAGCAGTATTTCAGAAGTGTTTTGATTTTGCAGATGCTGATAGGCGTACAGAAATTCCCGATGGACTTCCTTTTCCGGTAGTTTGAGTTCTTGGGCAATCAAGGCAAAAGAAGATTTCTGTTCAAACCGTCTTTTGATGATCTCGAGCTGCTGACTACTCAGTTGTTCTGACTGATCTTCTTTAAGTGTAGGTTTTTCCTCCGGCTGCTCAAAAGAAGTTACTTTAAGAATGTTCCGAAGCTCATCTATGGCTTTGCTCACCTCCGTGCTGATGCCTGTCACGCTACCTCCCATAGCTTCTGCAATGGGTTTATACTGAAAGCCATATTCAAGGCAGAGTTCTATCAGGTGTTTTCTTTTGGGGTTTAGAACGGGTAAAACCTTTGTGATTTCATCAAATTTGTTTTGATCGGATTCTTGGCTATGTAAATACTCTTTATCTATCGAAGGATCGTAACCCGCAAGATAATCTTGATAATTCTCGAAACTATCAAGAGAAGCCATTAAGCGGCTAAATTTATTTCGTGGAGCAGTTACATACGCTATACAGTCCCTTTTCATCACAAACCGTAAAAAGCCGGTGATATGAGCAGGCGTTTCAATAGTTTCGCGGTGTATCCACAATTTAAGAAATGTATCCTGGACAATAGTATCCACTACAAAGTCATCCTTCAGCACCTGCCATCCAAGCCAGAAAAGAAGCCTTTTGTAACGCAGATGAATGTGTTCGAGAGCGGTCGGATTGCCTTTTTTCAGCAGTTCGTACAACTGAAGATTGGTCAGATTTCTGGGCAAAGAGTCTGTTCTTTTCATAAGCAGCGTATTTTTACAAATTTTTGCTGGAAGGAACTGCTTAGATCAATGAGGTGAATTCTACTCTTTATTATATCCCCTATTATTCAAATGTTGAACAAAAGAAAAGGCATGGAACTCAACTTACCGACTAGTGGTACTGGCATACCGAGCAACGATAAGTGAGCCCACGCCGAGGTCGTGGGCACATTTACTTATCATCTCGTCGCTTTTGAAAAGTGCCAGTTTTCTAGTCGAGAATCTAAGCAATAGCTTCTATATTTCTTTGAACTATTGCAAAGTTACAAAGCAGTAACTTATTTTACAAATATATGAAAAATGTTGATTATTCGGATTTCAGTCCGAATTATTTTATGCAATATCACTTTTATTTGCTTTTATGAAAATTGCAAATAGAAAAGTTGTTGAATTTATCAGGGATGAATGGGTTATTCCAATGAATAATAATAGTCAATTTGCATTCGAAAATAATATTGACGAGAAGACTGTCAGAAGAATTAGAGAAGACGCCACTTATCAAATTAGTTTAATTACTATAATGAGAATTTGTGAGGCTAAGAATATCAAGTTATCTAAATTCTTTGAGATGGTCGGACTTTAAAAGAAGAAGAGGAATTAGATGTTAGGATATCAACTATTCAATAATTAGCCATACGGTTAAATGTGCATCCACTAGAACTATTTTTTAAACTTGTAAATGAATAAAATATCGACGAGAGTTGATATTTTTTATTTGTAAAAATGATAAGATTAAGTGAAATCACTATTAGAAATAATAAAAGTTATCTGAAAACTTTTAATCTCTTCAAAATAAGTCTTAAATTAAGATTAAATTATGTTTTCGAAGTATATTGATATACTTTTTTTATTTAAATTTATCACCAAATGTTAATCAAACAACATCTAATGAAAATTAACAGATTAAAAATAATTTTGGCTGAAAAGGAGAAAACCAATAAATGGTTGGCGGAAAAACTAAGCAAAAGCGAAGTTACCGTTTCCCGTTGGTGTACAAATGAAGTGCAGCCATCTCTTGATACCTTGGCGGAAATTGCTAAATTGTTAAAAATAGATATTAAAGAATTGTTAAATTCTACGAAATAAATGAGCACAAAATTTTTCACAAATAAAAATGCAAATAGTTTAATTAAAAAATTTGAAGGGGTTTTTGAGCATCAGTCGGTTTATTACTTTGATGCCTTAGTCGGCTATTTGAGAGCTTCGGGTTATTTTAAATTAAGACCTTTTTTGGAAAAGGTTGATGAAATTAGGATACTTGTCGGGATTAATGCAGATGATCTAATTGCTGAAGCACAGCGAAAAGGACAATTGTATCTTGAAAATTCAGAAAGAACAAAAGAAGAATACCTTTCTTTTGTTGCTAAAGACATTGAGAAAGCTCCTTATGATGAGCAAAGCGAGAAAAGCATTCTTCAATTTATAGATGATATTATTTCAGGTAAGATTAAAATAAAAGCATATGGGCAGAGAAATTTGCACGCTAAGATTTATATTTTTAAACCTAAACCATTTAATGAACACACTTCTGGAAGTGTAATTACGGGCTCTTCAAATTTAACAGATTCTGGTTTGGGAACATTTGATAGTTCAAATTATGAATTTAATGTGCTTTTAAGAGATTATGAAGATGTGAAATTTGCTACCGAAGAGTTTGAAGAACTTTGGAAAGATGCTAGCGAATTAATTCCCGCCGATATTAAAAAGTTAAAAAACAGAACTTATCTGAATGAAGACCAAGTTAGTCCTCACGATTTGTTTTTGAAAATGTTAGTAGAATATTTTGGAGATTCAGTTATTAGAGATAAAATTGGGAATTTACAAATGCCCGATGGATATACTAATTTGCAATATCAAGCAGATGCAGTGGTTGAAGGTTTTCATAAATTAATGAAACACAATGGTTTTATTTTAGCCGATGTTGTAGGATTAGGTAAAACAATTATTGCTACAAGAATTCTTAAAAAATATATAGAGAAGAACGGTTATAATACAAAAATTTTGATTGTATATCCAAACGCATTGGAGGTCAACTGGAAAACAACAATCAAAGATTTCGGTATTGGAAATTACGTTAATTTTATCTCTAATGGGAGTTTGCATAAAATTATTGAAGGTGAAAGTTTAAATTACCACAAACCAGAAGATTATGATTTAATTGTAGTAGATGAAGCACATAAATTCAGAACGTCAAGTACACATATGTACGGGCTACTAGAATTGATAAGTAAGACGCCCAGAGCTACTATCGGAAATGATGTTGATCGTAGGAAAAAAGTAATGCTGATCACTGCAACTCCATTAAATAATAAACCCGAAGATATTGCAAATCAAATATATCTTTTCCAAGATTCTAGGAAATCAACATTAGAAGGTGTACCAAATTTGCAAAGTTTTTTTGCCGATAAAATTGAAAAATACAAGAAGCTTTATATCATTAAAGATCATGATCAATTGGTGAAAAATGTAAAAGAAATCTATGAACCTATTAGAGAAAAAATCTTTTCAGAATTAGTAATTCGTAGAACTCGTGCAGATATAAAAAAAATACCGAGATATTTCGATGATGTCTTGTCCCAAGGAATGACTTTTCCAGATGTATATGGTCCTAATAAAATTGAATACTTGTTTAATGATTATCAGGAAAAAGTTTTTTTTGAATCCATAGATGCACTTATCGATGGATTAGGATATTATCGATACCGTGCAATCGAATTTATTGATCCAAAATATTTTGATTTATATGACAATGCTCAGTTAATTTCCCAACAACTATCTATCATTATGAAGACCCAATTGGTGAAAAGATTGGAAAGTAGTTTTCAGGCATTCAAAAAATCCCTGTCTCGCTTTTACATTTCCAATCAAAGGATGATTGAAATGTTTAATAATGATAAGATATTTATCGCTCCAGATATTGATGTAAATAAGTTTTTAGATGAAGGTAGAGAAGAGGAACTTGAAGCTAAAATTGAAGCTTTAAATGCAGCATCTCCCAATAATCAAATTTTTAAGTCAAAAGATTTTTCTAAAGAATTATTAGAAGGTCTTTTTAGAGATCAGGAAATTTTAAAAAATCTTCTGGAGAAATGGGAGAACATTGGAGACGACCCTAAAACAAAAAAGTTTATTGATGAAGTGAACAACAAATTCTTCGATGATAGAAATTTTGAAAAGAAACTAGTTATCTTCTCAGAAAGCAAGGAAACTGTTGAATACATTGCTGAAGAATTAAGAAAAACTGGAAGAACTGACGTTTTAGCAATAAGTGCAACTAATAGTAAACAGAAATTTGCTACAATTCGTAAAAATTTTGATGCCAATTATCCCGATAAACACGAGAATAATTATAATATTATTATTACAACAGAGGTTCTTGCAGAAGGGATTAACTTACATAGAAGTAACATTATTTTAAATTATGATATTCCTTGGAATGCCACTAAGTTGATGCAGAGAATTGGTCGTGTAAATAGGATCGGAACAAAAGCGAATAAGATTTTCGTTTACAATTTTTACCCAACTACACAGTCTAATAATCTAATAAAGTTAAATGAGAAAGCACTAAAAAAACTTCAAGGTTTCCATTCAGCATTCAGTGAAGACAGTAAAGTATATTCTGAAGAAGAACAATTAATTGAAAATACATTAGGAAATCTTGAACCTAAAGAAGAAGTGGATGAAAGATTGCAGTATTTAGAGTTGGTTAGGGAATTATTTGAACACAATCCTAAAGAATACAAACGAATCAAAAACCTTCCGCTTAAAAGTAGAGTTGGAAGATTGGCTAAAGTTAAAGCAAAAGAAGCACAGGAAATTATTGGTCAACCTTTGGAAAACGCTGTAATGTGTTACCTTGGAAACAAAATGAAAGAAGGTTTTTATGTAGCCAATGATAAAAACAGCGTTGAGATTACCTTTTATCAAGCCGTAAAATTATTCGAAGCTTCTAAAAAAGAAAAATCTAACAAGCTTTGGAAAAATCATTATGGTGCGGTAAACAAGGCAATAGAACAATTCAAAAAAGTATACAATACGGTTTATTCTACAGAAGAATATGATACTGCAAATCTCTCGGTACAAGAAAGAAATGCTGTTCTGTTTCTTAATGGTTTAAAAGATATGCACAAGAATTATCCTGCTGAAATATCTGATGAATTTGTAGAATTGATTGATGCCTCACTCAGAATTATATATATGGGCGTTTTTAGAAAATTCAGAAACGAAATTGCAACGCTAGCAGCAAAACAGAAGAAAAATAAAAAAATGCCCTTAGCAAAAGTGATCTCTGAACTCAACCAACTTATAAACAAATATCCTATCAAAAGTATAGCAAGATTAGATGCGTTGAGAGCGGAAGAAGATCTAAAACCAAAAGTATTTGAAGAACCAAAAATAGTGATCACCGAAACCTTTTCATAATGAACAGACAGGAACTCAAAAACATATTACAAAGTGCTTATGATAGAGATCTATGGATTTCTACATTACAATTTCTTACCGGAAAAAGAGATTTTTTAACTGTTCAACTTTCGCCTCTTGAAATTGAAATTTATACAGTTGAATCTCAGCGATTAATCAAAACCTTTTTCCAAATTGGTTCCGTAAAAACATCAGATGGCGTTTCGCTTCCTATCTTTGAAATTTCCCTTGCAGATGGTGTACAAATTGAGCAGAATAGAGTTGGTGTAAATGAATTTATAAAAAAATACATCATCAAAGATGCGGTAAGAGGTGCATTGGTTACATTTTCCTATGAAAACAATCACGAAAAAACCGAATGGCGTTTTTCTTTTATTAGCAAAAATTCTGCTAGCGATTTCTTTGCAGAAGCAGAAGCACAGGAAACCAATCCTAAGAAATTTACTTACATTTTTGGTAATGAAGAAGAGCACAGGACTGCTATTGAACGACTTTATAATCTGGAACAATCTCGATTTCGCTTAGATGATTTCTTTGAAGCATTCAATGTAGAACCTGTTTCTAAAAAGTTTTTTGAAGAATACAAACATTTATACAGAGAGTTTTCAGATTTTATAATTGAGACACCAGAATACTATCAACTTTTTGTACATGCTAAAGATGAAACAGCAAAACCTGAGAAGGAAATCCGAAATTTTGTTGGCAGATTATTGGGTCGAATTGTTTTTCTTTATTTTCTGCAAAAGAAAAATTGGCTTGGAGCTTCAGATGAAAATTACAAAGACGGTAGTACTACATTTTTGAGCGAATTATTCTTGGGTGATTTAGAAAATCAAAATGAATTTTACCAAAAGTATTTGTGTCCTATTTTCTTTAATGCTTTAAATAATCCAGACAGAGAAAATAGCAAGTTTGAATTAGAAAATGGAGAAACAGTTTGCATTCCTTTTCTGAATGGGGGATTGTTTGAAGAAGAGCAAGAGCCCAAAGGTCATCGAGAGATTAGAATCCCGAAGTCATATTTTGAACTACTCTTCAATTTCTTTAATGGGTTTAATTTTACTGTTTACGAAAACAGTCCAGAAGAACATACCGTTGCTGTAGATCCCGAAATGTTGGGACATATTTTCGAAAATTTAATTGATTATAACAAAGATACCGGAACGTTCTATACACCAAAAGAAATTGTGCAGTATATGACGCAGGAAAGTTTGATAGAATACCTAAATACCCATCTCCAAAAAGAAAGGGAAGTAATAGAAAATCTCATAAAAAACCAAACATCTGCAGATTTTGAAAATGCAGATTTAGTGAAAATTAACGAACTTTTGGATGCGGTAAAAATCTGCGATCCAGCTATTGGTTCTGGTGCATTTCCTATGGGAATGTTGCAGGAAATTTTTAATCTGAAAGCATTAATTGCATATCAATTAAAAACGGATTTTGATCCTGCCAAAGTCAAACAAAACATCATACAAAACTCAATTTATGGGGTAGATTTAGATGAAGGAGCGGTAGAAATTGCAAGACTGCGTTTTTGGTTGTCTTTGGTTGTAGATGAAGGAATGCCAAAAGCTTTACCAAATCTCGATTACAAAATAATGCAGGGAAATTCACTCTTAGAAAGTTACAAAGGAATTGATTTGAGTGGTGTTTCTTCTGGTAACGATTTAAAAATCATTGAAGAAATGCAGGTTGATTTATTTGGAAATTTAGTAGATGACCAAATGAAAATGACGGTTGGTAAAAGCGGTTTGTCAGAAGAGATACAAAAACTGATAAAAAAATATTTTACAGCAAAATCTGTGGATAAGCAGAAGATAAAAGCCAAAATCCAGAGCAAAATTGCCGAACACATCAGTTTTAATCTGGAATTGCGAGAAAACCAATTGTACAGACAGATTAATGAATTAGAACAAAATCTTAAAAACCTAAAACCCAACCAAAAGAAAGCGCTCAAAAAATACAAAGCAGACGCAGAAATCTTAGAACAAACGAAACTTGATCTTATAAAAGAACAAGTGAAAGACGAAAAATCATATTTTCTTTGGAATTTATTTTTTGGTGATGTTTTAAGCAAAGGTGGTTTTGATATTGTGATTGGCAATCCGCCTTATATTGAATTTAAAAAATTAGATGCTTTACTCAAAATAGAATATTCAAAATATTATAAAACTGCAAAAGGGAAATATGATATTTTCGGATTATTTATTGAGCAATCAGAAAATATTTTGAAAAATAATGGAATACATTGCTATATTAATCCTACTACTTTTATGATGAAGGATTTTGGTGATACAATTAGAGAAATTATAAATAATGATTTCAAAGTTATCGAAATAATTGATTTTGCAGATTATCAAATATTTGAAACTGCTATCACATATACAGGTATTTTCCTATTTAAAAAAGAAAAATCATCGAATTATGATTTCTTTTATCAGAAATTAAATGGAAACACAAAAGTAAAAGAAAAAAGAAGATTATTCGAAAATAAAAAATCTTCTGAATATAAAGAAGTATCTATAATAAAAGAAAATAAATTATCTGAAATATCATGGATTTTTGGAAATTCTACCAACGCTTTTATTATGGAAAATATTGAAAAAAATCCATCGTTAAAAGAATTTACTAAATATACTTTTCAAGGTATTGCCTCTGGAAAAGATGAAGTTTTTTATTTAAAAAAAGAAGAAATAGAAAGACTGAATCTTGAAATCGATTTATTTCAACCTTTATTAAAAGGAAAAGATGTAAATAAATATAATATTAAGTGGAATAATTATTATGTAATTTATCCTTATAATTTAGAAACTAATAAGGTTTATTGTGAAGAAGAATTATCAAAATCATTTCCAAATTCATACAAATATTTTGTAGAAAGAAAACACTTATTAAGTGGACGACCTTACTTTGATAAATCTAACAAATTATGGTTTGAATTGTGGAATGAAAGAAATTTTTTAAAATTTAAACAAACAAAAATTGTAAATGCCGAAATCGCTCCTGAAAATAGATTTCAAATTGATTATGATGGTTTTTTTGGAAATACAAAGGTTTTTAGTACTGTTTTAAAAGATGAATATGATAACCTTTACTTGAATTTTTTAGGATTATTAAATTCAAAACTTTTAAATTATTATCATAAAAAAATAGCATCTCCAAAGGCAGGCGGTTTCTACGATTATAAAACACAGTTTATTCAAAAATACCCCATAAAACTTCCGGATAACAAAAGTATTTTAGATTTATTGGTAAGTTTTATTTTACATATTGATTTTAAATCTAAAATAATAGATATTGTTAATAACGAACATATTTCAGGATTTTTTGAAGAACTAATTGATGCTGTTGTTTTTGAAGTTTATTTTCCAGAAGAAATGGAAGACAAAAATTTACAGGTGATTTCTCTAATAGAAGAAATTTTGCAAAAACACAAAGCAGAAAATTTTAATAATATCGAAAATAAAAACGAACTTATTTCTACTTTATATTTTGCTTTCAAAGAAAGTGAAGTTCAACAGAAAATGAGACAATTTGTTACGGCAAGTCCAGATGTTTTAAAAGTAATCCTTCAAAGTTAATCTATGGCAAACATCGACAAGATTAAGCTTTACAATTTTAAAGCATTTTATGGTGAAGAAACCATAGAAATAGGTGGTAAACATTTACTTCTCTACGGTGAAAACGGAAGCGGTAAAAGCTCTATTTATTGGGCATTGTATACTTTGATGCAGTCTTCTACAAAAACGGAAGAAGAAATCTATAAATATTTTGCACCCAATTTGGATGAAAATTTAGTAAATACAAATTATATTGAGCCTCAAGTCGAAATTGATCCTGCAGATGATGCAAGATTATTTCCTTTAGCAGAAATATTAGAATCTTCAGTAGAAGTTGTTTTACAGGATGCTACTTCTTTTAAGATTGATTTTCGAGGTGTTACAACAACCGATTTACCACTACTGAAAAATATTAATCGGTTTAGTGATTTTATTTCTCATCGACTCCTTATTAATTTTTACAATTTCCGTAACTCAAAAAAAATTAATCTTTGGGAAGTTTTTGTGCGAGATATGTTTCCTTTTCTGAAAACAAATAGAGGTAATAATGAAAAAACTTTATCGGATGAATTAAAAGATATTAAAAACAACCAGCCATTTATATTTCGTGATCCCAATTTTAAATTAAGTAGAAGTCAAACTTTGCAAGGTGATTTTGACGTGCGGATTTCTGTTTTCAATGATGATATTTCATATTGGATAAATGAAATTAATACGGAAGTCAATCAGTTTTATGAAACCAATTTTAAAAATACTGACGATAAGGAGATAAGAATTTCATTAGAATATAAAGATGAAAATAAATTAAAGTTTAGCAATGGATTTACTCAATTTTACAAAGAGCGAGAGAGATGGTATAATTTTGTAGGTTTCAATGAACCACAAATTTCAATAGAAATTGAAATTAAAAAAGAAGATGGAACATTTACTCCAATTCCAAAGCCACAGTCATACTTTAATGAGGCTAAATTAACTAGTATTGGATTAGCTGTTCGTTTTACTTTGCTTCTACCTTTTATTCGTCCAGATTTTGAAGGCAAATTTTTGGCTTTGGATGATTTGTTGGTCAGTTTAGATATGAGTAACCGGGATAAGGTTTTGGATATTATTTTGAATGTATTTGCACCTAAATATAAGATTTATTTGTTCACGCACGAGAGGAGCTTTTTTAATCTTGTGAAAAGGAGAATCGATTATTCTGGAAATTCATCGCTGTGGAAGATTAAAGAGTTATATCAAATAAAAAAAGCTGATGATATTTATTCTCCAAAAGATTTTCCCTCTAAAAGTTTTTTTTCGCAAGCTTTACATCATAAAAATTCATTGCCACCAGATTATCCCGCATCAATGAATTATCTTAGGAAGGAATTAGAACAAGTTTTAGAAACATTCCTTCCTAAAGAGATATTTAAAAACGATGATGGTAGTGATAAGAAAAAACTGAATGATAAAATGATTTCTGTAAAAAAGTTTTTTGATTCTTTAAATTTGGATAAATCTATTTTGAACCTAATAGATGATTATGTTTTTTTATTACTCAACCCTCTTTCACATAATGATATTCAGAGTGAAATTTACAAAATTGATGTGGAGTCTGTTGTGAAATTGATTTCGGACTTACGAGAGAGATTAGAATTATTACAGCCGATGTTAAAAAAAATTGTTGCACGAAATCAACGGTTGATATTAATTCTTAAAAAAAATACAACGACAGTTAACGAGTATTTGGTAAATGTGGAAAATGATATTTTTATTCATAATATTTCACCAGGAAATTTTAATGTTAGTACCTCCAAACTTAATAAAGAAATAATTTGTTATGAAATAAAAAATACAATAAAAGGTACAGAGCATAGTATTACATTGGCAGCTACAAAAATTGAAAATTTACAAGTTTTTTACGAGCAATCTTGTACAAATGAAGGAATTATGATTGAGACGGATTTTTATAAATATTATTACTTATCTGATCGATCAGCAAATATTCAACAACTTCTAACTATATGATTCTGCAAAAAATCCTCGAAATTCTACTTCCAAAATTAGAAACAAAGTGGGTCTCCATTCCAATAAAGCCCTTTACTTCAATTATGGAATTACCACTACAGCTCGAAAGGAAATCTGGCATATATCAAATAAAAACCAGTACACCAATTGATGTTCTTTCAAAATATGGGGAAAGAGAGGATGAGGCACATTACAATTTTCAAAAAAAGATAAAAGAATCCTTACTATTAAAAACCTTAATCGTTCCAGAAGATTTAGAAAATGGATATGTGGTTTACACAGGTCATCAAGCATACCTCAGACAACGCTGCAAAGAACATTTCATAGGAAGTAAAGGAACAGGTTGTCTAAATATCTTCGAATTTGAAGAATTAAAAAATTACAATTGGTGGTTTGAGTATTTGGAAGTTTCAAATTTTCCAGAAGTAAAGAACTCAAAATTATTTAGAACCTATTTAGAACAACTACATCGCGCACATATTGGATGGCCAATTTTGTGTAGTCAATAAAAATTGTTAAAAAAGGCAATATATTTTAATGAGTTAAAATACTATGAGTTAAAAACGATCGTATACAAGTTGATTTGTTATAGGTAAATATATTTATAAATAAAAGCACAAGAGAGCGACACAAATAAAAATCGTGTAAATGTTTACACGATTTTTTAAAATAACGATGAATGTGGAAAACTTTTTGATAAAAAATGAAATTGAAACGAAATTGAACTTGTTATACGTTGAAAATATAATTATATTTGTACAATACAAAGGACAAGACTATGCAATTGAAGATAATAAAACCAAAAGAGCCTAATGCAATAGCGAAAATAACAGTTCATAAGACAGGTAAATTGGGGTTTTCAAAAGGTGCAATGGAGATATTAAGATTAGAACAAAATAAATTTGCGAAGTTTGGATATGATGAAGAAGAAAATTTCTTTATTGTAATGTGCGAAGAGTCTGATACGGAAACTTTTAATGTAGCTAAAGCAGGAGATTACTATTACATTACTGCAAAAAGTTTATTAGAGGATTTAGAGATAGATTATAAATCAGATGATACAACCATATTTGATATAAGGAAAACAGAGAAAGAAAGTATATATAAGCTAAATAAGCGAGTTATAATAAAATAAAAAAAGAAGTCCTAAACTTCCTACGGTTCCTGGGACTTCTTTGGTTTTGATACAAAGAGATAATTGGTATTTGAAGATAGCCAACTATCCTGCTTTGTTGCGCAAATGTACAAATTGTGTATTAAATTGCTTCATTTTTGAAACACTTTAACATTTTAAATTTTGTCTATTGCTTACAAAGTATGCCAATTTCTTCACTGTTCCAATTACTTACAGTAATAAAGTGATTCATTATAAAACAATGATAATGGCAAACAAAGCAACCTCACCAAAAGTTGCCAAAATAGCTTCGAAAATCTTGAGAGACGGGAGAACGTCCAAAGCATCCAAAATAGTTGCTGCAAGTGCTCTCAGTCAAAGAGAAAAGAAGAAATAGTTGGCAGAAAAGGTTTTTCAAGTGCTTCCTATAAAAAGCACTTTTTTAATATAACAAAATTTATAAGAAATTAAGTAAAATGGAAATTTTTAAAAAACCCTTTGTACAGGTTACTGTTCCACCTTTCGAAAAACAGAATTCACAAAATAGGATCAAAGCAGAGAAACTATTAAGCTTGATCACTGATGAAGAGCATAAAAAAGATATTATTAAGCATTTTAAGCTTGATATAGAAGAATATATCCAAATTGGAAATATTGATTTAGTTCATAAGTATGTAGAACATGTTCACAATAAGTATGAATACGTTAATCTGTGGACAAGTAATAATCATGCAGAAGCATATTTTAGACAGCCAAATGAAGAAACAGAGAAATCTGAATTATTCTTTAAATTTGATTTCCTGCATGATGATGATGGAGTTGTCCACGATAATTTTGATGCTCAAGTTCAATATGATGCATCTTCAATGTTCTATAATGATAGAGAATTATCCAAATATATTAATTATTTGAAGTCAAAGGACAATAAAACATTATCTAGTTTGGCAGATAGAAATATTCTTATTAATGATGTAAATTCTTCTTGGAAAAGACAGTATGAAAGAAATCCAAAATCTATTCAAGAGAGAAAATTTAGATTTTTAAAAAATGATAAAGACGAATATTTTTTAAGAAGTATAACTTCAGATAGATACAAAGAATACGGTGTTGCTTTTTGTTTTGTAATCTCTATGCTTTCGCTTAATAAAATCATGGAGAAAGACAAAGGTTTAAATTTAAGTATTAGTTCATTATCTATAAATGAATCAAAAATCGACATGGTGATTTCTTCTGGAAACGCTGTTTTTGTAGAAGAAATTAATCAATTTATTACTTCTTCAATTTTAATTAAAAATAATGATTTAGGTGACAGATCATTATCGTTCACACATTCTTTGAAACTAACTCCTTTACAAAATGATGAAAATAAAATTTATTTGTTTCCAAAATTTAAGGAAAATGAAATTAAGTATAAAGTTTCTATAAGCCACACGGCAGGAATTGACAAAGTTCTACTGACATTTGACAACATAAGTTCTGTGATTTATTCTGTTGATGATTATGTCAAAGATTTCAAAGGGATTGCTAAAACACATGCACCAGATGAATTACGAGCAAAAATTGAGGAAAAAATAATTAATAATAATAGTCCTTTTAAAGGTGTTCAAAAATTAAAAGATTTATTTCAAAGAAGTACTTCCCAACATATTGATAATCTGGCAAAGCTTTTAGAAATTTGTCAGAAAGCAGAAATGATTGATATGGATTACGACCTGAAGTTTAAACTTAGATATTTAATTTCTAATACTCTTTTGTATGGCAAGAATAATTACTAGTTTATATAGCAATATCAACTTAAACAAACATTTACGATGAAAAAAATTAATGTTAAAGATTTAATTGATTTTAGGAGAAGATCAGACAGAAGAAAAAAAACTTTTATATCAGAATTCAACATTCCCGATGATTTCGAAAAGGAAGAAAGTATTGGAGGAAGAGACTATTGGGTCAGAAGCTTAACAGCTTTGAGCAAAGCCTTTAAAAATAATGATAACTCTGTTATTTCTTCTAGAATAGAAAGTATTTTGGAAGACTATAAGCCCAATATGGCTAATACCACAAAAATTATGTATGATCGTAATTTACAAATATTGCACAATTATGAAGATTTTGATTTTAAAGAGTTAAAACCATCAGTTGAAATAGTAATACTTGAAAAAGGTAGGAAGAAAGGTGTTTTAACAATTAAAGACTTACCTATAAAAGTTTTACTACATCAAATATACTCCTTCAAAAATGAAAATGGTATTGATTGTGTTGGATGCGTATTGTTTTTGGCAAAATTAGATTATTATAAATCGAATGAACTTGGGATTTTTGCTGAAGCAGTCAATACATTTATTGAAGAAAACTACTCTGACAAATACTTCATAAGTCCTGAAGATATTAGAATTATAGATGTTATGAGTAGCAAAAATATTAGCTATAAAATGATACTAGATGGAGAAATTCCTCCTCTTCTCAATTCAACTTTGGATGAAATTATTAGGCTTAGAAATACATAAAAAGATCGCACAAAAGACGCTTTTATAAAATATGTGAACATAATAATCAGTCTCTTATTTGTACCATTAACTTATAACTAATTGATTTTTAGTATTGGTTATTTTTGAAGAAGTCAAATAAGACTCAGCGAGTCAATATATAAAGGAAATCCCCGGGCGAAAGCTTGGGGATTTTTTTATTGAGATCATTCATAATAATTTGATTAGCTTTGTTTTACCAATCAAAAATAGATTTAAAATGAAAAATTTCAAAAAGCTATTCACTTGTTTATTTTTAGTATTAAATGGGTTCTGTTTTTCTCAAACCGATGAAAAAGCAATCCAGTCACAGGTTTCTCAAATGGTTTCTGACTGGAATACTCACGAGTTCAAAAATATGGATTCTTACACCACGGAAGATGTGGAATGGGTCAATATTGTTGGAATGTGGTGGAAAGGCCGCGCAGAAGTAAAGTCGGCGCATCAGGGAATATTCGACGCCATGTTTAAAGGCGTTCCTTTTACTCAAAAAAGTTTGAAAATGCGTTTCTTGACAAAGGATGTTGCTATTGCAAC
>Ga0308163_10001480_pt1 | contig 25396 bp, 20 predicted proteins | sample PhyTR1_FD_201037 | JGI IMG/M metagenome (GOLD analysis project Ga0308163, IMG submission 201037) | Phyllosphere microbial communities from UC Gill Tract Community Farm, Albany, California, United States - DLSLT.R1 | ecosystem: Host-associated > Plants > Phyllosphere > Unclassified | place: USA... | reverse complement strand
TGACCGGGCTGGCGCCGGCCATCTCGTCGATCTGCGTGTAGTCGTCGGGAATCGTCGACTCGATCAGTTCCAGGTCGCTCGCTTCGGTCTGCACGAAATCGGGCAGGGCGCCGCCATACGCTTCGTCAGCCAGGCGCCGGATATCGGCCGGCGGGGCGACCACGATGCGGATGCGCACGCCGGTGCGGGCGCGCAGTTCGTCGATGCTGTGGATCGCCTGCGGCTCGGCGCTGGCCACGGTCAGCGTGCCCTGCACCTGGAACAGCGGCAGCACGTTCAGGCGCCGCGTGACATCGCGTTCGAGCAGCGCCAGTGCGCCCGGGTCGTACAGGCCGGTGCGCAGCTGCACATACGGCAGGCCCAGCTGGTCGGCCAGCGCCTGGTACAGCGCCGCTTCGGTGATCCACTTGCGCTCGACCATGATGAGGCCCATGCGCTTGCCGGTCTGGTCCTGCAGGCGCGCCGCCTCGGCGACCTGCTCGGCGCTGGCCGCGCCACGTTCGACCAGGATGTCGCCCAGCTTGCTGCCCGGCTCGCGCACGCGGCGCGGCGCGGCCGGCCGCGCGTCGAACAGCGGCAACTGTTCGAGCAGGCCCGTGGCGGCCAGGATGTCCTGCAGCAGGGGATTCGGATACGCCAGCTTGAGCCAGCCGCCCAGCTCACCGAGGCGCTCGCCCATGTCGGCCATCATGCTCAGCGCCCGCCCGGACAGCAGCGTGACCTTGCCCAGGTCGACCACGATCGACACCTGGTGCTGGGCCACGCACTCGTTCAGCGCCGCCTGCAGCGTCTGGACGGCCTCGTCGGCCACCAGCGCCGTCAGCGGCGCCAGGTACGTCATGGCGCCGATGCGGCTGCGGGTGATCCGCTCGGGGGCGGTGGTCTCGCTCATGCGGTGACGGCGACCTGCACTGGGGCCGGCGCCGGCACCGGATCACGGGCGATGCGGAACTCGGCGATCCAGCCCGGCTCGGCGCGGCACACCGTCTCGAACATTGCCACGACGCCCGGGTCGAGCTGGGTGCCGGCGCAGCGCGCGATCTCGGCCATCGCCACTTCGTGGCTGCGCCCGGCGCGGTAGGCGCGCGAGCTGGTGATCGAGTCGTAGGTGTCGGCCACCGCGATGATGCGCGCGTTGTACGGAATGTCGTTGCCGGCCAGGCCATGCGGATAGCCGGTGCCGTCGTACTTTTCCTGGTGGTGGCGCGCGCCCGGCACCGCGCCCTTGAGGCGGTCGATGTGGCGCAGGATTTCATAGCTGCGCTCGGGATGGACCATGATGAAGGTGAATTCATCGCGCGTCAGGCGCCCCGGCTTGCACAGCACGGCGTCGGGGATGCCGATCTTGCCGACGTCGTGCAGCAGCGAGCCCCAGAACAGGTTGTCCAGCTCACGCGGCGGCAGGCGCAGCGCGCGGCCGATTTCCATCGCGATGTGGTGCACGCGCTCGCTGTGGCCGCGCGTGTACGGGTCCTTCGCTTCGACCGCCTCGATCAGCGCGGCGGCCATCTGCTGGTTGAACTTGCTCGTTTCGGCCAGCATGCTGTGCATGCGCGACAGGCTCGACAGGTGATTGGCCAGCACTTCGCCCAGCTTGCGGTCGCTGTTGCTGAAGTCTTCCTTGTTCGCATGGTTGAGCAGCACCAGGATCGCCACGACCGACTTGTCCTGGAAGACCGGGCAGCACAGGATCTTGAACGGCATGTCGGTGAAGATATACGCGCGGCGCGGATCGTCGGGCTCGTTCATGACGATCGGCTGGCGCGACGAATGCGAGAAGCGGTACAGGTCGCCGCGCATCTCGACCAGCACCAGATCCAGGTTATGGATCGGCGCCGACAGGTTGGTGGCCGACACGCACAGGTTCTCGCCCGGCTTGATGAAGGCGGCGACGTCGGCGTCCATGTGGCTGGCCCAGCTTTCGAGCAGCTCGCCGAACAGGTCTTCGCCCGTGGTCATGTCCTGCACCTGGCGGTCGATCGCATACACGAGGTGCAGCTCTTCGTAGCGGTCCGACAGTTCGTCCGCCATCGCATCGAGCTCGCCCTGCGTGCGGCAGTCGTCGGCAATCGTGCTGGCGATGTCTTCGAGCGCTTCGGCCAGCGTGTCCCACGCGAACGGCACGTCGGTGGCTGTCGTGGCCGCCTTGTCCGCACGGACCGCCAAATAGCCGATCAGGCCGCTCTTGGCGATGATCGGCGTGTAGAGCAGGGTGGCGTCGCCGGCATCGTGGCGCTGCATGCCGTCGCCCGTAGACGGCCAGGCGAAGCCGCCCGCATTGAGCGCCGTGATCCACGATGCGAGCGTGGTGTCGCCGGGCGCGCTCCAGCAGGGCGCGCCAGCGGCGTCGCAGACGGCCAGTGAGTAATCGCTCCCGGTGCTGCGGCGCAGCCAGCGCTCGTGGCGGGTGTAGTCGAGGGTCGGCAGAAGATCGAGGGACATGGGCAGGCTTTGGTGGCTGGCGCGGCGTTACGCCAGGGCCGCAAAATGGCGGGACAACCGCGCCACCAGCTGGCGCGGGCTCAGGGGTTTTTCAAGGAATTCGGTATTGGCCAGTTCGCGCGCCCAGGCACGCTCGTCGAGCGCGGTCATCGAGGTCATGACCAGGATCAAAAACGGGTGGTCCGGATACGTGGCGCGGGCCAGCGGGCACAGCGTGCGCCCGTCCATGCCGTCCATCTGGATATCGCTGATCAAGACGTCGGGCAGCTGCTGCGCCATCGCGGCCAGCGCCGCGTTGCCATCGCTGGCCGTGGCCACGATATAGCCTTCGCGTTCGAGCGACAGGCGCAGTACGCGCAGGACATGGGGCTCGTCGTCGACGAGCAGGATGTGGCGCGGCTTCATAACACGGCGGCGCCGGCGGGCGCGGAAACGATCTTCAGGTGCACCGAGAAGGTACTGCCCACGCCGGGCTCGCTCTCGACGACCAGGCGACCGTGGTGCAGTTCGACGATCTGGGCGGCCAGGTACAGGCCCAGGCCATGGCCACCACGCTGGGTGGCGGCGCCCGCTTCGCTGACGCGGTAGAACTTTTCGAAGATGCGGTCCTGGGCTTCCGGTGCGATGCCGATGCCGGTGTCGCGTACGCTGATCACGATTTCATTGTCCTCATTGCGGGCCGCCAGCGTCACGCTGCCGCCCGGGCGGTTGTATTTGATGGCATTGGTCAGCAAGTTGTTCAGCGCAATGCGGAACAGGTCCTTGTCGATGGCCACGGCCTCGAGTTCGCGCGGCAGGTCGAGCAGCACGCGCAGCTGCTTGCCTTCGGCGCGCGGCAGCGCCTGCTCATACGCGTCGCGCAGCATGTCGTCGAGCCGCACGCGGTTGCGTTCGGGGCTCATGCTGCCGGTTTCCAGCTTGCTCACGTTGAGCAGGTTGCCGACCAGCGCATTCATGCGCTCGATCTCGTCCTGGATCACGTTCAGCGATTCGACCCGCATGCTCTCGTCGTCGCTGTCGGCCAGCATCTCGGCGTACATGCCGATGACGTTGAGCGGCGACTTGAGTTCGTGCGAGACGTGGGCCACGAAGTCATTGCCCGCCTGGCGCGCCAGGTATTCGCGGGTGACGTCGCGCAGCACGACCAGCGTGCCGAACGACATCGTGCCGTGGCCGCCGCTGAGCGGTTGCGCGGTGGCGCTCAGTTGCCGGCCTTCGACGTTGAGCGGTGCGAAGTCGGTCTTGTGCGAGCGGGCGTTGTCACGCAGGTCGCCGCTGTAGCGGCCAAACAGCGTGCGCAGCGCCGGATCGCAGCACCAGGCATCGAGCGGCTGGCCCAGGATCTCGGCCATCGGGATGCCGAGCAGGGGCTCGACCTTGCCGGAGGCGAACGTGACGTCGCCGGCCGGGTCGAGCATCAACAGGCCGTCCGGCAGCGACTGCAGCGCCGCATTGAGCTTTTTGCTGCCGTATTGCAGCAGGCGGTTGTCGGCGGTGGTGTTGAGCGAGCCTTCCTCGAGCTGGACGATGCGCGCGCCGGCCTGGTCGAGGTAGTGCTGCATATTGGTAATCAGTTCGCGCATGTCGTCAGCGCCGTGCTGATCCGGCCTGCCGGGCGCGGCGAGCTGGCGCAGCTGGCCACGCAGTTGCTGGCTGAGCGCAGCGAGCGGCGCCATCTCGCGCTTGATCACGACGTACATGACCGGCACGACCAGAAACATCATCAGCGCCAGCAGCGCGAGGAACGACACGTCCTGCGCCAGCACGGTAAAGCCCGGCTGGTGGAAACCGACGCGAACGAACGCCTGGCCGCCGCTGCTGTCGGCCAGCGGACCATAAAATTCGCGCAGCGGCGCGCTGGCGCCGGTTGCCGGCAGTGTGCGCTCACCGAAGCCGGCCTGCGCATCGGCGGGCAGCGGGGTGGCGGGCGCGATGCTGCCGCTGCCCGCGATCTCGGCCAGCGTGCGGCCGGTCGCATCACCAATCGTCACATAGGCGAAGTCGTTGTCGTCATGCGATGCGAGCACTGCCGCGAGCACGCCGCCACGGCCACTGCTCTCGGCGAGCAGGGTCATCGGGACCGTGCTGAGCGCCCTGACCAGCCCGACGCCCTTGTTGCGCACCTGCGCAGCCTGGCTGGCCTGCTGCCGGACCACGAGCAATGCGACGACGAGGGTGATGGCAGCCAGCGCACAGGCGATGAGGATGATGCCGATGCGGTTGAGTTTCATGCGGATGGACTTGGCGAAATGGAATCTAGCGAACTGTAACGATCGAAACTATAGGTGTCGGGTTGCAAACAGGCAAATACAATTCCAATTGTGCGCAACATTTCTTTGAAAAAATAATTGCGTGACAACGTTGAATGTTGTTTTCACGTTGTCTTCACTTCTACAGTTGGTCCATTGGACGTGTCATGGCGTCGTCACGATGCGGGCGTACGCTGGCGCCGTCTTGCATCATGTCGGCAAGACAACATATTGCAACATAAATTTCCCGAATAAAACATTCACGTCTTTGGATTGATCCTATGACCTCACGACGCAGTTTTCTGCGCAATAGTGCGCGCGCGGGTATCGCCGCCGGCACGTTTGCCGCCTTTCCGCCCGCCATCCAGCGCGCTCTTGCCATCCCGGCCAATAACGCGACCGGCACCATCCGCGACGTCGAGCACGTCGTGATTCTGATGCAGGAAAACCGCGCGTTCGACCATTATTTCGGGACGCTCAAGGGCGTGCGCGGCTTCGGTGACCGCTTCACGATCCCGCTGCCCGAAGGGCGCAGTGTCTGGCAGCAGCGCCTGGCCAACGGCAACGTCGTGATGCCGTTCCACCTGGACGCAAGCCGTGGCAACGCCCAGCGCGTGAATGGCACGCCGCACGATTGGCTCGACAGCCAGCTGGCCTGGGACAACGGCCGCATGGACCAGTGGCCGCGCTACAAGAATCCCATCTCGATGGGCTACTTCAAGGAAAGCGAAATCCCGTTCGCGTTCGCGCTGGCCAATGCGTTCACCGTCTGCGACGCCTACCACTGCGCGATGCACACGGGGACCGACGCGAACCGTTCGTTCTTTTTGACTGGCACCAATGGCGCCGGGCCCACCGGCACGGCCTTCGTCTCGAATGAATGGGATGCCATCGACGGCCTGCCGGGCGGCGTAAACACCGGCTATACCTGGACCACGTATGCCGAGCGTCTCGAGAAGGCGGGCGTGAGCTGGATCAGCTACCAGAACATGCCCGACGAATGGGGCGACAATATGCTGGGCGCGTTCCGCCAGTTCCGGCGCGCCAATATCGCGTCGGGCTATCCGGTGTCCAGCGGCGGCGCGCCAGGTCAGCCGTACACCAACACGGGCCAGGCACTGCCGTACCACGCCTACGATGCGGCCACCGACAATGCGAAGAACCCGCTCTACAAGGGCATCGCCAACACCTTGCCGGGGACCCAGCCCGAGCAGTACCTGGACGCCTTCAAGCGCGACATCCGCGAAGGCAAGCTGCCGCAGGTGTCGTGGATCAACGCGCCATCGATCTACTGCGAACACCCGGGCCCATCGAGCCCGGTGCAGGGCGCCTGGTTCCTGCAAGAGGTGCTGGACGCGCTGACGGCCAATCCCGAGGTCTGGAGCAAGACGGTTTTGATCGTCAACTTCGACGAGAACGACGGTTACTTTGACCACGTGCCGTCGCCTTCGGCGCCATCGCCGGACGGCAAGGGCGGCTACGCCGGCAAGACGACGCTGTCCCCTGGCGCGCTGGGACCGGAATACTATACGCACCCCCGGCCTGCCGGCAGCACCCGCCAGCCGGCGGCGGACGGGCGCGTCTACGGGCCCGGCCCGCGCGTGCCGATGTACGTGATTTCGCCGTGGAGCCGCGGCGGCTGGGTCAATTCGCAGGTATTCGATCACACGTCGGTGCTGCGCTTCCTGGAGACGCGCTTTGGTGTCATCGAGCCGAATATCAGCGCGTACCGCCGCGCCGTCTGCGGCGATCTGACCAGCGCCTTCAATTTCGCGACACCGAACGACGAGGCGCTGCCGGCACTGCAGGGCCGCACCAACCGCAGCCAGGCCGACGCCCTGCGCGCCGCGCAGCAACGCCTGGCGCAGATCGCGCCGCCGGCGTCGCCGCAAATGCCGACCCAGGCCCCGGGCACGCGGCCATCGCGCGCGCTGCCGTATGAACTGGCCACCACCTGCCAGGTGCAGCCCGGCGCCACGATGGCCGCCGTGCAGGTCACGCTGAACTTCATCAACAGCGGGCGCCAGGGCGCGGTCTTCCATGTGTATGACCGCAAGAACCTGGCCGCCGTGCCACGCCGCTACACCGTCGAAGCGGGCAAAGCGCTGGCCGACAGCTGGACGCCCGCAGTGGGCGGCGCCTACGATCTGTGGGTGCTGGGCCCGAACGGCTATCACCGCCACTTCACGGGCAGCGCGCTGCGCGCCGTTGCGGCGGGCCAGGCGCGTCCGGACGTCCACGTGCGCTGCGATGCCGCCACGGGCGAGCTGGTGCTGCGCCTGATGAATACCGGCGCGGCGCCGTGCACGTTCAACCTGAATGCGAACGCCTACGCGCAACTGCGCCAGCTGCACACGCTGGCACCGCGCATCGAACTGCTCGTGCGCATTCCGCTGGCGGCCAATGGCTACTGGTACGACCTGAGCGCCACGGTCTCGGGCCAGCCCGATTACCTGCGCCGCTTTGCCGGGCGTGTCGAAACCGGCCGCCACACGGTCAGCGATCCGGCACTGGGCCTGGTCTGACCATGTTCGCTCCCATCATCCTCAACAGGAATTCCATGCATCCCATGCTTCGTAACACGGCTGCGGCCGTCGCCTTCGCGCTGTGCGCACCGTTCGCTTCGGCCACCGTGCTCGATTTCGACGATATCGTGGGTCCTGACGGCTATGCCGCCGTCGCCGCCAACTACGGTGGCCTCGACTGGTCGGGCGCCGGTCTGAATGTCTTCACGAGCGAGCAGGACCCGTTTGCCGCCCGTTCCGGCACGGGCCGGGTCACCACCGACTGGACCGACGGCGGCCCGGTCGCCAGCACCATCCGCTTCCTGGCGCCCACCGTCTTTGAGGGGGCCTGGTTCTCGGGCTACGAGGACAGCAGCGTGCGCTTCGACCTGTACTTCCAGGGTCTGCTGGTCGCCAGTACGTCGGCGCTGCAACTGTCCGGCGTGGCCGCCTTCCTGGACGCCGGTTGGGATGGCGCGATCGATACGGTCGTCGTCTCCAGCGCCGCGCAAGGCTCGTATGCCATGGACGACTTCAGCTTTGCCGATGTGACCGAGGTGCCGGAACCGGGTTCGCTGGCGCTGCTGCTGACTGGCCTGGGCATGGCCGGTGCGTTGCGGTTGCGCCGTCGTCAACCGCAGTCTTAAATCAGCCCCAGCGTCAGCGCGCGCAAGGTCGCGGCGGCGCGGGTCGTGCATCCGAGCTTGCCAAGGATGCTCTCGACATGCGTGCGCACGGCGCCGGTACTGATGCGCATCGCGCGCGCGGCGTCCTTGCCGGTCTCGCCCAGGCTGAGGCGCTGTAAAACGTCGACCTCGCGCGCCGACAAGACCTGGCCCGCAGGCGGCAATACGGTCGCCGTGGCAGCAGCCGCCAGTACGGCGTCCACCGCGGCGCGATCGAGGCGGCTGCCCGTCACCTGCGCTTCGAGCAGCGCCCGTGTCGACGCCGGTTCGTGCGCAGCGCGCCATGGCCGCGGCGAGCGCAGGGCGACGTGGACGGCGGCTGCCGCCAGCAGGCGCTGCGGCATGCCGAGCGTGGCGGCGTCGAGACTGCGGTAGTAGCCGCTGCCATCGAGCCGTTCATGCACCTGCGAGGCCAGCTGCGCATCGGCCTCGATGCCGTCGATCAGGTTGCCGATGCGCGCGGTCCAGAAGGGAGCGCGGCGGATGGTTTCCCAGTCGGCGCTGCCCGGTTTGCCCCGGCGTTCCCAGACGTTGTTCGACACGGCGGCGCGCCCGATCCCGTGCAGCAGCGCCGCGCGCGTCAGGCTGCGCTGCTCGGCGTCGGGCAGCCCGAGGCCTTGCGCGGCCCCTTGTGCCAGCAGTGCCACGCGGCGCGAATGACCGGCCAGCCAGGGCAGCTTCAGTTCGACGGTGTCGGCCACCAGCGTCAACGGCACCGACAGCTGCAAAAAGTCGGATAGCAGAAACGGTTCTTCCGGCGTGTCGGGTGCGGCGAGCCACGCCTGCGCGTGCGGCGCCACCTGCGCGACCAGCGCCGCCGGATACCTGACGCCACCCAGGCGCGTGATCATCGCGAGCGCCGCGCTGAATCCATGCGCGCGCGTGAGGATCTCGATGTCGCCGGCCAGCACCACGTACTGCACGACGGCCGGCACGCCATTGCCGTCGACACGTTCGAACAGATGGCGCAGGCCGTGTTCGACCGGGGCCGGCAGGCCCAGCATGGCGGCGATGTCGCCTGCGACCTCGCAGTGGATGGCGGCCAATGGTGTGAGGTGATGCTTCACCTGGTCGAGGCGCACGGCCTGCTGCGCACTGAGCGTACGGGTCAGCATCGCCTGGCGGCCACCGATATCGTCGCCCAGCAGCGTGGCAAAGCCGGTGGCCGTGGCGGTGCTGCCGGACCAGCGCAATCGGGCCGCCATGTGTGCGTGCGCAGCCGCCACAGCGTCGCCACCGGCAGCCAGGGCGATGCGCGCCGCCAGACGCGCAGCACGCGTGGACGCGTCGATGGGCTGGCCCATCGCCAGGTCGCCCACGATCGCGAGCAGCCCCATGGCCTGCGCCAGCGTCACGGTGTCGTGGCCGTGCAGGCTGACGCTCGCGGGCGCGAGTGGGGGCAGGGATGCCGGGGGTGTCGTGTTCATGAAGCCGATCGTATCGCCACGGCCATCCCCGCATCCGCGGGGCTGGCCGCAGTCAGGCCAGGCCGGCCAGCTTCGCGTTGCGCTCGCGTTCGAGCTTGGTGATGTAGCGCTGCACTGCCGCCAGTCCGCCGCGCGAGATGTCGACGAACTGGCAGCCGATGCGGCGCGTGGTCTTGTGGTTGAGCAGGGTGAGGTCGAGCGAGTTGCGGATCTCGAGCGAGGTGGCGATCGGCCCGATCTCGGGCAGTTCGATGCGGCAGTTGCCGATCACGCGCCCGACCGTGGTATCGAGCACCAGCTTGCTGTCGAGAAGGGCAATGCCGCCCACGCTGATGTCATGCAGCGCGAAGACGCTCATGCCGCCGGCGCCACCCTCCACCGGCACGGGAATCAGCGCGCGCACCGGATTGGTGACCGGCGTGGCCATGCGGTAGTACTCGCGTCGCTGCAGGCGGATCAGGGTCGGGGGGATGTCGGCGCGCAGTGCCGGTTCGCCGCGCCAGACCGTCGGGGCCAGATTGGCGGCGCCGAACAGGATGCGGATCTTGTCGAGCGTGGTTTCGCATTTTGCACGCGCTGCACCCGCCATGCGCTGGTTCTGCGCCGGATCGACCGAGCGATCGAGCACGATCGTGTTGCTGTCTTCGTCCACGGCCAGGATCGAGGTCACGCAAACGTCGGCCTCACCCTTGATCAGCAGACGAATCAGCTGATTGTGTTCGCCGATCTGGCGCAGCAGCGAGACGATCTCGCGGCGCGATGCGACTTCGTAGTCGTGCCAGTCTTCCAGTTCTGCTTCATCCATTGCTAGGCTTTATGTCCTTGACGCTTGTTCCGGAGGGAGGTGGGGCGTCGGATCGGGCGCGGTGGGCATGGCCCCGCCGTTCTTTTTAGCCGACTCAATATGATATAGCCATGCCAACAGTTCTGCAATTGCTCGATACAGCGTTGGGGGAATTTCGCGGTCCAGGTCGACCTGCATGAGCAGCGAGACCAGTTCTTTCGATTCGTGCACGAACACGCCCGCATCCTGGGCGCGCTGGATGATCTGTTCGGCGATCATGCCGGAACCTTTGGCCACGACCGTCGGCGCTTTCTCGCCGGCGCTGTAGGCCATCGCCACTGCGCTCCTGATGCGCTGATTGGCCAGCTTATTCATGGTCGCCATCGTCATGCTTCGGCGCCGCCGCGGTCCGTGCGCGCGCATCGAATCCCGCCAGCGGGGTGCCCACCGAATCGAGTGCGCCGGCCAGATTCGGCGCGTGCTGGCGCAGCAGGGCGGCAGTGGCGTCGTCACCGGTCGCGAGCCCGATCTGCAAGGCACCGCCCACCATCCGCAGCTGCACATCGAGTTCGCCCAGTTCGGGAAAGCGCAGGCGCAGGCGGCTGTTCCAGATCGCCCCGTCGCTGTCGCCGCCGCCATGCGCTTCGCGCTGCACGTCCCATTCCATCGGCTGGCCGGGCCACAGCTGGCCTTTCCACGCCAGTTGCGACTGCTCCTGCGCCGCCAGCTGCATGCTGATGAACTGCGCGGTGGCGGGATCCTGCGGATTGGGACGTGCGCCGGCCTGCGCGGCCTGCTGCTGCGGTTCGCTTGCCAGCTCGGCCAGCGCGCGCGAACCCTGCGCCCACTCGGCCACGTGCGATTCATAGAACAGCCCACTCTTGCCGAACGCCTGTTTCAGGCCGGCGGCCAGCGCCGCCGGATCGGCGTCCGGTGTGGCCACCAGTGGCGTATTGCCGGTGACGGCGGTGAGCACCGTCTCGGCTTTCTGGGCAGCCGCCAGCACGCCGGCCAGGGCCTGGGCGGTGGGACTGAGCGTGGTGTTTTTTGCTTCGGTGCCGCCGGCAAACGCCTGCGCCCCCAGTCCCGCGCTGGAGGCCAGCAGGGCGCCGGCGCGGCCGAGGGCGGCGCCTTCGCGGTAGCCCAGCGGGGCGCCCGGGGCATCGGTGTCGGCTTGCGGTGCGGGGCCGGCTTCGGCGAAGCCCGTTGCGGTGGTCTGGGCGCCGACCTGGAAGGTGGGGCGGGGGTGCAGGCCGATCAGCGTGAGCGGCACGTCAGCGCCGACCAGCGCGCCGGGGGGCAGTTGCATGCGCGCCTGGGTGTCGGCGAACTTGACGACGAAGGTGCCGTCGTTGAGCCTGGCCTGGACTTCGCCATGGATCGCCTTGCCCAGCAGTGGCGCGACGGCGCGCGCAAACGCTTGCTGGCGCGGGTCGACGGCCTGCTCGGCAGCCTGGCCCGGCGTGACGCGCGTGACAGCGGATACGAGGTCGCGGGGCAGCATCAGTCAACCCCCTCCGGGCGCATCAGACGCCGTAGGCGCGCGCGACGCGGCGTTCGGTCGACTTGCTGTTGATCAGGGACGACAGGTGCGCCATCCATGGGCTGGTGATGTCGCGGATGCGGCGGTCGGCGTCGAGCATGCGGCGGATCGCATTGACCTTGCGCACGCGTTCCTGACCGGCCAGCGGGGCCACGCCTTCGTTGGCCTTGAGGCGACGCGCATGGGCGGCGCATTCCTGCTCGAGCTCGGCCAGGCGATCCCACTCGCTGGCGGTGGCCGCGTCGAGCATGCGCTCGGTGATGCCGACCATCGTTTCGTAGACCGTCACCACTTCTTGTCCATTCATCGTCATCGTCATCGTCAACCTTATGCGCTCATCAGGGTAGGGGCACGCTGGATGGCCGGCACGGCCTGCTCGGCCGTATCGCTCTTCTCGCCGATCTCGACCCAGGCTTCGCGCAGGTCGGACATCAGGCCGTGGACTTCTTCGATGATCGCGATGTCGTTCTTCATATTGGCCTGCAGCAGGCGGCGGCTCATGTAATCGTACAACGCATCGAGGTTTTGTGCGATTTCGCCGCCGGCTTTCTTGTCGAGCGAGGCGCGCAGGCCGTTGTCGATGATCGTGATGGCCTTCGAGATCGAAGCGCCCTTGGCGGCCACGTTCGACGATTTGATGTGGTTGATGGCGCTGAGCAGGGCGACGATCACGCCGTCGTACAGCATCACGACCAGCTTCTGTGGCGACGCGGCAGCGACGCCGGTCTCCAGGCCAACCGTTGCATAGGCGCCGACGCCGCGTTTCGGGGTTCCAAACATATGAGATTCTCCGGTGATGCTGAAATTATCGGTTGGCCGCCAGGGACGCCAACTGCTGGGTAAGGTAATCCGACGTCGACTGCATCGACGACAGTGTGGCATCGAGTGCAACGAACTGGGCGCGGTAACGTTTTTCCATGCTGTCCAGGCGCGTTTCAAAGCGCGCAGCCTGGTCGGCGATGGTCTTGATCGATGTGTTCAGGCCATCGGTCTTGCTCTTGATCAGGCTATCCTTGCCGACGAAGCTGGTAGCCAGATTGTTGAGCTGGAAGGCGAAGCCCTGCGAGAACGTGACCGTGCCGCGGTCCCCGAGCGCGCCGCCCGTGATCGAGACCTGGATGCCGGTGGCGTTCGAGCCGGCCGCGGCCGTCAGTGACTGGCCGTTGCCGGTGGCGGCCACGCCACCGATGGTGCCGACCACGTCGGCGCCCTTGCTGGGCGTGGCGCTGCCGAAAATCGAATCGATCGAGCTGCCACTCACGCCGGTCAGCGCAATATTCGAGGCCGCGCCATATTTGCTCGACGACAGCGTCAGCAGGCCATCGTCGCCGATCTTCGATTCGACCGTGTCGCCGGCGCCGGCGAACGTCGCATTGCCGTTGATCGCCGAACGCAGCAGCGCGGCCAGATCGTCCTTGTTGTAGGTGCCGGCTGGCAGCTTGACTTCCTGGGTCTTGCTTTCGGTCGCCGGCTCGGTCTGGTTCAGCGTCACGCGCCAGACGGTATTCGGGGCGATCGTCGTGCTCGCGCCCAGTGCGGCGCTGCTGGCCAGCGTGCCTTGCGTGGCCAGGCTGGTGATGTTCACGCCATAGGTCCCCGCCTTGGTGGCGGCGGTCGACTTGTCGAACTTGACCAGGCCGTCGGTGGTCGAACCCATGGCGGCGAACAGGCCGCCGAAGTCGGCCGCATTCTCGGTAATTGCCTTGCTCAGTTTGGTCGAGTCCAGCTTCAGGCTGCCATCCTGCTGGAACGCGATGCCGATCTGGCTCAGCGACGTCAGCTTGCCGCCCGTGCCTTCCATGACTTCGCTGATCTGGCGCCGCATCTGGGTCTGGATCGAGCGCACGCTGGCGTCGCCCTGCAGCACGCCGCCTTTTTTCGTCTCGGCGTTGTACTTGGTCAGGCCGCTCATCGTCGTGTTCAGCGCGTTGTAGGCCTTGACGAATTCGTTCACGGCAGTGCTGATCGCGGCGGTATCCTTCGAGACCGTCATCGTGCTGCTGCCCAGGCCGTTGATCTCGAGCGTGACGCCCTGGATCGCATCCTTGACGGTGGTGCTGTCGCTCTTGATCTCGATGCCGTTCATGTTCAGCAGCGTGCTCTGGGCGCCGGCGGTCTGCGTCATGCCTTGCGTCCCGGCCGGATCGTAGCCGAGCAGGGCCGCCAGGGCCGGGTCGGCCGCTTCGCCGTCCTCGCCGGTCAGGCTGACCTTCATCGAGGTCGCTTCACCGGTCTTGTTCGACGTGAGCACCAGGTGATATGGCTTGTTGCTGCCGTCCGAGACGATGGTGGCGGTCACGCCCATGTCGCCCTTGTTGATGGCGTCACGAATCCCTTGCAGCGTCTGGTCGCCCGCCGCCAGCGTGATGGTCTTGCTGTTGAGCGCGCCATTCAGCGAAAAATCCGATCCCATGTGCGCGCCGACGCTGCCGGCGGTGAAGCCGGCCGCAGCCGGGTTGTTGCCCGCGACGAGGATCTGGTTGCCGTCGTTCGAGCGCAGCGTGACGCCGGCAGTGGCCGTCGTCGTCGCGCCTGCATTGACGGCATTGTCGGCATGCTTGATGCCGCCGCGCACGGTGCCGGTAACGGTCTCGGTCACGTCGATGGTGTTGCCGTCGGCCGCCGTGAATTGCAGCGTGCCGTCAACGGCGCTGCCGCTGACGGTGATGTTGGCGGCGGCCAGGGCATTGCGCGTCCCGGCGCTGGCCAGGGATGTATCGAGCGCGGCGCCAGTCAGTGGCGCGCTGCCGGTGTTCAGATTGGCCAGCTGCACGCCGCCGACCGACAGGGCGTAGCTCGAACCGGCATCGACACTCACCTGGCCGAAACCGGCGAACAGGTCGGCTGCGGTCTCGGTGCTGCCGGCGGTGGCGACGACGCCGGTCTTGCCGCTTTGTGCATTGATGGCTTCGGCCAGCGCGCGGGCGCTGCGGGTGGTCGGGCCCGTGCTGATCGCCACGCCGTTCAGACTCAGCGAGCCGTTGGCAATGCCGCCTGCAGCCGGCGCCAGGCCCAGCGCGGTACCGGTAGCGCCGAAGGTGCCGCCGCTGACGGTGCCGAACTGGAACGTGAGGTTGGTAGGGGCACCGGAGCCGATGGTGCTGGTGGTGCTGGCCAGTCCGCTCGTCTTGAGGCTTTGCGACTGGGCCAGCTGCGTGACATTGACCTTGTACTTGCCCGGGACAGCGCCGGTAGTGGCCGAGCCCGAGAACACATCCTTGTTGGACGGCGTTGCGCTCAGGCCCTGGAATGTGTTCGACTGGTTCAGCGACGTCAGGGCGCCCTGGAAAGCGCCCACGGCGGCGCTGACCTGGTTCAGGGCGCTGTTCTTCTGCTGCAACGCCGCCGTTTTCTTGGCGTAGTTGTCGAGCGGCCTGGATTCCGCCTGCATCAGCTTTGTAACATAACCTTCGATGTCGAGTACGGCCACTTGTTTCTCCGGTGAAAGCAATAATGTAAGTCATTATCGGCAGAAACAAACCGTACTTAAGAGCGGTAAAGGCGGCTCTCTTTTTATTTTGGCCGGGATTGTCGGTAATGATGTCGCAGCGCCATGTAAAAGGCGCAGTCAGCGCTAAATAGGGACGAGCTTGAACTCGTGCGCAGTTCGGTGGTCATACCCCCGTTCCCAGCGTCAGGAGTTGTCGATGAAAGCGCCCCGTTTCAACAGCTGGTTCGCCAGGCTGCCATCGCTGAATCAGCCGCAGCGCCGGCAAGTGCTGGACGCCCTGCATCCTGCAGCCGGTCTCGACCAGGTGGTTGCGCTGATCGCGCAGGCCAGGGCGCCAGCGCGCTGCTGTCCCAGCTGTGGCAACGAGCGTTGTCATCGGCACGGCTTCGCCAACGACCTGCAGCGCTTTCGCTGCTGCGTGTGCGGCCGCACGTTCAATGACCTGAGCGGCACGCCGCTGGCGCGGCTGAGGCTGAAGGCCAAATGGCTCGCGTATTCGCAGGTGCTGCTCGATTCACTACCCGTGCGCAAGGCAGCAGATCGGCTCGGCGTGCACCGCAATACGGCGTTCCGGTGGCGCCACCGGTTTCTTGCCTGGGTCAAGTTCGACCGGCCGGCATCCATCAACGGTATCGTCGAGGCTGATGAGACGTTCCTTCTCGAATCGCAAAAAGGGTCACGCAAGCTTGACCGGCCACCGCGTCGGCGGGGTGGCCGGGCCACCAGGCGCGGCATTTCCAGCGAGCTCGATTGCATCCTGGTGGCGCGCGACCGCAACGGCCGCACGATCGATGCGGTCACTGGCCGAGGCGCACTCACGGCTGCACAACTCGAACGCGATTTGCTGCCCAGGCTCGACCCACAGGCGCTCTTGGTCAGCGACAGCCATGCCGCTTATCGGGCCTTTGCACGCAAGCACAAGATTGCGCATGCAGCGATCAACCTGCGCGCCGGCGTACGGATCAAGCATCTGGGCCACCTCGCCATCCACGTGCAAAACGTCAACGCTTATCACGAGCGCTTCAAGGCATGGTTGACGGGCTTTCGCGGCGTGGCGTCGCGCTACTTGCCCAATTACCTGGGCTGGCGCTGGGCCCTGGATGGCGGGCGGGTCAGTTCTCCAGAACACTTGTTCTGTATCGCAATCGGCGTCATCAATAGACAACGCTGACTGCGCCATGTAAAAAGCGCCACACCTGGTCGGGTGCGGCGCTTTCAGTGAGCAGCAGAGTGCGTCAGAGTGAATCAGGCGCGTTGATTCAGCAGGCGTCCCACCATCTTGTCGATCGATTTGGCCATTTCCAGCGCCTCCTTGGTCGGCATCTGGCGGACGACTTCCTTCGTGTCGCGGTCGATGATCTTGACCACGAGATCCTTGCTCTCTTCGTCGATCTCGAACTCGAGGCTCTGCGCCGATTGTGGCAGCGCTTCGTTGAGTTTTTTCACGGCGGACGACACCTCGTCCCGGTCTGGCTGGGCTTCGGCCTTCTCCGGCGCTGCCCGTGGTGCCAGGGCAGCCGGCCCGCTCGCGACGGCTGGACGTTCGTCCAGTTTGGCGAAGGGCGACGTTGCAATGGATGGAATTTGCATGGCGTATCCTAACGAAAATTCCCCAGCCAAATTTCTTCAGCCGGGGAACCGCTTACCAAGTGGTGCTGTTACTACGCGTTAGCGATTAGCCACGCAGGAGCGACAGGACACCGTTCGGCAGCGAGTTGGCCTGGGCCAGCATCGACGTACCAGCCTGCTGCAGAATCTGACCGCGGGTCATCTTTGCGGTTTCAGCTGCGAAGTCGGTATCGACGATGCGGCTGCGCGATGCGGACAGGTTCTCGGTCGACGACGACAGGTTCGAGATCGCCGATTCGAAGCGCGATTGCAGTGCGCCGTATTCAGCGCGCTGGCTGTTGACCGATGCCAGTGCTGCATCGGCGGTCTTGATGGCCAGCTGGGCGCCTTCGAAGGTGCTGATGTCGAGGTCGGCGACCGACTTCAGGGCCGACGAACCGGTGGTGGTGCCAGCAGCCAGATCGAAGCCACTTGCATCGGCTACCGAGAAGCTGCTTTCCGAGTCCAGGATGATGCGGCCGGCGACGGTAGCGCCATCGGTGGCATCGACGGTCACCGGGGTGGCAATGGCTGCACCGGCTGTGTCATATGCGCCAAGCGTGGCCGTTGCCGCCGTATCGGAGGAAACGTTCTTGAGCTTGATGTCCGCGCCATCTGCGTGGGTCAGCTTCAGGCCGCCGGCATCGTCGTACGATGCGGTGATGCCGGTCTTGGCCGATTGGGCGTTGAAGGCGCTGATCGCAGCGGCGTGGCCGTTTGCATCGTCGGTGCCGATCGAGAACGACACTTTGACGGCGTCGGCGTTGTCGCCCTTGACTTCGAAGGTGAACGACTTGCCGGCAAGGGGAATCAGGTTCGCTTCGGTTTTTGCGGTAGCGCTGACGCCGGTGTCGCCGCTGACCTTGTTGATGGCTGCCACGGTGACTTTGGCGCTTGCATCAGCGGCCACGGTGAGGTCTTTCGAGCCCGACGAACCATTGATCGTCATCGTGCCGGTGCCCACGCCGTTCGATTGTCCGGTTGCAGCCTGCAGCGAGCTCGCGTCCAGACGGTTGTTGCCGTAGGTCGACGTGGTGAAGTTCGAGCCGGTCATCGAGATCAGCTGGCCGGCGTTGGCGCCAACCTGGAAGTTCGCGGTGCCCATCGAACCGTCCATCAGCTTCTGGCCGTTGAATTCGGTGGTGTTGGCGATGCGGTTCAGTTCCGAGGTCAGCTGGGTGACTTCAGTTTGCAGTGCTTTGCGGTCGCTGGCCGAGTTCGACGAGTTCGACGACTGGACAGCCAGTTCGCGGACACGTTGCAGGATGTCGCCCGAGCTCGACAGAGCGCCTTCAGCGGTTTGCGCCATCGACACGCCATCGTTGGCGTTACGGGTAGCTTGCGTCATACCCTTGATTTGCGAATTCATGCGGTCCGAAATCGCCAGACCAGCGGCGTCATCCTTGGCGCTGTTGATGCGCATACCCGACGACAGGCGTTGGATCGAGGTATTCAGCTGCGACTGCGAGGTCGCCAGGTTACGCTGCGAGTTCAGGGATGCGACGTTGGTGTTGATTACTGATGCCATGGTGTTTCTCCAGACTAGGTCTTACTAGGGGTGCAGCGACCGTGCTGCTGTTCACTTTGGTCCGTCCCGTTATTCAGTGACGTTCAAACCGCTGTTGTTGCTGGTAACGGTGCTCTACGGCAAAAGTTTAGGGCCGGACGCAAAATAAATCGTTTTTTTTACCTGTCTGGAAAAACATGCCTTCAGAACTTGTCAATCCGCCACGACCACCCGGTTCTTGCCGCTGCTCTTGGCCTGGTACATCGCCTTATCGGCCCGCGCCATCAGCGACGCCTGTTCTTCGTTCTGCACCCGCAGCGCCACCCCGCACGAGAAGGTGATCAGCATCTTCTCGTTATCGTGCAAAAAGAAGTGCCGGGTCAGCTCGCGTTGCACCCGCACCATGGCGGATGCGGCCGCGTCGACCGTCGTCTCTGGCAGCAGGATCAAAAATTCCTCGCCGCCAAACCGCGCGATCACGTCCATCGCGCGCAGCGTCTCGCGCACGACCTTGACCAGGTGCTTGAGCGCGGCGTCACCCGCCAGGTGCCCATAGGTGTCATTCAGGCGTTTGAAGTTGTCGAGGTCCAGCAGCGCCACGCACAGCGGGGTGTTGCGGCGGTCTGCGCGGGCGCTTTCGCGCTCGAACACGTCGTCCAGGCCGCGGCGGTTCAGGCTGCCGGTCAGCTGGTCTTCGCGCACCAGCTCGCTCATATGCTGCAGCTCGGCTTCCAGTTCGCGGATGCGCTGCTCGGCTTCCTGCACTTCGCGGTGCGCGCCCACCATGCGGTCGCGCGAGGCCAGCGCTTCGTCCTGCGCATGGCGTGTCTCGCGCAGCACCTCGTTCAGGACAGTATTGAGTTCGTTGATGTCGGTCGCGCCGCCGATGCGCGCGGAAAAATCGCCCAGCTTGGCGTGGTAATCGCCGGTCGCGGCGGCTACCGAGCCCAGACGGTCGACAAACGTCATCATCATGTTCTTCATCGTCGCGCGCACGTCGGCGATGCCATGTTTCAGGTGACTTTGCTTGATGATCACGTCTTTCAGGCTGCGCGTGGCGTCTTCCAGCGCGCGCGTGTCCATCGGACCGGCGATCAGTTCTTGCACCGCCACGACCTGGCCGCGCATATAGTTGTCGTCTTCGAGCAATCCTTCGATATTGTCGAGCAGCAGGCGGAACAGCCGCAGCAGCAGTTCCTGCTGACCCGCGCTGTCATCCTTGCGCAGCTCGATCTGGAAGCACAGCTGCTTGAGGCGCGCCTCGATATCGTGCAATTCGCTTTCGCCGACCGCCGTCTTGACCAGGGCGCCAAGCGCTTCGGCCTCCTTGACCTGTTCCGGGTTGTCGCTCAGCAGCGAGGCGCAGGCGAATGACAGCGTGCGCGCCAGCATGTCGCGCAGCAGGCGTGTCTGTGGCTCTTCGTCGCCCATCGCCATCACCGGGGTGTTGCGCCGCAGGTGCCGCTCGCTCAACTGACCCAGGGCCTGGGTGTAGCTGTTCCAGTCGCCCGTCTTGACAGCGCGCGTCATGCGCCGGCCGTACTCGGCCAGCTCGCCCGGCGTATCGAGCATGCGGCGCGCGAATGCGTTCAGTACCTCGATCGCGCCAGCATCCGGGGAGGGCGCAGGCGCAGGCGGTGGCGTGCCGGCGATCTCGTCGTAGATGGCGCGGTAGGCGTCCGGCGTTGGCGCGATACGGCGCGTGGCCAGGCGGCGAAATGCCTCGCGTGCGATGTCGGCCGGATTCGCTGCGGGCGCTGCAGTGGCACCAGGGCCGGCTGCAGTAGGGGCGGGTATGGAAGGAGTGGACATGGTTGCAGCGCGGTGCCGGGTTTGCGGGATTGACGACATGATAGGCAGTTTATTTGCCTCGCATCAATAGTTATTCAGCGTCAGGTACGCGATGGGGCGTCAGTCGACCAGGCCGTTGCGGATCGCATACGTGGTCAGCTCGGCACTGCTCCTGAGTTTCATTTTTACCAACAGGCGCGCGCGGTACTCGCTGATCGTCTTGACCGACAGCGACAGTTCGCCGGCAATCTGCGTGACGGTCATGCCCGATGCGATCATCGTCAGCGTCTGGTATTCGCGGTCGGAGAGCCCCTCGTGGGCAGCGCTTTCATGGTCTTCGCCGATCGTGCTGGCCAGGGTTTGCGCGAGCGCGGCGCTGACATATTTCTGCCCGCCCGCCACCAGCCGGATAGCCGTGACCAGTTCGCGCGGCGCGCTCTGCTTGGTAATGTAGCCGGCGGCGCCAGCCTTGAGCGCGCGAATCGCATACTGGTCTTCGCGGTGCATGGACAGCATCAATACCGACAGCTCGGGCTTGTCCTTCTTGATCTGCTTGAGCACGTCGATGCCATTGCGGTCGGGCAGCGAGATATCGAGCAGCATCACGTGGCAGCGTGTCTTGCCCGCCAGGCGCACGGCGTCATGGCCATCCTCGGCCTCGCCGGCGACAACGATGTCACGCTCGTCGGCGAGGATCTGCTTGAGTCCTTCGCGCACGATGGCATGGTCATCGGCGATGCATACCCGGATGGTTACTTTTTCACTCATTCTGCTTCTTGTTCTGTGCCGGCGCCACGGGCGGCGCCAGCCTGGTCTTGACGGTCAACATCGTGCCACCTCCGGGCGCCGGCGACAAGGACAGCACGCCGCCAAGCGCACTGGCCCGTTCGTGCATGCCGCGCAGGCCGAACGCATGCGGCCTGGCGCGCGCGACCGGGTCGATGCCGCAGCCGTTGTCGCAGATGGACAGCATGAGCTCGCCGCCGGCATGCTCCAGCGTCAGCGTGACCTGCGTCGCGCGTGCATGCCTGGCAATATTGGTCAGCGCTTCCTGGGCGATGCGAAAGAGGGCGTCGGCGTGCTCCGGCGCTGGCTCGGGCGTCAGGGCGTCGGGGCAATGCGTGATGACGGCGATGCCGGTCTGGTGCGCGAACTCGTCCGCCTGCCATGCGAGCGCTCCCGCCAGTCCCAGATCGAGCGCGCTGGCGCGCAAGCCGAGCGAGATGCGATGCACCGACTCGATCGTGCGATCGACGAGCGCGTCGATGTACTGCGCCTGGCCTGCCAGACCGGGCTGATCGGCCGGCACGCGTGCCGCCAGCCGCGCCAACGCCATCTTGATGGCAATGAGGTTGCCACCCAGATCATCGTGCAGTTCGCGCGCAATGCGGCTGCGCTCGGCCTGGCGGGCGGCGTCGTCGCGATCGTGCTGGAGCAGGGCGGGTTGGGACATGGTCGAATGATACGACAAGGGCGCGCAAGTCTCGTTACAATGCGTCCATGAACAAGGCATTTGTAAAAGAGTCGGACAACGACGACGATGATGAAGCCCTGGTGCTGGCGCAGGCGATACCTGACGGCGCCAAGAACTACATCACCCCGGCCGGCTATCAGCGCATCAAGGATGAGCTGCTGCAGCTGATCGATGTCGACCGCCCCGAAGTCGTGCGCATCGTGCACTGGGCCGCGTCGAATGGCGACCGCTCCGAGAACGGCGACTATATTTATGGCAAGCGCCGCCTGCGCGAGATCGACCGCCGCATCCGTTTTCTCACCAAGCGCATGGACTCGGCATTCGTCGTCGACCCGAGCATCCAGCATGGCAACGACCAGGTGTTCTTCGGCGCCACGGTCCGCTATGTCAACGGGGCCGGCGAAGAGCACACCATCACCATCGTCGGTATCGACGAGCTCGATCCGCTGCATGGCAAGATCAGCTGGGTTTCGCCCGTGGCGCGCGCGCTGACCAAGTGCCGCGAAGGCGATGTCGCGCAGTTGCATACGCCACTGGGCATGGACGAGCTCGAAATCATCTCGGTCGACTATCCCGAGCCGGTCGCCGACTGAGCGCACGGCCCGGTGCTACTATGTGCGCATGAACCGACCTCACGAAGCGGCGCACAGTCCGATGCACCAGCAGGCAGATCCCCTGGCGGCGCTGCGCGCCGCAACCACTGAACAACACGAACGGCTCGACAGCGGCCTGCCGCTGTCCGGACCTGCCCCCGACCTGAACGACTACGCGGCGCACCTGACAATGGTGCGCGACTGGCTCGCGTCGCTGCTTCCCTGGCTGGAATCATTCCCGGATGGGCCGCAGCAGGTCTTGTCGCCGGTCGAACGCCTGGCGCTGATCGAAGCCGACCTGAACGAACCGGGCATGCCGCCCCTGTGTCCACCGTCCCCCGCGGACGCGTGGCCGCGCGACGCCAGCGCGGCCTATCGCTGGGGCGTGTGCTATGTGATCGAAGGCTCGCAACTGGGCGGCAAGGTGCTGTACGGGAAGCTGAAAGATGCCATGGCGCCGCATCCGCTGCGCTATCTGAAAGGCAGCGACGCCGGACCGGGCCCGCGCTGGCGCGCGTTCATGCTGGCGCTGAAAGAGCACGTGAAGTCGCCGGACGAGATTGCCGACGCCTGCGCAGGCGCCTGCGCTGCGTTCGAGAGTATTTTGAAACTGAGTCTGGATAAAAAAGGCGGATAACGACCTGCGGACTTTGCAAGTCAGTCCCGTGCCCTCGCAAGTCAGTCCCGTGCCCTCGCACGTCAGTCCCGCACCCTTGCACGTCAGTCCCGTGCCCTTGCACGTCAGTCCCGTGCCCTTGCACGTCAGTCCCGTGCCCTCGCACGTCAGTCCCGTGCCCTTGCACGTCAGTCCCGTGCCCTTGCACGTCAGTCCCGTGCCCTTGCACGTCAGTCCCGCACCCTCGCACGTCAGTCCCGTGCCCTTGCACGTCAGTCCCGCACCCCCTTGCACGTCATTCCCGCGAAGGCGGGAATCCAAGCCATTAGCGATGCGCTTACGCAGAGCGTAGCGGCAACGCAACCGAACCTGGATTCCCGCCTGCGCGGGAATGACGACGTGCAGGGGCGCAGGCCGGTGGCGAGCGCCGCTTACGTCTGCATACGCCTGCTTACGTCCGCTCGCGCTCCACCCGATTCACCCCGGCCACGCGGCGCAGATTGCGAATCAGTTGCGCCAGATGCACCCGGTCGGCGATCTGGATCGTGAAGCGCAGCTGCGTCATCATGTTTTCGTCGTCCTCATCCATGCCCACATACGTGATGTTGGCGTCGGACTCGCCGATCTCGGCAGCCACGCGGGCGAGGATGCCTTTTTCATTGTTGATCAGCAGGCGGATACGGCAGTCGAAGCGGCGGTTGAGATCGTCGCCCCACTGCACGGCGATCCAGCGGTCGGGTTCTTTCGCCAGCAGGCGCTTGGCCGTCTGGCAATCGCAGGTGTGCACCACCAGCGCCTGGTCGCGGCGCAGCTGGCCCGTGATCTGGTCGCCCGGGATCGGCATGCAGCACGGCGCCAGCTGGACCGCCACGCCTTCGCTGCCATAGATCGTCACCGGCGCGATATCACTGGCCGGCAGCGGTTTGCTCGACGGCAGCAGATCGGGGTCGCCTTCCATCAGGCCGAAGATCTGGCGCGCCACCAGCGTCGGCATGCGCTTGCCGATGCCGATGTCGGCATACACTTCTTCCATCGAATTGGCCGACGACTCGCCCAGCAGCCGCTCGACGATGCTGGCCGGCAAATCGGGCTTGATGTTGCGCACGGCCAGCGCCTGCGTCAGCAGTTCAAGACCCAGTTCGGCTGATTCATTGACGTCGACCAGGCGCAGGTGATGGCGAATCGCCGAGCGCGCCTTGCCGGTGCGGACAAACGTCAGCCAGGTAGGACTTGGGCGCGAATCGGGCTGCGTGATGATCTCGACGATGTCGCCGTTGTGCAGCTCGGTGCGCAGCGGTTGCTCTTCGTGGTTGATCTTCACGCCCACCGTATGGTCGCCGATGCCGGTGTGGATCGAGTAGGCGAAGTCGAGCGCCGTCGCGCCGCGGGGGAGGGCGATGATCTTCGACTTGGGCGTAAACACGTACACCGAATCGGGGAACAGGTCGACCTTGACGTGTTCAAGGAACTCGGCCGAGTCGCCTGTCTGCTGCTGGATGTCGAGCAGCGATTGCAGCCACGCATGCGTGCGTTGCTGCAGATCGGACATATTCGATTCGCCCGTCTTGTACAGCCAGTGCGCCGCCACGCCGCTCTCGGCGGTACGGTGCATGTCCTGTGTGCGGATCTGGAATTCGACGGGCGTGCCGTAGGGGCCGATCAGCGTCGTGTGCAGCGACTGGTAGCCGTTGATCTTGCCGATGGCGATATAGTCCTTGAACTTGCCCGGCATCGGCTTGTACAGCGCATGCAGGGTGCCGAGGGCCACGTAACACTCGGCCACGCTGTCGACGACGACGCGAAAACCATACACGTCGAGCACCTGCGAGAACGACAGGTGCTTGTTGCGCATCTTTTTATAGATGCCGTACAGCGTCTTTTCGCGGCCGTGCACTTCGGCTTTCAAGCCGCCGGCCTCGAGCTGGTTCTTGACCGCTTCGAGGATTTTCTTGACCACTTCACGCCGGTTGCCACGCGCCGACTTGATCGCCTTGGACAGCGTCTGGTAGCGCACCGGATACAGGTGCGAGAACGACAGGTCCTGCAGCTCGCGGTAGATATTGTTCAGGCCAAGGCGGTGCGCGATCGGCACGTACACTTCCATCGTCTCGCCGGCGATGCGGCGCTTCTTGGCCGGAATCATGAAGCCGAGCGTACGCATATTGTGCAGGCGGTCAGCCAGCTTGATCAGGATGACGCGCACGTCCGACGCCATCGCCAGCAGCATCTTGCGGAAGTTTTCCGCCTGCGCTTCGAGCTGGCTCTGGAATTCGATTTTCTCGAGCTTGGACAGGCCGTCCACGAGGTTGGCGACCTGCGCGCCAAAGCGCTCGATCAGCTCATCCTTCTTGACGTCCTGGTCCTCGATCACGTCATGCAGCAGCGCGGCCATGATGGCTTGCGCATCGAGCTTCCACTCGGCGCAGATTTCGGCAACGGCAATCGGATGGGAGATATACGGCTCGCCCGACTTGCGGACCTGGCCCAGGTGCATCTCGTCGGAGAAGCGGTAGGCTTCCTTGACTTTTTTGAGTTCGGCAGGGGTGAGGTATTCGGACAGCTTGGTGATCAGCTGCGTCACCGAGGCCACGCCAGGCACGATGGGGCCGGCGGGCTCGATGAAATCGGGCGGACGATTGTCTGCCCGCCGCTCGCGCGGAGCGGGGTTGCGTGAAGCGGGAGAATCTGGAGGTAACAGGTTCATTACGTTAATCGTCTGGC
>Ga0308163_10001479_pt1 | contig 25419 bp, 17 predicted proteins | sample PhyTR1_FD_201037 | JGI IMG/M metagenome (GOLD analysis project Ga0308163, IMG submission 201037) | Phyllosphere microbial communities from UC Gill Tract Community Farm, Albany, California, United States - DLSLT.R1 | ecosystem: Host-associated > Plants > Phyllosphere > Unclassified | place: USA... | reverse complement strand
CCGTTTCGGCGCCGAGCACGCAGCCGTGCTGGTTGAAGGCCATGGCGATCGCGGAAAATGCATCGATGGTGGTGCCATCCGCGTCGAGAATGAGAAGCCGTTTATCGCTGTTGTACATGTGCAGCGCTCCCGATGCCGTTGACCGGACCGGCATGTCAACCCTGCCGGTGCTCACTGTGCACCATCATCGGGTGCTGTCATGACAGGGGTATGACAAACGTTGTGATTGCACGACTACGCGCTCGTCGCGCACACGCACTGCTGACCGGCGTGCGGCGAATGCCGACTCGGTACACTGGCATCCTTCAGACTTTGCCGAGGCAAGCATGCGTTCCATGGATTTCAGTTCGTGGCAAGGTGCGATGACGACCATCATCGGACTTGCCGTCATCACTTTGCTGGGCGTGGGTATTCGCCTCATCATCATGCAGACGATCCAGCAGCGGCGCGAGCGCATGAACCGCCAGATCAACGAGCGGCTCAAGACGCTGATCGCGGCCTACCGCACGCTGGGCGGCTCGTTCACGGGCCAGCTGACGGTCGACCCGACCCATTTGCGCGACCTGCACGAGCGCGCCCGGGCCGGGGAGGGCGCCCTGGCAGTGGCCCAAGAATCCTTCAGCTCCGAGCGGTCGCGCCGCATGCGCGACGCCGTCGAGGCGGCGCTGGCGGACATTCTGCTGCTGGGCACCGAGGAGCACTGCCGGCTGGCGGGGCAGGCGGCAGCCGACATGGCGGCCGGCCGGCCGATTCACACGGCAGACCTGGTGATCAGCCTGCGCGGCTTCATCCGCAGCGCGCTGGACCTGGGGCCCATGCCGGCCGATGTGCTGATTCCGCTGCAGGGGCCGACGCGCACCCAGGGCGGCGCGGCGCGTGGCAAAGGGGAGGCGGGCGGTAACCGGGGCGGTGGCAATGGCGGCGGCAATGCCGATGGCGGCGGTGGCGGCAGCGGCATGGCCATGGGGCTGGGGTCCGGCCTGGGCCGCAGGGATGCCGATCAGGCTGGCTGATGCGCCGCTGACCCGGCGTGCGCCGCGACCGCCTTGGCGACATACATCGCCTTGTCCGCATGCGCGATGAGTTCTTCACGATTGCCGCCGTGCTCGGGGTAATGCGCGACACCGACGCTGACGGAAATCTGCAGCCGGCGCCCGTCGCCCAGATCGACGGGCGCCGCCAGCGCCAGATGGATCTTGTCCAGGACCAGACCGGCATCGGCCGCTAGCGCAATGTCTTCCAGCAAGACGACGAATTCATCGCCGCCCAGGCGCGCCAGCGTATCGCTGTCGCGCAGGCAGGCCGAGACACGGTGCGCGACCTCCTGCAACAAGCGGTCCCCACAGGCGTGACCATGGCTGTCGTTGACCTGCTTGAACCGGTTCAGGTCGATGAACAGCAGCGACAGCCGCTCCTGCTGGCGTCGGGCATGCGCAAGCGCGGTGTCGAGGCGGTCGTGGAACAGGCGCCGGTTGGGCAGGCGGGTCAGTTCGTCATGCAGGGCCATGAACCGTAGTTGCGCATGCAGTTGCTTGCGTCCGATGGCGGCGGCGAGCTGATCAGCGACGAACACCAGCAAATCGCGGTCCTGCGTCCGGTACGGCGCGTCATCCGGGCCGTTGCGCAGCACGATGACGCCGACAATGCCGTCGGTCGTGGACATCGGTACGGCCAGGGCACCGCCTGCGAGGGTCGCCGCAGCCGCCTGCAAAGGCGCCGGCAGACCGTCCTGTGCATCGGGCGCGAGCAGCAGTGGCGCAGCGCATTGCGCCACGGCTTCGCACAGCAGCGGCATCAGCGCTGCGTCGCACGGGGCGCCGTCGTCCACGAGATAGGCGAAGTGGATGTCCTGGCCAGCCGTGTCGCACAAGGCGACCCCAAAGCAGGAGGCAGGCAGGAGCTCATGCACGATGGCGTGGCTGCGCTCGAACAGGTCTGCCAGGTCGTCGCTTGCATGGGCTGCTTCTGAAATCGCATACAGCACTGACTGCATCGCCTGCGCCCGCTTCAGGGCGGTCACATCGCGCGCGACAGCCACGCGCAACTGGTCGGCCTCGGACCAGCGCGCCGACCACATGATATGCACGATGCTGCCGTCCTTGCGCAGATAACGGTTTTCAAAGTCGGTATGGACCTGGCCATTCATGATGTCTTGCGCCGCCGCGAGCGTGCGCTCGCGGTCGGCGGGGGCGACCAGATCGACCACGCGCATGCCGATCATTTCCTGCTGTGTATAGCCGAAGATGTTGACACCGGCCGCACTGACATAGACGAACCGCCCGCCGGCGTCGACCATGCAGACCGCGTCGAGCAGCAAATCCGTGAAGTTGGCAATCGGGGCGCTGAGAGGGTATTCCATCAACATATTCTAATGGACATTGGCATTAAAAATGGTCCTGTATTGATGCCTGTCTTGCTGTTGCAGTGACAGCAAGCGCGACGACTTCTTCCGCATGGCGGCGAGCAGCGTGACCGTCACCTGCACAATTGCTGAGCATCGCAATCCGCGTCATCGACCGATCAAATGTAAAGCGCCTTACGGAGCGACCGAGACTGCAGAGTGACCCGGTAACCATCTGTGCCATCCGTGTGCTACCGAACGTTAAATTTCCACAGGGTAACTTACAATTAGTTTCGCTACAGGAATTCAGGTTTCTGTCCGATATTTGTTACATGTCTGATCGTGACGCGTCTACGCCCATTGCCTGACTAACAACGGTCCATGCGTTCTGGCGTTGACTGATTCGGATCACAACCGACCATTGCGGACAACACCCCGTATGTGGCGAGTGATCCTTGCGCAATGTTGCGCATCATCTTATTTGGAGCTCCCATGAACTTGTTCAACAATACTTTCGATACCATCTCCGGTCGTTCGTTCGCTGGTAAAGCCGTACTGGCCACGGCCCTGAGTCTGGCGCTCGGCGCGCCGGCTTTTGCTCAAAGCACCGCGACCACCACCGCCACGTTCGAAGTGACGGCCATCAATGAAATCTCGCTGGGCGGTACAGCACCAGTGTTGACAATCAATGCAGCGGTTGCCGGCGTTGCGCCAACCCCAGCCACGGCTTCGCAGACGTACGCCGTGACCACCAACGAAACTGCAAAGATTTCAGCAGCGCTCGACACCGCCATGCCTGACGGCCTGACGCTGACCGCGGCCATGGCAGCGCCAACCGGCGCGACGAGCCTGTCTGCAGTGGCACTGACAACCACCGGCCAGGACCTGGTGACCGGCATTACCAAGCTCAATGAAGCTGATCTGGCGCTGACCTACGGTCTGGCTGCCACGTCGGCCGCCGGTGTGGTGGAGTCGTCGAACCGGGTCATTACGTACACCATCACGTCGATCTGATTTTTCGGTCGCACAGCGCCGTCGTGCCCCTGACGCCCATGCTCTTGCGCGGCCTGCTGGCCTGTGCGCTGGTCGTGCCGCCGGGGGCATTCGCGACCGATATCAGCGCGAGCGGCACCTGGTCGCCTTCCTTGAAAAGAAGCGACCTTGCCGCTGGTGCTGGGGGCATGTTGCGCAGCACGCAGGAAAGCCCGGCAGGGCAGGTCGTGCTGGGCATCAGCAATGCTGGTGCCGCAAGCTGGGAAATTGTCGTGCGCAATGACGGCGCGGTCTTGCCGGCCGGCGTTCAGATGTCCGTCCGGGTCGCTGCGGCGGGGACTGGCAGCGGCGCCGTATCGGCCAGCGGCGCCTATGTCCGTCTGGACGGCGGCGCCCAGGTCCTGCTCGCCGGCAGCGGCGACCGCACCGGCGTGCTTCTTCAGTTTCAGCTGGACGGCGCCTCGGTGCGCAACGACGTCGGGCATTACGTCACGACCGTCATTTACTCCCTTCGATAGGCCCCTCATGACTCTTCTCAGCAATGTACTGGCAGCGGCTTTGCTGGCAGCCGCGATCCAGCCGGCCGTGGCGGATATCCACGTCGAAGGTTCTCTGTACCAGGAGAAAAGCGCGGCGCCAGGCGCGACCTATCGGGGCGCTGTGGCGATCCGCAACAGCGGCGACGCGCCTGTTGCCGTCAAGCTGTACCGGACCGATTACACCTTCTCCGCCGCCGGTGTGAACCAGTACAGCGCGCCAGGCACGCAGTCACGTTCGAATGGCGCCTGGGTGAGCCTGGCCCAGGAACAGGTCACTGTTCCTCCGCATGCCACCGCCAGCGTCGCCTACGACGTGGCCGTGCCAGCCGACGCTTCGCTGAAAGGCAGTTACTGGAGCATGATCATGATCGAACCACTGTCCCCGGCCGAAGCCGGGAACGCCAGCGCCCTCAGGAAAGGGCAGGTGCGCGCGGCAGTGACGACGGTGACGCGGTTCGGCGTGCAGGTCGCCTCCGAGATTGGCAATAACGGGACGCGTGAATTACGGTTTGCCAATCCACGCCTTGCCAAGGGCAAGGACGGCAAACCCTATCTCGCCATGGACGTCAGCAATACGGGCGAGCGCACACTCAGGCCAAGCCTGGCGCTCGACCTGCACAATGCACAGGGCGCAGGGCGCAAGGGCTTGCCTGGCGCCGCGCAGCGGCTCTATCCAGCCAGCGCAGCGCAGTTCCAGATGGACATCTCGGCGGTCCCGAAAGGAACCTATCGCGCGCTCGTCACGGCCGATGCGGGCGGCGACGATGTGTTCGGCAGCCAGTTCGACCTGACCATCGATTAAGCGGTGCGCGACGTGGCGACGGCGTGCAGGCGCCTCCTGGTCGCTTTGTTCGCCGGCCTGCTGCTGGCGTTGCCGGGCCTGGCGTGGGCGCAGGCCATCGCCATCGTGCCGGAAAGCGCGGTCGACGAGCTGGTCGTGCCGCGTTCGCTCATCACGGTGGCGCTGCGCATCACCAATCACAGCAACGCCGACGGGAACTTCGACGCCGTCCTCGCATTGCCGCCGGGATGGCGCACCGTGACGCCCGACGGCGCATTTGCCCTTGCGCGCGGCGCCAGCACGATCCGGCTGCTGAGCATATTCGTCCCGGAAGCCGCAGCAGCAGGCGAACACACACTCTCGTACCGCCTGCGCAACCGCGCAGCACCCGCCATCGGTGGCGCGTACGCGGTGCGCATCAACGTCGCGCCCGCGGTCAAGCTGGCGCTGACCCTGCTCGATATCCCCGACATGGTGGTGGCCGGCGAACCGTACAGCGGCACCTTCCTGTTGAAAAACAGCGGCAATGCACCCGTGACGGTCGACTACAAGGCGCAGAGCAGCCGCGGTTTTCCGATGGACCTGGCACCCGGCGCCATGACGCTGGCGCCCGGCACGTCGCACACGTTCACGATCCGGGTCACCAGCAGCGCCGTCACTGCGCTCGAGCGCGACTGGCTGGTGGTGACTGCAAGCGTGGGCGGCGGCACGGTGCCCGCCACGGTGCGCGCCACCGGCGTCATCCAGCTGATCCCGCAGGTGACGGGCGTCGAGCGGCGTTACGAAACGGTACCCGCCACTGCCGCGCTGCGCTACGTCAGCGCAGACGACAAAGGCCGGCGCCGCAGCACCGTACAGGCCGAAGTGACCGGTGGCGGCAAGGTGGGCGGCGGTGATGACCGGTATGTGGATTTCCTTTTGCGCGGCCCCGGCGCCGGTACCGCCTCCGGCTTCGGCCAGCTGGCCGAATACCGCGTCGCTTACCGCGATCCGCGCTGGGCTCTGGGCCTGGGTGACTTGAATTACGGCCTGTCGATGCTGACCGAAGCCGGCAGCTACGGCCGCGGCGCGTCGCTTGCCTATCAGGGCGAGAGCCTGTCGTTGTCGGCCTATACGATGCGCGACCGTTACGCGCGCGTCGATCGGGTTATCCTGCCGGCCGGCGGCCCGATTGCCGACGCGGTCGAACAGCTCACCGAATTGACGGCACCACTGGCGCGTACCGTTCTCACCGAACAAGCGCTCGGGGTGAAGTACGCGTCGGCTGTCGGCTTGCTCGGCGTACACCTGCTGCACAAGGCCGATTATCGCTGCCCGACCGGCGCCGACATCGCCAGCATCGGCAACCAGGCCGGCTCGCTCACCGGCTTTGCGGCCGAGGTCGAAGTGGCGCAGAGTGCGTGCGACGGCACGGCCGGCAATGCGTACCGCGTGGCGCTGGCGGACCGCCGTTACCGGCTGACATGGCGCGCGTCGATCACGCACGCCGACGCGCAGTATGCGGGATATAACCCCGACCAGGCGCTGGCCGTGTTCCAGGCCGAGTATCCGCTCACGGCCGCCTTGTCCGTCCACGCTGCCTGGCGCGAGCAGAAAACCAATCTCGGGCTCGATGCGCGCCGCGCCGCGCTCGACGAACATCAGGGCAGCGCCGGGCTTGGCTACCGGTTTGCCAGCGGCGCCCACGTCGACATCGATTACCTTGCCGGCGTGACCGCCGATCTGCGCGCACAGCCCGATTATGACGCCAGTCGTCAGGCCATACGGGCCAGCGCGTATCACCGCTATCGGGGACTTGGCCTGTATGCCAGCGCGTCGATCGGCAGCACCGAGGACCGCGTGCGCAACGACCGCTTTTCCACCCGCCAGTTACTGGCTTCTGCGTTCTGGACCGCCAGTACGCGGCTGTCGATCGGCGCGAATCTGTACTACATCGACAATGCCTACTCGACGCGCAGGGAGGCGCCGCAAACCTCGATCGGCAGCACGCTGCGCTATGCGTTTTCCGAAGCCACCACCCTTGACGCCAACCTCCAGCAGAGCCGCGCCGGCGTCGGCGGCAGCGCCGGCAACCTGACGCTGGTGCACCGCCTGGACAATGGTGACGTGATGACACTCGCCGTGCGGCAACTGCGCGTCGGGGCCACCCGGCAGGGCGACCTGATGCTCAGCTATGCGACGCCCCTGTCGGTGCCGGTGGCCAGACGGCGCAATGTCGCCAGCGTCAATGGCCGCGTGCTGGACCAGGAAACCGGGCGCGGCGTGGGAGGCAAAGTGCTGCGACTCGGCGGCATCCTTGCCGTCAGTGCGGCCGATGGTGCGTTTTCCTTTCCGTCGATTCCAGTCGGAACCTATTACCTTTCACTAGACGACATGCAGGGTGCCAGCGGCGCCATTCCCGTCGAAGCAATGCCGATGGCGGTCCAGGTGCGCGAAGGCGACGCCACGCGCCTGGACATTGCGCTGGTGCGGGCGGCAACGCTGGCCGGAACGGTGGCCCTGTCCGTGCCGGCCGACGCGCCGGGCGCCAGTCTGCTGCGCAATATGCTGGTGACGTTTCGCAAGGGCGCCGTGACGTTCAATCGCCTGACCGACGAGAGCGGCGCGTTTCGCCTGGGCAGTATCGCGCCGGGGGAGTGGACAGTGAGTGTGGCGCCATCGACGGTGCCGGATGGCTACGTGCTGGAACAGGAACAGTTTGCGGTCACGCTCGCACCCGCCGGGCAGTCGGTGCTGGCCTTCAGACTGGCGGTCAGGGTGCGCACGATCAAGATGCAGGAGCTGATGCCTGTGGGTCGTTAAATATCTTTTTCGCAAGAAAATGGTTTTTTAGAAGAAACAATTATATTACTGGTAGTCAGTCATATTTCTCGCATCCGGCTAGCGCATTGCTGACAAGGAGTAACAATCATGGTGCGTGGCCGGCGGTGGGGGGAATGAACCAGGTACTGCAAGTTGTCTCCGGCCAGCGCCGGCGCCGGCGCCTGCGTGCGGCGATTTACGTCCCGGTGCTGGTCACGCTGTGCCTGGGCATGCTGGTGACCGCGCTGTTGTTCATTGCGATCCGCAGCTTCGAGCAGGAACGGCGCCAGGTCGCGTTCGAGCGCCAGGCCAACGAGCGCATCAGCGGCATCCGGCGCGGTCTCGACAGCGCAGTCGAGGCCGTGGCTTCGCTCAACCGCGTTTTCAACGCGATGCAGCCGATCACGCGCACGCAGTTCGACACGCTCGCGACGCCCATGCTGACCCACTATCCTTACGTACGGATGGCGGGCTACCAGCGCATGGTGGCCGACGCCGACCGCGCGCAATTCGAAACGTCGCGGCTTGCCGTCCAGCCTGGTTTCCGGATTCGCGTGTTTGCCAACGGTCACATGATGCCCGCCCCGCGACGGCCGTACTACCGGGTGGTCGATTACATGATGCCGATGGCGGAGAACGCACGCGTGTTCGGGCTCGACGCACAATCGCGGCCGGAGCAGACAGTGGCGGTGGAACGCAGCTGCAAGACCGGAACGGCCGCGATGACCGACCAGTTCGATGTCATTGAAAACCGGCGCACCGTACCGGGGTTCATGATCTTCATGCCGGTTTTCCGGCCCGCCGCCGTGTCCGGGCGTGGTGCAACGGGGTGCGTACTGGCCGACGGCTTTACCGCTGTGGGTTTTCTCAGCGAGACGCTGATCGCCCACGCCCTGGCCAGCAGCGGTTTGCCGGACCAGCATGAATTCGATGTGCGCGTCTCGACGCGCCGCCCGCCCGACCCGCCCCGGCATGTGTTCGGAGCAAAGGGCGCGCCAGCCGCGGCATCGCTGTATGGCGCCATGCCGCGTCGCGTGGCCGTGTCGTTTCCCGTGGCCGGCATGCAGTGGCGCATCGAGGTACATGCCATGCAAGGCGTCACGTGGCAGGAGGGCCTGGGATCCCTGTTGATGCTGGTGACCGGCAGCGCCATCACCATCCTTGCCGCAGCCTACATCGCCATCCTCACCAAGCGCAACGGCAAGGTGTTCCGGCTGGTCAAGGATCGCACGGCGGCCCTGAAGCAGGCGAATCGTTCGCACCAGTTGTTACGCCAGGCAATCGATGCATGCTTCAACAGCATTGTCATCCTGCGTGCAAAGGCGCCTGGCTATGCCATCGAATACGTCAATCCGGCGTTCGAGAAGATCACCGGCTATACCGCCGCCGAGGTACTCGGGCGTGACAGCGCGATGCTGTGGGGCGCCGATCCCGATGCGCACGCCGACGCCGACATGGGCGTACGCGATATCGTGGCCATGCTCGACCAGCAGCGCGAAGGGATCGCCGTGCTGCGCGCCTGCCGCAAGGATGGCAGCACCCTGTGGACCGAGGTCAATATTGCCCCCGTCAAGGACGCGGCCGGCACAGTCACGCATTTTGTCGTGGTCCATTCCGACCTCACCGAAAAACGGCGCTATGAATCGGAACTGGAATACCAGGCGACTCACGATGCGCTCACCGGACTGGTCAACGACAAGGTCGTGGCCGACCGTCTGGCGCAGGAAATGGCCAGCGCCGCGCGTCACAAGAAGTCGGTCTGGGTGATCCTTGTCGACCTCGACCGGTTCAAGTTCGTCAATGACAGCGTTGGCCATCTGGTTGGCAATCAGTGCCTGCAGCAAGTCGCGACGCGACTGGCGAACGTGATACGGCCGGAAGATATCGTGGCGCGCCTGCGCGGCGACGAATTCATGCTGGTGCTGACCGAGCGTGGCGACGGACGCCTGGGCAGTCCCGTGCTCGATCGCATCATGGAAGCCATCGCGCTCCCGCTCGTGGTGGAGGCGCAGGAGTTTTTCCTCACTGGCAGCCTGGGCGTGGCCTGTTATCCGCAGGACAGCATGCATCCGGAGCAGCTGATCGAATTTGCCGACCTGGCCATGTACCGGGCCAAGCAATCGGGCCGCGACAATTACCAGTTCTATCTTCCGGAACTGAACGAGCAGGCGCAGAAACGCCTGGGCCTCGAGCGTGCCCTGCGCAGCGCGCTCGAGCGGGGCGAATTCGAGCTGCTGTATGAGCCGCAGCTGGACCTGCGCACGGGATGCATCGCCGGCGTCGAGGTGCTGTTGCGCTGGCGTCATCCGGAGTTCGGCTTGCTGGAGCCGCATCAGTTCATGGCAGTTGCCGAGGACACCGGCCTGATCGTGCCGGTCGGGGCATGGGCGATGCAGCGCGCCTGCGCCGAGGTGCGCGCATGGCAGTTGCAGGGCGCACCGCATTTGCGGCTGGCCCTGAACCTGTCCGGCCGCCAGCTCGGTGAGGCCGACCTGCTCGCTTGCGTGGCGCAGGTATTGCGTGATACCGGCTTGCCCGCCGGCTCGCTCGAGCTGGAATTGAACGAGCAGATGTTCATGCGCCAGGAATCGTGCGCTGTGGATGTGTTGACCCGGTTACGCACGATGGGGGTGAGCGTTGCGATGGATGGCTTCGGGACTGGGTATTCCAGCCTGGCACGGCTGAAAGATTTGCCGCTCGACACACTCAAGATCGACCAAACGTTCGTGCGCACGATTTCGCATCAAGGCAATGACGCCGCGATACCGAATGCCATCATTTTGCTGGCGCACAATCTGGGCATGCGTGTGATTGCCGAGGGCGTGGACACGGAGGCCCAATGCGAATTTTTGGCAAGCAATATGTGCGACGAGATCCAGGGCCGGGTGTTCTCTGCGCCGCTGACGCGCGCGGCGTTCAATGACGCCCTGATGGCCAACCAGGCGCTGCCCGCTTATCTGCTGCGCATGCACCGGCGCCAGCCCACCTTGCTGCTGGTGGATGACGAACCAAACATCCTGGCCGCCCTCAAGCGCCAGCTGCGCGGCACCGGCCTGCGCATTCTGACGGCGCCCGGCGGCAGGGAAGGGCTGGCGCTACTGGCGCAGGAGCCCGTCGATGTGATCGTGTCCGACCAGCGCATGCCCGGCATGACGGGCGTCGAGTTCCTGCGCGCTGTAAAAACCTCGCACCCCGACACGGTGCGCATCGTGCTGTCGGGCTTTACCGAACTGCAGTCGGTGACGGACGCCGTCAACGAAGGGGCAATTTACAAATTCCTGACCAAGCCCTGGGACGACGCGCAACTGCGCAACCACATTCAGGAAGCGGTGCGGCACAAGGAAATGGGTGAGGAAAACCGCCGCCTCGACCTGGAATTGCGCACCGCCTATTCGGGACTGGCGCTGGCGAACCGGCAACTCACCGAAGCGCTGCTGCAGCAGCAGGAGCAGATCGACCGCACCGGGGTCTCGCTCGAGATCGTGCGCGAGGCGCTGCAGAAAGTGTCCATGCCGATCATCGGGCTCGACGAGGAGCAGATGGTGGCGTTCGCCAACCTGGCCGCGCAGGCGCTGTACGGGCAGCACGGCATGCTGCTGGGCGAGCCGGCCAGCCGCTTCATGCCGCAGTTGCTGGCGGCGCTCGATCAGGACGGCCAGGATGGCCCGCTCCTTGGCGATGGCGTGGAGGTGCATGGCCATCGTTTTGTCATTTCCTCGCACTCGATGGGCAAGGGGACGCGCTCACGCGGCCGGCTCATTATTTTTAATCCGGCACCAGTGGCGGACCATTACAAGGAATCGGCATGATCAGCAGATACAAGCAGCTCGACCTGGACGACGCCGAAGCAGGCATGATTCTGTCGGTAAGCGTCCTCGACCATCAGGGCAGCGTGCTCATGCAGGCCGGGGCCGCCGTCAGCGAGGGCGCCTTGACGTCGATGCGCCGGCGCGGCATCGAACAGATCACCGTGGTCGACGACGCCATCTCGCGTGAGGAACTCGACGCCGAACGCGAGCGTGTCAGTGCACGTCTCGCCCGACTGTTCCGGCATCCGGGGGCAACGCGCGCCGACGCAATCCTGCACGACGCCATCGATGCCTACCGCCTGGAGGCGCTGCAATGACCAGGCTGAGCCTCGATGAGGTGATGGCCAATGTGCGCGACCTGCCCACCTTGCCGCTGCTGGTCACCGAACTGATCAGCACCTTCGGACAACCCGACGTCAGCATCGGCGTGCTGGCGGCCAAAGTGTCGAACGACCAGGCGCTGACTGCCAAGACGCTGCGCCTGGCCAATTCGTCGTTTTACGGCTTGCAGAGCAAGGTGCGCACGATCGAACAGGCGATCACCGTGCTGGGTTTTGACGGCGTGCGCGCGCTGGTCACCTCGGCCGGTGTGATGGGCTATTTCACCGGCGGCAGAATCGACTTCGATTTCGCCGCATTCTGGCGCCACGCAGTAGGTACTGCGCTGTGTGCACGCGCCATTGCCAGGCGGCGCGGATGCAATCCCGAGCTGGCCTTCGTTTCGGGACTGCTGCACGATATCGGCCGCCTGGTGCTCGCCACCGGCTTTCCGGCGTTGTACGCGGACGTCATCGCCCACAGCCGCGCCAACGACTGCGATCTGCTCGACGCCGAGCGCCTGGTGCTGGGCATCGACCATGCCGTGGTGGGGCGCGCGCTGGCGCAGCACTGGAAGTTCCCCGATCCCATCCTGCTCGCCATCGGCAACCACCATGCGCCAACGCCGGCCGACCTTGGCGACATGCCCAGCGTCGTGCACATCGCCGATGCCATCGTGCACGCGCTCGATCTCGGCGGCATCGACCAGGAACGGGTGCCGTCGATTTCGCAGCCGGTCTGGGACAGCCTGCATCTCGACAACGCCGCACTGCGCACGATCCTTTCCCATACCGAAGGCGAATTCGGGAAGGCCTGCGAGATCCTGATCGCTTCCACGTGAAAGAACCCATGCATACTCTATCGACCAATCAGGAACTGCCGCCCGCGAGCCGTCTCGGACAGCTCGAAGCGCTCGTTGCCAACCGTACCTCGCAACTCGAACTGGCGATGGCGCGCCTCGAAGAAGACATCCGCCGGCGCGAAGCGGACGAAGCCGAGCTGCAGCGCCGCAACGACGAGCTGACGGAGCTGAATGCGCAATTGTCGAAGGCGCAGGAGCAGCTGATGCAGTCTGAAAAGCTGGCATCGATCGGGCAACTGGCTGCCGGCGTGGCGCACGAAATCAACAACCCGATCGGCTACGTGTTCTCGAACTTCGAGACGCTTGGCACATATATCGGGCGCATGCTGGCGATGTTCGACAGCTACCGCGCGGCCGAAGCAAGCATTGGCGACGCTGCACTGCGGCAAAGCCTGCAAGCCCAGCGCACCGACAGCGATTTCGACTTTCTGGTCGAAGACATTCCCGTACTCATGGCCGAATCGCGCGAAGGCATCACGCGGGTGCGCAAGATCGTGCAGGACCTGAAGGACTTTTCGCGCGTCGACGGGCATCAGGACTGGCAATGGGCCAACCTGCATGCCGGCATCGATTCAACGCTCAATATCGTCAGTAACGAAGTCAAGTACAAGGCCGACGTCATCAAGGAATACGGCGCGATTCCCGACATCGAATGCCAACCATCGCATATCAACCAGGTGATCATGAACATCGTCATGAATGGCGTGCATGCCATCGTGGGCCAGCGCGGGCGCATCGTCATCCGTACCGGATGCGACGGCGCCGATGTATGGATCGAAATTGCCGACAATGGCACCGGGATCGCACCGGACATCGTCTCGCGCATCTTCGATCCGTTCTTCACCACCAAACCGATCGGCAGTGGCACCGGGCTCGGCTTGTCGCTGTCGTATGGCATCATCCAGAAGCATGGCGGGCATATCGGCGTGGCCAGCACGCCGGGCAGCGGCACCACGTTCCGCATCACCTTGCCCATCCGCCGCGCGATTCCGGCCGGGGAGGCGTAATGCAAGCGCCTCCCATTGCCGGCACCATCCTGTGCGTGGACGACGAACCGCATATCCTCGCCTCCCTGCGGCGCCTGTTCCGTGCGAGGGGCTATACGGTACTGACCGAAGAGAGCGCGCGCGCCGGTCTGGCGGTACTGGCCGCCCAGCCTGTCGACCTGGTCATTTCCGATATGCGCATGCCCGAGATGGATGGCGTGGCGTTCCTCGAACGGGCGCGCATCATGCGACCTGATTCGTTGCGAATTTTGCTGACAGGGAACTCCGATGTCGAGTTGATCGTGGATGCCGTCAACCGGGGCGAAATCTACCGCTACATCACCAAGCCCTGGGATGACCACGACATCGTACTGGTCATACGGCATGCCTTTGAACGCAAGGCGCTGGAGGCAGAGCAACGCCGGCTCGAAGCGCTGACGGTGCGCCAAAATGAACAGTTGCGCGAGATGAACCAGATGCTGGAGGTGCGGGTGGCCAGCCGCACGGCGGAACTGAGCAAGGCGCTCGATGAACTGGTCGTGTCGAACGATAAGCTCAAGCGCAATTTCTCGACGTCGATTCAAGTGCTGTCGAGCCTGATCGAACTGCGCGGCGCCAGACTGGCGGGCCATTCGCGGCGCGTGGCCGACCTGGCGCGCCGCATGGCGCGGCGGCTGGGCCTGGATGCGCAGGAGACCCAGCATATCTTCATCGCCGGGCTGTTGCACAACATCGGCAAGATCGGTTTTTCCGACAATCTGCTCGACATGGCAGTGCCGCGCATGAACGGCGAGTTGCTGGGCATGTACCGCAGCTATCCGGCGCGCGGCGAGCAGATGCTGATGCCTCTGGAAGACCTGCGGGAAGCGGCCACGCTGGTGCGTGCGCATCAGGAGCGCTTCGATGGCGCAGGGTATCCGGACCGCCTGGCGGGGCTGGACATCCCGATCGGTGCGCGCATCCTGGCCCTGGCCAGCGACTACGACAATCTGCAGATCGGGACACTGAGCGAGCGCGAGTTGCGGCCCGAGCAGGCAGCGCAGATCGTCATGGAAAGCAACGGCAAGCGGTACGACCCTGCGGTGGTCGCCGCCTTCGCCGAAGTCAAGGCTGGCCACCATGCACCGATCGAATCGCCGCGCGCTGGCAAGGCGCTGCCGGTAAGCAGCCTGCGGCCCGGCATGGTGACGGCGCGCGACCTGCTCACGCGAGACGGGTCGCTGCTGCTGTCGGCCGACCATCTGCTCACGGCCCGCATGATCGCCCAGATCGCGGACTTTGAACGGACAGCAGGCATCACGTTTTCCGTGTACGTCACTGCATAGCGTCCAAGCGCTCAGGAGGAACCAAGATGAAACATATTTTGCTGGTCGACGACGATCTCCACGTCCTCACGGCGCTCAGGCGCACGTTGCGGCCGTTCCTGCTGCAGCACGAAATCCGTGTCGAGGCCTTCTGCGACCCTGAACAGGCGCTGCTGCGCTGCGCTGACATGGCCTTCGATGTCGTGGTATCGGACTATCGGATGCCCGGTCTGACGGGCGCCGATTTCCTGCAGATGATGAAGGGTATTCAGCCGGATGCGGTGCGCGTGATGCTCAGCGCCTCGACCGATTTTGCCGAGGTATCGCATGCCATCAACCGCGGCGAGGTGTTCCGCTACGTCACCAAGCCGTGGAACGGTGCAGACCTGGAAGCCATTTTTCTGGAGGCGTTCGCGCGCCGCAAGGCATTGCTGGCGTCCCGTCCGCAGGCGGCGTTGTCACGCCAGGAACTTGAAGCGCGCAAGCTCGAACAGGATGAACCCGGCATCACGTCGGTGCACTGCGACGAGCATGGCGCCGTCTACCTGGATTAGCGGTCGAAGCGCCAATGCCACGAGGCGCGCTCGTTTGGGAAAAAAAGACGGGGCGCTGTAGGAATACTCTGGTTTGCGGGAAATTTTATTTTTGACAACTAATTCTGGGAATTAGTAGCGCAAAATTAAGTTCGCTCGAGCAGCTTGTTGGCACCAAGTCAGCAGCATCAAGCGGGGGCGCCAGGCGCAGCCAGCCTGCGCACCACCGGGGCAGCGCCGTTCTGCTGCGCAGATCAAGAAGGAGTCAGGCATGTCCAAAACAAGCAAGGCCACGAACAATCTGCATCACGTGCAGAACCAGTGGGGCGGGACCTCCGCGCAGTGGCATGAAGGCGGCATGTGGATCATCGGCGCACGGCCCGGCCAGCACGTGGTGGCGCTCGACCTTACTTCGAGCGACAACGGCAAGACGCTCACCGGACAAATGAAATATGCAGGCGAAGGCGCCATCGGCTTTCGCGCCACTCTGACCCAGAGCAACACGTACATCGTCGAAAACCAGTGGGGCGGCTCGTCGGCGCCGTGGCATCCGGGTGGGACGTGGGTCATCGGCTGCCGCCCTGACCAGAGCGTGGTCGCCATCCATGTCGAGTCGGGCGACAACGGCGCCACGCTGAAGGGAACGATGACCTACAGCGGCGAAGGGCCGATCGGTTTCCAGAGCCAGGCGAGCGATGGCGCCGTGTACGCTGTCGAAAATCAGTGGGGCGGCGGGTTCGCGCCCTGGCACCAGGGCGGCATCTCCGTGCTGGGTTGCCGCGACCAGGCCGTACTCGCGGTCGACCTGACGTCGACCGATGGCGGCAAGACCCTGACCGGCACCATGACGTATGCCGGCGAAGGCCCCATCCGCGTGCGCGCCACGGCGGTCGCCGGCAACAACTACCAGGTCGAAAACCAGTGGGGCGACACGTCGTCGGCATGGCATCCTGGCGGCGTCTGGCTGATCGGCTGCCGCGCCGGCCAGCACAGCGTGGCGCTCAATGTCACGTCCGGCAACCAGGGTAACAACCTGCATGGCGGCATGACCTACAGCGGCGAAGGCGTGATCGGCTACCGCGGTACGGAATTGCCGATGTAACCGGCACGGCACCGGCCACGCTCCCGCAGGTGGCATGGCCGGTGCATTGTTCACGTCACGTCACGCCGCGCCGGGCAGCCATCACAATCGCACAATCGGCACAATCGGCACAATCGGGGTCAGGTCTGACATTCGGCACGGCACAATCGGGGTCAGGTCTGACATTCGGACACGACCTCGACAGACACAATCGCACAATCGGGGTCAGGTCTGACATTCGGACACGAGCTCGACAAACGCACAATCGGGGTCAGGTCTGACATTCGGACACGAGCTCGACAAAAGTCTGTGCCTGAACACCCTGGCGAAGGAATTAAGGACGAGTCCGTGTCCAAATGTCAGACCTGACCCCGGCTGTGATCCTGGCTACCTGTGGATCATCAACTTACCAGCGGCAGCGGCGTCACCGTTACCTGCACGTCGAGCTCCTGTTTGCCGCCACCCAGCACGATCCCGCGCATCGGCGTCACGTCGCTGAAGTCGCGTCCCCAGCCCAGCGTGATGTGTTCGTGCTGCACGAGACAACGGTTGGTGGGATCGAAATCTACCCAGCCCATCCCCGGACAGAACACCGACACCCACGCATGCGACGCATCGGCCCCGATCAGGCGCGGCTTGCCTTCCGGCGGGTGCGTCAGGATGTAGCCGCTGACATAGCGCGCCGGCAGGCCGATGCTGCGCAGGCAGCCGATCATCAGTTGCGCGAAATCCTGGCACACGCCGCGCCGGCCGCGCAGCACCTGGTCAAGCGGCGTCGAGATGTCGGTGGCCTTGCTGTCGAATTCGAAGTCGTCGAAGATACGGTGCGTCAGGTCGAGCGCCGCGTCGAGCTGCGGGCGGCCCGGGACGTAGCTCTCGCGTGCGTACGCTTCCAGTTCCGGGAAAAGGGCGACGTGAGGCGAAGCGTACAGGTAGCGGCAGGCTTCCAGCGTGGCTGCGCTTTTCTCCTTGTCCATCATGTCGCGCACGCTTTCCCACGGCAGCGTGCCGGCGATCTGCGCCAGCGTGTAGCGTGCGCGCAGCGAGACCGTCGATTCGGCATGCACCAGCAGGCTGTCATGGGGCACGGTCAGCGCCACGTGGCGCGTGATGTTGCCGAAGTAATCGACCCCCTCGTTGCTGTCGTTGATCACCGGGTCGAGCCAGATCAGGTGCGACTCAGTCTGCTGGCACGAAAACGAACGCGGCGTCAGGTGCAGGTATTGCTGCGACAGCGTGACCATGCTGTTGTACTTATAGCGCGTCTCGTGCACCACGCGATAGCGCGCAATCACATCGGCGCCCACGGCGCCCGGCAGCAAATCGGTCATGAGGTACGGTTCCTTTGCCGGCCGTTGGCGGTATAGCTGAAAAACTGGACGCCGATCTGCTCGGACAAGGCCGCGCTGGCCTGCCCGATGCGGCTGAGCAGGTCGCTGAGCAGCGCGTTGCCATGCTTCAGGTCGACGCCCGGATCGAGCGCGGTCAGTTCGGCCTTCAGTGGTGCCAACAGGTCCAGGCCCCCGGCGCCCTGGGCCTGCGTGACCTTGCCCAGCGTGCCGATGATGCCGTTCAACTGGAACACGATGGAGCGTGGATTGGTTTCGTCCAGCAGCAGCAGGTCGAGCACCGGCAGCCACTCGGGCTGGGCGCGGTAGCGGGCGCGGTAAGTGATGATGCTGTCGGACAGTTCGAGCACCCAGTCGAGATTGCCGTTTTCATCCATCGCCAGTGCGCGCTGCAGCACGAGCGCCTGGAACTGCAGGCGTTCAAGGCGCCGGCCGATCGACATGAAGCGCCAGCCGAGGTCGCGCACCATGCCGTCGAGGGCAAAGCCCGCCAGCGTCATCAGCGCCGCAGCGGCATCGTCGAGAATCGTCATGACGCCCGACTGCGACGGCCGCTCGCCTGGCGGGGCGACCGGCTGCACCATGCGGTTCAGGGCGCGCCAGTTGTCGACCGAGAAGCGCTCGTGCAGCTGGCCGGCGATCCGGTGCAATTGCTGCTGCTGGCGCGCGAGGCCAGGAACGGCAGGCGAGACGACCGCCAGCAGAAGCGCCGATTCGATCTCGGCATCGGTGAAGATCGGGGCCGGCAGGGCGCTGGCGGTACCCGGTAATTTGGCCGAGCCCACCACGGCCGGCGTGCCGGGTGCGGCCGGCTTGCGCTGCGCATCGAGCAAACCGAACCAGATGCACAGCGCCTCCACGGTCGGCCACTCGGCGCCGCGCTGGTCGAAGCGCACATTGAACAGGATATTCAGTGCCACCCGCAGCAGGCGGCAGATATTGTCGCTGCGTTCGGCATGGCGCCCGAACCACAGCAGGTTTTCGGCCACGCGGCTCGACAGGTTGCTGTCTTCGCGCACCAGGTCTTCGCCCGTGATGCTGCTCTTTTGCAGGCGATGCGTTTCGACGCGCGCGCGCGCCTGGACCCAGGTGTCCTTGCTGGCGCCGCCCATCTGCATCGTCAGCACGCGCGCATCGGGCCCGGTGGCCACGCGGGTCAGGCCGCCCGGCATCACGACATAGCCATTCGGCGTGGCGCAGGCGAACACGCGCAGGCCCACCGCGCGTGCCTGCAGGCCGGTCGCGCGGCCATCCTTCCACACCGGCGCTTGCGACAGGCGCACCAGTTCCTGGGCGATGTAATGGTTGGGATTGGCGCGCAGATTGGCAATGAACGCCGCGCGCGCCTCGCCGTCGAGATCCTGGCCGAACACGGCCGGCTGGAAGGGGATCGCGCCGCTCGGCTTGATCACCAGGCGATCGAGCCTGGCGACCACGGTTTCGAGCGCGGCCGGCTCGCCGCACCACCAGGTGGCCACCGAAGGCATCTTGAGCGGCTCGCCCAGCAGGCGCTTGGACAGGGCCGGCAGGAAGCCGAGCAGCGCGCCCGACTCGAGCAGGCTCGAACCGAGGCTGTTGGCCACCACCACATTGCCGCGCATGGCGGCCTGGGTCAGGCCGGCCACGCCGAGCAGCGAATTTTGCAGCTCGAGCGGATCGCACGATTCGTCGTCGACCCGGCGCATGATCACGTGCACCCGGTGCAGCCCGGCCAGCGTCTTGATGAAGACAACGCCGTCGCGCACCGTCAGGTCGCCGCCTTCGACCAGCGTCAGGCCCAGGTAGCGCGCCAGGTAGGCCTGCTCGTAATAGCTTTCGCTGCGCGGGCCCGGTGTGAGCAGCACGATCAGCGGCATTTCGCCTTCGCGCAGCGGCGCCGGCTTGTCGCCATGGGCCGCGCACAGCCGGCCCCAGTGCACCAGACTGTCGTGCATCGTGCGGAAGAACGGCGACACCGGCTGCACCTTCAGTTCGCGCAGCAGGTCGGGGAAGGTGGGGGCGATGATGGACCGGTTTTCGAGTGCGTAGCCGGCGCCCGACGGCGCCTGCGTGCGGTCGGCCATCACCCACCAGCGGCCATCGGGCGCACGCGCCAGGTCGACCGCATAGAAATGCAGTGCCACGTCGTCGTGGTGGCGCATGCCGTGGCACGGGCGCAGGAAGCCCGCGTGACCATGGATCAGCGCCGACGGCAGCAAGCCTTCGCGCAGCATCGCCTGCTCGCCATACACGTCGCCCAGAATCTTGTTGAGCAGGGTGGCGCGCTGGATCACGGCCGCTTCGATGCCGCTCCATTCCTCGTGCGGCAGGATCAGCGGCAACACGTTCAGGTCCCACTGGCGCGGTCGGGTGCCGGCGTCGGCCAGCACGTTGTAGCTGACGCCGTTTTCGCGCACCTGGCGCTGCACCATCTCCAGACGCTGGCGCATCATGTCCGGTGCTTCGTGCTCCAGGTTGGCCAGCATCGCACGCCAGTGCGCGCGCGGCGCCTTGTCGGCGCCCAGCATTTCATCGAAACCATCCGGCGCGGCCAGATAGTGGGCAAGCAGTTGATTGGGCATTGGCGTGCAGCTTTACGGTTGAAACGAATGCCAGCGTTACATCGGCTGCCAGCGCAAATCGAGGGTCATCGGGAAGCTCGGATTGAGGTCTTCCTTGTACACCGTGAACGGGCCCGGCGTGTGACCGTGTGGCCAGAAACGGGCAAAGCGGCGTGCCTCGGCAGCATTGGCATTGACCGGCGAGCCGGTTTCGCTGCGCCCGCCCGGATGCACGACGTGGTAGGTGCAGCCGCCGATCGAGCGTCCGCTCCAGGTGTCGACCAGATCGAACACGAGCGGCGCCTGCACCCGGATACTCGGATGCAGCGCCGACCACGGGCTCCAGGCGCGGAAGCGCACACCGGCCACGTATTCGCCAGGCACGCCGGTCGGATGCAGCGGCAGCATGCGGCCATTGCAGGCCACCACGTGGCGTCCGTCGGTCAGGCCGCGCACCAGGAGCTGCATGCGCTCGACCGACGAATCGACGTAACGTGCGGTGCCGCCGGCGCTGACTTCTTCGCCCAGCACGTTCCACGGTTCGATCGCCTGGCGCAGTTCCATCTCGACGCCTTCGTAGACGACGGTGCCAAAGCGCGGGAAGCGGAATTCGATAAACGGCTCGAACCAGTGATCCTCGAACGCGTAGCCGGCTGCGCGCAGGTCTTTCGCCACGTCGCGGATATCCTGCGCGACGAAGTGCGGCAGCATCCAGCGGTCGTGCAGCGCCGTGCCCCAGTGCACCAGCTTGGCCTGCAGCGGCTGGCGCCAGAAGCGTGCGACCAGGGCGCGCAGCAGCAGCATTTGCAAGAGGCTCATGCGCTCGTGCGGCGGCATTTCAAAGGCGCGGAATTCCACCAGGCCCAGGCGGCCGGTCGGGCCGTCGGGCGAGTACAGCTTGTCGATCGAGAACTCCGAACGGTGCGTGTTACCGGTCAGGTCGACCAGCATATTGCGCAGCAGGCGGTCGACCATCCACGGCTTGTCGCCCGGGTGCATGGTCGGCAGCACCTTGTCCATCTGCTGGAACGCGATCGCCAGTTCGTACAGGTTGTCGTCGCGCGCTTCGTCCACGCGCGGCGCCTGGCTGGTCGGGCCGATGAAGGTGCCCGAGAACAGATACGAGAGGGCAGGGTGGATCTGCCAGTACGTGATCAGGCTTTTCAGCAGGTCCGGCCGGCGCAGCATCGGGCTGTCTTCGACCGTGGCGCCGCCCAGCGTCGCGTGGTTGCCACCGCCCGTGCCGGTATGGCGGCCGTCGAGCATGAATTTTTCGGTGCCCAAGCGGGTCAGGCGCGCTTCCTGGTACAGCGTCGTCATGTTGTGGACCAGCTCATGCCAGCTTGCCGCCGGATGAATATTGACCTCGATGACACCCGGGTCGGGCGTGACGCTGAGCAGCTTGATGCGCGGGTCGCGCGGCGGCGCGTAACCCTCGATGCGCAGCTTCATCTTCAGCTTGGCCGCCGTGTTCTCGACCGCCGTGACGAGCGCCAGGTAATCCTCGATGCGCTTTTGCGGCGGCATGAAGATGTACAGGCGGCCCGCGCGCACTTCGAGGCACAGCGCAGTGTGAATGACTTCGCGCGCCTCGGGGTCAGTTGCGACAGGCGCCGTCTTGTTCGACGACTTGCCGGGCGCAACGCTCAGGACCGGGCGCCGGTCTTTCTTGCCAACGGGGAGCGGGCCGCGCGGCGCGAACGGGTCGACGTCGAAATCGGGATCGCGCTCTTCGGGCAGCACCCACGGCAGCGTTGCCAGCGGCAGGCGCAGGCCGATCGGCGAATCGCCCTCGATCAGGTACAGGTTTTCGCGCTTGAGCGGCCACGGCGACGTGCGCCAGCTGGTGCCGAGCATGACCGATGGATCGTGTTCGCGGGCTTTGAGCGGCAGCACGTAGCCGGCCACCTGGCCCAGGCCCCGTTCGAGCAGGCGCGCCAGGCGGCGGCGCTCTTCCGGGGCTTTCAGGTCGGCGTCCAGCGGATCGAGATTGCGCGGCAGCGCCTGCTCGCGCTGCGCTTGCAGCAGCACGTCTTCGTAGGCCGGGATGGCGCTGCCGGCCGGCAGGCCGAGCGATTTCACCAGCTCTGCGGCAAAGCGGCCGGCATCTTCGCTGCCGTAGCCATCGTCGATGTGCTCGTCCGAGAACAGCGACGGATCGAACCACATCGGCTGGCCGTCGACGCGCCAGAAGATGTTCAGCGCCCAGCGCGGCAGCGGCTCGCCCGGATACCACTTGCCCTGGCCGTAATGGATCATGCCGCCCGGTGCAAAATGGTTCTTCAGGCGGTGCATCAGGTTGCCCGCCAGCTCGCGCTTCTTGTCGCCATGCGCCAGCGTGTTCCATTCGGCGCCGTCCATGTCGTCGATCGACACAAAGGTCGGCTCGCCGCCCTGCGTCAGGCGCACGTCCTGGTTCACCAGATCGGAATCGACCTGCTGGCCCAGGCGGTTGATCTTGTCCCAATCGTGTTCCGTGTACGGCTTGGTCACGCGCGGGTCTTCGTGGATGCGCGTGATCGTCATTTCGTGGACGAACGTGACCTCTGCCTTGTCGGTAAAGCCGGTCACCGGCGCGGCCGACGACGGCATCGCCGTGCAGGCGAGCGGAATATGGCCTTCGCTAGCCAGCATGCCCGAGGTCGGGTCGAGCCCGATCCAGCCGGCGCCCGGCACATACACCTCGGTCCAGGCGTGCAGGTCGGTGAAGTCGACGGTGGTGCCGCTCGGGCCGTCCAGCGCTTCCTGGTCGGCGGTGAGCTGGATCAGGTAGCCGGACACGAAACGCGCCGCCAGGCCCATCTCGCGCAGGATCTGCACCAGCAGCCAGCCGGTATCGCGGCACGAGCCGGAGCGCTTCTGCAGCGTGTCTTCCGGCTCCTGCACGCCCGGCTCCATCCGCAGCAGGTACGCGATATCGCGCTGCAGGCGCTGGTTGATGGCTACCAGGAAGTCGTTCGTGCCCATCGGCTGGGCCAGTAGCTCGCGCCGCGCGCTGGCTACCCACTCGGTCAGCAGCGGGCCAGGCTCTTGCGACTTGGTGTACGGGCTCAGTTCCGACTGCAGCAGGTCCGGGTAGGCGAACGGGAACGTCTCGGCGTACTTTTCGACGAAGAAGTCGAACGGGTTAATTACCGTCATGTCCGCAACGAGGTCGACCGTGAATTCGAGCACGTCGGTTTGTTCGGGGAACACGAAACGGCCGATGTAATTGCCGTACGGGTCTTGCTGCCAATTGATGAAATGCTCTTTCGGCAGGACGGTCAGTGAGTACGACAGGATCGGTGTACGCGCATGTGGCGCCGGACGCAGGCGCACTTCATGCGGTGACAGATTGACCAGGCGGTCGTAACGGTAGCTGGTCTTGTGATGAAGCGCAACGCGGATAGCCATGCGGTGGTGCCTTTCGATTGGGGCGCGATCGATGCCGGCGCTCTGAATTTGGTCGTATTGGTTTGCGCGCAACGATGTATGCGCAAGATAGAAGCATTTAAGCATGATTCATACCTGCGTTCGTTTGACTTGCGAGTCGGACGGGGTGGCTGGCACGTTTCTTGTTAGTATTCTGGCACAGGAGGCAATGATGTCGAACTTTTACGATGAAATGTATTCCACGGCAGCAACCGTACGACCTCATTACCAGGCGTTCGCGGATTGGCTCGCCCAGCAGCCCCCACATCTGATCGATCAGAAGCGGGCAGAAGCCGAGCTGAACTTCCAACGCGTGGGGATCACGTTCGCTGTGTACGGCGACAACGCCGGCAAGGAACGCTTGATCCCATTCGACATCATTCCGCGCGTGATCAACGCTGCCGAGTGGGCCAAGCTGCAGGCCGGCCTGGTGCAGCGCGTGACCGCGCTGAACCGCTTCCTGCACGATGTGTACCACGACCAGAACATCCTGAAGGCGGGCGTCATTCCGGCCGAACAGATCCTGAATAACGCGCAGTACCGGCCGGCCATGCAAGGCGTCAAGGTGCCGCTGGACATCTACGCCCATATTGCCGGCGTCGACATCGTGCGCGCGGGCGAGGGCGAGTTCTACGTCCTGGAGGACAATCTGCGCGTGCCGTCGGGCGTGTCGTACATGCTGGAAAACCGCAAGATGATGATGCGGCTGTTCCCGGCGCTGTTCGCGCGCAACCGCGTGGCGCCCGTCGACCATTATCCCGACTTGTTGCTCGACAATCTGCGCACCGTGGCACCGCATGGCGGCGACGATCCAACCGTGGTCGTGCTCACGCCCGGCATGCACAATTCGGCCTACTTCGAGCATGCGTTCCTGGCCCAGCAAATGGGCGTGGCACTGGTGCAGGGGCAAGACCTGTATGTCAGCAACGACACCGTCTACATGCGCACGACGCGCGGCCCGAAGCAGGTCGACGTCATCTATCGCCGCATCGACGACGATTACCTCGATCCGCGCGCGTTCCGCCCCGAATCCACGCTGGGCGTGCCGGGCCTGCTCGACGCCGTGCGCGCTGGCCGCGTCGGCCTGGCCAATGCCATCGGCACCGGCGTGGCCGACGACAAGTCGATCTACCCATTCGTGCCGGACATGATCGAGTTCTATCTCGGCGAAAAGCCGATCTTGAACAACGTGCCGACCTACCAATGCCGCAAAAAAGAGCACCTGGACTATACGCTGGCGAATTTGCCGCAACTGGTGGTCAAGGAAGTGCACGGCGCCGGCGGCTACGGAATGCTGGTCGGACCGGCCTCGACAACGGCCGAGATCGAAGACTTCCGCCGCCGCTTGCTGGCCAATCCGGATGGCTACATTGCGCAGCCGACGCTGGCGCTGTCGGCGTGCCCGACCTATGTTGAATCGGGCATCGCGCCGCGCCACATCGATCTGCGTCCGTTCGTCTTGTCGGGCAAGAGCGTGTCGATGGTGCCGGGCGGGCTGACCCGCGTGGCGTTGCAAGAAGGCTCCCTGGTGGTCAATTCGTCGCAGGGCGGCGGCACCAAGGACACCTGGATACTGGAGAACTAGCATGTTGAGCCGCACCGCAGATCATTTGTTCTGGATGGCCCGCTACACCGAGCGGGCCGAAAACACGGCGCGCATGCTCGACGTGCGCGTCCAGTATTCGCTGATGCCGCAATCGGTCCAGGCCGAGCAGCAGGGCTGGCGCACGATGCTGAGCGTGTCCGAACTCGAAGCCCAGTTCGACGCCA
>Ga0308163_10001478_pt1 | contig 25432 bp, 43 predicted proteins | sample PhyTR1_FD_201037 | JGI IMG/M metagenome (GOLD analysis project Ga0308163, IMG submission 201037) | Phyllosphere microbial communities from UC Gill Tract Community Farm, Albany, California, United States - DLSLT.R1 | ecosystem: Host-associated > Plants > Phyllosphere > Unclassified | place: USA... | reverse complement strand
CTCTAGTGTCATGTGGTAGTGTTTACGAAAAAGGGATCACGATGAAACTTCCGGAATACGACAACCGCCCGGCGCCTGGCACACCGCTTTACGATGACCCGAGTGACAAGGGCGAAGCGGATGACATCAAGTTCGTGTTCCTTGGCATCACACTCCCCCTCGTTATGGTGCTCTCCTGCGGCGCCGTTCTAGTCCTGCTCCTCCTGGCCATCTTCAACTAGGCGCAGGTACTCTTCCACGTCCTGCTGGAACTGCTCGTTCCCGCTGATGTTGGCATTGGCCACCAGGCGCTGCGTGTAGGCTCGAACTTGTGCAGGTTTGACGTTCGGAGCTCGCGCCAGCCAATGCGTGAACATTGGGTTGAGCAGCAGGCGCTGCGATATCTGATGGGAAGCTGCCAGCCCACTAGCGCTCCCAACAGCCAGCATTGGCTCATAAAAGTAACTGGCGCCTACCCCAAAGAGGGTATTCCGCGCCGACAGCGCTGCTGCTGTTCCTGATGGGTTCGCCCATACCTTCGAAGCATCGCCCAACATCTCGGCCGTCTTCGCGATACTGGACAGGTTTTTGGCGTGGTTCTCGCCCCCTGGCAGTCGCTTGAATAGCTCCTTGCCGCCCCCGTTCTGGTTCAGCTTCGCGTAGTTCGTCAGGAAGGTGCGCGGGGACCAAGCGTCGCCGTCGGCTGTCTGCTGCCCTGGCTTGGCCATGCCCAGATCGTCAATGATCGTGGCCGTCAGCTTTTGCCTTGTGGCCGGATCGATCGTGCCTCGCAGCTTCGAGTACAGGCTCGGACCACTGTTCAGCGAGCTGGTCACCGCGTTATATGCCCCCTCTGGCGTGTCGCGGTTGGCGATGCCATTCAGGTCCTCGGCGCGCGTCGATGCCCGGCTATAAAACTTGTTCGCGCGATCGAGAGCCATCGAGGCCTGCAGCTGCTCCGGAATGAGCGGCCCGTTTGCGACGCCGGCGCGCTGGCGGTCGGCGGCACTCACCGCCTGGCGCATGTCCTGGGACATCGCGCCGTAAAGCTGCTTGAACTGCGCACCCTCAGGCGTGCCCAGGATGGCAGCTGAGCCTGCCTCCTCCCCGATGCTCGTGCGCAGGTTCTTGAGCGTCGGGAATGGGATGCCGGGCGGCGCGTCGAGCACCTTGCCATCTGCGCGCAGGTAGCGGGTTGGCGCGTTCATCAAAGGATCACCCGGGATTGGCGTGCCCATCACGTCGCTCGCCAGGTTGTCCGAGATGCCCGAGATACGACCATTCCGCAAAGCTGCAGATGTCGCCGGCGCGGCAGGATTGATGGCACTCATGCGGCTGGAGGCGTCCAGCGCGTTCTGCGGGAAGGTGTAGAAGTCCGGGCCCACCTTCTCAGCCACCTTGTTGTTCAGCTCCCTGGTAGTGCTATTCACGCGCCCCCTGAAGCCATCCTTCAATGCCGCCTGGATTGCGCTGCCGGCCACCACAGGCCCAAACTCGGTAGAGATCGAGTCTCGCAGGGCGTCAGTCTTCGCCCTCATGCCGCTGATGTTCGCCTGGCCGGCCTTCTCGTACAGGCTTGAGGAGAACGGCGTCTGTGCCAACAGGTTCTCCAGGCCCATGATGGTGCGGTTCCCGCTGGCCAAGCCGACCGAAGGTGAGTCGATACCGCCCTCCTTCAATTCTTGCATCCGCTTTTCCATCTTCCGGCGCCCGGCCTCGCCTCCCCGCACCATGCCTTTCGTGGCGGCGGCGCTGGCCATGACTGCAGCCGATGGCAGCATCCCAGCCAGGCCGGCCCACTCTGGCGCGACCTCCCCGACCGCACCACTGGTCAGACCCGAAACGGCGCCCATGCCCGCATTGGAGAGCTGTACCTTGCCGCTCACGGCCGCGCTCGGCACCACCGATGAGCCGGCGAAGCGTCCGCCCATGTGCAGGATGCGCGATGCAGTGTCTTGAGGGTTTGGGTTGTTGATGGCCGCCCCCAGGCCGCCGGCGTTGAGCTTCGCCGCGATCCAGTCGGATGACCCAACGATCGTTTTCCGATCCGGGATGTCTGGCGCCAGATCATGACGCCCTGCTGCTGTCGCCGCCGTCCCGATTGCCGCGCGCCCCAGGTCGAGCACGTTGGAGATCGTATCAACAGGAAGTCCAACCAGGTCGGACACAAACCCTTTGTTGATGCCGGCGGCTGCGGCGCGCACGCGGTCAAAAGCTCCAGCCTTCTTCGGCTGCCGCACTGGTTCGTCACCGAACAACTCCTTGCTGTAATCTCGCGGGCCGGGCGCCGGTGCATCGCCGAACAGGTCGGCGGAATAGTCACGTCCGGTCATCACTTGTCTCCCTGAATTTTGAAGCCTTTGGCGCGAAAGGCGGCCGTCACTTCACGCGTCGACCGGCCGCTCGAGCGCGCCGTGGCTGCGATGTCATTCAACGTGATAACCGGCTTGGCTGCAGGGGGGCCACCAGCCCCCTCACCGCCGTGATCATTGCCCCGGCCGCTGATCTCGTTGCGGAGATGATTGCGGACAGTCTGTGGCGCGCGTTGCGCCGCGCGGATCTCCAGCTTCATCTGGCCGACGATTGCCTCATACGCTGGCTGGTCCTTCGCCGTAGAAAGCAGCTCACGCGCCTCCTGCATGTCCGAAACGGTAGCCTTCTGGCCTCGAGCCATAGCATTGGCGTAGGCAGTTGCCAGGCCGATGTTCGCCGTCGCGAATTTGTTGAGGGCTGGATCGTTGGTCTTCACGTTGAACATGACTTCCATTTTGCCGAATGGGAGGAAGCCCGAGCGCGCCACATTACGACTGGCATCGATCGCCAGCGGCGCGAGCTCAGCGGCTTCGGCTGCCGCGTTTTCGATCCGCGCACTGATATTCCCGGAAGTGCGCAACCCTGCCTGCTGGCCGCCATAGTCAGCCGTGATCGATGCCAGGTCGGCACCGGTGACGCCTCGTTCTTTCGCCTTCTGGGTAATACGCGATCGAAGCCTGACCAAGTTGACCGATCCCTGCGCGCCCCGTCCGATGTTCGTGAAGACCGACCTGTCGCCGCGTAGTGCTTGGTCGGCCATCATGTCGAGGGTTTCGTCATCTAGCGACGCATCGCCGCCGCCACCGCCACCGCCGCTTCCTCCACCACCCAGGCGACGGTTTGCAAAGCGCACATCCGTCGCCGCCGAGTCTGGCGATTGCCCCTTCCGCAGTCGCGATTCCTCCCTGCCGTTGAAGTGGTTCAAACCGACGATGGAGTCGCCGGCATCACGAAACTCCAGTCCTTTCGCCACCTCTGCGCTCGATGCGTCACCTTCGGTGCCATCGTTGAAGAATGCCTTGTTGACGGCACGGCCATTCTCCATGACCTCTTTCCAGGTCGCATCCGGCCGGAACTTCTGGATCTGGTCGAGCGTCTTGTCGAGTCCGGCTTGGTCGCCTTCTTCAAACTGGATTTGCGCCTTGGTCATCATGTTGTCGACCATTTGCTGCGTGCGGTTGACCTTTTTCCCCTGCTGCATGCCCAGTGCCATTTGCGGCGGCATACCCATGGCGAACCAGTCTGGCTGGCCAGGTGCCGGCGCGGGCTGCCCACCCATCGGGCCGGCACCGGGGCCTGGGCGAGCCATACCACCAGGCGCCATGCCTGCCTGCTGCTGGATGCCCTGCATCCATTCCTGACTACCCACGTCGGGCATGCCTTGCTGGCCCTGCGCGCCCCCGCCGCCGAAAGCGATCGCGGCCGCCTGGCCAGGGGTCATGCCGTGGCGCGTCAGTGTCGTCATCTGGCTCATTTGAGGAGAACCGTTCGGCAAGCCATGGCCGGGATCGCCGCCGCCGGCATCAGCGCCACCGCCGAACATGCCGGCCAGTCGTTTTGCGATGCGTGCCTCACGCTCACGGCCGCCTTGCTGGGCGCCGTAATCGGCCTCGGCGTCCTTGGCCTTCCAGCCTAGAATCTGTTCCGTCATCGCCTGCTGACGCTGCAGCGCGGCGCGCTGCTGCTGCTCGTCCATGGTGTCATTGAAGGTGCCGTATGCAGCCCCGGCAATCTGCCCGAAGCTGCGCGGCGTGCGTGATGGCCCGGACAGTTCGAGCATCTTTGCCGATGCCGCCATCAGGCTCCTGTTTTGCTCCGGGGTCGTGTTGAGAAATGCGTCGAGAAGTCCCATGACAGCCCCTTACTGATCGAGAAGGTGATACGTCACGTCATCGGCCGAATGGAACATTTCGAGCATTCGGTTCACGGCACTATTGGCGGCCTCCTGGCCCTCTTGCTCCAGCAGGCAATGTGCGCACTGGACAATCTGCAGGCCGGCAAAATGCAGGTGAATAAGCGCCTCAGCGCGGGCCATCTCCGTCGTGGAGGCCTGGCGTACCGTGACGTCTTTCCCCTCCATGAGGGCGACGGTGACGTCGAGCATGCTCGCCCACGTTTCGCCCTCGGCGTCGAATACGTGGCCGATGATGTCGGGGGCAAGATTTGGCAATTTCTCGCCGAAGAAAACGAACTCCATGGGGTAACTCCTGTTCATTGGAAAGTGTCAGTAAAACGCTCTTTCGTCCCATTCGGAAGGGACAGTTGCAGCGCCTGTTCAATGTCGCGATATGCCTGCGTGCGGCCCACGTTGTAACGGACCTCCAGGCGGGCGCGGATCATCGAACGAGGCGTGCCCAGCCCGAGAAGGTGCCGCGCGAAATGCACCCGGCGCTCCCCCTCGGTCATCAGGTCGGTCATCTTCTGCAGCAGCAGTTGCCGGAATGCCTCTACCGCGTCCGGTGGCTGCGTGCTGCGGTCCAGCTCTGCAAGAAGAACCAAGATTGCGTCGGAAGCGGTGGCCATGGCGCCTCCCTCATGAAGCCATGCGCGGCCGTGCAAGGCCTGGCACCTCGCTGGCCTGCGTGGCCATCACGCGCGCCAGCTCTGCCTCGGCGCGTGCCAGCTCAATGTCGAAAATGCTTGTCGGCCGCGGCTTGATGCCCAGACGCCGGCAGATCATGTTCGGGTTGGCGTTGCGGACGTAGTGCCAGCGCAGCAGCTCCCGGTGCTTCGGCGCCAACCGCTTCCACGCGCGCTCTACCCGCTCGGCGCCGGCGTCATCGATGCTGTAGCCCGAGCCTGGGCCGGACGAAAGGAGGCCCATTCGAGCGACGCGCAGGCGGTCGCAAATGATCCCGGTGTTCGAAAGCGTTTCCGACGCGCGGCCGTCACGCGACCACGCCGCCCAATTGCCAATATGCTCACGAATCGTTGCCATTCTTGTAATCCCTAATTGCGTTGGTGGCCCTCCCCCCCCCGGTTCGACTGGCGCGCGCAGCACGACGCCGCAAGGCGTGGCCAGTGCGGTCGATTTCGTCGGGCAGGGTGATGGAGAGGAAGTTTCGATTGCGTCTTGATGTGGCTGGCGCCTTGGTGCTAGTCGTACATATCGGTGCGGGAACCCCCAGTCAAACCGATTTAACGGGCCTCAGTGCTGTTTTTCCGCATAGGTGCCACTCAGACACGCCAGGAGCACGAAAAACGCCGTGCAGCGCGAAATAAGGATGCTGGCGGGCATTCCAGCGGTGGTATGCGAGCTACCTAGCAGTTCCGCCGAGCTGGTATCGAATGGGTCGGGCGTCCGTGCTCTCGAGGTACTGCTGTGAATCTAGATCGAACCAAAACCCAATTTTCCCTTCGAACTCGCCGTTCCGTTGTTTCTCGCAAGAAACGTAACAGTTCGGGTTGCCCTTTTTCTCGGCCTCGGCCTTCTTGTCGCGCCAGACGATGAACACGTTGTCGACCATGTCCGTGATAGCGCCCGCGCCCTTGATGTCGAACTTGCCGGGCATCTTGTGTTCTGTCTCGGTTTTGCGCATGTGGTGCACTAGGTGGACATGAACCCCGTGCGCCGCGGCGAAGGCGCACAGCTCGTCTACGAAGTCCTTCTGTGCGTTATAGTCGTCCTCGCCGCGCACGCACTTCATCAGGCTATCGATCACGAACTGCGTGATGCCGAACTCCTTGACGGCGTAGCGCATCACCGCGATGACCTTGCGCCAGTCGACAGAGCCATGATGGTCGTACATCCAGAGCCGGCCGTCAGTCCACGTGTGGAGCGCTTTCAGAAACGGAATCGTGGGCGCGCTGCCGGCGTAGGCCTGGCGGCTCATGCGGTGCATCTGCTTGACCGGCTTCATTTCGAACGAGGCCACCATCACCCGCTCGGCTTGGTAGCACAGATCTAGTCCCACCTGTGACAGGAACATGGATTTGCCGTGGCCATTCACGCCGGCCCACAGCGAGACTTCGCCCTTGCGAAAATTGACCTTGCCCGCTGTTTTTTTCCACAGCATTGTTGGGGCCGACGTGGTATCCGGCGGCGCGTAGAAGGCATCGATCGTGTCCTGCAGCCAGTCGGATGCCGGGCGTATGTCGTGCTGCTCCGGCTCTTGCATGTAGGCAGAAAAGTCGATGTTGTCGGGGATCAGATTCATTGGTTCCTCATTTGCTGCCGTCATAGGTGCGACCTTCGATGAAGTCGCGATTTTGGAAGTCCAGCCATTCCGAAAAGACCAGATCCCACTCCCAGAGACGCGCCGGCTTACTTTCAACGTCTTCCGGTGCAGGGAACAGGATCGCCTGCGCGCCCCAGTGCTGGGATGAATGCCAAATGCACAGGTAATCGGGCCTCTGGAGGGCGATGGCTTTGACGATCGGCAACCAATTCGGGTCGTCGCCGATCCACACGCCTATATCGAGTCCACGCACCCAGCGCCAATCGTATTCAGTGCCTGGGGGCGCAAAGACGACCTTATTCGCGGTATAGAGGGGGCCGACCAACGAGACCATGACCATCTCGTCAGGCTTAAATCCGCGCAGGCGGGCCGCCAGAATGTCCTGAGCATTTCGCGCAAGGGGTAGCGTCATAGCCAATCCTTTCCGCTTGTGCCTCCAGCTGGAGAAATCTGGCCGACATAGTTGGCAAAATTCTTGGCCGTGAACAACGTACCTGGGCGCAGGTAATCCGCCATCTTCGGATCGCGCCCCCATTCGGCCACCTTCGCATCTACCACGGCACGGCAGTCATCCATCGTGGCGCCTTCCTTCATCCGTGCAACGATCAAATCGATATTGGCCTTCACTGGCCGATATGCTTTTGATGCTGATTCGTTGAGGTGGTCGAGGATGCCGCGCGCAGCCGCCTTAATATCCGAAGATGAAGATGAAGATGAAGATGAAGATGAAGGGGTTGGATTTTGGTTATCCTGCGTGGTTCTTTTTTGCTTAACCAAAGCGGGGTTTCCACCCAATTTGCCGGCCTTGCGTCGTATCTGGCACAGGTTTTCGTCCGCCACCATCCGCTTGCTAAAAATGGCGTTATCCTCCTGCCGACGTTTTGCTACGCCGTAGGTTAGGAGCGTGCCTAGAGTTTGGTTGAATGTTTGGTTATCCAAACCGAGAAGGCGGGCGACCACCTCGTCAGCCATTGGGGCCTCGTTCAACAGCAGCACGCCGCGCTCGCTCGACTCGTGCATCAAGCACAGCATTTCGAACCACACGCCCCGGTCGTGGTACCCGAGCGACTGGACAGCAAGGTCTTTGCGCCAGTCCGCTGGGTAAAACTGCATTGCTGGCATTTTTCCCATGGCTACACCTCCCCGACGTCATCGGCAAGGTGATAGCGCGCGCATTTGGCATGGCGGATCCCCTGGGCGTCAAATAGCGGAAGCAGCTCCGTGGTGATTGAATAGTTGCGCTCTCGCTTGAGCTGGAATACTCGCGCGGCCGGCATCATGATCCCGTGCTCTCGCAGCTCCATTGTTGTCTTCGGTCCTTGCCGCAAGAGGGTCAAAACCTTCGCCAGTTGCACCTCTGTGGAGGTAGACTTGCTGCCCAATATTTCAGCATCGATGGTAAACTGTGCGTGCATATTTTGATTTGCCCCCTCAGCCCCTACGGCCTGATTCACTGCAGCGCGCCCTGCCCCGGGCGCGTTTGCTTTTCTGGATGCCGTGTTCATGCCGACACCTCGCTCGCTTGTTCGGCCCGGAGAGCAACCCGCTCCTTGATCCAGGCGTCGACCTCGGCCTCTACCCAGCCAACGTGCCGATCTCCCAGGCGCACGGCTGCTGGGAACTTGCTGTCTTTCATGTAGGCGTAAATGGTGCTTCGACGGAGCGTGGTTTTTTCGGTGACGCGGTTGAGAGGGATGATGTTCATTCGGTTCTCCAAAAAAAAAGCCCACTCGGCGCAATGCGCGAAGCGGGCTGTAAACGAAAAAAGCCGACTCGTGGAGGGTCGGCTTCGGGGACAACGGACGAAAAAAAACCACCTCAAGGGCGGCTCTGGTGCCTCGTAAGGCGCAAAAATTAAATCTAACCTGCGTATCCTAATTCACTTATTACGATCCAGCAAGCGCTATTAGCGTCCATCTAAATACAAAACCCCGCACAGTGGCGGGGTTTGCTTTGTTTCTGGAGACGCCGCTGGCTCCCATCGGGAACCAGCGCGCGTCAATTTCTAGACGGAATCAAGTTGTAGTCTCAGATGGGTACAAGAAACCGCATCGTAAGGAAATATACCATCAATTTGCATTACAGTGCAATCCATTAAGAGCCATCGGGCGCCATCGGCGTCCATTGGGACAAAATAGCATCTAGTTCAGCCTTGGCATCCTCGCGAGCTTTCAGAATCGCAAACGGCCCAATCGTGACTTCGTCTTGCGTCAGCGGCTTTCCTCTATTCGCCTTTGTCGCTTTCCTCGCCTCGGCGGCCTCAACAGGAGAAAGGAGTGGAGCTGGTATATAGCGTCGAGAAGACCTCGTCTTGTACTTAGTTCGGACCTGCTCGTGCTCGGCCTGCAACTGGCGAAGCAAAGCGTTTGGCGTCGATATGTCGGCCACTAGCAATGCTTCAATGTCCCCCTTCTTGTAGGCGGCTCTTTTGGCAACCATGTAGCGAGGCAAGCCCAACTTTATGACTTCCTGCAATCTGACCTTCAAAACCTGCGCTGTATAGCGCAGGGTTATTAGGTCGTCCAAATCCGTATCTCGAAACCAGATGGCCATATTTTGTCCTTTCAATTTTGCCCTGGCGCGGCTCGTGATCGCCGCTCTGCTGGGTATAGTATCTCTCGTAACTCTTCGGCTTCCGCCTCCGCGCTATCTCGCTGCCGCGTGATCAACCCTACCTTGGCCAGCAGGTCTTTCATCTGGCCGGCTGCCTTGGTTAGCAGCGCTTTGAGATCGGCAATCTGCTGTTGGAAATAGGTTTGCTGCTGCTGTAGCTCGCGTACCAGGCGCGCGTTCTCATCGCGCAACCGGCCCGCGTCGACCTCATGCTGTTCCGCCGCGCGGGCTTTCCACCGGAGATGCTCCAATGCGTCCGCCTGCTGGTCCCGTGCATGTCGGCCGAGCTCAATCACAGCAAGGCCTTGGTTCGCCAAGATGAGGCGCTTGTCTACTGCAGCGGCGTGTTCCTCTTCCATTTTCTTCGCCTTGCCGCTGATTCGCTCCCCTAACGTCGGTTTAGGCAGCTCCAAAGTGGGCAAGGCACGGCTTTTTTCCAATGCTGCGTTGAATGCCTTGGGGGTGGTGTGAATCGCCCTAGAGCCCTCTATGCCGCGTTTTAGGCCCACAGGTTTTCCGACCTGGCTCGCGAACTCGGTCTGCATCTCGCTTAGCACCTTGCGCCCTCCCAGGAAGTCTTTCGCCGACAGCCGACCGTCCTTTGTCAGCGGCACAACGTAGGCCACCAAGTGCGGCGATGTCTCATCGAGCTGCAGGTTCATGCACACAACGTTCGCCTCACCGTGCCGATTCTTCAACCAGCGCATGGCGGCCATGAAGTAGGCGTCCTGCTGAGCCTTCGGCGCCGCCTTGAACCATTTGGGCGAAGCGGTCACCAGATACTCGATGCACAGCACCGCGTCTATCCGCCGCTTCGCCGGCAGCCGGGCCCTGATTGCCGCACGCACTGCTGCAGCGTTCTGCGCACCCCAAGTCCGGTTCAGGTGCGTCCGTTTGGGGTCCACGTTCCGCGTCGGGATCTCGCGGAACGTGTGCTTGGCTGAGCCGGTGATGTTGCCGAGTTTCGTCAACTTTGCTGTTCGCAGGATGCAGTAGGTTGGGCCCGTCATGCCAGCCTCCACTTACCGGTTACTGGCGCCGGCGCAGGCCGGTGTAGCACCGCCCGGGCTGCCCGGGGGTACTCACTACACTTCCTGCGGAAGTCGTTCGCCCCTTCGGGGAGCAACCCACCCACTTCGCGCACCCTGAGGGTGTTTGACCGGGCCGCGCCCCGGTGGCGTACTTGTGCGTTCAGCATGCTGGTCTCCTGGTTGTCTGTCCTCCTCTCATCATCTAATCTTGGCGCCGACGTGGTTGCAGATGGAGCCCTGCTCGGCCGTTTATTTGCATTTCAGCGCAAATAAATTTCCGCCGCGGCGGCTGGCTGATTATCGCCGGCGCGCTGCCATGTCGATCGCTTGGCGCAGTGCCGAGCGGGCCCAGTATTCGGCGCGCCTCTTCTGTTCGTCGTCTCGGTCGGCGATCGCTTCCTTGTCGGCCTGGCGCCAGACGCGTGCACACCAGGCTATTTTCTCGTCAGCGGTGGCGCCGGTAACGTCGTTGCTGTCCATACCCACCTCAAATCGAGCCGGCCAGACCAACCAGGAGAGCCACGATCAGCATGCACACATGGGGGTGGCGGCCGAGCCAGTCGTCAGGGTTGAATATCCAGCTCATGGACCGCACCCTTCCTCTGCCGGCACGCACTCAGGCCCCATCATCGACCCGAGCGGCAAGCCATAGTGGCACTCGGCGCTGGCCAGCAGCTTAGTACGGTGCGGCTCCTGCATCAGGTCGATCGAGCGGAGTATCGGTTCAATTCCGCAATTACAAAGTTCGCCGGCCGGGCCCTTGAACGTGACATGGACGGGCCTATCCCACAGCCCCAGGCCAAGGTTCGTGCTGATGAGAATAATTGGTGGCTGCGGGCCTACTTCAGGGCGGTACTGGTAACGGCGGCTCATGGCTTCGCTCCCTTGCGGACGATGCGCACGTTGTGCTCAGCGACCTCGTGACGGAAATCGTTCATGAACTCCAGCTGCAGGGCGATCTCGGTAACCATCATGCCGATGCGTCCGCAGTCGCCAACATCGGGCGCCGTGGCTTCGCTCAGGCAGGCCGAATACATGACGCGGCCCAGGGACTGCAGGCCATCCAGCAGGATCACCGTGCTGTTCATAGCGTGCCTGTCCGCCGCCTGCACTTGCTCGAGCTTTTCAGCGTTCAGGGATGCGCCGTGCAGTTGCGCCGGCAGATTGCGCAGCATGTCACCCAGCTCGTAAGCGGCACGTTCGCTGCGCTCGAAAATAGGCGTCGATTGGCTCATGCTGCACCGCCTTCCAGGTCAGCAACGACAATATCGAACATGGCTCCGGTTTCAGTGGCCAACTGCCGGGCAAGCCACAGAATACTGTCCTGAGCTTTGGGGCTGATGCAACTGAAGTTCTCAAGCCCTTCACCGCCAATCAGCAGCAAGATGCTGGAAAGCTGGGCGCTGCGCATGTACGCATGATCTAGTGCACTGCCGCGCGTTACGTACTGATTTCCGAATGGAGTCTTTACCCGGCCGACATATTCAGGCGGGAGAGTAACTTTTTTTGCTTCCGGCGATGCCACATCGCCAATGTTTGTGTTAACCTTCGTTTTGTTGCACATGTGAGTTCCTTTAAAGCGCACTTGTCCACACCGGTCAGAAACGTCTAGTCCACGTTTTAACCAGCAGCCTCCCGGTTCCGCCGGGCACGGTTGTAAAAGAAATTCCAAGGGGTCAGCCTGCAAGCTGGCCCTTTTTCATTTCAGGTTCGATTTACACGATAGTTCCCTTCCGCTCGGTCACCGAACGGCTCCACTCAGATAATCAGTTTGCAGACGGTGCTTTACGCTCAGCATCGACCATGGCCTGCTGGTTCATCCGCTCACGCAGGATCGCCACCACCTGGCTGTTCATGGAACGGTCGCTGCGCTTGGCGTCGAGCTCAAGCCAGTTTTTGACGTCGGCTGGCAATCTGAGCTGAAACTTGATGCCCTGCATGTTGGTACTCCGAGTTGGATGAGGTAGGTTAACTATATGGCTCATAGCCATCAAGTGCAAGTCTTTTTGCTGGCTCAGTGCCATCATTTTCACAATGGCTCATCGCCAGTATCCTGACCTCATGGAAAACTCAAAAATACCGCGTGCCCCTCAGCTTGCGGACAAGTTCGTCCTTCGTATGCCTGATGGAATGCGAGACAAACTGGCGGGCCTGGCCAAGGCCAACAACCGCAGCATGAATGCGGAAGTGATCGAGTTGCTACAGCAGGCCATGGAAGCACGCACGAGCACGGCGCCAGGGATGGACGTCAATGCGCTCGCCGATACAATTGCTGACCGGGTGGCAGCAAAGCTGAAAACTAGCTAATTGGTACCAGTGAGATACCAATAAGATACTAAAAGGATACCTATGGAAAAGATGAGTGTTCGGGTCTACTACAGCCTGCAAAGGGCGCCAGAAACTTTGATTGAACGGACAGTTGAAGTAAGCGAAGAGCAGCTCGCACAGCTCATACCACCATCGTCTGCAGGCAGTAGTGGTGGCTGGCCACATTGGCGAGAAGCAGAAGAATTGGTCTGCTCTATCGTGAAAGAAGAGGTATTCCCGGACGAAGTTACCTATGTCGGAGACATTGAGGCCCTTCGCCGCCTCGGCATAACCTCACTGGCCTTTGAACTCGATCATAAGAGCCGTGGCACGATGAGTTCGCGACCGATCTACCCAGGAATGGCTTCCGGATAGCTACCTGGTACCAGTCAGGTAGCAGAGGCTTCTAAGGCGTCCAATGCTTGCTCGAGCAATTCTCCCAGTGGAACGTGACGATCATCTGCCAAACGATAGAGCCGCTGGATCGTCTCGTCGGTCGCCTTGATATTGACCTGCTTGTTTCGACCAGTCGTATAACGGCGCTGTTTACGAGCAGGCGCCTGGCCGGCTGATGCTGGTGCCGACGGCGAAACAACGGTGGCCTGTACTGCCGGCGGCGTCGAAGGCTTCCGGCTGGGAAAACCGTTCGCTTCCGCTACCTGATCGATCACAGCCAAGTCTGGCTTGGGTTTCGCTTGAGCTGGGGTGAAGTCACCCAAATCACCGAAAGGGTTTGCACGCTCGTTCATACCGATGCCTCCGGCGCCTGCTGGGCGCCACGCAGGGTCACAATCACCTCTTGAGCAAACTTCTCTGCATTGCCGATGGCCTTATCCAGGTTCGCCACTTCGCTCGGGTTCAGGCCAGCCAAAGGTCGACGGAACGAGAACATGGCGCGGAAGGCCTCACGCTCGTTCAGCTCGGTGTCGAACACCGGAATGCCGGCGGCCACCAGTCCCTTCTCAATATGAGCCAAGGTACGGGTGCGAATCGCGGAGTTCGTCCTGGTCAGCAATACCGAATACGGCACGCGGCGCCGGCTCATCTTCTCCTGCTGTTGGATAACGCGGAAAGCGCGGCCGGCCTGCTCAGCATCCAACTGGCTTCCTTGGGTCGGGACAATCACCAGATCAGCTTGGCTAATGGCCATCAACACAATCTTGGATGCAGTTCCCTCAAGGTCAACGATGACGAACGGGGTACGCGCTGCCGCCTCTTCAATCCGCTCGATGATGTTTTCCTCATCAGCATCGGCTACGACATGCAAACGATCCGGCTTGGCGTCGCCCTTAGCCCAGCTGGCAATCGGCCGGTTAGGATCGGCATCGATCACAGTAACGTCAGCGCCACGAGCAAGCTGCTCCGCTAGGATCAACGACGACGTGGTTTTACCAGCACCCCCCTTGGGCGACACAAAAACTATGGTCGGCATACTCTTCTCCTATAAGAATACCTAAAGGATACCTGATGGATAGCTATCACGAAACAGGTAGCTATCAGGTAGCTATCAGCTACCCAAAAACCATTTCAGAGTTTTTCTTTTTTCTCTTCCTTGCGTAAACCATGAGACTGAGACTGCTGCAATTTCCAAAATAAAAGTGCCTTTTCTAAGTGGTTAAATACAGCATCAGGCATCGCTAAACCAATTTCATGGTACTCGCATGCATCTTTATCACAATAGCCAGAAGTCAAAAGGAATACCTCTGCTCGATGTCTAAACTGATGGATTGAAGGCCCAAATTCAGAAGAGTGAAGAGGCCCACAGGGATCATCAACCGATCTGGCAGGTGGAAAATGTTCAGAAGCAAAAATGCGAAGATCTTGAAGCTCTTTAACAAAATTCATGTTTTTCCAATAAATTGAGTCATCACATAAGCATGCATTCCGCTGAAGCGGCTGCCTTGTAAAACCGTTACGTATATCAAGACCAAACAACAGCCAAAAGCCTTACCCTCCGGGGGGCTATATAAGGAGGGCGCACAGTTAGACACCCTCTTTGAGGTAGTTGAACACAGAGGCACGCGAGACGCCCAGCTCTTGAGCGATCTCATTGGCGGTCTTTCCTTGGGCTTTCAGCAGGCGAGCGGTCACAGCACGCTGCGCGGCATCGCCTGCATGGGCTTGAAGGTAGGCAGTACGATCCTGTTTGTAGCGCCCCTCGGCCACGCGATCGCGCCCGGCGTCACGCTGTCGCTTTCGCTCTAGAATGACCTCGGCCGGCGCCAGCGCGCGCAGTTGGTTGTGCATCTCAGGTGGGATGACGTCAGCCAGGTGGTCGCGCAGACTCTGTGCGGAATAGTTGTAACGAGGGTCGTAGTCCTTGCCGTTGAAGTGCGTGCGCTCACCGGCAGCGTGCATAGCAGCGCGCTTAAGGACGGGGGCCATAGTCGTGGCAATCTCGACCTCATCGAGCGTTGGCGTCATCTCCTTGGCCGTGGCCATGATTTCGGTGTACAACGTGGCTGGCTCGCTGAACCAGCTCAGAGCAACAGCCATGATGAACAGCACTTGATCGCGATGTCCCTCTGGAATGCCACCAGGCCACTTATGCTTGGAAATTTGCACCATGTCGCGGTACACCAGGTGCCACCAGCCGTAAATCGATCCCTGCCAGCGATTCCGTCCAGATGTGCGGCCCTTTCGAGCACCTGCTGCAGCTAAGTCATGGACCTGGCCACGCTTTGCCTCTCGGGCTCCCAGGACCTGATCAGCCAGCTCATGCAGCGTCCAAAGGGTATCGGTCAAGACGACTCCCCTAACCTGTGATCCGCTCTTGCTGTGGGTGGTTCCGACCAGGCGCAGCATACGCGCACAGTCACGCGCGGCCGGATCGGCGCCAATGCTGGCCAATGCTTTGATCAGAACATCCTGGATGCGCTGCCATACCGGCAGTGCCTGCCCTGGTGTCGGGTCAAGGAGCCAATACAGATGCATCCCACGGCCGGAATACACCACGAATGATGGGGCCGGGATGCGAGCCGTTTGCAGCAGATCCAATGCCTCCTCGAGGTCGGTCGATCCGTCGATGTCGACATAGCAGGCGCGGAGGCTCTTGATCAGCTTGACGAGACGCCAGCCATAGAACTGGTTGACGCTGAGGAACGTGTCAGGAACTCCGACCAGGCCAGATATGAGCTGCTGTACGGGATCGCCTGGCTCTACCTTGGACCAGCGATCTTTGCCGGCTCGGCGCTCCCAATAGATCACCGTGCCATGAGCAGCGCCGTGGAGCCGCTCATGGTGGTTGATGGGTTGCGACAGGTCGAGGGAAAGTTGCCTTTGCGCTATGGCCATTCACGCCCCGGCAGATTAATAGCCGTCGAGCGTGATGGTTTAGAAGGTATATGATTCGCTTGATTTGCTTGCATCGCTTTTCACCGGCGTGTTAATCTGCCGGTACCAACTCCTCTCACAGAGTTTTGCAGTACCGGTCCCGAGGACCACGAGAAGCCGCCCCTGCCAGGGTGGCTTTTTTGTTATGGCCCCTACTTTTCTACGACTCGAAATTCGGTTACACCGATTTCCTCCTTTAGCGCCTGGCGCAACACATCCAGGCTGCGGAACTTTCTTGGTTTACGGCCGTTCACCGTGCACAACTCGATGTCTCCACAGCGGACCGTATAGGTGCCGCCTGCGTCCTGTGCGGCGATCCACTCGCCAGGCATGTCAGTACCGAGCTTGCGAATTTCCCTCACAGTCATCTGTTGTACGCTGATCATGCCCTATTGTAATCACGAAATGGGGTATTGCGTGAGTAAACCTTGTGGATTTCCTCAAATTTCGCTTGGTTATTATTCCCCCTATGGCGGCGCGTGGTTGCAAATCCCCACTGCAGCGGGTCGGATACAACCACCTCATCCAATTCGATGACCGGTAGCATCCTGTCTAGATGGTAGGTCCGGCCGGAAATCCCACCAGAGGAACGGCCGGCGGCGGCGCTGCATGATGTCTTCGTTGCGGGCACAAACGGGAGCGCTATGCGGCGCGCCGTCGTGACAGCAGCATAGAAGCCATTGCAACCACGGGGGAACCTCATGTACTTCATCTTCAACCCGGCCACGATCGAAGCCCTGGCCAGGCTTGTCCAGGTGCTCGACAAGCACCGCTTCGGCGCTGTCATGCTTGTCGTAGTGATGGTCGCGCCATGCCTGCAGAGCCTGATTGCCTAATAGCCTGCCTGGCGCCGATACGGTTACGTGGTCGACACTGGCACTTCGTCGCCGTATTCCCATGCAAGGTAGGCGCGCATCGCAGCGACCAGCGGCGAAGCATCCGCCCGGCTGTAGTCGTCGCGCTTTCCATGCCGCGCCATCCAACGGCCAAAGTCGCTGACCAGGTCGATGTGTTCACGCTCGATGATCGGCCCGCCGTCGCCCCAGCTGCTGGATGGCCGGAACGCGCGCGGCGGGATCGGCACCAGTTCGCCCACGGCGCCGTGGCACCTGCTGATGCACACGATTGGCCCCTCGACGCTGTCGACCTGGTAGACCGGGCCATAGTCGGCGGCCATGGCCACCCAGTAGTCGAGCAGCGGGCCGGCATCGAGGTAGGAGATTTTCACTTCCCCCCCGTCACGTCGGCCGCCGGGCATGCACGATCTTCATCAGGTGGCTGGCCATCACGATCATCTCGGTGGCGTCGACAGCGCTTAGCTGAACCTTGCGGTGGCTATGCGGGTTTTTGTAGGAGCCGAGTGCCCCGGCCATCATCTGGAGCAGGGCCACCCGTTCACCAGATGGCGCATCCATATCCGTCAAGGGACCGTTTTTCTCGCTAAAGGCCTTCTGGGCTAGGGCCACGCCAATGTCGTCAGCGGAGAACCGGCCTGCTGCTCGGATAGCTACCTCGAGCTCGCGAAATGCCTGAAACACTGCAGTATCGTATTCGCCCCTCATGAACGCCGACCAACAGCACTGCAAGGTGGCAGGGTGCAGCATGCCTCGTGGAAGCAACGCCGAGTTGGCGTAAGCTTCAACGCCGGCTCGGTTATTCAGCTGCTTTCCTCTTCGAGTCACAAAATGCCAGCCATTTGTCTCCCCAGGCGTATGAGCGATCAAGCCTTCGCGTACAAGCCAATTCCATCCTTCAGCCATAGCGTGTTCCACCTCTTTCCGCCGCGCTTCAGGAAATGGACCCAGCGTCTGCCAATGGGTAAAAGACGTCGGGTGAAGTGGATTGCCAATGCCATCATCAAGAGTAACTGATGTAATGAGTTCGAGCGCGAGGCCTGCCAGCTCTTCCGGCTCAAGAGCCAAGATAGCATCTGGATCAGGAAGAAGAGCGTAGAGAGTCGGCATGAAATCTTATTCCGCGCGGCGGTAGATAGCGTGGTTTGACGTAGAGGTACGGAGCCATTCCATGCCATACGCTTCTGGGCTGGCCTTCACGTGCTTACCCATGGCCAGCTTGCTCCCACGATCCAGCTGCGCCCAGATCTCGGCGCCGATCACTTGAGGAATCTCGAACTCAAAGCTAGGGGGCATTGTCGCCACCCCTGCTTTCAGTTTTTCCATAGCCTGCTCAAAAGGCGTTTTTGCGGCCGCTTTGATCAGGTTTTCTGCCACCAAGATGCGCTCCATTTCAGCGCGGAGACGTTCGGCAGGTTGGTTTTTCACAGCTGCCAGAAGTTGATCAACCAAGTTCATATTCCATCCTTCATTGAAGTTCATTGAACAATGATATTACACCCTCATTGAAGCTCAGTAAAGGCCATACAAGAAAAAAGGGGCCGAAGCCCCTTGTCACTATGCCGAGAATAATCTTCACTCATCATCAGCTTGCCGTGCTCTAGCACGCTGAGCATCTGCGTTCAGCTGGGCCATGCTCATTGGTGGACTCTCATCACGAGCATCCGGGACGGCGTGAGCATAGATCACACCTGCTTCGAGATCCGCGCGAGCGATAACTCCCATCTTTTGGTTAAAGGCAGATGTAATTTCATTAAGGTACGCATCACGAGCCACTCTTCGACCTGAGTTTTCTCGTAGCTCATCCTTTGTAATAACAACTGGCGTAGAGGCGCTACTCATCTCGATGTTGTATCGGCTGCCATCCAGATCCTCTTGAGTAATCCCATCATAGGGAGCCTTATCTTGGAAGCGTACACGGAGCTTATCTGTTACCAAATCTATAAGTTGCTTATCTGCATTATTAAGTGCCACTTTATCCTCCTCTGAAAATCGTAGTGTGACGGCCTAACTCAGCCTAGTCAAGCACTCAGTTGCTGATTCATTGAATTAATGAATAATTGAAAATCTTATCTGGTTTTTTCTACTGTTCAAAAACCACCGGTTTTGAACAGGTACACATGCCGATCGTTTGGACTGTTCATAAAATACCCATTTGACTTTTGAACATGTTCACATGTAGAATGGACGTTATTGGACAGTGTTGGACGCTATCGGACAGTGGAGAATATCAGCATGGCAACTTTTGGATACGGCAGGGTCAGCACGAAAGACCAGACAACGGAGAATCAGCGCCGTGAGATCGAGGCCGCCGGCTATGCCGTCGGGTACTGGTACGCCGACGAGGGCGTTTCGGGCAAGGTGTCGGCCTCCCAGCGTCCGCAGTTCGCCAAGCTGCTCGGCCAGATCCGAGACGGCGAAACGCTCGTCGTGTCCAAGCTGGATCGCCTCGGCCGTGATGCCCAGGACGTCGGCGCCACGATCAAGGCGCTGGCCGCGCGCCGCATCGAGGTTGTCGTGCTGCAGCTCGGCAAGCTGGACTTGACCAGCGCCGCCGGCAAGCTGATGCTGACCATGCTGGCCGCCGTCGCGGAAATGGAGCGTGATCTGCTGGTCGAGCGCACGCAGTCCGGCCTGGCCAGGGCGAAGGCAGAAGGCAAGACCTTGGGCCGCCCGACCAGCACGACCGACGAGCAACGCGCGGCGATGGCCAGGCAGCACCAGGCCGGCGAATCGATCAGCGCCCTGGCGCGCACCTTCGGCATCTCCCGCGCCAGCGTCATGCGCGTGGTAAAGCCGGTCGCCAGCATTCAGTAAGGGGAACGACATGCGCCGCACCTACACAATCCGGCCGCGCCCTGCCGATCTCGGCGGCGGGTGGAATCTCAAGCTGTACGAGGGCGACCAGGAAGCCGGCGGCGGCGCCTACCCGGTCCAGGCGGAAGACCCGCACGCCGGCATGGAATGGTGGAATAGCCTCCCCGAAACACGGCGCGCGCACTGGCTCGTGATGGCCGCATCTGCCATGCCGGCCGCGGCGCGCCATGCTTATTTGCTGGCCGAAGCCTACAACGATGCCATGGGCGAAGGCGAGTCATGGTCGGTCTGAACCACGCCTGAATAAATGTACCTGTTGCTGGTAGTTCACTTAATAAGAGCTAAGTAAACTGGAAAGCGAAGCCCGCGCGCCGAGATCGATGTCGGCGCGCCGCTGCCAACATCTTCTACTTGCCGCGATCAATGACCCTGCCATCCACCGGATATGTTCGCCAGGCCCAACTGCTGGCTGGCGGCGTTCCGTTCTCGGCCGCGACCCTGTGGCGCAAGGTGAGGGCGCAGACCTTCCCGGCGCCGGTCAAGCTCTCGGCCGGCGTGACCGCCTGGCGGGTTGAGGAAGTGCGGGCCTGGATAGAGAATCAGCCAGCCCGGCCAGGCATTGACCGATCGACCAGCGAGGAAGGTGGGCCGGTGATCGATGATTCGCTGATCGAGAAACTGGCCGCCGCCCTGGCTGCGCAGCTTCCGCCGCCTATCCCGATCGAGATCGACCTGTGGGACGTGGCCACGATCGCGCGCCTGTTGAAGCAAAACGAGAGCCAGGTGCGCAACCGTCTGGTCCGCCTGCCAGACTTCCCGAAGGCGATCCGGCTGCCTACCGCCGCCGGCCCGCGACTGTACCGCGCTGCCGAGGTGCTGGCATGGGTTAGCAAGTACCAGGACAAGAATTAGCGCCCAAAAAAAAGACCACCCGAAGGTGGCCTCAAGAATAAGGTCTATAGCATCCGCTGCCAGATGCGATAGACCTCATCATCGTTTCGCTTACCGATGACCCGTACATCTACTTCGGTCTCGGAAGCGGTATAGATAATGCGGTACTCCCCAGAATCGACCCGCCGTTCCCCGTCTTTCGCACCCACCAGTCCCGCACTGTCTGGAGGCTCCGAATTTTGCATTAACGAGAAAACCTTTTGCCCTACTTGGCGGTACTGCTTTGCATCAAGGCTGGCTAGAAACTTGGCCGCCTGATTTGTCATTTTTAAGCTCTTCATTATCAGTAAATCCTTCGGAAAAATCGCTCAGGAATGCACTGACACGTTCACTACTCGCATAACCCTCGTTGCGAGCGGCATCAGCTTTGGCAAGCCATAGCTGATCTTCAAGGTACTGGGTGTGCGATACCATCTTCTCGAACTCCTTTCGAGAAACGACGTAAGCCGTTAGTCGATCGTGTCGAGTAATCCCTACTGGCTGGCCCAACGCTTCATCCAACACCTCGCCAAAACGTGCCTTTGCATCCTTCGCACTAAAAGTGGTTAGGGTTGCGATGGTCATATCTTCTCCTTTAATTACTTTCCTTTGAGAAAGTCCAGTATTGGTTGTGAACTCCGAATACTGTTTCGCCTCGCGCGAGAGCACATCCTGCGCCCCCTATAAACGCTTACTAGTCGTAATCGGGAACCGATCTACGCATAAAAGGCATTATAGGCTAAATGAACCAAATAGTCAAGTTGGTACAAAGTAGTCATTTTGTTTCTTTTAAAACATTTATTTGAAGTATTCTTGTAGTGACGCCGCGTGACTCCATTTAGTGGCGCCTCCCCTATCCTGCCATGGTTAATTTCGGTCACTGGTTGTTCAGCCGCTGAACTGGCGACACTAACATTTGCTAACAGGCGCGGCCTCTTGGGTTTCAGGTTTTTTCAGGTTCCGGCTCAACCCTTGCTGAAACGTTGCTGTCGGCCATCAGACGGGCGGCCGCCCTTTTTATGGACTCCGAGTATTACGACCAAGTCGTAAAACCCTTACACCGCGCGGCCGGGACTTCCATTTTTTACCTTTGTTTTACGTTGGAGAGGAGGGGCAGACGGCGCTACCCTTGATGCAACCTTGGGGTCGGTCACCAACCCTTGACGTAACCTTGACACTCGCCATCACGCGCCCGCTGGCCAATGTCAGGTTTTGTCAGGTCCGCGACGTGAGGTTTCGTGAGGTCCGACGGGCCATCAATATCAAGTTTTGACAAGTCCGAGCGCGCTTGCATTACAAGTGGTACCGAAAGCCTATCCTGCCTTGCATGCGTCTTCGGGCTGAGAGCTTGGAAATACCAAGGCGCGTATACGATTGCCGCCAGGTCCCCTATCCTGCCTTCGTCAATTCCAGCCCTCAACTGTTCAGCCGCTAAACTGCGCCCCCGGTTTACGCTACTCTTCTGTTTCAAAAATTGTATGGGGCAGGCATGGATGGGGTACAGCTATGGACGTGATCCTGGATCGAGAGCAGCTGTATCAGGATGTTTGGTCAATGACCGTCAGTGCCGTGGGACGAAAGTACAACGTGGGTGCTTACGACATACGGAAGGCATGCTTCGCGCTAGATGTACCGACTCCAGTACAAGGATACTGGGGGAAGGTTAGAGCAGGCGATGCACCGGCAGTGCCTTCGCTCCCACGGAAAAGTAGCGCGTCAACGTATACCTGCAAAGCCCTTTCTCGATCATCTGAAATTCCTACCCCAAAGCCCAAACCGAAGAACCCGGTCAAAAAAAAGCCAGTCAAGGAGAAGGAGTCGCTTGTCGAGTGGGTTCTGAAAAACCGAGCGGAGATGCAGGCTGAGAAATCGATCCCGACACGGGCGCAGCCGTACGGTTCCATGCATCTCCTGCCTGAAGACATGATCGGGCTGCCCCGATTCATACCCCTCACGTTTTGGGTCGCGCTGCTCCTCGGCGAACATGCGCCACACCACAACACCGTTTTGCGGTGGGTCCACGATGCACGAATCTACCCGCAGCCGGTCAAGGTCGGCAAGTCATGGAACGTCCGAAAGGATGCTGCGTATATGCCTGACCAGTAGCCACTGGAGCCCTATGTCGAACATGTTCCTCAACCAAGACGAGCTCGTCGCCCTCACCGGGCGCCGGATAAAATCGAAGCAGATCGAGGCGCTGCGCCGTATGGGCCTGCCGTTCTGGGTCAACGCGGTCGGCAAGCCCGTCGTGAGCGCGGCGGCCATCGAAGGCCGGAAGGCGGATATACCGAAGGAGCCGGAGCCGACCTGGCAGCCGCCGCCCCGGGAGGAATAACCCCCTCGCGCACGCGCGCGGAACGTTCAGGGAACAACCCATAATCGATTGGAGAATACATGTCGGAAAATGCCCCAACACGTCTAGCTTTGGACACCGCAGAAGATATGTTTGAAAAACTGAAGTGGGATGAGCTCCAGCTGGTCGAATCTTGGGGCGTGTACCCAACCTTCAATTTTATTGTGACAGCTCATCACCTTTATTTCGACTGGATCTTGCAAGGGCGAGGAGCACAGCCTGAACAGACTAAACGAGCGAAAGATCTTCCTGATGATGCAAAATTATTGTTCCAAGCCATCACTGAAGTGTCGAACGGCACGAAGCACTGGAAGCTGACTCGCAAAGATGTTCTAGAGCGTCAGATCATTACAGAGGTGAGCAAGCCGATAGTGGCTGATTACGATTCTTACTTTTTTGGAGAAATGGTCTATTTGTCTTTCAGCGGGCACTTCGTAAGTATGTCTGCAGCCTCTAGCATGATCATGCGATATTTTGAATGGATCATCACCGGAGGCGACTCAAGCGCGCTTGAAGAACTGTCATCTGCCTTGGCTGGTATGAGGGTCGAGCCGGACTGAAAGAATGGCGCCCTCGCGCACGCGCGCGTACTGATCCGAGATGGGCGGCTGCCGGCGGGGAAGAAACTCCCTCGCGTGCGCACGCGTACTGCTCCCGAAACTCGCTGCACGCTCTGACGCTCGCCCTTTTTTTGGACTCCGATTATTCCCCCTCATGCGTGCGCGCAGGCGATGCGTGCGGCAACCCTTGAGGTAACCTTGGGGTCAGGCGCCAGGCGGAAGCCGGGGAAACTCCTTGACGCACGGCTCGCTCTCGAGCTGCGCGCGGATCGCTTCCAGCACGTCACCTTGCGGCCCAGGTAGCGTGCCCAGGATGCGCTGCAGCTGGTCTACGTACAGTGCCAGCGCGCGAAACCGCTTCACCTCCCACAGCAGCGCGCGCACGTCGGCGCTCTCCGGGTTGCGCTCTTGAATGGCGACTAGGTCAGCGCGGGTGAGCGGCAGCTTGAATCGCATATGATGACCACTGTTCATCCATACAGTGTATCAGCGGGTCAATGCGACCTGCCTAATTTTGGCAGAGCCTACCGGTCGTCAGACTGCCCTGACATAATTGTGCGTATGGAAAAACGAACCGACCGCCTCACTGCTACCTATGTTGATTTAGCAGTCAACGTCGCCAGGGTTTTTGGACTAGAAGCTGGCATGCGCGTGCTCCAGCACAAGACTCCGCTACCAGTGGTGCAGCGCGTGCTGATTGAGGCTGGGCCGCGTCGGGGCGCCCCATCGGTCACGCCTGAACCTTTCTCGCCAGAACGGCGTCGCACGTAGCACAGCCTGCAGGCCCAGTCGAGATCACGCGCCACGTGTCCTGTCAGTGCTCTAAGATGACATATGGAAAATCGAATTGATCGACTGGCCGCAGCTCACGTAGATTTGACTGTCGCAGTTTCTGTTGCATTTGGCTTGGCAGCGGGCATCGAATCTGCACATCAACTGGGCGTAGATCCGCACGTTGCGCAGCGTGTGTTGATAGAGGGTGGGCCTCGACGAGCCCTTATCGCGGCGAACATCAACGATGATCTCGCTTAGCATGCCTTTCAACGACATCAAGTACATACTCGCACATGGTGATGAAAAGCTGTTTCTCACCAGGGTTCATGGTTCCATTTAAAAACGCGCTTTGTATAGCCAAGTCACACTTGTTCGGTGGCCCAAGAGCGTCGTTGAAACGGGTCACCAGCTGCTCCCGCATTTGCAGGGACGAGAAGTCAGCACGCGGTTTAAGTCGTCGTTCATTCATATTTGCGTTCAGTCCTGCCTTCGTTCCAGTCCTTCAGTCCTTCAGCACTGAAACGCACGCAACATGAAATGTGTAAAAAATCATTATATAAAAACTAACAATAATAAGTACTGTGCGCACAAACAGTCATTGTCCGCACGTAAGAAGTCTTAAATTTGTTATACGGTTAGCAAGCCGGACACGGAATATTCCCCCTCACACGCACCCGCGATACCTGTCGCCTTCGGTGCGCACTCACGCGCGCATGCCCGCCTGCGTACTGGTGCGGATATCCCCCCCTCACGCGCATGCACGCGCGCGGGCGATGCCGGCGGTTATTGCCCCCCTCACGCGGGCACGCGGGCGATCCGTCTCGAAACTCGCTCGTGTGTGCACAGGCGCGCGGGCGATGCGTAGGGAAACTCCTTCCGCCCTCACGCGTGTACGTGCGTGATGCGGTTCAACGAATGCCCGCCCAATCTCAACCGGCTCAATTTTGAGTTGGTTGGATTTCCCCCCCTCACGCGCGCGCATGCGGGCGATGTCGGACATAAATGGCGTCACTGGCCCTCTCCTCGCGCCGGCGCCCCCTCCGTCGAGCCGTAGCCGAATGCGGGGCGCTTGGCCGCCTCCCCCAGCAGCAGGCGCTCAAGGGTGCGGCCTGTGCACTCACCCTGGCGCCGCTCCTGGGCCAGCTTGTCGCGCAGCGTGTTGCTGACCCATGCCGACATGCGGCGGAACCCGGCATCCTTCATGCGGACCTTGTGCAGCTCCAGCAGCTCGGCGCTATACCGGCGCGATGGATTTTTAAGTTGCTCTAGTGTCATGTGGTAGTGTTTACGAAAAAGGGATCACGATGAAACTTCCGGAATACGACAACCGCCCGGCGCCTGGCACACCGCTTTACGATGACCCGAGTGACAAGGGCGAAGCGGATGACAT
>Ga0308163_10001477_pt1 | contig 25460 bp, 26 predicted proteins | sample PhyTR1_FD_201037 | JGI IMG/M metagenome (GOLD analysis project Ga0308163, IMG submission 201037) | Phyllosphere microbial communities from UC Gill Tract Community Farm, Albany, California, United States - DLSLT.R1 | ecosystem: Host-associated > Plants > Phyllosphere > Unclassified | place: USA... | reverse complement strand
CGATCGATTGCGACGTCGAATCCGGTCGCATGATCCAGCCAGTCACGCGCGTCGTGGATGCGCCCCTGCTCCGCGTGCATCCAGGCCAGCGAGGCGGCTGCCCGGCGCGCGACCCGGGCTTGACCGGTCGCCACGGCCGCCGCGCAGGTCTGCTCGTATTCGAGCGCGGCGAGGGGGCTGTCGCCCATGTTGAGCGCCTGGGCCCAGTGGATCGTGAGGTGAGGCAGCGCCATGCGCAGATCGGCGATCTCGTCTGCGTCGGCCGTGTTGAGAACGCGACGAGCCTCGATGGCGTCGGCCACGGCATCCGCGATTCGGCCGGCCGAGCGATGCGCGGCCACCGTGCTCGTGATGCCGAAGAGCCGGTCTCGCAGGGGTAGATCGGGCGACGGCGTGTCTGCGGCGGGGTTGAATCGGCGACGAAAGGCGTGTGGCGCGGCTCCCGACGCGATGTAGCGGAGGTAATCGACCTCGATGAGTCGGGAAGGTGTCTCGATGAACCCTTCCGAGGGCAGGGCGGTGAAAGCGTCGAGAAGTACCTGCGGCTCCGACAGAGCGAAGTGATCCCAGTGGCTCTCGATGACGTGCGCTGCGGAACGCCACCCCTGTGAATCGAGCTCTGCCCGAAAGCGTGCCAAGAACGCGGCTGCGGCTTCGCTGTAGGGCTGGCCCCTGTCTGTCGTCATCGTCTACATTCCCCGGTCGATTCGCGAAGTGTGAGGGCGGAGCAAAGCTCGATGCCACCCGTGAAATGGCGAAGGAGATAAGGCGTGGGCGCCCGAATACTTCTCACCAATTGGAGAGACGCTCGACGTCGACACTTATGACGCGGCTTTGTGCGAGTCGGTTTCTCACTGGTCGCTACGGTCGATTCCCATGAGCTGCGCGGCGTCGGATGCTCTTCGCCGATCGTGCACATCGAGCTTTCGGTAGACCTTTCGCAGGGTGGACTTGAGTGTGTTTGTCGTGATGAAGAGGCGCTCGGCGATTTCTGCATTCGACAGCTCCGTGCCGAGGAGGCGCAGCACCTGGCGCTCCCGGCGACTAAGAGAAGGTATCGGCTGACCCGCGGTTCTGTGCGGGTGCAGGACGTCGACGACGACGGGTCGCAGCTCTCGCCCGCTCAGAGAAGCCAGTTCGCGGAGGTCGGTGCTGTCGATCACCGAGAAGACGAGCAGCAGGTTCTCGTGTTCCGCGAGTGCGTGGGCCTGACGGAAAGCCTCGATGCCCGACTGCGTGCGGTCGAGGCGAAATCGGCTCGCGGCCGTGAGGAGAAGCCCCGCCGCTCTGAACCGCGGGGCCGTGCTCTCGGTGAGAAGGGGCGCACAACGGCGCAGAGCCTCGTCGAACGAACCCTGCCGGTACGCCATCTCCGAATCGATCAGATCTCGAGCAGCACTGGGCTCTCCGGATGATCTCGGTCCACTTACCGACTGAGCGCCGGGTCGGTTCAACGCCCACCGAGCGAGGTCGAGATGGCGGAGATGGGCGCCGCCGTTCGCCACGACATCGGGGTGCCGGAGTACCTCGTCGGCCAGGTCGTGCTCGACGTGGGCGATCTCGTGAGGCGTGCAGCAGAGGAGCGATCGAACCCACAGGAGGGCGGCCCAGTAGTCGTCTGCCGCACACTGCTGCGCCATCGCCAGCTGCGCGCGCGCCTCGTCGCAGTCAAGCGCGTCGACCGCCAGCAAAGCGGCGGCCAGATAGAGGGGCATGTCGTGCGCCTCGGCCGGCAGATCGATGCGCTTACCCCGGTCGAGCCAGTTGCCTGCCTCGTGCGTGTGACCCTGCTCCGCGTACATCCAGGCGAGGGATGCAGCCGCACGGCGGGCTACGTCGGGCTGATCGAAGAGCAGAGCGGTTTCAAAGGTGTCTTCGTAGAGCTCGATGGCGGCGGGATGGTCTCCGACCTCCATCGCTCTGGACCACTGGATCGTGAGATGCGGCAGCGTCGATTTCAACGGAGCGAGTTCGTCGCTCTCTGCGGAGCGCAGTGCGTGATGTGCTTCGGCGGCGCCCGCGACCGCCTCGGGCAGGCGTCCCTCTGTGCGCGACGAGACGATCCGGCCGGTGGCGGCGATCAGATGCGCTTTCAGGCCGACCCCGCGGCTCTGCACGGCACGAGCCGGAGCGGCGGGGTGAATCAGGCGTGGGGCCTCGCCCGCAACCGCATGCCGGAGGCGGTCGACCCCGATGAGCCAGGTCGGGTTCTCGATGAAGGCTTCGGAGGGCAACATCTTGATGGCGTCGAGCAGGACGTCGGGCTCGATGAGGGCGAACTCATGCCAGTGCTGTTCGATCAGGGGCTGAGCCTCGCGCCATCCTCGCGTGCGGAGGGCGGACGCGAACAGGGTTATGAAGCGCGCGGCGCGCTCCGATTCTTCTGCTCCGACTGATCTGCCGATCGGAGTCATGGGCACCTTTCTCTCGCGGTGTACGTCACGTCGTCAGTACTTTCCATCACATGTTGGCTAAAACACGCAGCTCTGACGCTTAAAGCGTGATGATCCTAACCGGCCTAGCTATGCGTACGTGCCCTAGTCACTTGGAGGTGTGGATAAAGCGATGCGGGAAGCGCTGTGACAGGCTGGATGCCATGACCATCGCTGCCAATAAGGACCTGCTCGACATCGCCCGCCGGATCGGCCTCGAAGCGGGCGCGCTCGCCGCCCGACGGCGCGCCGAGGGCGTGGAGGTGGCGGCGACGAAGTCCTCCATCGTCGATGTCGTCACCCTCGCCGACCGCGAGGTCGAAAGCTACATTCGGGGCGCGATCGCCGACGTGCGACCGGAAGACGGTTTTCTTGGGGAGGAGTCCACGGGCTCGACCGGCCGCTCGGGCCTGACCTGGATCGTCGACCCCATCGACGGCACGGTGAACTATCTCTACGGCATCCCGCAGTACGCGGTGAGCATCGCCGTCGTCGAGGGTGGCGCCGATCCCCAGGAGTGGAACGCGCTCGCGGGCTGCGTCGTGAGCCCGGCCACAGGCGAGGTGTTCACGGCGACCCAGGGAGGCGGCGCCTACCTCGGCGCGCAGCAGCTTCAGGTCAACTCCGATGTCTCGCTCGAGCAGGCGCTCCTCAGTACGGGCTTCTCGTACAGCGCCGAGACGCGGATGCGGCAGGGCCAGGTGCTGGCAGGCATTCTCGGCCGGGTGCGAGACATCAGACGGGCCGGCTCCGCGGCTCTCGACCTTTGCTGGGTGGCGGCAGGCCGTCTCGACGCTTATGCCGAGCGAGGTCTGAACCCCTGGGATCATGCGGCGGGAGCGCTCGTCGTGCGAGAGGCCGGAGGTCGAGTCGGCGGCTTCGATGGCGATGCCGAAAGCGCCCGGTTCCTGCTGGCGGCCGACGAAGCGCTGGCCGTCGAACTCGAGCCGATCCTTCGTGACCTCTACGCATCCGCCGGTCTCATCTGAGGGTTCGGCGCCGCCAATGTGCGCCGAAAGTCGTCGCTTTGCGGAAATTTTCAGACTCGGCGGTTACCCTCGACAGTCGCGTCTTCGGCTGGAATGACTTGTAGAAGACGCCTTTCGCTCTAAAAACCGAACTGATATTGGAACTACTGCACCTTGGCTCGTCACAACCCTCGTCCAGATGACCTCTCGTCTGCGACCGACGGTGCGACACCCAAGATCGACGCAGCGCCGCTTACTCGCAGGTCGAGAAGGCAGACGGCCGCGGCAGTGATTCCGGATGCGCAAAGCACCGCGGCTCCTCAGACTCGCAGGGCGGCCAGAGCCGCCGGGGTCGCAGCTCCCGTCATCCTCACCGAAGCGCAGGAGCGCGAGGCGGAGCGAGCCGCATTCGAGAACACCGTTCGCCCGCGCGGACGCCGTGCTGCCGCCTCGACCAAAGCAGCTGCGTTCGCTACGACCGAGCCCGAATTCGTGGCGACCGGTGTGGCGGAGCCGACCACTCCCGTCTCTGCCGTCGATGTCACCCTCGCCGAGTCGGCTACCTTGTCCGACGCGCCGGCCGATGTGAGTGTTCCTGTCGTGAAGGAGTCGGCCGCCGCTCTTGGCACCGCTCCCGCCGACGTTCTCGGCGAGGTCGCGCCTCCTTCATCGGCTCGAGTGCCGGGCCGACGCGCGGTCTCCGATTCGTCAGACGACGAGAGCACCCCGCCGCGCATCAAAGCCGGACGCCGAGCGGCCAGCACGCCCTCCGAGCGGTCTCGGGTGAGTTCGCCGAAATCAGCGGCAGACGCATCCGGCAACGGATCGGGCGAGGCAGCGATACCGCAGCAGCGCCGCCGCCGCCCATCGACCAAGATGATCGCGAAGAAGAGCTTCGGCATGTTCGCTTTTCTCGTCGCCGGCGGAATAGCGGTGGCCACGTCGCTTCCCGCGGAAGCGTATTTCGCTGCGACGCCGAACGCGTCGATCTCGCAGAGCGTGCAGGTACAGGCCGATCAGAACACGGGCGGCGATAGAGCGAAGCAGCAGGCCAGAGCGGCCAGCGAAGCGTCCGCGGCGAGTGTCGATCGCGACTCGTACACTGTCACGAGCGTGCCCAAGGTGTCGATGACCGGTTTCAACACGGCCGATACATTCTCGAACGACACGAGTGGCACGATCCAGTGGCCCTTCCCGACCGGCGTGCCCATCAGCGACGGTTTCGGCTATCGCTCGTCACCCGGTGGAATCGGAAGCACGAATCACCAGGGCATCGACTTCAATCCCGGCATGGGCGCGCCCATTCAGGTGATCGCCGACGGCACCGTGCGTCTCGCGCAGAAGAGCGACGCCGGCGGCTACGGCTGCTACGTGATCGTCGACCACAACGTCAACGGCATGAAGTTCGCGAGCTTGTACGGCCACATGCAGTGCAACTCGGTCGCGATGAGCAAGGGCGAAGACGTGAAGGTCGGCCAGCAGGTCGGCAACGTGGGCAGCACCGGAACCTCGACGGGTGCGCACCTGCACTTCGAGATCCACAACGCGAGCGACACCCCGATCGATCCGATGCCCTGGCTCAACCAGTACGCCAACTAGCTGCCGCTGCGCTGGTCGAGTAGGTCGCCCCGCGACAGGATGTGCGCTGGTCGAGTAGATCGCCCCGCGACCCTTTGTGCGCTGGTCGAGTAGGTCGCCTCGCGACCGTATCGAGACCACGTGAGGTGATCTCGATACGCCGGCTCGTTCCTCGCGCCACTACTCGATCAACGCAGGGCGGCTGTTTCTGCGACTACTCGATCAGCGCAGGGCCCAGCTCAGTTCGCGAGCCAGACCGTGGTGTCGATCGCGAGCACGCCTTCGGTGACAGCCTCGGAGGCGAGCAGCACGTCTCCGGCCGTCGAGGGCAGCTCGACCGGCACGGAGCCGATGTTCGAGATAACGGTGACGGCACCGTTCGAGAACGCGATCACGTCGTCGTCATAGCCCGGAAGCCATTCGATCGAACCCATTCCCAGCCGGTGCTGCGCGCGCAGCGACAGAGCGAGCTTGTAGAGCTCGAGTGTCGACCCGGCCGCACCCGTCTGGCGATCGCGGGAGTAGACATCCCAATCGCTCGGCTGGGGCAGCCAACTGGCGGCCGTCGGACCAAAGCCGTAGCTCGGCTGACCGGCCTCCCAGGGAATGGGCACGCGGCATCCATCGCGCCCGTAGCGCTCGCCCTTGGTGCGGAACCAGGTCGGGTCCTGGCGGGCGTCGTCGGGCAGATGGATGGCCTCCGGCAGACCGAGTTCTTCGCCCTGATAGATGTAGGAGCTGCCCGGGAGGGCGAGCATCAGCGCAGTAGCGGCGCGGGCGCGGCGCAGCCCGAGCGCGGTGTCGGGCAGGCCCGGAGTCTTGGGCCCGATTCCGTCGCCCTGCAGGTTGTCGGCGCCGAGAGCCAGGCGGCTCGCGTGACGCACGACGTCGTGGTTCGACAGCACCCACGTGGAGGGAGCGCCGACCGTGCCGAAAGCGTGGATCGAGGTGTCGATCACCTTTCGCAGCTCCGGTGCGCTCCACGCGGCTTCGAGGTAGGTGAAGTTGAAGGCCTGCTGCATCTCGTCGGGACGCACCCAGCGCGCGAGCTTGGTGAGCGGCTCGACCCAGGCCTCTGCGCAGAGCACTCGATCGCCCTCGTACTCGTCGAGTACCTCGTGCCACGAGCGGTAGATCTCGTGCACTCCGTCTTGCGCCCAGTAGGGAGGGGTGGGCGGGTCGTCGGCGTCGATCCCGGGCTCGAGAGGCGTCACTCCGCCGCCCATGCTGCCGGCGTCTGCGGGAGGCGTGTAGTCGGGAAGCCCGGCCTCTTTGATCAAGCCGTGCGCGACATCCACCCGGAAGCCGTCGACGCCGCGGTCGAGCCAGAAGCGCAGCACGCCGATCATCTGCTCGCGAACCCACGGGTTCTGCCAGTTGAGGTCGGGCTGGCTGACGTCGAAGATGTGCAGGTACCACTGGCCCGGCGTGCCGTCGGGGTTGGTCGTGCGCTCCCACATGGGCCCGCCGAATACCGACTGCCAGTTGTTGGGCGCGATCTCGCCGTTCTCGCCGAGGCCGTCGCGGAACATGTACCGGTCGCGCTCCGGGCTGCCCTCCGGGGCGGCGAGAGCGGCCTTGAACCACTCGTGATCCCACGAGGTGTGGTTGGGAACCAGGTCGACGATGACCTTGAGGCCTAGGGCATGCGCCTTGGCGAGCATGACGTCGAAGTCGGCCAGTGTGCCGAAGAGCGGATCGACGTCGACGTAGTTCGCCACGTCGTATCCGGCGTCGTGCTGGGGCGAGGTGTAGAAGGGCGAGAGCCAGATCGCATCGACGCCGAGGGTGGCGAGCGAGTCGAGGCGGCTGGTGATTCCGGGCAGGTCGCCGATGCCGTCGCCGTCGCTGTCGGCGAACGACCGCGGATAGATCTGGTAGATCACTGCTGAGCGCCACCACTCGGAGCCAGTGCCGATCGCGATCAGGCTGCTCTGCGAGTCGGATTCGGGCACGCCGGAGGTGTCGGTGAGTTCGACTGTCATGCGCAACACTCTAGCCTCGAATCGTTTCGACCCTAGACAACGGTTCAGGCTGGCCTGATTGTGATGCTATTCTCTACAGGTGCCAAATCGCACGGCTTATCAGTCGTGCGCAGGTTACGCCCCCTTAGCTCATTGGTAGAGCACTTCCTTGGTAAGGAAGAGGTAGTGGGTCCGATTCCCACAGGGGGCTCCGTCCTCCACAGGCGGCAGCGCGAGCTGCCAGCCGAACGGACGGCGCCCGGCGGGGTAGCTCAGGTGGTTAGAGCACACGGCTCATAATCGTGGTGTCGCGGGTTCGAGTCCCGCTCCCGCTACGAAAGCCCCCAAGATCTCGCCATCTTGGGGGCTTTTTTCGTGCCTGTGGCGTGCAGTGCCCGCGGACGCAGACCGGTTACCCTCAGAGAGTGGAGACCCCGACAGCGCCGCGGCAGCGCGAGCAGATTTTGAACGTGCCGAACACCATCACGTTCGCCCGTCTCATCCTGTTCATGCCGCTGTTCGTGCTTCTGGTGCTGGTCTGGCACGAGAACTTCTGGGCCTTCATCGTGCTCGTCGCCCTCGGTGCCACCGACTGGATCGACGGCTTCGCGGCGCGCAAGCTCGGCCAGGTGACGCACTTCGGGGCGGTGCTCGACCCCGTCGCAGACCGCGCCAGCCAGGTCGTCGTGTGCGTGACTCTCGTCATCAGTGGAATCCTGCCGCTCTGGATCCTCATCGCCATCGCCGTGACGGACCTCGTCCTGGGCCTGATCATCCTCGCGTACAAGCGCCAGGGGTCGATGACGATCACCTACATCTCGAAGATCCGCACCACCTTCCTGATGCTCGGACTGCCGCTGCTGCTCCTCGGCCACTCCGACTTCGCCGGCCACGAGGTGTTGGCCGTCGTCGCCTTCTACGGCGTGGTCATCGGATGCCTGCTGCACGTCTTCGTCGGCGCCCAGTACGCGGCGATCGTCATCCGCGAGGGCCGCGCACATCCGCGCCCACTCGGCGCATCCGCTGCTGGTCGTCCAGACGCTGATGAACCCAACCGGCGCGGATAGCGGCAGCGCGGTGCCCGTCCTGCGCATCGACTCCCTGACCGATCGGAGGCTTGGCGACTACGCCCACCTCACCGACGTCGCGCTCAAGAAGGCGCGAGGCACCGAACACGGTCTCTATCTCGCCGAGTCGCTGCTCGTCTTCGAGCGGGCACTGCGCGCCGGGCATGAGCCCCGCTCCGTGCTGGCGCTCGGAACCTCGACCGAGGAGGCTCAGGCGGCGCTCGCGGAGCACGGCTTCGCCGACGTGCCGATCTTCACGGGGCCGGGCGAGCTGCTCGCCGAGCTCACCGGCTACGTGCTGCACCGCGGACTCATCGCCTCGATGAATCGCCCGGCGCTCGCGAACCCGGCGGAGCTCATCCGGAACGCCCGCCGGATCGTCGTTCTCGAGAACGTGGTCGACCCCACTAACGTGGGTGCGATCTTCCGCTCGGCCGGCGCGATCGGAGCCGATGCGATTCTCGTGACGCCGCGCTGCTCCGACCCCTTCTACCGCCGGGCCATCCGGGTGAGCATGGGCACCGTGTTGCAGGTGCCCTGGACCCGCGTGGGCGAATGGCCCGAGACGCGTGAGCTGTTGGTCGACTCGGGCTTTCATGTCGCCGCGTTGGCTCTGACTCCGGATGCCATCAGCCTGCGCGACTTCCAGGCTCGGCTTCCCGAGAAACTCGCCCTGGTGCTGGGCGCGGAGGGCGAGGGCCTGACGCCCGAGGCGATCGCGGCATCCGACACGGTGGTGCAGATTCCGATGAAGCACGGAATCGACTCGCTGAACGTCGCAGCGGCCAGCGCGGTCGCGATGTGGGCGGTCTCCGGCTGACCTCGCGAACCGCGCAGGTCGAGTAGCGAGGAACGAGCGTATCGAGACCGCTGCCGGCCGATTTCGATACGCCGGCTCCTTCGTCGCGCGGCTACTCAATCAGCGCAGAGCGGATCACTCCGAGAGAGTGACCACTCCGAGCCCCGGGTCGGCCTGCTTGACCGCGTCCCACGCGCTCGACTGCGTGCACGCCACCCCGACCGACACGAAGACACCCGCGTCGCCGAACGCGCGCACGGCCAGGTAGTTGCCGTTGGATGCGCCCCAGAGCAGGTCGACGAACTCGACCTTGGCCGACGAGAAGCCTCCGGTGAACGTGTGCTTGGCGAACGCGTCGTCGGAAATCTGCTCTGTGCGCAGCGCTGAGGCCACCTTGCGCGAGGTCTCCTCGTCGTCGCCGGCGGTGACGTCGACGGTGTCGAGGGTCGACTGCCAGATGCGCAGTTTGCAGCCGGTCGACTCGCTCACGTAGCTCATCGTGTCGGCGTCGGACGGAGCGTCTGGATCGACGGCCCAGTCGGTTGCCTCGGGCGGCCTGAAGGTGAGCGCGGCCAGGCTGCCGGAGGGCAGCGTGTAGTCGGAGCCGAAGGTCAGATCGCTGTAGTCGACGTCGCCGGGCGACTCGCTGGATGGCGACGGCACGGGCGACGGCCCGGCTGCAGCGCCGCCCCGCATGACCCCCACGGCCAGCATGAGGACCACCGCGGCAGCCGCGATCGACACGACGAGAGCGAGCGCACCGCCGACCCCGAGCACGATGAAGAGCGTTCGGTTCGAGGTGGGCTGGCGGTGCGGGGCCGGGGGAGTGCTCATCGTTGATCAGTCTAGGCAGCCGCAACAGCGCAGAGGTCGGCGGTGCGTTCGTACAATGGACGGGTGCCAGTGAACCCCGAACTCGTCGGACGCGTCTTCGCGCCGACCTCTCCCTATCTCGTAGGCCGTGAGAAGGTGCGCGAATTCTCCGCGGCCGTCTTCGCCACGAGCCCGCTCAACACCGATGTCGAGGCGGCCAGGGCCGCCGGCTACGCCGACGTCGTGGCGCCACCCACCTTCGCGGTGGTGGTGCAGGAGCACACCCTCAAGCAGCTGCTGAGAGAGCCGGATGCCGGTATCGACTTCTCGCGCGTCGTGCACGGCGACCAGCGCTTCACTTTCACCCGTCCGATCGTGGCCGGAGACGAGCTCACGGCCACCCTCAGCGTGGCGAGCATCAAGTCGCTGGGCGGCCACTCCATGGTCACTGCCGAGTCGACCATCGTCGACGCGACGGGCGCGCACGTCGTGACCGCAACATCCACCCTCGTCGTCAGGGGAGACGAATGACCGCCGGAATCACCCTCACGCCTGACGAACTGACCACGGGCGACGTCGTCGCGGGCGGCCACTTCGCGCTGAGCCGCGACTCGCTGGTGCGCTACGCCGGAGCCAGCGGAGACTTCAATGCCATCCACTACCGCGACGACGTCGCGGCATCCGTCGGCCTGCCCGGGGTGCTCGCGCACGGCATGCTCACCATGGGGCTCGCCGTGCAGCCGGTCGTCGACTGGATCGGCGACCCGGGGCGCGTGCTCGACTACCAGGTGCGCTTCACCCGCCCGGTGCTCGTCGACCCCGTCGACGGAGCAGAGCTGATCGTGAGCGCGAAGGTCGGCAAGGTCGATGCCGAGGCGGGCACCGCGCGCATCGACCTGACCGTCACCTACAACGGCGACACGGTTCTCGGCAAAGCACAGGCCGTCGTCTCCCTGGCGCCCGCCGCATCCGTATGAGCGGGCGGCACGGGCGGCCTGAACCGCGCGCGGGTGAGCCGACAGACGGGTCGGTCGAGGCCGCGGATGTCCCGCTCGGGCCCCTGACGACCCTCAAGGTCGGCGGGCCGGCAGCCCGCATCATCGAGCCGCAGGGCGAGCCCGAACTGCTGCAGAGCGTGCTCGGCGTCTGGGACTCGGGCGACGACTGGTTCGTGCTCGGTGGCGGCTCCAACGTCGTCATCTCCGACGAGGGCTTCGACGGCACGGTCGTGCGCGTCGCGACCAGGGGAGTGGCGCGCATCGTCGCGCCCAGCGGAACCGTGCGACTGCGCGTGCAGGCCGGCGAACCGTGGGAGGACCTCGTCGCCTACACGGTGGAGCAGGGCTGGTCGGGCCTCGAGGCGCTCTCGGGCATCCCCGGATCGACCGGCGCATCGCCCATCCAAAACATCGGCGCCTATGGGCAAGAGGCGGGCGACTCCATCGTCTCGGTCGACTTTCTCGACTATGGCACCGGCCGCGTCGAACGCATCGCACGCGACGACCTCGAGCTCGGCTACCGCACGAGCGTCTTCAAGAAGGGTCGGCGCGGAGTCGTGCTCTCGGTCACGTTCTCGCTGACCGACTCCGACGACTCCGCCGAGCCGCTCGGACCTCTCGCTCTCGGCAACCCGATCGCGTATCCGCAGCTGGCCACCGCTCTCGGCGTCGCCGTCGGAGACAGGGTCGCGCTGGGCGCCGTGCGTTCGGCGGTTTTGTCTCTGCGGGCCTCCAAGGGCATGGTCCTGGATGCCGCGGATCCCGATTCCGTCAGCGCCGGCTCGTTCTTCACCAACCCGATCGTCTCCGAGAACTTCGCGCGCGGGCTGCCGTCGGATGCGCCGCGTTGGCTCGTCGAGCCCGAGCAGGAACCGATCGTGGTCGCGCTGCCCGACCCCGAGTCGGGGCTCGCCGTCGATCTGTCGGGCCCGCTCGGCGGAGCCGCGTCGACGTCCGTGTCGTCGGAGCCGCAGGTCAAGTTGAGTGCCGCGTGGCTGATCGAGCGCGCGGGAATCGGCAGGGGCTTCTCGCTGCCAGGATCCCGTGCCGCGATCTCGTCGAAGCACACCCTCGCGATCGTGAACACGGGTGGCGCCACAGCCGCCGATATCGCGGAACTGTCGCGGTACATCCAGAACCGCGTGTCTGCGGAGTTCGGCGTCGTGCTGCAACCGGAGCCCGTCTTCGTCTAGCGCACTCTGACGTTATTTCGTCGACACATGCGCTAGCCTCGGCGGGTGGTTCGATTCAGTCGGGGGATGCGCCCCCTCGTGGTGATGGTCGTTCTGGTCGGCGTGTTGGGCGTTGCGGGCTGCGCGCCGTCAGACGGTCCGGATGCTCCGACCTCGAGCCAGGCTGCGGGCTCGGCACTGTCGACGGAGCAGGCGCAGAGGCTCGCGATCTTCCGCTTCAACAACTTCGACAGCGGCGTTCGCGCCGTGACGTTCAGTATCCCCGGCCAGCAACCAGTGCAGTTCTCGGGCTGGGTCGACTACGCCGCAGGGGCGGGATACGGCTTCGCCTCGACCACGGTCGACGGCGCGGCCGACACCGGGCTGCTGCGGTTCACGCCGCAGACGCTCGGCTATCAGCCGACGACGCTCGACAAGGCGCCCCTTCCCGTGCCGGCCGACGGCTGGCAGGAGAGCGACCTCGACCCGTCGGCGACGAGCCTGTCGAACGTGGTCGCCGTTCTGTTGAGCCTGGGCAACGACCGGCCTGACAATCCGCAGCTCCTGCAGCAGACGGATGCCCTCTGGCTGCGCTCCGACGACGTCGACGGAGTGGCGGTCGACGTGTTCGCGAGCCCCACCTCGGATACGCCGGCGACGGCCGCACCGTCGAACGCGGCACCGACCATCCGGTACTGGATCGACGAGACCGGCCACCTGATGAAGGCAGAGATCCCCGTGTCGGGCCAGGCCGACACATGGACGACGGTGGAGTTCTCCGACGCCGACCCGAGTGTCAGTCTGGCTGTGCCGACGCAGTAGGAGCGGCTAAGGCGAGCTGCTACGCCGAGCGGCGACGCGCCAGCATCAGGGAAGCAGCGCCGACCAGCAGTAGGAGTCCAGACGCGGTGCCGAGCACGAGTCCATCGGAGCTTCCCGTAGCGGCGAGCGTCGGAGTCGACGCGGACGGAGAGGTGGAGGCGGGCGGAGCGGTGTCGGCGACGGTCGTCGTGACACAGACGTCTTCGTAGACGACGAGCTGTGCTGCGCCGTCGAGCACCGCGGACTGGTAGAGGGCGACGACCTCCTGCAGGGCGACCGTCGCGGCGTCGGCGTTCGTCTCGAGCGAGGCGGGGATCGCGGGCCGGGCGAACGGTCCGCCCGCGGGTACGTCGGCCTGCACGAGGGCTGACGCGGCGGTGGAGAAGGTGTCGAGATCGTCGACGTAGGCCTGGAACGTCGACTCGAAGCCGGTTGCAGTCGCCCCGGCGATGAACGTTCCGAACAGGGCCTGGCCTTTCTCCTGCCATCCCGTGGTGTTGTTCGGGTCGATCTTCTGGAATTCCTCTCCGAGGGTCACCAGAGCAGTGGGGACGCCTCCCGTGGCGCCCGTCTGCAGGGCTTCCTCGGCGGCGATCACCCCTTGTTCATACGCATCGAGGTCTTCAGCGGTGAAGGACGCGGGCAGGTCGCTGGTCAGATCGAGCGTGGTGCCGATGAACGTCGTCGACGCCGCGGCGAAGGGCGCATAGAAGTTCGCGCTCTGCGAGAAGGTCAACCAGGGCTGGGTGGCGGCGGTCGCCTGCTTGGTGCACGTGACGACCTCGGCCGCGTGGGCTGCGGATGGTAGCGCCAGAAGTGCGAGTGCGCTCGCGGCTGCAACGGCGATGACTGCGGCGCGCGCGGCGCCGAACGACAGAACTGACATGGATGAACTCCCCCGTTGCCGCTACCGAGCGCAACGGGCGAGCCAAGACTACTGAACGTAGTGAATCTGGAGCAAGTGTTCTGGGGGCCCGATGAGGATGTCAATGGTGAGTACTGCCCATGCGCTCACCTCGGCGCGCTAACGGCTGACTGCTAGGGTTTTCACACCAAGCACCCCCCAAAAAGGAGTACCTCTCAATGCGATTTTCGCGCACAAAGACCACATCGCTGATCGGCGCGCTCGCCATCACCGGACTTCTGCTGACCGGTTGCGCCGGCGGACAGAGCAAAGCCGACGCCTGCAAGGTTCTCGAGTCGGGTCTCACCGACCTCCAGAGCGAACTGACGAGCAGCCTCTCCGACGCGGCTACCGATCCGGAGGGGGCTTCCGAGGCTCTGCAGACGGTCTCCGACAAGTTCTCCGACAACGTCTCGAAGGTCTCGAACGACGAGGTCAAGAAGGTCGCCGACGACGCAGACAAGGCTCTTGGTTCGCTCGTCAGCGAATTCAAGACGTACTCGAAAGACCCGGCTTCGGCCGACACGACGGCTCTGACCGACGCTTCGAGCGACGTTCAGGACACCTTCCTGGCTCTCTCGAAGGTCTGCAACTAGCAGTAGAGACGAAGCGGGCCTGGGGTGCAGCACCCCCGGCTCGCTTCTTTTTTTAAGACGCCGGATGCCCGTGGCCTGGGCGCGCGCAACGTCTTACGAAGTAACGTGAGGGTTCGTCACGTTGCAACCGCTCTCAGAAATGTCTAACTTGAGCTAATAGGCAGGGGCTGACAGGGATGTGGGGATCTGGTCCGGGGGGACCGGTCGGCCTCTGCCACGCACTTGCCGTGCGGTGCGCTCGGAGAAGTTAGACGACGACCGCGTTCAGTACCTCATCGAGCAGCAGCGATGCGTCTTCGTCGCTGACCCGGCGCGCGAGTGCGAGCTCGGAGATCAGCACCTGGCGCGCCTTGAGCAGCAGTCGCTTCTCGCCGGCGGAGACGCCCTGCGCCTGCTCGCGACGCCACAGGTCGCGCACGACCTCGGCGACACGGTGCACGCTGCCCGAGGCCATCTTCTCCTGGTTCGCCTTGTAGCGGCGCGACCAGTTTCCGGGCTCTTCGACGAAGTCGTTCTGCAGAACAGCGAAGACCTCGTCGACACCGGCGGCGTCGATCACGTCGCGCACTCCGACGAGCTCGACATTGTCGATCGGAAGCTTGATGATGAGATCGCTCGTGTGCACCCGCAGCGTCATGTAGCGCTTGTCTTCGCCCTTGACCTTCTTGGTCTCGAGTTCCGTGATGGTGACCGCTCCGTGGTGCGGGTAGACGAGGGTCTCTCCAATATCGAATTTCACGACTGGGCTTCTCTTTTCTTTGTGACGTGGTGTGCGGAAGGTGAGATCTGAGGTGAGCGCTGGTCTGAGGACCTGGCCCGAGGAGTCAGTTGAGCCGCGGTGGCAGCAGGGTGATGAGTTCGTCGACCAACTCGTCTTCACTGATGTCGTGATGGTCGGACACCCACGCGCTGAGCAGGCTCACGGTGCCGCCGGCGACGTACGTCGCGGCGAGGCGGGCCCGGATGGCGGCAGGCCCCGAGGTGGGTGCTGAGAACGACGCGAGTACCTGCTCGGCATACGCGGCGATGACGTCGTCGAAGGCGCGTCGCGACAGGGGGAGGCCGAGCGCGTGCGAGTAGAGGGACTCTCGCTGAGCGAAGTGCTGCACGAGTCGCGTGTAGCTCTCGCGGAGGCTGGCTGCGGGGTTGGGCTCTCCGGGGTTGGGGGCGGCGACGCTCGCGAACTCCTGTCGAAGCAGGGCGACCGCCAGGTCGTCGAGGCTGGAGAAATGCGCGTAGAACGAGCTGCGGCTGATCTTCGCCTCACGCACGATGTCGCTGACAGAGATGTCGCCGGAGTCGGCGGAGTGGAGCCGAGCCACGGCGGACAGGATTCCCTGTCGCGTGCGAGCCGCTCTCGGGTCTGCCGGAGCGTCGGAGGAGAATCGAGAACTGTCGGGCATTACAGCACTCCGCACAGTTGACATCATGGCAGTCTATCACGATTTCTCGGACACCTGTCCGATAAATGCGAGAGATGCTTAGTTCGCCTAGCGACCGGGCCTTAGAATCAAGCCATGGAATCGTCGGAGGTGCGCGCTTCGGGCTATTGGTATGGCGACGACGTCGAGTTGAAGACCGGCGTCGACGCTCTCAACGCCCTGCGCCGCTACCGGGTGGCAGAGATGGATATGCGCCGTCGAACGCGAGCGGCGCTGCGGCTCAACGAGACCGACATCACTGCGCTGCGTTTCGTGGTGAACGCCGAGCGCGACTCGCGGGCCGTGAGTCCGAAAGACCTGGCCGGCCATCTCGCCATCTCGTCGGCATCCACGACCGTGTTGGTAGACCGTCTCGTCGCGAGCGGCCACCTCAGCCGGGCAAAGCATCCGAGCGATGGCCGGGCGGTCGTGTTGACGGCCACGGCCATGACTCACGCCGATATGGGCGAGGTCTTCGGAGACATGCACCATCGCATGATGGAGGTTGCCCGGGGGCTCGACGGGCACGAGGCCACCGTGATCACGACGTTTCTGGAGCGAATGAGCGACGCGGTGTCGAAGTCGGATAAATAGCTAGATAAACTAAATAGGTGGGAAAACTCATCTACGGCCCGACCGGCCTCGAAATCGACATCGACGACCGTGTGCTCGCTCACATGCGAGTCGTCGTCAACGCCAAGTTCCGACGCGGAGAATCGTTCCTCTTCAACTGGGAGCACAACTCCGACGAAGGCAATGGGCGCAGCTCCATCTGGATGCATCCGACGATTCCCCTGCATATCCGTTTCTACGGCAACCGCCAGCCACCCGTGAACCGCGCCTGGATCGAGGCCCTCATGGTGACGGCGAACAGCGCGAACGGCATGGTGCTGATCGCCGAGCCCGGTGGAACGACTCCGCAGACGTAAGACGCGCTACGCCGTAGCGCCGCTCGTGGCCGCCAGGGCATCCATTACTTGAGTCGCCACGACCCGACCGGCACGATTGGCGCCGATCGTACTCGCCTGGGGGCCGAAGCCGGCCAAAAAGATGTGCGGATCGCGCAGTGAGCGGCCCTTCGCGACGGCCACCCCGCCGCCTGTCTCGCGCAGATGCAGCGGTGCCAGGTGCCCCAGTTCGGCGCGGAAGCCTGTCGCCCAGATGATCGCGTCGGCGTGCTGGAACGAGCCGTCTGACCAACGCACTCCATCGGCTTCGATCGACGAGAACATAGGGCGGTCGACGAGAACGCCGCGCTCGCGACCGGCAACGTTACGAGGGCTCGCCGGCAGTCCGGTGCCGCTCGAGACGCTCGGAATCGGAAGGCCGGCTCGAGCCGCCGCGTCGGCGCGTTCTACTGCCGCGACCTTGGAATGCTCATCCATCGTGAACTCGACGGGCCGCCTCGTGACCCAGGTGGTCGACGCGGCGACGCCCTCGAGTTCGAGGAGGAACCCGACCGCAGAGGTTCCTCCGCCGACGACGACGACGTCGAGGCCCGCCAGGTCGCTCGCCGCCCGGTAGTCGGGTGTCGACAGCTGGATGCCCGCGAACGCGTCGGCGCCCGGATACGACGGGAGGAACGGCCGTGCCCACGTTCCGCTGGCGTTCACGACGACCTCGGCTCGCACGGCGCCACGACTGGTCTGCACCTCGTAGCGCCCGTCGGGCAGTTTTGTGACGCCCGTCACCTCGACGGGACGCACGACCTCGAGCTCGAAGTGCCGTTCGTAACGCTCGTAATAGTCGCTTACCACGTCTCGTGCGGGCAGCGACTGGTCGGCGGTCGAGAAGCTGAGACCGAGTTCGCTCATACCGGGAAGGTCGTCGACCTTGTGGGCGGTGTCGAGTCGAAGCGATTCCCAGCGGAACTGCCAGGCGCCTCCGGACCGCGGTCCGCGGTCGAGGATGACGACGTCGCGCCCGGGAACGAGCCCGAGGCGGCGCAGGTGGAAGGCGACGGAGAGCCCCGCCTGGCCGGCGCCGATGATGACGACGCGGGTGTCGTGGGGGAGTTCTGTGCTCACGAGCGCTTCAACCGCGCACGGGCGCGTTTTATTGCCGAGCTACGCGCCGCAACTCAGGAGGAACCGGACGAAAACGGCGTTCTCGCACGCCGCCGCCCTCATCTTCCTGAAAAGGGGCATTCCCCCGTCGGAGGGTCGGGGTTAGCTTTGACGCATGTGCGGACGATTTGTCGTGGCGAAGGCATCAGGGGACCTGCTCTCGGGTCTGATGGACGGCCTGCCAGAGCTCGAAGACAACTACAACGTGGCCCCGACCGACGACGTGGCGGTCGTGCGGCAGCGCAAGGAGCATCCGCGGGAGCTCGACGCGGTGCGCTGGGGGTTCGTGCCCGGGTGGTATCCCGACCTCACCAAGCGGCCGCAGCCCATCAACGCCCGCATCGAAACGGTGGCGACGTCGGGCATGTACCGACGCGCGTTTCAGTCGCAGCGCTGCATCGTGCCCGCGGCGGGCTACTACGAGTGGACGATCCTGCCCGACGGCTCGAAGCAGCCGCACTTCATCTACGCGCCCGAGCAGGCGCTGGCGATGGCCGGCATCGTCTCGGCGTGGCGAGACAAGTCGAAGCCCGACGACGACCCCGATCGGTGGGTGATCTCGATGGCCATCATCACCCGAGACGCCCATGTGGCGCCCGGCGAGGTGCACGATCGTATGCCTGCGTTTCTCACCCCGAACGGCTACGACGCGTGGCTGGGTGCCGACCTCGATTCCGACGCACTTCTGCACCTGCTCGACGCCGAATCGGTCGAGGTGGCGCACGAGTTGGAGCACTACGAAGTCTCGAAGCAGGTCAACAGCGTGCGCAATAACGGCCCCGAGCTGATCGAGCCGCTGGCCTGAGGTCTGAGCCTCTCTACGCGCAGAAGTCGCCGATCGTGCGCTCGAGCACCTGGGCGACGGTCTCCACCGAGGCGAGGTCGACCCATTCGCTGGCCGCGTGTGCTCCGCCGCCCGTCACTCCGAAGAGCACGGCGGGAATGCCGGCCGCGGCCAGAAGGGCGCAGTCTGTCCAGAAGGGTTCGCCCCGCAGAACGGGCGGTTTTGCGGTGACGGCCTCGACGTTCGCCAGCACGCTCTGCACGACGGCCGACGAGCGGTCCGCTTCGAAGGGCGGCTCGACGAGGCCGGGCACGATGCGGTACTCGAACCCGGGATGCTCGGCCGAGACCGCGACCAGAAGTGCGTCGATCTCGCCGACGATCGTGTCGACATCCTGGCCGGGAAGCGTTCGCCACTCGATGCCGATCGTGCACTCGGCCGGGTAGCTCGACATCTCGACTCCGCCGCGCACGAGAGACGCGTGCACGTTGGCCGCACCGAGAAACGGATGCTCGGGTCGAGTCGTGAGCTCATGCGCCAGGTCGCCGAGTCGGGCGAGAAAACGGCCCGCCTGCACGATGGCGTCGCGGCCGAGGTCGGGACGTGAGCCGTGAGCCGCGCGGCCCGTGATGACGACCTCGAGCCAGACGAGTCCTCGGTGCGCGAGCGTGACCTCGCCGTCGCTCGGTTCGACCACGATGGCGCCGTCTGCCGAGAACCGCTTCAGAACCTCGACGGTGCCGGCGCTCTCGAACTCCTCGTCGGCGACGAGCGCGAGCACGATGTCGCCCCGGTGTGGCCGCGTCGCAGCGGCCGCAGCAGCCACCATGATCGCGGCGATCCCTGACTTCATGTCGTAGGTGCCTCGCCCGAACATCGCGCCGTCGCGAATAACAGGAGCGAGCCCGTCTCCGTCGTAGCTGTCGAGCGAGACGGTGTCGATGTGTCCGTTGAGCATCAGCGACCGCCCATCGCCCGTGCCGCGCCAGGTCGCGACGATGGACGGGCGGCCGGCAGCGGCCTCGAGTCGCTCGATGTCGCATCCATGGGGCGTCAGCCAGTCGGTGATGAAGTCGGCGACGGCTGCCTCGCCGCGGCCGGTGCTGCCGAGATCGGGATTCGATGAATCGATCTCGACGAGTCGTCGCAGGAGCGAGACGAGTTCGGACTCGCCGGTGTCGGCAGTGCTCTGCCCTGGGCTGTCGACGATCTCGCTCATGACTCCATTGTCTCGTGACCGGGGCCGTGGCGTGGGCGGGTTTGAGAAGAGGCCCGTCGAGCCGTCTTAGATGCTCCACTCCATGCGTTCTTCGTCGGTACGTGACAGAATGTCACGAGATGGGACTCGCACGTCGATAAATCCTCAGCAATCGGATGTATTCTCCTCCTATGACCGTCGTTTCGACCACCGATGAGCGCGCTCTCGTGCGCCGTCTTCTTGTCGACCACTCCGTGGCCGGCGCAGAGGACTTCGGGCGTTTCGTCAACGACCGCCGCTACTTCGACACCTCGTCTTTCGACTCGAAAGCGGCCACGCCGGTGCTGATCGAGGCCCTCCCGTTCCTGACCGATCCTGGGGTCATCGAGACCGTCGCCCTGCATCTGAAGAATCCCGCCGCGCGTCCCGCGGCGTTCGGTGCGCTCCACACGGCATTTCTCGAGTGGGGCGCCGTGCGTCGTGGACGTGTCGGATGGCAACTCGGTGAGGCGCTCGTCAACGCGGCGCCGATACGCGAGACGTCGCTCGTTCTCGCGATAGCGACCGATTCTGCGTACGGCACGAACCGACAGCCCGTCGTCCTCGGTCTGCCGCGTTTTCGTCGCGCTCCCGAGACGGAGCGTGCCCTCCGCGAGCTCGTCCACGACATCGATGTCGCGCAGCAGGCGATGTACTCGCTGCGCCGCGTCGTGGGGCCACAGCTGACGGTCGACGCCCTCGAAGACGTGCGCAGTGCGCATCCGGATTCGACGCTCGAGCGACTCGCTCGTCACGAGATCCGCAAGATCAATCGCACCCTCCGGCGCCATGACGCCGAGACTGCTGCTGCCGTCGCTGCCGCCGTTGCCCTCCCCGTGACAGACTCGCTCGTACCTGCCGACGACGCGCCGCCGCTCGACGCCATCACCGTCTAGCGCAGCCACGGGCATCCAGCTCCCCTACGTCAGGGAGCGAGCGACGGCGTCGTCCTGATTCCGAAGCTGTGCTTCAACGCGCTCTTCGCCGCGTACCAGCCGGCGAGGCCGTGCACGCCGGGACCGGGCGGGGTCGACGACGAGCAGAGGTAGATGCCCGATGCCGGCGTGCGCCACGGGTCGAACGAGGGCACCGGCCTGCTGATGAGCTGCGCGAGAGTAGCGGCGCCCGCCGCGATATCGCCGCCGATGTAGTTGGGGTTGTAGTTCTCCATGTCGCGAGCGGTCATGCTCGCGGACGCGAGGATCAGGTCTCGGAAGCCCGGCGCGAACCGTTCGATCTGCCTGATGATCGCCTCGGTCTGGTCTATCGCGGAGTCCTTCGGCACATGCGTGTATGCCCAGAGCACGTGTTTTCCCGCGGGGGCGCGGCTCGGGTCGAAGCCCGACGGCTGGGCCACGAGCACATAGGGATTCGAGGCATGCCGACCAGCCGCGACGTCGGCCTCGGACGCCGCGATCTCGGCCCGGGTTCCACCGACGTGCACGGTCCCGGCCTTGTGCAGCTCTGCATTCGTCCACGGCACGGGCCCCGCCAGCGCGAAGTCGACCTTGGCCACTCCGTTGCCGTAGCGGAACTTTCGCAGCGCCCTCGTGTAGACCGTGGGCAGCCGTCGGCCAGCGATGTCCGCCACCGCGCGCGGCGTCGTGTCGAAGAGCACAGCGGTCGATGACGGCAGCTGGTCGAGCGACCGGATGCCGGCATCCGTCTCGATCTGCCCGCCGTGCGCCACGAGATCGGCGGCCATCGCATCCACGATCGCCTGGCTGCCGCCGACCGGCACGGGCCAGCCACGACCGTGCGCGTAGCTGCCGAGGCTCAGCGCGGCGGCCGCGGTGACCGGGCTGGGCATGGGTCGGATGGCGTGGGCCGCGATGCCGGCCAGCATGGCGGGCGCGACATCGCCCTGAAAGCGGGCATTCCAGGTGGGCAGGCCCTGCTCGAGCACTCTCAGGCCGAAAAGCGCGGCCGTGATGGGCTGACGCGGAGCCATGAGCAGGTTCGAGCCTGCGAGGCGCGCGACCTGATCGGCGCGCTCCACGAGCGGGGCCATCAGCGAATGGAAGGCGGCTCCGTCGCGGCCGAGGGCGCTCACCGTGCGGGCGAGGTCGTGATACGCGATGCCCGCTCGGCCGCCGTCGAGCGGATGCCCGTAGGAGACCTCGGGAACCACCAGCTCGATGCGCTTCTCGAGCCCGAAGCGCTGAAAGAATCCCGAGGCCAGGGCCATTGGATGAACGGCCGAGCAGACGTCGTGCAGAAAGCCGGGAAGCGTCAGCTCCTTCGTGCGGGCGCCCCCGCCGATCGTCGAGTTCTTCTCGTAGACGCGCACCGATAGCCCGGCACGGGCCAGGGTCACGGCCGCGGCAAGACCGTTCGGACCTGTGCCGACGACGACCGCATCCACTTCGCTCATGCCGACCAGCCTACGACCGGCGTAGTCGCGTAACCACAGCGGTCGCAGCCATCGCTGCGCCGCCGACCGCGGCGGCGCCCAGGGTGACGGCGGCTGCGGCCATCGTCTTGCGATGTCCGATCGCCCAGGTCGCCGGGCTTCCGTTTCGAGCGTCGCTGCCGAAGATGCCGCGCGCGCCCTTGTCGCCCGTCGCGGGCTCGTAGAGGTTGTTGGGCAGCATCGCCTCTACCTTCTCCGGTGCCTGCTGTCCGTCGTACCCGACCTTCGCCAGGTAGGTGTCGAGCCAGCCGGCGACGAAGCGGTTGCCGAGCACAGTCTTGATGGTCGGCTCGCCCACCCACGTGCGGCGACGGGGGTGATCCGCGACATCGGCCACGGCCTTCGCGCCGACTTCGGGCTGATAGATCGGGGGCACCGGCTGCGGGTGGTGAGGTAGCTGCGACTTGACCCAGTTGAACTGGATCGTATTGAGGGCCGGCATGTCGACGGTGGAGATGCGCACGGGGCTCTTGGCGTGGATGAGCTCGGTGGTGACCGACTCGGTGAACCCCTTCACGGCGTGCTTCGCTCCGCAGTACGCGGCCTGAAGCGGTATGCCCCGGTGGGCGAGCGCCGATCCGATCTGGATGACGTGGCCGCGCTCGCGGGGAACCATGCGCGAGAGCGCCGCACGGGTTCCGTTGACGAAGCCGAAGTAGTTCACCTGCGTCGCGCGCTCGAAGTCGGCTGGCTCGGTCGTGAGAAAGTCGCCGAAGACGCCGACCATCGCGTCATTGACCCAGAGCTCGATCGGCCCGAGCTCTGTCTCCACGCGGTCGGCTGCTGATTCGACGGCCTCGCGATCGGCGACATCCGTGCTGATGCCGAGGGCGCGACCTCCTCGGACCTGCACGTCGGATACGGCCCCCGCCAGTCCGTCTTCGCCTCGTGCGAGCACGGCGACGTCCCATCCGCGGTCGGCGAGTTCCCTCACGATGGCTCGGCCGAGTCCGGCTGTTCCTCCGGTGACGACGGCTACTCCACGGGTCATGACAGTCCTTTGCTCCTCGAGTGGGCAGGCGTCTTTCCGCCTCCTGATTCGAGTCTGTGCCCGCGAAGCCCCGCGTGTGGCCCCGTCGACAGGATTGGATGCATGGCGTATGGGGTCGGTCGTGAATCGGTGCACTGTGAGGGGTGTCCTCGTCGAATAGCGACACGGACGGGCTGTCAGTGCACGGATTCCCTCAGTAGGCGAGCTCGGCGCTCGCGAACTGCCCGGTCACGTCGCCGATCAGGTTCTCGCCTCGCGGATTCAGCGCGAGCAGCTCGGTGCCGTCGGCGATCGCGGCCAGATTGACCCAGATTGCCGACGGACTGTGTGTCGACCAGAAGTAGTACACGCGATTGGTCACGTCGCTGGCCGCGTGCCACCACGTGGGATACACGCCTCCGTCGTTGTAGGGCGCACCCGGCGGAACCGCCGCGTTCTGCGTGATGCGGAACACCCCCGCCACAGTCTCCGTGATGTTCGCCGGCTCGGGCAGATAGTGCCTGAAGTAGCTCGCGCGCACGAAGCGGTCGAGCGAGGTGATGTCTCCCGGTGGCGTGAGATCGCCACCGAAGGGCGCATAGCGCGAGAGGTTCGTGAGCTGCTCGTCGTAGGCAGGGGAGTTCGCCATGACGGTGTACTCGGCTCCGTGATGGACCACGAGTTCACCGTCGATGGGTTCGATGATCGCCGAGTCTCCCGAGGGGTCTTCGAGTGCGAGGTGGGCGCCCATGTACTGCCCCCTGATCGGCGGAGCGATCAGCTGCACGTCTCCGAGATGTTCGAGAACCTCGGCCACGGTGGCGAAATGGTCGAGCACGTATTGCACCCACATCGCGATGGTGATGGTCGGGGCATCCGTGTCTGTCGGCGGCTTGATGTCGTCGAGAAAGAGCGCGTGCGCCGCGAGGCCCTTCTCGTTCATGCCGTCTGACGTGCCGATGTTCCACATGCTGAGCCCGACGCTCGAGTAGAGCGATCGCCAGGCGGCGGCATCCGGCTGCGACCCGCCCGAGCGTTCGATGTCGCGCGGGTAGAACCACAGCACGGGCTCGTCGCTGACCTCCCAGTCCATGCACCGTGAGGTGACCTTGGCGATCGGGTTGTCATTCCAGAAGACACGGGTGCACATGGGGCGACACTACTGCTCGCGGGCCGCAACCCCTAGACCCCCGTTCGTGGATGCCGGATGCTGGTGAGTCATGTCGACAAACGTGAGACTCATGGACTGTTCGCCCGAGGATGTCTTCGCCGTGCTGGCCGACGGATGGTTGTTTCCGACGTGGGTGGTGGGATCGTCGCGCATGCGCGAGGTCGAGAAGGCGTGGCCTGCGGAGGGCTCACATCTGCACCACTCGTTCGGGTCATGGCCCGCGGTCATCGATGACGAGACGACGATGCACGAGTGGGATCCGCCCCGGCACATGCTTATCGTCGCGAAGGGCTGGCCGATCGGCGAGGCGTCGGTTCAGATCGACGTGAAACCGCGGGGCAATGGATGCGTCGTGCGGATCATCGAGAAGGCCGTCGCGGGTCCGGGAAAATACGTGCCGCCGGCGCTGCTCGACATCGGACTCTACGTGCGCAACATCGAGACCCTGCGCCGACTCGCGTACATCGCCGAGGGCAAGGCAGACGGCAAGTAACTGCGGCGTGCCCTGAGCTGTCGTTCCCTGAGCCTGTCGAAGGGAACCGGCATCCGGAATCCGGCATCCCGTCGATGTTCACCGAATGGGGGCTATCGCTCGGCGCTCAGCCGGTGCAGCATCGGGTGCATGACCGAAGAAACGCCATGGATGCGCATCGCGGGCTTCGGGTTGCTCGCTCTGGCGGTCGTGCTCTTTGGCGTCGGCCTCGTGATCTACATCACCGGTTTCGAGGTGGCCGCCCTCGGCATGATGGCTGGCTTCGCGGTCAGCACACTAGCCCTGGGACTACTCGCGGTACCGTCGGCGAAGCGCTGACAGCTGCGCCCGGTGGGCGCCTGTTCCACCTCACAAGGGCTTGACCCGCTGCGGCCGCAAGCGGATCGTGGGGACGACTCCCTATCGAAAGGCTTCACGCATGCTCAAGGACCATCCCGTCGACGTCATACTGCTCTCGAAAGATCTGGATGCCTCGCGCGAGTTCTACGAGAAGAGGCTCGGCCTCGACGTGATCGAGGCCACAGACACCGCCATCACCTATGCATCGGGCAACACCCGTCTCAAGGTGACCGCCTCAACTGTCGGCACCAAAGACGAGCAGACTCAGGCCGAATGGAGGGTTCTCGACCTGCGCGCCGAACTCGAGGAGCTGAAGCACCGCGGCGTCGAGCCCCAGAACTACGACACAGACGAACTGAAGACGGTCGATGGCATCGCCGATCAGGGGGATGCCTGGGTGGCCTATCTCATCGACCCCGACGGCAACGCGCTCGGCATAGGCCAAGCGAAGTA
>Ga0308163_10001476_pt1 | contig 25499 bp, 24 predicted proteins | sample PhyTR1_FD_201037 | JGI IMG/M metagenome (GOLD analysis project Ga0308163, IMG submission 201037) | Phyllosphere microbial communities from UC Gill Tract Community Farm, Albany, California, United States - DLSLT.R1 | ecosystem: Host-associated > Plants > Phyllosphere > Unclassified | place: USA... | reverse complement strand
AACATTCCCCACATCGAGTGAGAGCGACATGAAAATCCTGATGGTTTTAACGTCCCACGATCAACTGGGTGATACCGGCAAGAAAACCGGTTTCTGGCTGGAAGAATTCGCCGCGCCGTATTACGTGTTCAAGGACGCCGGCGCGCAACTGACGCTGGCCTCGCCCAAGGGCGGCCAGCCACCGCTGGACCCGAAGAGTGACGAGCCGGACGCACAGACCGCTGCAACCGAGCGCTTTCGCAAGGACTCCGCCGCCCAGTCTGCGCTGGCCTCAACGGTCAAACTGGACACGGTGAAGGCCGCGGATTTCGATGCCGTGTTCTATCCCGGCGGCCACGGCCCGCTGTGGGACCTGGCTGAAGATGGCCATTCCATTGCCTTGATCGAAGCGTTTTACAACGGTGGCAAACCGGTAGCAGCGGTATGTCATGCCCCCGGCGTGCTGCGCCATGTCAAAGGCGCGGACGGTCAGCCGCTGGTCAACGGTAAGCAGGTAACCGGTTTCACCAACACTGAAGAGGAGGCGGTAGGGCTGACCAACGTGGTGCCGTTTCTGGTGGAAGATGAACTCAAGGCCAAGGGCGGGATTTTCTCCAAAGGTGCGGACTGGTCGAGCTACACCCGTGAGGACGGGTTGCTGCTGACCGGGCAGAATCCGGCGTCGTCGCAAGAGACGGCGTTCGCGTTGTTGTCGCGGTTGCGCTAGAAGCAAAAGCAAAAGATCGCAGTCTGCGGCAGCTCCTACAGGGGAAACACAATCCATCGGTAGGAGCTGCCGCAGGCTGCGATCTTTTGATCTATCAGCGCGAAAGCGCTGCCAGACACTCTTCAATCGAACGCCGCTGCGTCTCGGCATACAACCCCAGCTCATCAATGGTCGAACGCCCCAGCGCCTGTTCGAACGCCTGGCGGTTCGAGTGTTCGCCATAGTGCGTCTGCGCTGCATCCCCAAGGTTCGACTGAAAAATCCCCGCTGCGCTGACTGGCAGGAAATCTTCGTACACCAACGGTTCGGCTTTCACATGGCCGTCGCGGAGCAAATCTTCCAGTGACGCCGACGCGACGCTACCTGCTGCCAGGCCTTTTTCCGTAGCGAAGTAGCGAAAATACGCCAGCCCCTGCTCACGCATGCCTTCGACGCTGTCAGGAAACTCGCCAAAGTGTTGGGTCATCAGTGCGTTGTAGCGTGCGGCGTTGCCTTCGTTGGGGAAGTCACCGAGTTCATCGCGCGCGGCATTCAGCAAGCGGTCATACAGCGCGCGGCCCTTCGGCGTCAGCGCTGCACCGCGTTGTTCGATCTCGCCGAAACGGGCGCTGTGGCTGCCGTGGGTGTCGTGCTGGTCGGTGAACGCGATCGGCTCGTCCAGCGCCTTGAAACTGGTCTGGCGCAGCAGGATCGGGCAGTGCCGGCGCGGCGGGCCTTCGATCACCGCTTTGGGGGTGATGCCGTGCACCGGCATTTGCGCCTGGACGATATCGATGTCCAGCGTGCGCGGGGTCAGGTGATTGATGTGCGGGCCTTTGAACGCCACGACGTCGGCGATCAAACGGTGCTGGGCGCTGAGGGTCTGGTACTGCGCAGCGGTGACGGTTGCGCTGTGATGCCAGCGAAAGGTCTCCAGTGCCTGTAGGACGAATTCCGCCGCTTCATCTTCATTCAGGCCGCCGGCCGCTTCGGCCTGCTCGATCAACCTTAGCGCTTGCGTAGTAAAGATCGAACGTTGGTTCAACACCGATACGGCAAACGCGCGCAACTCGGGATCCTCGATCAACTCCAGGCGCAGCAGAGAAGTGAACACCCTAAACGGACTGACTTGCAGCGCCGCTTCATGCACTGCGCGAAACGCCGTGGAGTGCACCGGCACACCCGCCGGGGTCAGGTCGTAATAGCCCACCGGTTGCATGCCCATCACCGCGAACAGGCGGGCGAGGGTTGCCAGCTCTTTGGCCGTGCCGACGCGGATGGCGCCGTGGCGCTCCATGTCCAGACGCTCGATCTCACCGGTGCTGTGCAGCTGTCGGGCGACTTGCGGTTCGCGGGCCAGTACCTCGCGGTTGGTCTGTTCCACCAGTTCCATCAGCGCGCCGTACAACGGCACTTCTTCGCGGTACATGTCGGACATCGCTTTGGAGAAGCGTTGGCGGATCAGGTCGGGACTGACGAAAGGCTGCACGGTCATGAAAAAAATTCCTGCCACGGTCACGTAAAGGATGGAGGAAAAGATCGCAGCCTTCGCCGGCGGCGACAAACGAAGAATCCTACGAACTTCATTCTGCCAACGACTGATCCACCAGTTCGATCCAGTGCAAGACCGGTGTGCGTCCGGCGCCGGCCAGATGATTCTGGCAACCGATGTTGGAGGTGACGATCAGCTCCGGGCGACCGCTCTCCAATGCATTTAGGCGGTTGTCGCGCAGTTGCCGGGCGAGGGTCGGTTGCGTCAGCGAATAGGTGCCCGCCGAACCGCAACACAGATGACCGTCCGGCACGGGCGTGAGATTAAATCCGAGTCGGGTCAGCACCGCCTCCACCGCGCCGCCGAGTTTCAGCGCGTGTTGCAGGGTGCAGGGGCAGTGCACGGCGATCCGCCGTTGGGTGGCGGCGCACACCTGTTCCAGGGGTTCCTGCGCGAGGATCTGCACCAGATCCAGCGTCCGTTCGCTGATCTGCCGCGCCTTGTCGGCGTAGCGCGGATCCTGCGCCAGCAAATGCCCGTAATCCTTGATGAACGCGCCGCAACCGCTGGCCGTCTGCACGATGGCTTGCGCGCCGTTTTCCAGGTGCGGCCACCAGGCGTCGATGTTCTGCCGGGCGCGGTCGAGGCCCTTGGCCTGGGCGTCGAGGTGATAGTCCAGCGCGCCACAGCAACCGGCCTCGGCCACCGGAGTGACGCTGATCCCCAGCCGATCGAGCACCCGCGCCGTGGCGTCGTTGGTGTTCGGCGACAGGCCCGGTTGCACGCAGCCTTCGAGCAGCAGCACCCGACGCGCATGGCGCGGAGCAGGGCGTGTGCCGGACACTGGCGCGCGTTGCGGCAATTTGCTTTCGAACATCCGCGGTAACAGCGGCCGGAACGTTGCGCCAACCCGCAGCAATCCCTTGAACACCCCGGGATTTGGCGCCAATGCGCGCAAGCCCTCGCGTAACAGGCGCTGGGCAGCGGGGCGCGGCACGGCCTGATCGACCACCGCCCGGCCGATATCGAGCAGGTTGTGATAATCGACGCCAGAAGGACAGGTGGTTTCGCAGTTGCGGCAGGACAGGCAGCGATCCAGATGCAGTTGAGTCTGCGCGGTGGCCGGTGCGCCTTCGAGCACTTGCTTGATCAGGTAGATGCGCCCGCGCGGCCCGTCGAGTTCATCGCCGAGCAACTGATAGGTCGGGCAGGTCGCGTTGCAAAACCCGCAATGCACGCAGGTCCGCAGAATTTTTTCCGCCTCGGCAGCACGCGGCAGTTGTCGGGCTTGTTCGCTGAGGGTGGTTTGCATGGCTAGAACTCCGCGTACATCCGGCCGGGGTTGAACAGCCCTTGCGGGTCGAGTTGCGCCTTGAGCTGCCGGTGGTAGCGCAGCAATGCCGGGGCCAGTGGCTGGAACGGTGTGTCGCTGGCGCCATGGGTGAAGCAGGTGGCGTGGCCGCCAAGTTCCTGGGCGAGGATCTGAATGTGTTCGTGATCGGATTTCAGCCAGCGTTGCGCGCCGGCCCAATCGATCAACTGCTGGCCGGGCCAGTCTTGCGGCCCGAGATTGTTCGGCAGCGACAGGCGCCACAGTGGCAGGCCCTCGTCAAAAAATGCCAGACGTTGTTCGTTCAACTCACGCCAGAACCCCGAGTCCAGCGGTTCGCCGCCGAGCCGTTGATGGGCGGCGGTCACCGAGCCTTCGCCGCCTTCAAGGCGCAGATACAGGCTTTGCCCGTCGTGACAGGCGCCGCTGATCGGCAAAGGTTGTTGGCCCCATTCGGCCAGCCTGGTCAGTGCTCGGGCGCAGTCGATATCGAGGCGGATGCTCAGGCATTGACGCGGTTTCGGCAGGACTTTCAGTGAAACTTCGGTGAGCACGCCGAGGCAGCCGAAACTGCCGGTCAACAGGCGCGACAGGTCGTAGCCGGCGACGTTTTTCATCACTTCGCCGCCAAAACGCAGATGCTCGCCGAGACCGGTGATCACCCGGGTGCCGAGGACAAAATCGCGCACCGAGCCGGACCATGGCCGCCGCGGCCCGGACAGTCCGGTGGCGATCATCCCGCCGACCGTGGCGCTGTCGCCGAAGGCCGGCGGCTCGCACGGCAGCATTTGCCCGGCCGCGTCGAGCGCCTCCAGCAACTCGCGCAACGGCGTACCGACGCGCACGCTGACCACCAGCTCCGTCGGCTCATAGCGCACGATGCCGCGATGCACGCGGGTGTCGAGCACCTCACCTGCCACCTCGCGGCCGAGGAACGCCTTGCTGTTGCCACCCTGGATTTTCAGCGGCGTGGCGTTGGCCCGGGCCTCGTTGACCTGATCGAGCAGGGCGCTGCTGGCGTCGACGTCAGCCATCAGAAACGCTCCAGATCAGGGAACGGCAGTTGCCCGGCATGAATGTGCATGGCGCCGAATTCGGCGCAGCGATGCAGGGTCGGGATGTTCTTGCCGGGGTTGAGCAGGCCTTGCGGGTCGAACGCGGTTTTGACCGCGTGGAACAGGGTCAGCTCGGCGCTGTTGAATTGCGCGCACATCTGATTGATTTTCTCCCGGCCGACCCCGTGTTCGCCGGTGATGCTGCCGCCGACCTGCACGCACAGTTCCAGAATCTTTCCGCCCAACGCTTCAGCGCGATGCAGTTCGCCCGGCTGGTTGGCGTCGAACAGGATCAACGGGTGCATGTTGCCGTCGCCGGCATGGAACACGTTGGCGACGCGCAAGCCGTATTCGGCGCCGAGGCGGGCGATGCCTTGCAGCACGCCGGGCAATTCGCGGCGCGGGATGGTGCCGTCCATGCAGTAGTAGTCCGGTGACAGGCGGCCGATGGCCGGAAAGGCGTTTTTGCGCCCGGCCCAGAAACGCACGCGCTCGGCTTCGTCACGGGCCTGACGCACCTCGCTGGCGCCGGCCTGGAGCATGACCTCGCGGACCCGCAGGCAATCATCGTGGACATCGGCTTCGACGCCATCGAGTTCGCACAACAGGATCGCCTCGGCATCGACCGGGTAACCGGCGTGAATGAAATCTTCGGCGGCGCGGATCGCCAGGTTGTCCATCATCTCCAGGCCGCCGGGGATGATGCCCGCAGCGATGATGTCGGCCACGGCGCGGCCAGCCTTTTCCACTGAGTCGAAACTGGCCAGCAAGACCTTGGCGACTTGCGGCTTGGGCAGCAGTTTGACCGTGACTTCGGTGATGATCCCCAACAAACCTTCGGAGCCGGTGAACAGCGCCAGCAAATCAAAACCCGGCGAGTCGAGGGCGTCGCTGCCCAGTGTCAGGCGTTCGCCTTCGATGGTCAGCACTTCGATCTTCAGCAGGTTGTGTACGGTCAGGCCGTACTTGAGGCAATGCACGCCCCCGGCGTTTTCCGCGACGTTGCCGCCGATCGAGCAAGCGATCTGCGACGAAGGATCCGGTGCGTAATACAGGCCGAACGGCGCGGCGGCCTGGGAAATCGCCAGATTGCGTACTCCGGGCTGGACCCGCGCGGTGCGGGCCGCCGGGTCGATATGCAGGATGTTGTTGAACCGCGCCATCACCAGCAGCAGGCCTTTTTCCAGCGGCAGCGCGCCGCCCGACAGCCCGGTGCCGGCGCCACGGGCAACCACCGGCACGCTGTGTTGATGGCAGAGTTTGAGCAGGGTCTGCACCTGATCGAGTCGCCGGGGCAGCGCCACCAGCATCGGCGTGGTGCGATAGGCCGAAAGACCGTCGCACTCGTAAGGCTTGAGCTCGTCTTCGCGCCAGAGAATGTCGAGATCGGGCACTGCGTGCTGCAAGGCCTTGAGCAGCTCGGCCTTGTTCACCTCCGGTAGCGGGCCGTCGAGGCGCTCGTCGTAGAGAATGTTCATTGCGACCTCATCTCACTTGGCGGATGACCTCCTCTGTGGCGAGAGGGCTTGCCCCCGTTGGGTCGCGAAGCGGCCCCAGCCCGGCAAACTCGATCTTTATGATCTATCGCTTGGCAAACATTGGGGCTGCTGCGCAGTCCTACGGCGGCAAGCCCCCTCGCCACAATAAGTTTGTTCTCCACAGACTCTGCATGGGGCCAGGTCATCGCTGGTTCCCCAGAAACTCCCGATACAACCGCGCCGTGTTGGTCGGTTGTTCGACCATCGGCATGTGCCCGACGCCGTCCCATACGTCGACTCGCAGGTTGGCGATGCCCTTGCTCCAGATCGGCACGCTGCTGACGTCGATCAAGCGGTCCTTGCGTCCCCACAACAGCAGCGCCGGGCATTTGATCTCGGCCAGTTTCGGCTCCATTGGCGGGCTGGCGCGAAAATCACGGAAGATCTCTTCCAGTTCGTCGCGCTGGCGTTCGTAACGCTGGGCGATGGCGTCCAGGATCAACTTGGGCACCCACGGTGGCGAGGCCATGGTCATGGCATACAACTGGCGGAATTCTTCCCGGGAATTGATCAGGAACGGGTTATGCCCGCGGGCCAGATGGCGCTCCATGTCGCTGGCCTCCGGTGCGGTGACGCCGGCCGGGTCGATCAGCGCTACCGAGGCAATCCGGTCCGGGTAGGTCGCCGCCAGCCACGCCGCGATGTAGCCGCCCATCGAGTTGCCGATCACATGCACCTTTTCCACGCCGCACACGTCGAGCAGCTGGATCATGCGTTTGGCCTGCAGTGGAATGTCGTAGCCGCCACCGGCCTTGAAGCCGGTTTCACCGTGACCGGCGATGTCCGGAATGATCACCCGGTACTGGCGGACAAAATGCCGGGCGAAGCGCAGCCACAGGTTCTTGTCGGCGCTGTAGCCGTGCAGCATGAGGATCGCGCTCGCCGCTTCATAGGGGCCGCCTTGCCACGTCGATACGCTCATTTCGGCGATTGGTACCTCGATTTTGTGCAGCTTATACAGCTTGGCTTCGAGGGCCATGCTCAGGTCGTACAGCCAATGGCCGACCGCCGGGTAACTCAACCAGCTCCAGGCCACGAAAACTGCGAGAGCGACAAACAGCAAAAGCATCGACGTCTTCCTTTTACGTGTTCAGGACAGAATGTGGTCAGCCGGTTTCAGCGCCCGGGTCAACCGGTAGTAGCTGAAACTGAAACCCGGAAAAATCGCGATCACATGACCGCTCTTGCTTTGATACCAACTGTGACAGCCGCCGGACTTCCATACCGTGCGTTCCATCTCACGGTGGATCATTGCAGTGTAGGTACGTTCCGCTTCGGGACGCACTTCAATGCTGCGCAGGCCGTTGGCCTGGAGGGTGTGGATGCAGTCGAGGATGTAATTCATCTGAGATTCGATGATGAACAGCGCCGAAGTGTGGCCAATGCCGGTGTTCGGCCCGGTGACGATAAACAGGTTGGGAAACTCCGGGAGGCTGGTGCCCAGGTAGGCGCGCGGGTACTGCGCCCAGACGTCCTTGAGCTGCACGCCGTGCTTGCCGGTCACCGGGTAGGAGACCACGCCGTCGGTGGCGTCGTAGCCGGTCGACCAGACAATCAGGTCGACTTCGATGTGCTGGCCGTCCGTGGTGGTGATCCCGGTTTCGTCGAGCGCGGCGATGCCTTGTTCGCGGCTGTGCAGGGTGACGTTGGGCCGGGTCAGCGCCGGGTAGTAGGTGCTGGAAAGCAGAATGCGCTTGCAGCCGATGGTGAAGTCCGGGGTGAGTTTTTCGCGCAACAGCGGATCCGGCACCTGTTGCTTGAGAAAGCGCAGCGCCTGGCGCTGGACCAGGTGAATCGCCGGTTTTGAATATTTGAACGCGATCACCCGGGTTTCGAATTGCCAGTAGAGCAACCAGCGCAGCAGCTTGTACGCCGGTTTCAAACCCAGCAGCCAGCGCTGAAAGCGCCCGAACGTGCGATCAGCCCGCGGCAACACCCAATGCGGTGTGCGCTGAAACACATGCAGTTGCTCGACCTCGGGCGCAATCGCTGGAATCACCTGCGCGGCACTGGCGCCGCTGCCGACGATGGCCACGCGTTTACCCCGGTAGTCGTAGCTGTGATCCCAATTGTTGGTATGAAACGTCTTGCCCTGAAAGCGATCCAGGCCGGGGAAGGGTGGGATCACCGGTTGGCTCAGCGGGCCGCTGGCGTTGATCACGAACTGCGCATAGAAGACGCCACGGTTGGTCTGCACTGCCCAGCGCTTTTCGGCCTCTTCCCATTCAATGCGCTCTACATTGGTCTGCAGCTCCACACGTTCGCGCAGGCCGAAATGCTCGATAACGTATTGGGTGTATTGGTGCAGTTCGGCCTGGGCGGCAAACATCTGCGTCCAGCGGTACGGCGCGAAGGACAGCGAATACAACGGCGAGGGCACATCCACCGCCGCGCCAGGGTAGGTGTTCTGGCACCAGGTGCCGCCGAAAAAGTCGCGGCGTTCCAGCAGGCGAAAATCGTCGATCCCGGCCTTGAGCAAATTGACCGCCGCACATTGGCCGCCAAAACCGCTGCCGATGATCAACACTCGGTAGGTCTGCATGGGCCTCCTTCTTATAGTCGTTTTTCCGTTTTCATCCTTTCAGGTATAGCTAAATATTTGCACTGTGCGCGGCGGCGATGGCCCGCTATTCAGCGGCTGGTCGGTGATGGCTATTTAACGGCTGGCTGTTAGACTTCCAGCACATCGGTCTGACGATGTGCGCAGGTTCCGTTGAGTGGTCGAGGCCCTTATGCGAAACAAGGGAGGAAAGGGACTTTCACTGGCCAGGAGGCTTTATACATCGCGAACCCTCGGGCTGGTGCTGGGGCTGTTGTGCGTGAGTGCGGCGATGTACCCGCTCGACCCGCCGCTGTGGGTCTGGGCGCTGATGCTGTTCAATGGCCTGCTCTGGCCGCATCTGGCATTTCAATGGGCCCGTCGTTCCAGCGTTCCCTATCACGCCGAACACCGCAATCTGTTGGTCGATGCGTTTATGGGTGGCTTCTGGGTCGCCGCCATGCATTTCAATCCGCTGCCCAGTGCCACCACCATCTCGATGATGGCGATGAACAACGTCGCCATCGGCGGCTTGCGTTTTCTCGCCGCAGGCCTGGCGGCGCAGATCCTCGGCATCGGTGTCGGCCTGGTGGTTTTTGCCCCGGCGTTCATTCCGCAAACCTCGCCCTTGCAGCTGTACGCGTGCCTGCCGTTGTTGATGCTGTACCCGTTGGCATTGGGCTGGATCTGCTTTCGCCAGGCCTACACGCTGGGGCTGCACAAACGTGAGTTGCTGGCGCTGAGTCGCACCGACAGCCTCACCGGCTTGCTCAACCATGGCGCGTGGAAGGATCAGCTGGAAATCGAATTTCAACGTTGCCGCCGGCAGCAACAGGGCGCGGCGATTGCCTTGATCGACATCGATCATTTCAAGGCGATCAACGATACCTACGGTCACGTGGCCGGCGACATCGTGCTCCGTCAGTTGAGCAAGATGCTCAAGCAGAACCTGCGCGCCGCGGACGTGGCCGGGCGTTACGGCGGTGACGAGTTCTGCGTGATCCTGCCGGACTTGCCGCTGTTCAATGCCGCCCAGGCCATGGAAGCCTTGCGCGAGCGTTTCGCCACCCTGGGTTACGAACAGAACCCGGCGCTCAAGGTCAGCCTCAGCATTGGCCTGGCCGCTTACGACCCGGCCCATGGCGATGCGACCCGTTGGCTTAACGATGCGGATCAGGCGCTGTACGAGGCCAAGGCCAGCGGGCGCAATCGGGTGATCTGCAACAGTGATGATCGGCCGAAACGCGAAGTGCTCGATTCGGTCTGACTGCCCACAACAATTCCCTTTGTAGGCCTTCGCCTGCTCGCGATAGCAGTCTATCAGTAACCCGGATGTTGACCGATATAACGCTATCGCGAGCAGGCTCACTCCTACAGGTGTTCGGTGTCGGTCGGGGGAGATGTCGCATCCGGTATAGAGCCTTGCGTCGATGTCAGGTACGGTTGAATCCCCCCGACGCGAACCAAGGATCGATTCATGACGTTCTCATTTTCCCGCTCTCTGCTGGCCGCCAGCCTCGGCCTGTCTCTCGCCTTCAGCACCGCCAGCGCCTTCGCCGAACCGCACAAGCAAGTGCTGGCTGATGCCGAACAGTATCAGCCCGAAGCCCTGAAACTGCTGGAGCGGCTGGTCAACATCGACTCCGGTTCCGGTTATGAACCGGGGTTGAAACAAGTCAGCGAGATTGCCATCGACGAGCTGAAAAAACTCGGCGCAACCATCGAGCTGGTGCCCAATACTCCGGAAAAATCCAACCACGTGCTGGCAACGTTCAAAGGCACCGGCAAGGCAAAAATCCTCTTGATGGCGCACATGGACACGGTGTTCAAGGAAGGCTCCGCCGCCGAGCGCCCGTTCCGTATCAAGGACGGCCGCGCTTACGGGCCGGGGGTGATGGACGACAAGGGCGGCATCGTCGCCGGGATCTACGCGCTGAAAATTCTGAAGAACCTCGACTTCAAGGACTACGCGCAAATCACCTTCCTGCTCGACGCCAGCGAAGAAACCGGCTCGGACGTTGCCACCGACCTGATCAAGAAAACCGCCAAGGCCCACGACGTGACCCTCAACCTTGAGCCGGGACGTCCGGCCGATGGTCTGGTGGTGTGGCGCAAGGGCAGCGCGACGGCGCTGGTCGAGGTCAAAGGCAAGGCTGCGCATGCCGGCGTTGCGCCGGAGCTGGGGCGTAACGCGGCGATGGAGGCCGCGCACCAGATCCTGCAACTGGGCAAGCTTGGTGACGAGGCGAAGAAAACCACCATCAACTTCACCGTGCTCCAGGCCGGCGATCGCACCAACGTGATCCCGGATCACGCGACGGCCAAGGCGGACGTGCGCGCGGCAGTGCCGGAAGAGTTCGACCGGATCGAGAAAGACCTGGCGCGGGTCTCGCAGGACAAGTTGATCGCCGAAACCGAAGTCACCACCAGCCTCAAACGCGGCTTGCCACCCATGCCACAGACAGCGGAGTCGGATCGTTTGATGGCCATGGCCCAGGGAATTTACGGCGAGATCGGCCGCAAGCTGACCGAAGAGGGCAGCGGTGGCGCGGCGGATGCCAGCCTGTCGGCCGGGGTCGGTACACCGACGCTGGATGGTTTCGGGATTGTCGGAGGCAATATTCACACGCCGGAGGAATACGCCGAAGTGGCGAGCGTGGCACCGCGGATTTATCTGCTGTCGCGGATGATCATGGAGCTGGCAGACAAGTAGTCGAAAAGCTGGAGGCGGCAGCCCCTGAAGGTCTGCCGCCCATTTTGTGCTGATCAAGCAAGCATCAGGCTGGTTGCGGCATGTTCCAGAATTGTTTGATTTCGTGAATGTTGCCCACGTTGTAACGCGGAGTGACGCCCGCGCACGGTGATGCAGCGGCCGTCGTCACCGGCGTGTTGATCACGTTGGTAGCGGCATGCAGCAGTGGGGTCTGGTTCCAGTTGTCGAGTGGCTTGTTCATGCAGATTTCCTTTCTGATTGAGTGAGCAGTGAAGTCTGCTCACGTTGTAGCCGGGACAGCAAACTGTCAAAGAGCGCTGCCTCCTGCCGGGCGATGCCGGGGTAAGTCGGCACCAGGTTGTCGTCGAAGCACCAGGCTTCTTCGGTTGTGGCTTCCTGCCGAGGATGAATAAGCAAACTCAGCGAGGCGGACATCGTTTCAGGTGGGAGCTGTTTGTGTACTTCTCTGAGAGGACGCATGTGCAGCACCTCACCCGGACTGAGTTTGAGTACTCGTTCTTCGCCGAACTCGGGCCTTCTACCTGCCTGAAGTGGCGCTTGATCCAGAATCTCTCGCGAGACGGTGGTGTAGCCGTCACCGCTGTAACCCACGCAGTAGAGCTCGAAGTCATGGGTGTGATTGAGGTCATAGATGAAGGTTTCCCGCTCGTCCTGTGACGTGACCGGGGACCAGAAACCCAGGCGCACGGTAAACAGATCGTTGGAGTGCAGGACGAATGCATAGGCCCCGTAGAGTCTGTTTTGGGTGCTGAATCCGTCCTGTTGAATCGTGGAGTAAAGGTATTCGCTCAACAACGTACGGTTGGTAGCCAACAGGCGCAGGTCAGCGATGATCGTGGCGCTGTCGTGCTGCAGATCGTAGGTCGCCATGCGCTCGATAAAAGTCTTCAGTTTCATGCGGCTTCACACTGATCAAGTAACTGATTGAGGCGGCCGTTCTGCAGGTTTCGCAACAGCGGTACGCATTTCAATGCCGCCTGCGGATCGGTTCTGCCGAGCACCTGAAAGGCCTTCCAGGCGACAGCAGGGTGGTAGTGGTAGATCAACTCTTGCGCCACTTTGCAGGCGTCGGGATCTTGTGCCGCGTCGAGCAGTTCAAGGCTCACGAGAAACCGCGCAGCGCTGTCGTCATGCGGGAACCAGGCGATTTTGCGCAACGAGAGGCGGTCGAACACACTGATGTCGGCGCTCCTGACGGGCATATTGATGCTGCCAATAAATGCCGGGTGCCCATTTCCGGTCGGATTGCTGTCGTACAGCGTCTGGGTGCCGTCGATGTACAGCGGATGATCGGTATCCACGATGACGTGCTGTGCGCGAGTCAGATACTCACCGGCGAGTTTATAAAGCTGAATGGAAAACGATTGCCCGTTTATGGCGAACAACACGCTGTTTCCAGGAACGGAATAAAGTTGCTCCTGTGCCGGCGCATTGTCAGGTGCCTTGAGGCTGATATTCCCATCTTTATTGCAATGTAATGTCAACGTTCCCGTGTGAATGTTGGTTGCTTTCATGATGGCGGCGCGGCGGGACGAATCCAGAGTGTTCACTGTCTGGTTAACTAACTGATCTGCCAGATTGTTGATTTCGTTACCCATGTTGATTGTCTTGATGCTGCTAATAAGTTGAGCCGGCGTCAGGTCAGGGTTGAGCAGGTTTTTTATCATGGGAAATCGCTTGGTTTTTATTGTGGCAAATTAAGTGGAGCGAATATTTACGCAGGCGGAATAATCAGGTTGTTTTTTGATTTGGGTCAGTAGGCGTCAGCGACCGAGTGTCCTGGTCGCTGACGACTGCCATGCAGGCCAGTGTTTACAGGGGGTTAAGCCTGGGCGGGCAGGCTGCGCAGCTTCTTGATTTCGTGAATGTTGCCGACGTTGAAGCGCAGCCCGTCCCAACCCGGGCAGTTGGCCGCGTGGGTGGACTTTGTGGGCATGTTGATCACTTTTGCTTCAGCGTGTAGCAGAGGAGTTTTTTCCCAGTTTTCAATAGCGGCATTCATAAATAATCCTTGTTTATGAGTTGAGTTGGATGTTTCTTGGTGTGTTTTAAATTTTATTTCTTTTGGCTAAACATTGGTGCTGTTTAGTGATTTGCGATTATAGGGGTGCGATGTTTAATATCAACTTGGTAGTTGTTATCAAGTGTTGATGATTGTTTTCAGGTGTGTATTGCCTGTTTACCGCTCACGGCTATTAACCCGGCCCTCTTCGCAACCAGGCCGGTGACATTGCGTCCACCGGCCTTGGTAATGGTCGCCTGAGATGTCCAGGTGAGAGGAAATTACTCTTTCACGCTCATGTATTCCTTCGCCCAGAGAATGTAATCCTCAGGCTGGGTGTAGGTGTGCGTCAGCTCGGTGGCGTTCAGGTCCGAGGCCTGGGTGAAGATCTGCCGCTGCTCGCGCAGGCTGTCGTAGGTGGCCTTGATCGCGGCGAAATATGCGCCGTGACCGTCGATGGTCACGCGCACACCCAGTTCGGCCAGACGCTTGTCGTCGCGCAGCGCCGGGTTGCCGTAGGTGACCAGCATCAGCGGCACGCTCAGGTGTTCGGCGATCTGTTCCAACTGATCGAAGTCCTGCACCCCGACCATGCAGATGCCGTCCGCACCGGCGGCCTGGTATTGCTTGGTGCGGCTGATGATTTCCTGGTTCGGCAGGATGCCGGCGTTGGTGCGGGCGATGATCGCCATTTCCGCATCGACCCGGGCTTCCAGCGCCGCGCGGATCTTGCCGACACCTTCGGCGACCGAGATCAGGTCAGTGGATTTGCGGCCGAATTGCGCCGGCAGCAGGGTGTCTTCGATGGTCAGGGCGGCGACGCCGGCACGTTCCAGTTCAACGATGGTACGCATCACGTTGAGGGCGTTGCCGTAGCCGTGGTCGGCATCGGCGATCACCGGCAATTGGGCGACGCGGCCGATACGGGTGGCCTGTTCGGCGAATTCGCTGAGGGTGATCAGGGCAAAGTCGGGGGCGCCCAGCACCTGCAACGAGGCCACGGAGCCGCCGAGGATCCCCACTTCAAAACCGAGGTCGGCGGCAATGCGCGCGGACATCGGGTCGAACACCGAGGCGGTGTGGTAGCAGGTGTCGGAGGCCAGCAATTGACGGAAGTTACGGCGCAAATCTTGATGGGAAAGCCTGGTCATACGAGTTCCACCAATACAAAGGAATGGAACGGCTTGAGCAAAGGTGTCAACGCCGAAGAATGAAAAGGCTATCACGCGAATGGGTCAAGGTTCATGACGAATTTGCGAGTGAAGCATTGATGACGGATTCAAAGGCTGAAAGGTTTCATCTGCAATAAGCGGATTTCCAGTGGCAGGAGATCAGGCCGCTACTGCCTGTTGCTGTTGCCTGGGCAGCAGCACCGCGCGCACCGAATTGCCCGGTTGCAGCTGCAGGCGCTTGGCGGTGAGGCGGTCGACCACCAGGGTATTGCCGACCTGACGGCCGGGGGCCACGGTGATGCGGCAGTTTTCCAGGCGACGGTTGTGGATCAGCCACAACGGCGCCTGATCATCTGATGTGCCGAGGCTCAGGGCCAGCGCGAGACTGTCGCGCACGGTACGAATGTTCGGGATCGCGGCTTCAATGACAGGGCCGCCGTCGAAGATGTCGATGTAGCCCTTATGCACAAAACCTTCTTCGCGCAGGATCTTCAGCGCCGGTTCGGTGTTGGGGTGCGGTTGGCCGATGACCGCTTGTGCCTGTTCGGTGAGCAGGCAGGTGTACAGCGGCTGGCGTGGCATCAGTTCGGCGATGAACGACTTGTTGCCCAGGCCCGACAAATGGTCGGCGTGGCTGAAATCCATCTTGAAAAAGTGCCGCCCCAGGCTGTCCCAGAACGGCGAGCAGCCGAGTTCATCGGCACTGCCGCGCAGTTCGGCGATTATCTTCTCGCCGAACAGCTGCGGAAATTCAGCCACGAACAGCAGACGTCCGAGCGACAGCAACCGACCATTGCTGCCTTGGCGGTGCTGCGGATGCAGGAACAGCGAACACAGTTCCGACTGGCCGGTCAGCTCGTTATTGAGAAACAGGGTAGGGATCTGTCGCGAAATACCCAGATCCGGCGACGACGTCACGGTCAACCCGACCCGGTAGTTGTACCACGGCTCACGCAGACCCACCGCCCCGGTCAGGGCGCTGACACCGACCACGCGCAGGTCGTCGTCTTCGAGCACGAACAGATAATCGGCGTCGGCTCGTTCCACTTGCTCGGCGAACGCACGCTGGGCCCAGCGTACCCGGTGGGCGAGGCGGTCTTCATTGGCCGGCAGGGTGGTGAACCCCGGGCCGGCCTGTTGCACCAGGGTCATCAGCGCTGGCAGGTCGCTGACTTTGACCGGACGGACGATCATGCGGTAACTCCTTGTACGCGCCTGTTCGGGCACTGTCGTTGGGTGTGCAGCCGGGCGCGGCTCACAGGGCTATCAGCCTGATCGTGTTGCCATCGGTGACATTCAGCGCCGCACATAACTGCGGCGTGAGGGACAGCGGTTGATCGGGTTGGTAATCCAGTTCGGCGACGATGGCTCGGAAGCCGTGCAGCGCGTCGTTGCTCAACAGATAGCGGCCCCGGGCGTCGATCTGTGCTTGCTGGCGCACGCTGGCGATCCGGCTGCGGGCAATCGAACGGATGTTCGCGGTGCGCGCATATAGGGTCGGGCCGGCGTCGAACAGATCAATGTAGCTGTTGGTTTCGAAGCCCTCACGCTCGAGGATGTCGAAGGCTTCCTGGCCGTCGGGGTGAATCCGGCCGATGCATTCCTGTGCGGCCGGGGGCAGCATCGGCACGTAAATCGGGTATTGCGGCATCAGTTCGGCGAGAAACGTGCGGCTTTGCAGGCCGCACAGACGCTCGGCCTCGACGTAGGGCAGGTCGAAGAAATGCTTGCCGAGTGCGTCCCAGAACGGCGAGTGACCGTTCTCGTCGCTGTAGCCGACGATTTCGGTGATCACTGCGTCGGCGAAACGTTGCTCGTGGGCGGCGATGAACAGCAGCCGCGCCCGCGACAGCAATTCGGAAAAGGCGCTGCGCACCAGCGCGTTATCGATGTGAAAGCCGCGCAGCAGCGTGTGGTCGTTGAGGTCGTGACACAGCGACAGCGCCGGCACCCCGTGCTCGATGTTCAATTCTCGCGAGGCGCTGGTGAAGTGCCGATTGCGCAGGCTGTAGAACGGCTCGTTGAAACCGGCAGTGGCGAGGATTTCCGAGCAGCCGACCAGCCGCTGACGGTCGAGGTCTTCCAGCACGAAGAAGTAGTTCTCCGGGCCTTGCGCCTGAATGTCGCTGTCGAACGAGGCGCAGGAGCCGGCGATTTTTTCGCGCAGGCGCTCGCTGTCGTCCGGCAGCGATGTGACGCCGACCAGACTGTCGCGGGCCAGTTGCTGCAATTGCGGCAGGTCGGTTGGCGCGACCGGGCGTAAGACCAGCATGGATGCACTCCTGTATCAAAGGGTTCGGTGATCCCCACCGAACCTGACTATCACTGTCGGTTGCCACGCTTTAAAGCGGCGGTCGCCTGATTTATTGTCAGACGCCGCTCTTTTTCTTGTCAGCCATTGCTCGGGTCAGGCAGCGCGGTGCTGGCGCCGAGCTTGTTCAGGAAGAACAGGTACACCAGGCCCAGGGCGATCCAGATCAGGCCGAGTTTCTGTGCATCGACGCCCATGTTGTACATGATGGCGGCGACGATGATGAAGCCGATCACCGGGCAGATCAGATGGCGTACGACCTGACCGGACTTCTGCCGACGCCAGTAGTAGTTGATCACCGTCAGGTGCAGCAGCATGAAACCGCTGAGGGCACCGAAGTTGACCAGCGAGGTCAGGGTGTCGACCGAATTGATGAACAGGTAGCAGATCACCAGCGACAGCACCGCCACCAGGTAAATGCTCAGGTACGGGGTGTTGTGTTTCGGGTGCACCTTGGCCAGCACTTTCGGCAATTTGCCGTCGCGGGCCATGCCGAACAGCAGACGCGACACGGCGGCTTGCGAGGTGATCGCCACCGCGACGCCCCAGGCCAGTGCTGTCGCCACACCGGTCAGGGTTGCCAGCCAGCTGCCGGCGGCCATTTCAGCGATTTCATAGAACGCGGTGTCGGCGGACTTGAAGCCCATGCCGGCGGCCAGATCGGTGGCGATCCAGGTCTGTACGACGAAAATCGCGCCCATCACCACCAGGGTAATCAGTGCGGCTTTGCCGACGCTTTTGCCCGGGTCGCCTTTGATTTCTTCGGCGAGGGTCGAGATCGCATCGAAGCCGAGGAACGACAGCACCGCAATCGACACAGCTTGCATCAGCAGGGCGAAGTTGAACGTTTCCGGGTGATACAGCGGCGCCAGGGTCAGTTCGCCGTTACCGCCACCGTTGTGCAGGGCATTCCAGGCGTAGAACAGAAAAATCCCCAGCACGACAAGCTGTGCCAGCAGGAAAACGATGTTCATCCGTGCGGTGAAGGTGATGCCGCGCAGGTTGACGAAGGTCGCGCTGACCAGGAACGCCAGAATGAAACCGACTTTCGGAATATCCGGGTACAGGTGGTTCAGAGCCATCGCCGCGTAGACGTACAGCAGCGGCGGAATCAGCAGGTAGTCGAGCAGCATCAGCCAGCCGGCGATGAAACCAACGTGCTGATTGAGGCCGCGCTGTGCGTAGGAATACACGGAACCTGCGATCGGAAATGCCCGCGCCATGCTGCCGTAGCTCAGCGCGGTGAACAGCATCGCGACCATGCCGATGATGTAGGCCAGTGGCACCATCCCGGGCGCCTCGGCATTGACGTAGCCATACACGCCGAAGGGGGCGATGGGGATCATGAAGATCATCCCGTACACCACCAGGTCGGTCAGTGTCAGGCTACGTTTCAACTCCTGTTTGTAGCCGAATTCTTCTATTTCCATGAAGCGCAACTCCTTGTCAGCCTATCCAGCGTTATTAGTTGTTATGTCGATCCGTCGTTTACCGCGTCAGCAGTCTCTACAGCATTCGTTACAACAGCGGCGCCAAGCGCTCGGCCCACAGTGATACGGCTTCGGGGCTGCGCAACAGGTCGTTGCGCACTTCGATCAGCACCGACTCCAGCCCTCGGGCATCGCCGTGCACCGGCACGGTCATGTCGCCCAGCGGATCAATCCGGTACGGCTGGTTGCCCGCGATCTTCAGCGGGTACTGGTCGAGGCCGTCGATCACCCGTTGCGCGTAGGCGCTGGCCTGGCCGAACAGCACACCGACTTCCAGCGGGCGCGGCTGGCCGTAATACACCGGGGTAAAACTGTGAATCCCTACCACCCGCACCGTTTGACCCTGCGCCACGCGCTCGTCGATCAGGGTCTGCAGCCGGGCGTGAAACGGTTTGAACAGGTTCTGGCGCCGGTATTCGCGTGTGGCTTCATCCAGATCGCGGTTGCCGGGCACCTGATAAATCTCGCTCTGCGCCGGGATGCTGTCCGGGGCATGCCGGGGCCGATTGAGGTCGATCAGCAGCCGTGAATAATTGGCGCTCAACAACGTCGCCCCGAGTGTTTCCGAGAGCTTTTCAGCCAGTTGCAGTGCGCCGATGTCCCAGGCGATGTGCTCGCGCGCGGCTGCATCGTCCAGGCCCAGATTGTTCAGGGCGTCGGGGATGTAGCGGCTGGCGTGCTCACACACCAGGATCAACGGATGCGATGAATCTTCACGGCTCAGGTTGTAGACCGGGCGGGTGTACAACCCCAGCTCGGTGGATTCAGTACAGGCGTGCATAGTGCTCACACAGGTCAGCGGGCGAGAGCTGTTCCGTCAGCGCCAGTTCCTCGGTTTTAAGGGCGTGGTAAGTGTCGAGCAACGGCTTGGGCAGCCATTGGTTGAAGGCTGCACTGTCACGCAGGCAATCCAGCGCCTGGGCCAGCGAGGCGGGCAGGGCTACGATGCCCCGGGCCTTGCGTTGCTCGTCGTTGAGTGAATCGGGAATTTCATCGGTGATCGCGTTCAGCGCCAGACGCTGTTCGATGCCCAGCCGTCCGGCAATCAGTAGTGCGGCCATCGCCAGGTGCGGCGAGGCGGTGGCGTCCATGGCGCGGAATTCCAGGTTGTACTGCGCCGCCACGGATTTGCCGCCCAGGCTCACGGTCGGGCAGATGCGCAACGCCGCTTCGCGGTTCTGCTGCCCCAGACACGCATAGGACGCGCTCCAGTGATGGGGCTGCAAACGCTCGTACGACACCGGCGTCGGCGCGGTGAAGGCACACAGCGCCGGCAGGTAATGCAGGATTCCGGCGGCCCAATGCTGGCCGAGGGTCGACAGACCGTTGCTGGTGCCGGCGTCGTAAAGCATCGGCAGACCTTGCAGATCGAGCAGACTGACGTGCAGGTGCACGCCGTTGCACACCGCGTCGGCCGTGGTTTTCGGCGCGAAGCTGACGTCGACGCCCATTTGCCGGGCGATTTCGCGGGTGATCTCGCGCACGTTCACAGCGCGATCCGCCGCCGCTACACCAAGGGTCGGGCGGCAGGTGATTTCGTATTGATGCTTGCCGTATTCGGGCAGGAACATTTCCGGCTCGACGCCGCCGGCGCGCAGGGCGCTGAGCAGCCAGCCGCCGAATTCGGCGCCCTGACGCTGGGCTTCAAGGGTGAACGCCAGATGCTCGGCAAAACCGGCCTGCAGATTGAATTCGTGTTCGAACGCCGCGTTGACCTGCAAGCCGAGGTCGTCGCGATAGCGTTCGATTTCATCGCGCAACAAGGTGCGCGGGCAGGCGCTCCACGGGCGGCCGTCGGTCTCGCGGATGTCGCCGTGGATGAAGTCCAGCGCCGGTGCTGCGGCGTCCGGGCCGTTGCCGACGGTGACGCGGCTGGCAAGATCAGGGATCAGCCGCAAGTCGCCATAAGCCCCCCACGGGTTGGTCGAGGCGATGATGTCTTGCGGGGTCAACGCGCTGTTGGCCGGCACCCAGCCGCAACCGGCGGCTTGATAGTGCTCCAGCTCGTCGGTCGGAAACGAACGGCCACGGGTGATGCCGATCAGGTCGGTGGTGACGATGGTGGTCATCGGCAACGGCGTCAGGCGCTCGCTCATGGACGCATCTCCTGCAATCGGCCGAGCACGGTTTGCGTGTCGGTGATCCAGCAGTAACCCTTGATCGCATTCAGGCAGGCGTCATGCCGCGCCGGGGTGTAGGTGGCGCAGGCGTCTTCGACCAGCGTCACCAGATAGCCGCGGTCGGCGGCGTCGCGCACGGCCATGTCGACGCACTGGTCGGTGACGATGCCGGCGATGATCAGATGGCGGGTTTCGAGGTTGCGCAGCACGTAATCGATGTTGGTCGAGTTGAACACCCCGGACGAGGTTTTCGGCAACACGATCTCGTTTTCCACCGGGGTCAGGTCGTCGATGATGCGCGCCTGTTCACTGCCCTTGGGCAGGTGCATGTCCGACAGCTTGTGGTCCAGCGAGCGATCGCGACCGTCGGCGGTCAGGCTTTCGATAAGGGTGTGCAGCACGTTCTGCCGCGCCTGGCGAAAGGCGCTGAGCAACCGGCGCTGGTTGGGCACCACCTGCATGTGGGTGCGGGTCAGGAAATACTCGGCGTCCGGCCCGTTCAGGTGCGGGTCGTACTGCGGTTCGAGCCAGGCTCGCTGCATGTCCACCAGCAACAACGCGGTGTGATCGGTGACAAACGGCAAGTCCCGCGGCGAGCGGTGTGGAAGGCTGAACATCCTTATTTATCCTCCAGCAGGTGGGTGTTGAACTCGTTGCGCATGGCGTCGATGCCTTCCAGGCGATCGGCCAGATCGGGGCTGCGCAGGGTCAGGCAGGCAATCAGCGCCTCGACCTGGGCCAGTGCCGGCACCATGGTGTCGAACGGCGAGGCCGATTCCACCGGGGCGCTGATGATCAGGTCAGCGAGTTCTCGCAGCGGCGAGGCATAGATGTCGGTGAACAACACCACCCGGGCGTTGCGGCTTTTTGCGGCACTGGCCACGCGCAGGGCCTGGGTCTGGTAGCGGCGATAGTCGAACAGCAGCACAACGTCCTGGCGTTGCAGGTCGAACAAGCGGTCGGGCAGTTGCGCGTTGTCTTCCAGGGCAAAGCAGCCGGGGCGCAGCAGGCGCAAGTGATTGAGCAGGTAATGGGCCATCAGGCTGCTGAAACGCCCGCCGAAGCAGTAGATCTGGTGCCGTGTATCAAGCAGCCAGTCCAGCAGAATGCGCACGTCTTCAGGCTGGGTCAGAACCTGGGTTTCCACCAGCAGGCGCTGGCTATCGGCCAGATAATGGCCCCAGGCATCGTCCTTGTTCAGGTGCGAACGCGGTTGCAACAGGGTGCTTGGCGAGCGCAGGCGGTGGTCCATGTCGCTGAGCAGGGCGTCCTGAAATTCGGCATAACCGCTGAATCCGAGCTTCTTCACCAGCCGCACGATGGTCGGATCGCTGACGCCGGCGTGTTCGGCCAGACGCGCCATCGGACCCAGGCCGTTGCGTGGATACTGGTCGAGCAGGGCGCGAATCACTTTGCGCTCCGACGGCGTCAGTTCCAGGTCGGGATCGGTGATCAAGTCTCTTAGAGGGGGCATCCGGGCTCCTGCTGGATGAAGGGGTGTTGAATTCGTTTCATAATCCGTTAAAACAGTATTTATGTAACTCAGGTTACATGTCTAGTGAATTTTTAGCGCTCGCGATTCAGCGTTTAAATAACGTGAGAGCCCTGTGAAACAAGGGCTACACCGATGTCGCCGACTCTTGTAGTCCATTGCCCATTGGTGTGTGAGACATTGCCGTTTTTTCCCATTCAGCAGGTCGGACTTAAAGCTTGCGAGATCCCCTGAGACGCCCGGTTTGCGGCACAATTGCCGCAAGACCGGCGGTTTGCCGCCGATTCAACTGATGTTCATCGAGTGCAATCCTGTGCAGTCCACCCGTTTGACTTTGATTTGCCACGCTCGAACCGTCGCACAGAAATTGGCGTGTTTTCCTACGAACGAGCCTGTTGAAAAACAGCCATTGGCGCTCGATGTGTTGGTGAAACAGTTGGGTAGCGCCACTCGCTTGTTGTGCGGGCCGGAATTGCGTACGTGCCAGACCGCCGAGTGGTTTGGGGCGGTGCCGCAAGTGGACGAAGCGCTGCGCGATTGCGATTGGGGGCGCTGGCACGGGCGGGCGATCAAGGATCTGCAACTGAGCGAGGCCGAGGCGTTGCAGGCGTGGATCAACGATCCGCAGGCGGCCCCCCATGGTGGCGAATCGGTGAGGCAATTGGGCGAGCGGGTCGCCGCGTGGCTGCACACTCTGCAAACCACGCCGGGGCACATCGTAGCGATCACCCATCCGTTCGTGATGCGTGCTGCCGTGATGCAGGTGGTGCAGGGCGCCGCATTTAACGCGATGGATGTTGAACCGCTGTCAGTGGTCGAGTTGCGGTTCAACGGGATCTGGCGGCTACGCTTGCCGGGTATCGATCTTGCGGGAGCACAGTGATGAAACGACTGCTGGTCATCGGCATCGGCGCCGGAAATCCCGACTACATCACGATGCAGGCGGTGAAGGCGCTCAACCGGGTGGACGTGTTCTTTCTGATGGACAAAGGCCGGAGCAAGGACAAACTGCTCGACCTGCGTCGGGACATCTGTGAACGCTACATCACCAATCCTGCTTATCGATTCGTCGAAGCCCACAGCCCGGAGCGCGAGCGCGGTGACGTGGACTACACCCGCGCGGTCGAAGATCTGAACCGCGCGAGGCAGGAAACCTTCGTACGCCTGATCGATGAGCAACTGTCTGACGGCCAGTGCGGCGGTTTCCTCGTGTGGGGCGACCCGGCGCTATACGACAGCACCATCCGTATCCTGCAGGCGATTCTGGCGTCAGGCCGCTGTGCCTTCGAATACGAAGTGATCCCCGGCATCACCAGCGTTCAGGCCCTGGCTGCGCAACACAAAGTGCCGTTGAACACCATCGGCCAGCCGATTGAAATCACCACCGGCCGGCGCCTGGCGGCAGGGCAGGTGAGTGACACCGACAGCCTGGTGGTGATGCTCGACGCCGAAGATGCCTACCGTCGTGTGGCGGATGAGGAGACCGAGATTTACTGGGGCGCCTACCTGGGCACGCCGGATGAAATCCTGATCCGCGGCAAGCTCAAGGATGTGGCGGAGCAGATCGAGCGCACGCGCAAGGCGGCGCGAGCTGCGCATGGGTGGATCATGGATACCTATCTATTGCGCAAGCCGTAGGTTTTTTGTGGCTGGACTGGCCTCTTCGCGGCCACTTCAGGAGATCGCTTTGACCCCACGCCCAAACCGCTCCCGATACACCGACGGCGGCACCCCGACCACGCTGCGAAACGCCACGCGAAAGCTTTCCACCGAACGGTAACCACAGCGCTGGGCAATCTGCTCGGTGTTGTGTGCGGTGCTCTCCAGCAGTTCCCGTGCCCGGGCCAGGCGTTCGTGTTGCAGCCAGGCCTTGGGCGATTGCCCGCTGGCCTCGGTGAAACGCCGCAGAAAGGTGCGCTCGCTCATCGCCGCTTCGCTCGCCAGATCGCGCACTTCCAGCGGTTGGTGCAGGCGTTCGCGAGCCCACTGCATCACCCGCGACAGGTCATTGCGCGGTGTCGGGCTGACCGGCGTGGGGATGAACTGCGCCTGGCCACCGGTGCGTTGCGGCGACATCACCAGTCGCCGCGCCACCGAATTGGCGACCTGGGTGCCGAAGTCCCGGGCCACCAGATGCAGGCAGGCATCGATCCCGGCGGCGCTGCCCGCCGAGGTGATCAATTGGCCGGCGTCGACGTACAGCACGTCCGGATCGACCGCAATCGCCGGGAAGCGTCGCGCCAGTTCATCGCTGTAGCGCCAGTGCGTGGTCGCACCGTGGCCATCGAGCAAGCCGCTGGCGGCCAGCACGAACACCCCGGAGCAGATCGATAACAGCCGCGCACCCTGGGCGTGGGCCTGGCGCAACGCCTCAAGCAGGGCCGGTGGCACCGGAGCCTCGCGGTCACGCCAACCGGGAATGATGATGGTGCGCGCCTGCGCCAGCAGCTCCAGGCCTCCGTCGGCCAGGACGTGAATGCCGCCCATGGCGCGCATCGGCCCTGAGTCCACGGCGACGATACGGTGCTGGTACCACGGGAACTCGAACTCCGGCCGGGCGAGGCCGAAGATCTCCACGGCAATCCCGAACTCGAAGGTACAGAGGCCGTCGTAGGCCAGAATCGCGACCAATCCAGGTGAGTCAGGCATTTGGCGGAAAATTCCCGGTGAGTGTCTTGCGCGCCACTGTAGCGTCAAGTGCCGGGCCGATAAAGTCTGTTCACACCCCAACCGATGTAGGAGCTACACAGCATGACCAGCCTGGTTCGCGAAATGCCTGCTGCACCGTCGGCGATTGCCCTGATGCACTTCAGCAACCGTCTGACGTTTGAAACCGATTGTTCCGACGTGTACAGCAGCCAGGAGGCCGGTGAAGTCGATTTTGTGCTGGTCGATGTGCGCGGTCCGCTGGCGTTCGAACGTGGTCATGTGCCGGGCGCCATCAACATCCCGACCCGCTTGCTGACCGCCGAAGGCCTGGCGGATTACTCGAAGAGCACGCTGTTCGTGGTTTATTGCGCGGGCCCGCACTGCAACGGCGCGAACAAGGCAGCGGTGAAACTGGCGGCGTTGGGTTACCCGGTCAAAGAGATGATCGGCGGCGTGACCGGATGGCTGGATGAGGGCTTTACCCTGAGCGTCATACAACCCGCCAAAACCCCCATCGCCTGCGAATGCTGAAAATGCTTTTGTAGGAGCTACCGAACGCGGCCCGAGCCATCGGCAGCTCCTACACGGTAATTTTTGTTGTTTTCAAAGATTTGTCCTACAGCCTTTGCACCATGTCGGCGCACCATTGATCCCGGTCAACGAGTGCGCCGATGATATGTAAGTATTTGTCGCATAAACACAATTTACCCTGTGCGCGCCGCCATAGACTGCCGTCCACTTCGGTTTTTGCCGTTAAATGGCCATGACCGAACGCCAATCGAAAGCTGCCAATAAAAGCCTCCGCACACAGGAGTAATAAATGAAGAAGCTAGTGATGTTCGGTGCCCTGGCACTGTCGATGTTGTCCCTGACCGCTGTGGCTGCAGACG
>Ga0308163_10001474_pt1 | contig 25595 bp, 24 predicted proteins | sample PhyTR1_FD_201037 | JGI IMG/M metagenome (GOLD analysis project Ga0308163, IMG submission 201037) | Phyllosphere microbial communities from UC Gill Tract Community Farm, Albany, California, United States - DLSLT.R1 | ecosystem: Host-associated > Plants > Phyllosphere > Unclassified | place: USA... | reverse complement strand
ATCACGGATACAACCGAGGCCCAGTTTGATGAAATGATGAACATCCATCTGAAAGGAGTTTATTTCCTCACACAAAAAGCATTAAACCACTTCCATGATGGCGGCCGTATCGTCAATATTTCTTCGGCTGTATCAAGGGTGAGTTTTCCCGGCGTGTCTGCCTATGCAATGATGAAGGGGGCCATAGATGTCTACACAAGGGCCCTGGCACTTGAACTGGGCGTTCGTGGTATTTCTGCTAACGTTGTTGCACCAGGCGCCATCTTTGGCGGAGGAGCAATGGAAGATACACCTGAAATACGCAGCTTTGTTATGGGGAACACCGCATTAGGTCGTGTAGGTATACCTGATGATGTAGGTGGCGTAGTAGCTTTTCTTTGCAGCAGGGATGCACAATGGATCAATGGCCAGCGCATTGAGCTTACTGGCGGCATGAACCTATAAGCTATTTAATGATAAGAAAGTTGCTGACAGGCTATGAGCTATTTCTGTCAGCAACTTTGCCAGTATAAATCAGAAGATAATTCTAAATTAGCCCGAATAAACCAGCTCTGGAAATATTGATAAGATTGCTTAAATCAATTAAACGTAATATCACATTAGCATACCAGCGTAAAATTTTAACTTTAGAAATAAACTGATCCTGAAGATCTTTACTTTTAGAGTGAATCCGCTTTAATCTATGAATACACTAATTGAGCTGGTACATGCCTACGGGCTTTGGATAATTTTTCTGATTACATTATTCCAGAGCGCCGGCCTGCCCCTTCCCGCATTTGCCATCCTCATTGTGACAGCAGCTGTCACTCCTGTTAGTGCATTTGATATTATAGCGCTCATACTAATAGCAAGCACTGGCTCTTTGATTGGTGACATTTTTTTATACTTTGCTGGTAAAAGAATAGGCTCCAGTGTTCTTGGTAAGTTGTGCAGAATTTCGCTATCTCCAGATTCCTGCGTTAAGAGCAGCGCTGATATCTTTACCCGGTATGGCCCTCCGGCATTGACCATTTTAAAGTTCGTTCCGGGACTTTCCACATTGGCCCCGGTAGTAGCAGGTGTTTATGCAATGCCGATAACTTCATTTATAATTTTCTCTTTTATTGGAGCGGTATTTTACAGCACAACGGCAGTTGGATTAGGCTTTTTATTCCGCCATGAAATTAGCAGCTTAATTGCCACGCTAGCTGAATTTGGTAAGTTTGGTCTAATTATCGTGTTTCTTGCTTTCGGCATTTACCTGCTTGTGAAATGGTTTCAGCGGTACCGTCTCATCAGGAAATTCAAATCTGACCGGGTAACGGTTGCTGATCTGCTCGGGTTGATACAGGACAGTTCAGGTTATATAATCCTTGATGCACGCCCCGATGATCAGCGGATCAGAAACGGATTTATCCCCGGCTCAGTACCTATCACTGATATCAATTTGACTGAGATCGCCAGCCTCTATTCTGCCTATGATGAAATTATTGTCTATTGTTCCTGCCCAAACGAACTCACAGCAGCTAAATATGCTGACAAATTGCGCAAGTCTGGCTTAAAACGCATCAGGCCCCTGCTTGGCGGCCTTGACGAGTGGGCTAAATCCGGCGGGCAAATAGCTTTTCATTAATATGGCAAATAATAACTCCTTCCCTGCTTTAAAATGTTAATAAAGACATTCTCAATCCCAAGCCGGCCGTACCTTTCACCATATTTGACATTTTTGTAGAACAACTGCTGATCATCGTAATTGATTATCCATGCGGTAGTGGGTTCATGGGTCTGTATATATAATGTTGCAGAGACCATCTTACTTATACAGATCGTAGGTAAAATCAGACTGCCAGTAATATTTTGTATCAATATCCATAATTGTCAAACGGCCTGAATCTCCTGCGCCTGTATCCAGGTTATGGATGTTGAAGGCAGTCAAAGGTTGATCTGTATTCCACTTTGTAGTGGGAGTATGGCCTATATAAATCTCCATAAAATCCGCTTTTATAAAAAATTGCCCGCCATTTTCCTTGTAGTACATTGCATTTTCCCATAATCTTCTGTCCCAATAAAAGTCCTCTGTTCGCTGTGCAGGGAAAGGTTTTTCAGCATTGAACCCGGCGTGCACAAAGCACCTTTTTTCCTCATCAACATAATAGGACTGTTGATTGGTAAAGAAAGCAATGTGTGTGGCAGGTATATCACCGGATACCAATGCACTCTTATATCCGCTTGCTGAGGGGAACAGTCGCCCGCTTTTTCCCGCATGATCTAAATAAGATGAAAGTGTAGCCATACCTCCATGATTCCAGAAATAAGGATGAAACTCAGTTTTCGCAAAATCATAAAACCAATCGTCATGATTGCCTTTTAAAGCAATGAGGTGTTTAATCTTTAATAATTCCTCTACGCATTCATAAGATTGCGGATACTTATCAACTACATCACCAAGCTGTATCAACAGGTCGTTTTCATAATCAAATTCTGATTTAAGGAGACATTGTTTTAACGCTTTATATGCACCATGGATATCCCCCATCACCAATGTTCTCATGCCTATATTTTAATTTCTTTCAAAATTAAGATTATAAGTCAGGAAGGCAAGTTCTGGATTTGAAAAGCTGATTTGTACAAAAACAAATACTACACCTTTTTGAAGGGCTGATTATGATCAATCTCTCGTGCTGACCTTCGTCATAAATGAAAAGTTGTTTTATCTTCGTCATTAGCCCCCAGCCATGGAAACAAATTAAAAGATTGTGGTTTATAAAAACCATGTTATCTCGCTTTTAAATAGAACACCACCCTCCCCTGCATTTTCGTAATCACCATAAATTTGAATGCCCCTGTTGCTGCATCAAAGAAGCCAGGCCAGTAATGGTATTTAAAATCAAATGTCTCAAGGGATCCAATCATTGTAAGCAGCGCAAAGTAAGCACTGCGGCTCAAATTGTATTCATCAGTATCCATACTGCAAGTGACCAGCAGCGCAGTTTCTGCTATCTTCAGGTATACATATTCCGGTTCCTCTTTATGGATTCTTATACGTACTGTGAGTAATTCATTTACACACTCCAGTTCCTTAATATAGATGGGCATGTATTTGCTTTGCGGCGCTCGAATTCGGACTGACTATTCAGGGTTTTCAGGCTGAGTTTTCGGGTGCCCGGATTAAATGGAAGAATGCAATAACTAGAAATGCACTAATCTCTTAATACGCTTGCCTTAGTATACTCCCAATTCATTCTGGCAATATTCAGTACCGAGATTCCTTGCGGACATTTAGCCTCACAAGCTTCAGTATTGCTACAATGTCCAAATCCTTCTTCATCCATTTTCGCTACCATGCTTAAAACCCTTTTGGCAGCCTCCTTTTCACCTTGCGGCATTTTAGCAAGGTGAGCAATCTTTGCTGAAGTGAAGAGTGCTGCACTAGAATTTTTACAGCTGGCTACGCAGGCCCCGCAGCCAATACAGGCGGCTGAATCAAAGGCCGACTCAGCATCTTCATGAGTGATCAATAGGGAATTTGCTTCTACAGGCTGACCTGTATTGGCACTGATAAAACCACCGGCTTGAATAATACGGTCGAATGAAGAGCGGTCAACTTTCAAATCACGCTTAACAGCAAAGGCCTTTGCCCTGAAAGGCTCCACATAGATCGTAGCACCATCCTCGAACTCACGCATGTGTAACTGACAAGCCGTTACGCCAGGTACCGGGCCATGCGCCTGGCCATTGATCATCACGCCACAGGTACCACAGATTCCTTCACGACAATCGTGATCAAATTCTACCGGCATGTCACCTTTGAGAATCAACTGCTCATTGAGTGTATCCATCATTTCAAGAAATGACATATGCTGGTCAACCTGATCCAGATCGTAGTCTACCAGGTTTCCTTTAGTCTGTGCATCTTTCTGACGCCATATTTTTAGCTTAATCTTCATGTTTTCTAGGTATAGCTTCTTACAGATAATTTAATGAATTCAAAAACCAGTGGTTCGGGATGTAACACAGGCTGGGCATCTTTCCCTGCCCATTCCCAGGCAGAAACATAACAGTACTTCTCGTCGTCCCTCAGTGCCTCGCCATCGGCAGTTTGATATTCTTCTCTAAAGTGGGCGCCACAAGATTCTTCACGGCTGAGGGCATCATTGCACATCAATTCAGCAATTTCCAGGTAATCGGCTACGCGGCCTGCTTTTTCCAGCTCAGCATTGATCTCTGCTTCCGTGCCTGGTACAATTAGTTGCAGATGGAATTGCTGACGCAGCGTTTGTATGCCCTTTATTGCTGCTTTTAATCCTTCTGCTGAACGTGATAGTCCACATTTATCATAAAGCAATTTTCCCAGCTCTTTATGGAAAAAGTCGGCAGTTTTTGTTCCTTTGATTGAAATGAGGTGTTCCAACTCTGACCTTACCTCCTTCTCTACGATATCGAATTGCGGATGTTTTACCGTCGCCTTCTCGTCTTTCAATTCTCCGGACAGGTAATTCGCCAATGTGTAAGGCAGAATAAAATAACCGTCAACACAGGCTTGCAGTAATGAGTTTGCACCTAACCTGTTAGCGCCATGATCAGCAAAGTTTGCTTCTCCAACTGCAAAAAGACCAGGGATGGTAGTCATCAGTTCATAATTAACCCAAAGCCCTCCCATAGAGAAATGGGCAGCAGGTGAGATCTTCATCGGTGCCGAATAAGCATCATCTCCTGTGATCTTTTTATACATCGAAAACAGGTTACCATACTTTTCTTTGATTTTTTCCAGTCCTTGTTCCTTAATCGGCTTAGAAAAATCAAGGTACACGGCATTGTGTTGTGCACCTACTCCAAAACCAGCGTCAATCCTTTCCTTAGCCGCCCTTGAAGAAATATCCCGCGGGGCCAGATTACCGAATGAAGGATACCGTCTTTCCAGATAGTAATCGCGTTCCTCTTCTGGAATATCATTTGCCGCACGCTGTTCTTTTTCCAGTTTAGGGACCCAGATCCGGCCATCATTACGCAAAGACTCAGACATCAGTGTTAACTTAGATTGGTAGTCGCCCGCCTGTGGTAAAGATGTGGGGTGGATCTGTGTCCAGCTTGGACAAGCCATTAGTGCGCCTCTCTTATGTGCACGCCATATCGCAGAGCCATTGCATCCCATCGCTAATGTAGACAAGTAGTAAATTTTACCGAAGCCCCCGGTAGCAATCACCACCGCTTCTGCAGCAAACCTTTCTATCTCACCCGTATCTAAATTACGGGCAAGGATACCTTTGGCTTTGCCATCAATTACCACTAAATCCAGCATTTCATGACGGCTATGCAAGATAACCGTGCCTAAGGCAACCTGCCGCATTAATGATTGATAAGCCCCCAATAACAATTGTTGTCCGGTTTGTCCACGGGCGTAAAAAGTACGGCTTACCTGTACCCCGCCAAAAGAGCGGTTACTCAGATAACCTCCGTACTCCCTTGCAAAGGGGACACCCTGGGCCACCGCCTGATCAATCAGGTTTAGTGAACATTCTGCAAGCCGGTATACATTAGCTTCCCTTGCCCTAAAATCACCACCTTTTAAAGTATCATAGAACATCCGGAACACAGAATCGCCATCATTCTGATAGTTCTTAGCCGCATTAACGCCCCCTTGTGCAGCAACAGAATGGGCCCTGCGGGCAGAATCCTGAAAGCAAAAAGACATTACCGGATAGCCCTGCTCAGCTAATGAAGCCGCTGCCGAAGCGCCAGAAAGCCCTGTGCCTACAATAATTACCGGAAGCTTCTTACGATTTGCAGGATTGACCAATTTGGCATGTGCTTTATATTGGCTCCATTTATCTGCCAGTGGACCTTCTGGAATTTTAGCATCTAGTATCATATTCCTGATTGAGTAAAGTAAACATAGATAGGGATGATTGAAAAACCGATAGTTACAGTATAGCTGTATATAGTGCCTATCGTTTGAACATAAGCTGCATAACGGGGATGATATAAACCCAGTGTTCTTACTGCGCTTTTAAAGCCATGCAGTAAGTGAAACCCCAACGCAAACATTGAGCAAACGTAGAACAATACATACCACCATGATTTAAAAGCATGGACAACGATAACGTATAGATTTTTATTCCCTTCCTTGTCAAGCGCTGTAACACCGAATTTATACACGTACCAGAAGTCGGCAAAGTGCGTTACCAGAAATATGAGAAGAATGGAACCCAGGATCCCCATATTTCTTGAATACCATTTACTGGTATGTTTGCGGTCGTCGTAAGCATATTTTCCGGCGGTCTTTCTGTTCTTGATTGATATCACCAGAGCATCTACAGCGTGTGCAATCAGTGACAGGTATAAAACATAAGACACCATCTTGATAAAAATATTACCAGACAACAGATGGGAATAATGGTTAAAGCTCCCCTCTGCGCGGTCTGCGGGCAATAATAATTGCAGGTTCCCCAATAGATGGATAACCAAAAAGAAGCAGAGGAACAGGCCAGTTAAAGCCATCAGGTTCTTGCGTGACAGGGTACTTGTGGATAGGGTCAATTTCATTTTCAATTTTTTATAGTTTAATAAACTCCGGTTACTTTCCACCACATGCCACCAAGGCCCATCCATATCACTAATAAAGCAACTCCAACAATAAGCCCCATGATCCACCATTTTTTAACATCTACGTACCCGCTGCCAAAATAAACTGGCGCCGGTCCATGTGCATAATGGGTTATTGTTCCATAGAGTGAGCCCGTAAAACCAAGCATTAGAGCAAGTAATAGTGGTGGTACTCCCATCGCTACACCCACCGCTAATAATGCTGCATACATGGCTGCTACGTGTGCAGTGGCACTGGCAAAAAGGTAATGGCTTAAGAAGTAAACAGTGACGATGATTGGAAAGGCGATTGACCAGGATAAGCCCAACAGCTGTAGCTGGATCAGTTTTCCAAACCATGGAATAAAGCCCAGTTCATTTAATGACCCTGCCATCATCACCAGCGTAGCAAACCACACAATAGTATCCCATGCCCCTTTCTCTGATTTAATATCTTCCCAGGTAAGTACCTGTGTTAGCAACAGGATCGTTAAACCTATGAAAGCGGTGGTAGTAGCGTCTATTTTAAACAGATCTCCTGTTATCCAGAGTACCAGCAGAATCACAAAAGCCATCAGCATTAACCATTCGTTTTTGGTTACACTGCCCATCTCTTTTAGCTTTTCAATGGCCATTGCGGGTGCTTCTGTTGTTTTCTTCAGTTCAGGAGGAAATATTTTATACAAGAGATATGGTATAATAATCATAGAGGCGAGGCCGGGAACTATTGCCGCATAAAACCAGGACATCCAGCTGATATGGATTCCGAGATCAGCAGCAAATTTCTGACACATTGGGTTACTGGCCGTCCCGGTTAAAAACATTGCAGAAGCAATCAGGTTCATGTAATAACTATTCAATGTTAAATATGAGCCCACTTTGCGGTGCGTTTCCGGTTTATCCGGCATAGAGCCCAAACTCATCGACATGGATTTCATGATGGGGTAGATAATTCCACCTCCCCTTGCTGTATTGCTTGGTATAGCCGGAGCTAAAATCAGATCCGCAGCTCCAAGGCTATAGGCTAAACCCAATGAACTTTTACCAAAAAATTTAATAAAAATATAAGCAATCCTACTCCCAAGGCCGGTTTTAATGAAGCCACGTGCGATAAAGAAACTGATACCAATCAGCCAGATTACTTTGTCGCCAAAGCTGCGCAGGGCGAGTGTAATAGACTTGGCTGGATTTCCGGGGGCGAGTACGCCTGTAAGCGCAACCAATGCGATAGCCATCATACACAGCGTACCCATACTTGCGGCTTTGAGGATTATACCGATGATTGTGGCTAAAAAGATTGCCAGTAAATGCCAGGCTTCTGGTTTAACCCCTGTCGGAGCTGGAATAAACCAAATGATCAGCCCTATAGCCACGGTGATCAGCAGCGGTATCAATTGAATTTCTTTGGGCGTGGTCACTTTTACAGCGGCCGGTTCTGGAGTGGTTTTCATATAATTGGAGGAGGTTATAAACGTGATTGTACCTGAATGACAAATTGTTCATTGTTATATTGAGTTGTTCCACTCACATTCCTTTTGTACCTGTCGATATTCATTCCGAACTGAATACGGGCGTTGTAAGTCTTCAGGAATTCTGCACTGAGCATAGGTGTAAATGTTCTCCTGGGATTTTTAGTGTGTTTGAAATCGTTATCAAAGTTCTCGTAACGGCAGGAGAACTCTAATGAACTAAGACGGTGGTAGTTGATTGCATAACGCAGGTTTGGCAGAAGGTAGAAACCACGCATCTGATAGCCACTCACTCCCCCTACCCGCTTCGCCGAATCCAGGCCGTAGTAATAGGTATGGTTGTTCCCTTGTTTAGCTTCCGTTTCTACTTCGAGAGACCATTTTTCACAGATGGGTATAACACCAGATATATCAATTCCTGAAGCATAGACCTGACTCCCTGAGACTAAACCCAAACCACCATTTAAGCCCAATTTGATATTTAATTTCCGTACCAGACCAAATTCAACCCTGCTGGAAAAGTGTTTGCCATTGTCATTATCCATGGCTTTATTTCTATTGTTTCCGTTCACAACAGATACCTCATATTTTATAGGTACAGCACCTTTAAAATCACCAAACACACTCGCTCCTATCTGAAAACTTTGCCATCCATTGTTTCCAAAAGCAGTGTATTGATTAGAATAGTCAAGTGATTTAATGACATCAACCGGGTACATGTTCTCCAGACCGAAGGCTGGGCGAAACTGGCCCATTTTAAAGTGGAAGTACTGGTTTAAGCGATAGGTAATAAAAGCATTCTCCAATACTTTATTGGCCGGGTCACTTTTGAAGTCTGCCAGATTCAACAGGAGATTTACCTCTGTGCGGTCAGAAATTTTTGACGCAAACTGAAGCCGAACCCGTTTAAGATCAAAGTCATTGTAAATCGCCTTACCATCTGTATGATGAAGACCATTCAGATCCACGTTTTTATTTGCGCTGAAAACATACCGGGCCTGAAAAAGACCCTTAATTGTTATCTTCACCTTTTGTGTAGAATCTGGTAGCGGCGTTACCTCTTGTCCTTTGATAATCAAAGTAGATAAGAGTGCGGGGACTAAAAAGATGAAAAGTTTGTTCATTGAGGGGAGTCGTTAATCAGCCGGTCCGGCTGCATTGTTGACTACCCAAAGATGAACCATTGAAATGGTGCAACTCGTGTTTCTAATCACCTGAAATAATGACGAAGATCACACAGATCCCTATTTTGAAGTTTAGGAAATCATGGTTGAGGAATGTGTTTCTGAATCCACATATATATATTCTTCCACATCGAAACAATCAGTACCTGACGATTGTTGGTTATACCACATCTAAATCCTTTAACATCGAAATGGCCAAGCGTATACTGATTATAGAGGATGACCCGGATATTCTGGATATACTTGACATTGTTTTCCAGGATGAGGGTTATGAAATTATTTCCAGTCAGAAAGGCATGTCTGCGGATGAAATAGGATTGCTTCATCCTGATCTGATACTGCTGGATGTCCGCATAAGAGGGTTTGAAAAAACCGGAGCGCAGCTTTGTGAGGAACTTAAAGCTTTGACACTTACAAATGACCTGCCTGTATTGTTACTGTCTGCAGAAACAAATCTTAATCTGATTGCCAGCAAATGCGGGGCGGATGGGCATATCACCAAACCATTCGACATCGATGGCTTAGTTAGCAAAGTATTTGAAATGATAAACTAAAACATCACAATGAGCGAAAAGAACCAATCTGTGGACCAGAATATGAGTTTCAATGAAGATAAGCTGAAAACATTTTTCATTGGGCATTTAGATAAAATTTATTGTGCCAAAGTACATTTGATCACCAGATTACCTCAACTGTTGGAACTTGCTCATTTTACAGATTTAACGGCAGCTCTTATTGAGACCATCAAGCATGTTGAGCAGGAAATATCCAGAATGGAGCTCATTTACGGGATCCTTGATTCCAACTATTCGGACTGCAATACCAGGGGGCTTAAAGGTTTAGTTGAAGATGCATTTACTGCCATTCAGGAACAGGGAAAGGATATGGAACTCAGAGACCTTTCTATACTTTTCTACCTGCAAAACATAGAAAGTGTTGAGATGTCATCATTTCAAATCCTGCAAATGGCTGCTGTGAAGTTGAAAGATAAACAGATAGCAAGCCTGCTTAAAACAAATTATGAAGAAGCAAAAGCAGATCGGACGCTTTTCCTTTTAATTGCGAGCAAGTATATTACTGCAGAGGCATAATCAAACAAAGAAAGCCTTCGAGCTATCCAGGGAACTATTCTTTATTTCTTAGCTGAACCATTTTCAAGTTCTTCAATAATTTCCGAGCTTACCTGCCAATATTCCTTAGATTCTATATTGAATGCACACACTAAAATAATTGCCTCCTATTCGCCATTTTGAAACCAGAACATAATCATCTGAAAACTAACACTAATAGAAGTCAATTCAAAATTGACAAAGAGGGGGCAGTTTGTCGTGGTTCATCCCGCCTTTCTGCTGCAATTGGGATACGGACTTGCACCTTATATTTGATTGCCACTATTACACGGCGCGCATAATCAGTATATCCTTTTTTACTAGTATTCCAACTTCTATTAATGGGTCACAGCTTTCACTTGCTCCTTAGTACATGGAAGTGGCCAAGTTTCAAACTCATCCTCAACATCCCGCACAAGGTCTTCGAACCTTTAGCTTGAACCATTTTAAGCTAACTTCTTTTATATTACACAAGAGAAATGTAATTTCCTAATACAATGGTTACCTGCAAAATCTGTCACTAATGAATTAACAAAGAAACACTAAATCTCTTTCTGCAAAAATTGAAGCCCAAATAGCTGCGGAAATTTTTAATTTGTCCTCAGCTATTTACTTTCTTTTGAAATCAGTATATTACATGTAAAATTGGGCTACGACCCCATCAATGAGGTCATCGAACGTCATTATTTCTATGTCTCGATAATCATGCAAAATTTCTCGCCATTCATCAGTTTTGAAGTCGGTTCTACGTCCTACCACGAGTATGCGTTTAGGATAGTGAACTTGAATACCGTAAGTTATGTTAGACCAATTTCTATTATTTGGATCTTCGAAATAAGTTTGATACTTCCTCGTTTGGGAGATATATGAATTAATTTCCGCTGAGAAAGTTTCTCGGTTACTTTTACCAACGATGGTCGCTCCTTTTAAGAATGGCAGCTTAAATTCAACTATATCAGAATAACCATTTGGCTTTTCGATCATAAAATCCGGGATGATATTAGCGACGGAAACGCTTTGCCATTCGAATATTAACTGCGGATATATTTTTCTACCAAAAAATCCCATGGTTAGAATAAAGTTATTTTCTGGTTTTTCTAAGAATTGTGTTATATCCGTTTCTGATATGGAATGATCGCCGATAAGTTCAATAAATCGATTAATTTGTGGCAACTTATTGTATTTATAATCAGCTTTTTCCGGAAGTGGATAATCATAGTGAGCATCGTGCTCTATCAAAGAGATAAGGTGTCCTAAATTAAGTTGTATCTGATCATGTTCAGGGTTGCTTTCATCAAGATTTAACGGCAGAAAGTCCAGCCATTTTATATGCCTCGTCTTAAGCCCCTGTAAACTATCATCAAAGAATAAGGCATTCACAATACGGTGAAAGTATCCTTTTGTTGTAGTCATTCCAGAGGTATTTAGACCAATGATTCCATTTTGAGCTGCAAAGTTCCATTTGAGTTCGATTAATTTATCCATACCTCTATTAGTTGGAAGAATCAGGTCCTCGGTGAAAGGTGGTAATGGCATTCTGAAATTTTGTTGACTGCTGTCATCATATTTAAATCCAATTATGCTGTCAATCAATTCTTCATTTGAACCACTATAATCAATCAGTTGTATACTAAAGTTGCAACTATCGAGTGTTCCTTGAGAATCCCCTAAATATTCAATTGCCAGATGAGTTTTACCTAAATATAAAATAATTCCTTCTGGATTGAGCAAAAATTTGGTAAATGAATTTTTCAAGGCCAAGTTCTCTTTAAGATAAGTGGCAAGCGGCTGCCAGTATTGTTCGGTTATTTTGTTAGAAAGAAATTGGGTAAGCTCTTGAATGTTCATCATGAAATAAAACTATTAATATTTTTTTAAAAAAAAGGGGTTGGCATCTCATTATCAAAGTAGATACTCTTAAACACCAAATTCTGTCTTATTATATCTCAGCCAAATTTGGTTGAACTTATTGATACATATGCTCTCGGTTCTATGTAATTACGATGGACTTCAATTTAATTGGCACGACTTCTACCCTGTCCTTAAAAAACATTTATTTCCTAATTTCCTCTCTTCAAAATAGATTAGTTATCTAAAGTAAATGTAGAAAGCAGTAAAAAAATCCGGTTTGATTCATCTTCACAATCAGAATACAATTTACATTGGTGTCCAATTTTTGTTTACATTGCTTTTGTGATTCACAGCCCCTGCGTTTCAAAACAATATATTAAAAAAAAGCTATGGAAATTAAAGAACAGATTTTGGGCAAATGGCAAGCCGTAATGGAAACCTATCAATTTTTAGATGAAAATGAAAACAAGGTTCATGAGGATCAAATAAGTTCCAATGTTCCTTATACGATTGATATTTATCAATCAACTATTGTGGCCACAGAAGTCGGCGAACGCCCCGTTGAGAGCAGTTATGAGGTACAAAAAAATGTTTTAGATTACTACTTAGTTGTTTTTGTTGGTACAGAAACACAAATTTCGCAGATTAAATTATTTGGAAATAATCTGACGTTAATCTCTGAACCAGAGGATATGAAATACCAAGAAATGGGTGTTTGGAAAAAGGCGTTCCGTACACAATATACAATAGAATTTTCAAGAGCGTCTTTGTAAAATATTACACGACCAATATCTTAATCAAATGCTTTACTAACGTTAGTTTAGGGACATCCCCTTTAATTGGACATACATAAATCTACACAAATGGGCTCCTTTTCATTTCTTAGTATTAACAATTATCCGACCTTTAGTACTAAAAATGATTACTACGATGAAATCGTTAATGCACTATTTCAACCGGAAGATTATTTAATTGAAGAACGACCTTTGACAAGTAGAAACCGTCTGTATTGGGGAGATGCATATGATGGGCATGCCGGAAAATACACCTTTAAGGGATTTCAGCAAAGTGCTTCAATTTGCAAAAGAAGGCTGGAAATTTATGGTATTTCAATTGCCACTATAAGAAATGAATGGTCAAAAATAAGAAAAACGGTAAACAATGGATACCACATGTCTGATTATGATTTCCCCTTACAGAAGGTCTCTTTTTTAAAGTATTACCAAGAACTGACAAACATACTCAAGAATAAAATTATCAACTACGAGCAAGAAAGAAATTCATTGCAAAACACACTTATAGCAGACGAATTGGTAATGCAAGGGTTACGAATTACCAGTGCATTGTATGCCTTAATTTCATCGGTAAATGATTCTGATATCATTGAATATGATTTAACAGAAGTAATTGATTCCGGATGGGTAACTCGTGATCCACCAAGTAACATATCTATTGAAAAAATCATAATACTTACTGAAGGAAAAACAGATGTCAAAATTTTAAAAGATGCCTTAAAAATTCTAAATCCAGAGATTGCCCCATATTATCATTTTATGGATTTTGAGGGCCTAAAACCTGAGGGTGGTGCATCAGCTTTGGTGAGGACAATTAAATCATTTGTCGGTGCTAATGTTAAACACCCAGTAATTGGCATTTTCGATAATGATACTGCTGGGATCGGCGAGATGAATAAAATCCCGGCAAAATTACCAGATAATATCAGGTGCTTAAAACTTCCAGATATAAATATAGCACGCAAATTTCCGACCATTGGTCCTGCGGGATTCAAATTGATGAATGTAAATGGTTTAGCATGCGGAATAGAGATTTATTTAGGGACTAAAATTTTAATGGACGAAGGAAAATATGCCCAAATTAGATGGACAAATTACGATAGTAAATTGGAGCAGTATCATGGTTCTTTCGTAAACAAAGAAGAGTTGCACAAAAGATTCGACAAAATGGTAGCGGCCGGCATTAAATGGGACATGCCAGAAATGGAACTCGTCTTATCTTCAATATTTAATGCACTGAGACTAACTGGTGTAAAAAAGGTAACTCAAAAAAACTAAATAACTGAGCCCTGCTAATAGGACTAAATCGGGAAATATCCTATGAAATAAATTCGAATAATAAATCCAGTTTTGAAGCTGTCAACTGGGAATTTAAATAAATTTGAAGATTTCTCAACATAAAACCTCAACCTTCTTAAATTGCAGATAGTAAATGGGTAATCCATTACATTTTATCGAAGTTTAGCAAAAATTTACCTACGACAACATATGCATTTTCAAAAAGCACTTAAGGGTGGAAGGAGCGGATATGGTGAGCCACCTAAAACTGATAAAAGTGAGCAGTGTAAATGAAGTGTTTACAATCGGTTCATTCTTGGTGTAAAGTTACTGTTTATTTCCTGTTCTTTTTCTCATCGATTCACCTTTTTTATGGAAAGCTTTCCATAAGGCCGGTGAAAGTCTAAGAAAAAAGAAGTAAAATTGTCAGGCTGCCAGCTTCGCTGAGCCAAAACCCACTAGAGGGTCAATATGCCCGTTACCGGGGTCAGCATCTCCGTTATATCCAACAAGTCCAGATCTATGTGACGGTATTGATGAGAAAGCTTGTACAATCCAGGTTTCTGATGCTTATGTAAATAACCCATCCCCTAGTCCTACTCTGAACACTACAGCCAATGTTACAGCAACTTTGAACAGCGCTTTCAATACCGCATATGTCAGCGACTTAGCCAATCCCTCAGGTGTGATCGCAAACAGGCCAAATTAGAATCAACTTACGCGTTCCGGCATCACTGTGGGCTGGGCGCATGAGTTCGTTAGTAAAAAGTATCTGGATAAAATATTTATCAATGATTGCCTTTAAAATGATTCAACCTCACAAAATCGTCTTTAATTGTCACACTCGAAACGTAATTTAAATCATCAAGTATATGAGCAAATTCTTTATTCGTATTGCTAGGATCAAGTCTGGGCTCGCTTTTATCAGCAATTGCTGCATATTTCCCATCTAATGCTCTTAACGAGGCTGTAATCTGATCGGGATTCAGGTGCCTCATATGTTTATTTAATAGACTAACCTTCCTTTCCAAGTCATATTCAGCACCCAGTAATTGGTTTAGTACCGAATGATTAATATCTTGATATTGATCATACAGTAATTCTATTGAAGAAGAGTTCAGCTCTTCATTGTCCTTAAGTTTATCTACAGTGATTGTCTTAAGTACTGTAATCTTTTGATCATAAGTAAATTCCTGAGATTTCAGAATGAGTAAATAATCATTTGAATCAAGATTGAGGTTACTATATTCAGCAAGGAATTCTTCTGGAAATTTTTCAGCCAAGCTAATATTCTTACCATTGAAATCATCTTTCAACATTTTGTAGTTAGCGTAAGAGAATACAAGGAACTTATGATCAATCATAAAACTCACCTTATCTGGATGAACATGGGATACCTCTAAGTCAGTATACGCATAGGGGAAACTTGAAATTAAGCACTTAAAACTCTCTACTGTTATATCTTGATTATTTACGATTGCTAGGGCAAATTTTTCGACATCATCTGGTTCTGAATCTATCTCAGTCACCTTTAATTCTGAAAGATGTTCAAAATTAGCTTTTAGATTTAGAAAATTCAATAAATGTAAATCTAAGTCATTTTTCTTCTGAAAATACATGAATAGGTTCGACCACTTTGGACTTATTTTCCGTTCTTTAAGTAAATAAGACCAAAAGAAATCATTGACTGGATTAATGTTGTCTATAATTGTGTTCTGTTGCTCGATAATTTTGATTCTATTATCAAGATCTATGTCATCGTCATTATAAAAATTGACCAAGATTTCTTCCGGTTCTTCATTTTGACTTGAGATAGTTAAGAAGACGTCTTCAATATAATCATCTAAATTTCGGTTTACGTATCCTATCAACCTGACCAATTGGCTGTCTTGGATAGTACTAAAATTGGCGTTAAGAAAAATATCACTTGGAACTTCCGGTTCAATTTCTTTTTGAAAAAGCACTTTGTGGATCATTTCTACATTGAGCTTATAAAAATCATTTTCATATATAACTTCGAAATATTCCGTCTGACCTTCGACAATATCGAGATCTATAAATTTGATGTCCAGTAGTTTCAATATGGTCTTGATCTTGTCGGGTGAATTTGAGTTTTGCATCATTGACAGAAAACCATTTTCCTTTGAAATAAACTGCTTTAAATTGCCTTGAGAATTAAGTGACTGAATTGTTTTTAAATCAGCATGATCTAAAATGAGTTTTAAATACTGTCGCTTTTTTTCATCAGAAAAACCAGATTCGATTACAATGAAGTCCCAAAACTCCGGCCATCGAGCCAATAGAGCCTTGATAAATTTCGAAACCTGCTTACCTTTCTCAATATAGCTGTCTCTGAACTGACTTGCTGTATTGGTATTTGATATGATCAACTTTAAAAAGGCATCTAATTTGTTGCTTGAACTATTGCTAACCTGCAATAATAAATTATCCAAAAGGGCGTAATTGAGCACCTCGTATTGTCCAAATTCATGAAGCTTGATGGCTTCAATTAATTGGAATGGGTTATCAAGTATAAAATCTGGAGTGAGTGATTTATGATTCTTGATACTAAGAAGGAATGTCTTATCCTTGCGTGTTAAAGTTCCTTCATAGAAATGTGAAGTGAAATCGTGGTAATCTTCATTGATATAGCCGTTTCTAATAAGAAATAATAATATATCAGAATTTGTAATACCATGGTCTAACTCATCATCAGAGATATCAGCAATTATTTTACTAAAGGGAAGTATAGAGAGTTCCTGTAATTCAGCTTGTATGGTCTCCACTTCTTTCTTGATTTGTTCAGAAAAATACTCAGCACGACTTAAGATTTCTTGTTCCCTTTCATCGTAGGTCTGATCCTTGGCAACTTGTTTTTCGATTGAATTGAAATTCAAGCCACTGCTTTGCCTACCATATCCATTCGTTGAAATATAGTATATGGTACCCTCGACCTTTAACTTGTTGAAATTTGAATCTGTAGATAATTCTTCGAAGCTCACCTGGACAGTACCCATATATATTTCCTTAGGGGCATTACTCGGCAACATCTGAAAAAGCTTTGAAATATAAATAGACCGTAATTCATATTTGTCCTTATGCGCAGAAACTCGTAACGACTCTTGTTTACTCTGTATAAAATTCAATCTTTCTCGCTTAGCCTTTGTAATCATCTCGATGTACAATGCTTTCTTTGAAAAGAATCCGAATATCAATCCTTCCCCTTTGTTCAAATCAGCAAAATCGGTAGGATACAAATTTTTATATAATATTGTAGCCAGAAGATGATTGGGATTTAGTTCAAATGTGCCAAGTTTAGCCTTATAGATAACGAATTCATTAAAAATATTTTTAAGAAGCCGCATATCATTAATATAGAGTGCGATTTCTGATACGAACTCCCTTGAAAGTTCCGGAAACACTTCCGCAGTCTCAAGACGTTCCAACAACTTAGCTTCAGAATTAGAGGAATTAATAACCGGTATGACAGGTATTACAAAATCAAAAAATTTTGTTCTTTTTTCATCTGTAAAAATATCATCTTTGAGAGCATAAATAAACACGACCCTTCTCATTACCTGCTTGGAGTTGTTGATCAGATTATTTATTTCTCTCAGTTTAGTAAAAATCTCTGGATTTTGAAAACGATCTAGGTCCTCTATGATAATAACATTGTAGGCTGTAACTTCGAAGAAGTATATGATTTCGTCCAAATGCTTATTTAAAATAGAGGCATCAGAATGATCTGAAAGTTCGATCTCGCCACTAGATAAATTCACTTTATTAAATTTTGAGTTGTTGTATAGCTTAAATACAGTGTAGACTAGGTATAATGTACCGAGACTTAGGGTACACATTGCTATTACTAGCAGATAAAATCTAAAGTTTTTCAGGAAGGTATCAGATTCAGGTATAGCAGGTAACGGCGAAGATTGGGTTAAAAACCAGAAGCAACCACAACAAATGAGTAACAATGCGGCCTTCAATAGTAATTTAGCTTTAGATGCTTTTCTTATTCTTTTAAATCTGGAATCAGGAATTACACTATGTTTAACGTGATAAAATATCTGTTGCAAGATGCTGACTTCTATTAATTCGTTTTCAGGATCATCTTCATCTTTAATAAGCCTGAACGATGCCAGGGATATATTCAAATAGTCGTATTCCTTATGGTTTTTTTGAAATGTCTTAAGTATAGTACTCTTACCCGAACCGTAAGGACCTGTTAAAGCAATATTTCGAATATCCTTATCTAGCAATGAAAAATTTAATGCTTTTTCATAAATATCATAGTCATCTCCATCTTCGGTGGGGGTCAGCGATTCAAATAGCTCTTGACTTATTGGGCTAATTGAATGGTGCAATCTTTTCTGAAGCTTCTGAAGAGATTTAATATACAAACCAAGAAAATGAAAACACCAAGTTTTGAGAGACAGAAATTGTTTTTGAAACGCGGCAATTGATATTTTCCAGTACTGTATGTTCAATAACAAAAATAAGCAAGCGATAGAAAAAAGTAATAATAAGATGAGCATTAGATGTACAAGGAATATTATCCTTCATCCAAATATAGAGATTAATACACATTGGAAAAATTGTAGTGAGTAATTTGAACTTCAAGCTCTTTAAAAACTTAGTAAGGTAAAACTGCATCCGATCACCCTCTCTTAGCTTTTCTCTTTCTAATGTATTGGACGCTACCTGATTCAATCTCCTCCATCATCATCTTTTCACCACTTTTTATCCATACTAGCAGATCATTTTTAGAAAAGTAAAGGCGATTACCTTTTTTATTGACAGGGATTAGTTAGAGAAGATAACCGGTATACTGTATCCACAGCGAGATTAACGACTTTGGCTGCCTCGACTGTATTTAATACAGCATCGCTGTCCACAGCATGACTTGTGTACCTTGATCTTTTAATTCAAGAATCATTTGCTCGATATGATCCAATCTTTGAAGTATTTCCTGAAAAGGGTTGTCCATATAAATCAATTAGAGTTAGATACAAATCTCGGAAGAGCTACTGATTGGATAATATTTCTTGTGATGGTTGTAATTGTTGTAAAGCAGTTTTGTACTTTGCACGTACTTCAACAAGGAAGTGATCGTCATTAGTTTTAAAGTTATTTTTGACCTTCTCGAAGTCAAATCCAACAAAATTTGTCGTTAGCAGACCAATGTATGCATCAATACTTCCACTGAGGTTTACATATAGTTTATTGTAGCATGTCAAGTAGAACTGATGGAAGACTTGGTAGGTTATCATCAATTTTCTGTGTACAAATTCCGCTTTGGCATTATTCTTACCTAAAAATGCATTTTCAAGAAAGTGTATATAGTCAGATCTGCTTAGCTGAGGTATTTCGTTACTACATTCCTCACAGCATAGAATGTTAAAGAAAGATATGACTTCCCGCATTGGCATGTCATTAAAATGATTTCGTTGCTGGCTAATTGATTCGAGTGTGGTCATAAACTGAGCCTCAGAATCCAGAAATTGTGTGGAATCCTCAATCTCGACGGCATAAGCATTGTCATCAGTTTCCATGATTAATGAGGAATCAAGTTTCTGCGTCCAAAGAAAGTGATTTGCGGCCTTCTTTAAAGCTAAGCCAGCACCCAATCTTATATCTCTGAGCAATTTAAGATTTGCTTGACCGTAGGGGTTTGATAATAACTTATTCACATGCAAAATATTTTTCTTCATAGTTGATGAAGCTACAAGTCGATTAAGCACAATTGCTACTACAAAAAAAACAAAGCTATATAATATGGCGCTCCAAGAATAAAAAATGCGAGCGCCGAAGCACTAAAAAAAAATAATTAGACTAACATTGTCCAGGACAGACTGCTTTCGTTTATGGAAGCTCCGAAATTGATAGAAGGATAATCCAAATGAAGCATATAGAATGCCTACATCCCTCATTGCAGCTAATCGGTCTTCAAATTTCGACGTATCGTAGAGGCCCAAGTAAGCGAAAACATTGTACCGAATAACTGAAAATTTTAGTTTGAAGTATGAAAATATTCTCATTCTTAAAAAGGTTTAAATACATTATATATTTCTATGAACTTTCAAAACCGCTGGTGTTTTCTCCATTGTAATTTTAGAAGTGGTTTCCTTTTTAGTACTATCCAATAGATGCAAGTATCGCATTGTGCTTTGGATAGATTTATGACCCAGCATCTCTTTAACTGTATAAACACTTGTACCGGCATTCAGTTGGATTGTAGCATAAGCCTGTCGCAGGCAATGAGGTGTAAAGTTGTTTTTCTCGATTTTAGCATCTGAAAGCCAATAAGTTAAAAACGGTTTCATACGAGAGTACCTCAAATCCTCAAAAACTAGATCATTCGAATCACCACGTTCTTTAAGCACCTGGATTGCCTCATCTGACAGTGGAAAAGTTTCGGCTCCATCAGTTTTCTGTTGACGGAACTGCATATAATAATTTCCTTGGGCACCCTTTAATGATTGCCACTTCAACCCTTTGACGTCGCAAAATCTTAGTCCAGTCAGTACTGCAAATATGGAAGCTTGTTTCTCCACGCAGTCAGCCATCGGAGAAGATATCAATTGTTGGAAGTCTTCCAATGTCAAAAACTCTCTTTAACTTTCGACCTCTTCGATCGGTGTGGCTTCATTATATAAATCCTCATCAATTAATTTTGATTTGTAGACTATTTTTAAGACTGACCGAAATTTTCCAAAATAGCTTCCAGCTGTATTGGTGCCGATTGGTTTCTTGTATGCACCTATGCCCGGCCCAGATAACAGATAATCTCTATATTCTTCACAAAAATCTGAAGTCAAATCTCGAAAGGTTAGATGAGCACCTGTATAACTCTCTAGATATCGCCAACTCATGTCCCAACCATCTGCATTGGTACCTTTTTTTTGGCTGCAATATTTTTGAAGTATCAATGAAATTTCCATCTTTTCTTGCGTAAGCCAGAAATCCATATTTATGATTTTGATATCAATAAGTCGTTTGGCACAAACATTCTGAGCCAGTAATAGTGTTTTAGAATTATATTCTTTATCAGCATTTGTGACAGGTTTATCAAATAGATACAAATTCAAAAACTCACGGCGGGTAAGGAGACCTGTATCAGTATGTCTTATCGGAGGATAAAAATCAAGATATAGCGATTTTCGTTTGCCCCTGCTGATGGATTTCTTTCTCAAAGTGACACTCATAAGTTTGGGTTTATATTAAATAATCTATGGATATATGTTTACTTACATAAGAGTACCAGCCATGTTGCTCCTTTCTAATCTCATTTCTCTTTAATAACTCACACAAAGATTTTTCAGACATTCCGCTCACTCTGATTGCCTCGCCCATATTGTAGCATTCTGCAATTTAAAGTGGCTTTATTTTCTCTTTACTGATAAGTGGCACAACTGGTTCAGGATTAAACAGCTAATCAATTTCAGATCTTAAGACCAATGTTTTATTCTTACTAAGCTTGCTGGCCTTGAGAATTCCCTTTTTAATCATCTCATATATAGCATTTTTAGAACTTCGCAGTAATTTGGCAACGTCAATTACCTTCAGGAATTCCTGATTTTGAATATCATTTAAGGGTTTGGCTTTGATCAGATTGGTCTCATTATCACTGACAGCTATTTTACGTTCTTTGATTTTCATTTTAGCAGCCTTACTATTACACTTGATAGAGCAATAACGGGTGACCGTCGTTTTGGCGACAAATTCATTACCGCAGTATTTACAAAGTCTATTTACTCTAATATTCGAACTCATTTTGTAATTGATATTTGTATTAAACTATCTCAAGTTGTATTTATTTGTAACAATTTGTCCTGTAATTTACCCTCATATTTTCAAGGAGGTACAAACTAAATTACGAGGTACAAATACGGTACAACATTACAACATATAGCTCTAAATATCAACACCCCCCTAAAAAAAAATAGCTAACAATATTATTGTCAGCACTTTAATAGTATTCAACTGGATTAGTTGGCGACGTCTGGCCTTCTTACTTCCCGATACAAAACTTGCTAAAGATATTCTCCAGCAAGTCATCCGTGGTAACTTTCCCGGTGATTTCGCCAAGATAATACAGCGCCTGCTTGATATCCGTAGCCAAAAAATCTGAAGTTACAGGATTAATCAAACCTTCAGAAACGCTGTGAAGTGACTCCTGGGTTCTCCTCAAAGCTTCTACATGCCTGATGTTCGTAACCAGGGTATGGCTTTCAGAAAGCTTATCCCCTACTACAGCATCGTAAAGCAACTCTTTCAGGCTTTCAATGCCAATATTTTCCTTCGCAGAGATCGAAACAAACTGGATATCTAAAGGAAGATCAAGTTCCTTGATCCTGTCAGTATAAGTTAAATCCATTTTGTTGGCAACTGCAACAAATACAAAACCCGGTCTGTACAAACTGTTGATATCCTCATGGATCTCGCGGGCAGTCATATTAACCACATCGAACAAATAAACAAGAACCGCAGCATGACTGATCTTCTGCATGGTCTTCTCTACTCCTATGGCCTCAATCGTATCTGTAGCTTCGCGTATGCCCGCCGTATCAATTAAACGGAAGTTGATACCGTTGATATTCAAAACTTCCTCTATCGTATCTCTTGTGGTTCCAGCGATCTCACTTACAATCGCACGGTCTTCATTCAGCAAAGCATTAAGCAATGTAGATTTACCTGCATTTGGACGTCCTGCAATTACAGTATTGATCCCTTCTTTGATAACATTTCCCAGTTCAAAAGAACGGATCAATTTATTCAATACAATAGTGATATTGTTGATCAGTTCCTGCAATTGGTCCCTATTAGCAAACTCAACATCCTCCTCAGAGAAGTCAAGTTCCAGCTCAATCATCGAAGCAAAATGAATCAGCTGCTCTCGTAAAACATTAAGCTCCGTACTAAATCCTCCGCGCAGCTGGTTCATCGCCACACTATGCGCTGCCTGAGAATCTGAAGAGATCAGATCTGCAACAGCTTCGGCCTGCGAAAGGTCCATTGCCCCATTCAGGAAAGCTCTTAATGTAAATTCTCCGGGTTTCGCAGCGGAAGCCCCTTTTTTGATCAGCAGATTGATAATCTGATGAATGATATAATTTGAACCATGGCAGGAGATTTCAACCACGTTTTCTTTGGTGTACGACTTAGGCCCTACAAACAAACTCACAACCACTTCGTCTATCACAATATCCCCATCCTTGATCAATCCAAAATGCAGGGTATGTGTAGGTTGTGCCAGCAGATCTTTGCCGCTGAAAACAGAATTGGTGATGGTAATAGCATCTTTTCCGGATAGGCGGATCACTCCTATGGCACCCGATCCGGGCGGAGTTGACAAGGCTACTATTGTTTCATCTGTGATCATGATAATGTGTATATGTGTAAGAATGTGCAAATCTACCCAAACATTTGCATGCTTTGCATAGTTAAATATGGAAACTTAATACAATAACATTAGAATTACAAAATGAAGGAATTGCCATTAACCGTTAAAAGGTCTTTAGAATTACTGGGTTTACTACTTGTTGGCACCGTGATGGTGATCGGAAGCGACATTATCATGCCCGTAATTATGGCTTTCTTTATCAGCATAATGCTGCTCCCTATTTACCGCTGGCTAAGAAAAATTAAACTACCGGAAGCAGTGGCAATTGTGCTGCCTATTCTGATTGTATTCATATTTGTAGGACTGATTGTATGGTTTTTCTCTGCTCAGGTCGGTAGCCTGGTGAAGGATTTCCCGCAAATCAAGGCCAATGTTTCCAAACACCTGCAGGCCCTGAGTAGCTGGGTGAGCAAGGTAAGCCATTATTCCACAAAAGAACAACTGGATTTTATAAATAAAAAAAGTAATGACCTGCTGGCTATGGCCGGTGGAATGGCAAGTGGTGCCGCAGTAACGCTAAGCTCTGTATTTGTCTTTGTAGGCTTGCTGCCCATATATATTTACCTTATCCTTTTTTATAAAGATATTCTGCTAAGGTTCACATTCATGTGGTTCAAGACAGACGACCATCCTAAAGTGAAAGATGCAATCTATGAAACAGAAACGATCATTAAGAGCTACCTGGTGGGTTTATTAATCCAGGTGACTTACATGACTGTCCTGCTGGGTGGAATATTATTGCTTCTGGGGATCAAACATGCATTACTTATAGGAGTAATATTCGCAATCCTCAATTTAATACCATACGTAGGAGCATTACTTGGAAATATTATTGGCGTAATGCTCACCTTAACTGCTTCTACAACCCTAGGGCCAGTGGTTACCGTACTTGCTGTAATCGCCGGCGTTCAGTTTCTGGATAACAATATTCTGATGCCAAGAATAGTAGGATCTAAAGTAAAGATAAATGCCCTGATGTCAATCTTAGGCGTTATTGTTGGCGGAAGCATAGCAGGCGTATCAGGTATGTTTCTCTCCATGCCAATAATCGCAGTACTTAAAGTGATCTTCGACAGAACAGAAATGTTCAAACAATGGGGTGTTCTGTTCGGCGATGAAAGGCCAACCAAAAGCCCGATGAAGTTCCCTAGTTTCAGAAGAAAAGGCAGTGTAGAAACTACTGCGGGCGTTGATAAAGGCTAATTGCCCTATACGCCTTGCCAAGCTATGCTCTTACCACGCTATACGCCTAGCCAAGCTACACGCCTTGCCAAGCTATGCTCTTACCACGCTATACGCCTCGCCAAGCTACACGCCTTGCCAAGCTATGTTCTTACCACGCTATACGCCTCGCCAAGCTATACACCTAGTCAGGCTATGCTCCATGCCAGGCTAACCGCCCAGTTTGTACAAACCCTGTGGATAAAAAAAAGCTCCTTTGTCTTCGATGCCTTCTGCCGTAATTCAGCGGCAGGCAGCATCGAAGACAAAGGAGCTTTTTTTACCCTGTGTAATTACATCCTTTCAGGAACTTCGATACCCAAAATCCGCATTCCCTCTTTCAGCACATTCGCAGTAACCCAGCTCAAATTCAACCTGTGTTGTTTCATCTGCTCATCTTCCTCCTTCACAATAGGCGGAATCTCATGGTAAAATTTATTAAACATCTTAGCCACCTCATAAATATAATTGGCCAAACTCGCGGGACTAAAAGTCCTGGCAGCAGCAGCAATCTCCGAAGGATATTTCGCCAATAAGATAATCATCTCCAGTTCAGTAGCAGATAAATCCAGAAGATTATCCACTTTTACTCCAGCAGTAAAGCCAGCTTTGCTCAACAGAGATTTAATCCTCGCATGGGTATACTGAATAAAAGGACCAGTATTTCCCTGAAAATCAATCGACTCAGCAGGATCAAATAACAAACGCTTCTTAGGTTCAACCTT
>Ga0308163_10001472_pt1 | contig 25605 bp, 25 predicted proteins | sample PhyTR1_FD_201037 | JGI IMG/M metagenome (GOLD analysis project Ga0308163, IMG submission 201037) | Phyllosphere microbial communities from UC Gill Tract Community Farm, Albany, California, United States - DLSLT.R1 | ecosystem: Host-associated > Plants > Phyllosphere > Unclassified | place: USA... | reverse complement strand
GTTCCTCGACATGGCCTACCAGGGCTTCGGCGATGGCATCCACGAAGACGCCGCCGCGGTGCGCCTGTTCGCGGAATCGGGCCTGACCTTCTTCGTGTCCAGCTCGTTCTCCAAGTCGTTCTCCCTGTACGGCGAACGTGTTGGCGCGCTGTCGATTGTCAGCGAGTCCAAGGAAGAAAGCGCGCGCATCCTGTCCCAGGTCAAGCGTGTGATCCGCACCAACTACTCCAACCCGCCCACCCACGGCGCAGCCATCGTTGCCGCCGTGTTGAACAACCCTGAGCTGCGCGCCCAGTGGGAAGCCGAACTGGCCGAGATGCGCCTGCGCATCCGCGGCATGCGCGAGCAGATGGTGGCCGAACTGGCCAAGGCTGCTCCAGGCCATGACTTCAGCTTTGTCGGTCGTCAGCGCGGGATGTTCTCCTACTCCGGCCTGAGCGTTGAGCAAGTCACCCGCCTGCGTACCGAGTTCGGCATCTATGCGCTGGATACCGGTCGCATCTGCGTAGCGGCGCTGAATCAGTCGAACATTGGTGCGGTGACCAAGGCGATTGTCCAGGTGCTGTAAGCCGGCAAGCGTTATACGAAGGGGGAAGCCATGGGCTTCCCCCTTTTTATTGGCGAACACACTAGACTGAACACCGACTGCCCCCTTGCTGTGAGAGCTTTATGAGAAACGACGACCTGGACCTGCGCGCCGACCGCGACGAACTGCACGACTACGCCCCACGCGCACCGCAAGCCAAGCGCCAGAAGAGCCTGGTGCTGCAAGTGGCGTTGGGGGTATTTCTGGGTGGGCTGGCCTTGTGGCTGGTGCAGTTGGGTGCAACGGCGATCATGGCCAAGCTGGCCATGGGCACCCTGCAATTTGGTGGCTGACCCCACCTCTCCTGTAGGAGCGAGCTTGCTCGCGAAAAACCCAAAAGCACCGCGTTCATCCAGAATGCCCGCGTTATCGTTAACGGTCTTCGCGAGCAAGCTCGCTCCTACAAAACCCGCGTTCTTCCAGCAGTTTTACGAAACTGTTCAAGCTCTGCGACACGGTGCCCCGGCGCCAGATCAGCCAGGTATTGAGCAGGCGGAAGCTGTCCGTCAACGGCCACACGCTTACCGCCGCACACCCCGGCATACTCTCCAGCATGCTGCGTGGCATCAGCGCCAGCCCTGCCCCGGCGCTGACACACGCCAACATGCCGTGGTACGACTCGATCTCGAAGATCCTGCCCGGCACCGCGCCATCCTGTGAGAACCAGCGTTCGAAGTGATGCCGGTACGAGCAGTTGGAGCGGAACGTATAGATGTTCTCGCCATTCACTTCCTGGCCACGGGTGATCGGCGCGTGATGCAGTGGTGCAATCACCACCATCTCCTCCTCGAACACCGCCACACCCTCTAGCGTGGAATGCAGCACTGGCCCGTCGACAAAGGCCGCCGTCAGCCGGCCCGACAGCACGCCTTCGATCATGGTGCCCGAGGGGCCGGTGCTCAGGTCCAGCTCGACCTTGGTGTATTGCTGGTTATACGCCGCCAGTAACGCCGGGATGCGCACTGCCGCCGTGCTCTCCAGCGAGCCCAAGGCAAAGGCGCCCTGAGGCTCCTCCCCCGCCACCGTGGCGCGGGCTTCCTGTACCAGATCGAGAATGCGCCGCGTGTAGCCGAGGAAATTCCACCCGGCCGGCGACAGGCGCAGGCGGCTTTTCTCGCGGATAAACAACTCCACGCCCAAATCCTGCTCCAGTTGCTTGATACGCGTGGTGAGGTTCGATGGCACGCGATGAATCAACTGCGCGGCGGCGCTGATGCTGCCTTGCTCGGCAACGGCCTTGAAGATTTCCAGCTGCACCAGATCCAAGTCATTCTCCAATCATGAACGTATTGCTTAATATTATTCAGTTTCCAGAAAACATACAGCCCCGTACGCTGGCCCCATTCCACTCATTCAGCCGGACGGTGCCATGAACAATGCTATCTCTCACCAGACCCACGCCCTGTCGATCAACCCCGCCAATGGCGAAACCGTCGGCAGCTACGCCTATGAAAGCGCAGAACAGCTGAACGCCGCCCTCTCCCGCTCGACCGATGCCTTCCGCACCTGGCGTCGCACGCCGGTAAGCCAGCGCGCCGAATATCTGCTGGCCCTGGCCGATGCCCTGCGTGAACAGGCTGAAGACATGGGGCAAATGATCACCCTGGAAATGGGCAAACCCATCGCCCAGGCCCGCGCCGAAATCGAAAAGTGCGCGCAACTGAGCGAATGGTACGCCGCCCACGGCCCGGCTATGCTTGCACCAGAACCCACCCTGGTGGACAACGGCAGCGCGCGAATCGAATACCGCCCACTGGGCCCGATCCTCGCGGTAATGCCGTGGAATTTCCCGGTGTGGCAAGTGCTGCGCGGCGCCGTGCCGACCCTGCTTGCCGGCAACACCTACGTACTCAAGCATGCGCCCAATGTGATGGGCAGCGCGTATCTGATCCAGCAGGCGCTGCGTAAAGCCGGTTTCGCTGAAGGCGTATTCGAAGTAATCAACGTGACCCAGGACGGTGTATCTACGGCCATCGCCGACCCGCGCATCGCCGCTGTGACCCTCACCGGCAGCGTGCGCGCTGGCATCGCCATCGGCTCACAAGCCGGGGCCGCGTTGAAGAAATGCGTGCTGGAACTGGGTGGCTCCGACCCGTTTATCGTACTCAACGACGCCGACCTCGACGCCGCTGTGCAAGCCGCCGTGATCGGCCGTTTCCAGAACAGCGGCCAGGTCTGCGCCGCCGCCAAGCGCTTGATCATCGAAGCGGGCGTGGTTGAAGCCTTCACCGCCAAGTTCCTTGAAGCCAGCCGCGCCCTGGTGATGGGCGAGCCCACCTCAACCGCCACCTATATCGGCCCCATGGCGCGCTTTGATCTGCGTGACGAACTGCACGGCCAGGTCCAGGCGACCCTGGAAGAAGGCGCCACGCTGCTGCTGGGTGGCCATAAAGTCGCGGGCGCGGGCAATTACTACGAACCGACCGTCCTGGCTGACGTCACCGATCACATGACGTCGTTCAAACAGGAACTGTTCGGCCCCGTGGCCTCGATCATCACCGCCCGCGACGCCGAGCACGCCGTGGCGCTGGCCAATGACAGCGAGTTTGGCCTGACCGCGAGTATCTTCACCGGCGACGCGGCAAAGGCGCGGGGTATCGCCGATCAGTTGGAAACCGGTGGGGTCTTCGTCAATTCGTTCAGCGTGTCAGACCCTCGGGTGGCATTTGGCGGCGTGAAGAAGAGCGGGTTCGGCCGCGAGCTGTCGCACTTCGGCGTACGCGAGTTTTGCAATGCGCAGACGGTGTGGCTGGATCGTAAGTAGCTTGCCAAGAGCCACAAACCAGCCTTGGCGCGCTTCAACAATTTATGTGCCGCCGCACGCACTGCACCAACCCGTCCAGTGCCGGGGGATTCACCGGCGCGAGCACACAGACCGTGTGCTCACGCTTGCCCTCCGCCACTGTCAGGGTGTAATGCACCCGGCCTGGGTTGCCAGGCTCGGGATCGGTACTTTGTGGCAACTTGAAAAAATCGGCAGCTTCGATCAGTTGCCGCAATTCCTGCTGGTCGGGTTCGGGCAGCGAGTCCAGTTCCACCGTACGCGGCTTGGCCAGCCCCGGAAAAAAAGCCGCCCCACCGCTTTCCTTGATTGAAATTCGCATGGCTGTTCCTCGCCGCCCAGGCGGCTTCGTCAAACGTTTATACCCACCGCTTTCCAGCCTGCCTTGACCGCCTTCTGTTCATCCTTGTTCACGCCATAAAGCTGGCCGGCAATATCGTGGGTGATGCGCGCAAAACGCAAAAACCCGGAGTTGGGCCGCAACCGCGAATCACGCAGTGCGTCGTACCAGATACGCCCGGCACGCTCCCAGGCGAACCCGCCTATATTGATCGCCACCTGGTAGAACGCATGGTTGGGAATGCCGGAATTGATATGCACCCCACCATTGTCCTCGTAAGTCTGTACAAAATCATCCATGTGCCCCGGCTGCGGGTCTTTGCCCAACAGCTTGTCATCAAAGGCGGTGCCTGGCGCTTTCATCGAGCGCAGGGCGGTGCCTTTGATCTTTTTGGTAAATAGCCCCTTGCCGATCAACCAGTCGGCGTCCTCGGCCTTTTGCTTTAACGCGTACTGCTTGATCAACGAGCCGAACACGTCCGACAACGACTCGTTCAGCGCGCCGGACTGGTTGAAGTACATGAGCTTGGCCTCATCCTCGGTGACGCCGTGCGCCAACTCATGGCCGATGACATCGAGCGCCACGGTGAAGCGGTTGAATAACTGCTGGTCGCCGTCGCCAAACACCATCTGGGTCGAATTCCAGAATGCATTGTTGTAGTCCTGGCCGAAGTGCACAGTGGCATCCAGGGCCATGCCCGCGTCGTCGATGGAATTGCGGTCGAACACTTGGTCGAAAAAGTCGAAGGTTGCGCCCAGGCCGTCATAGGCCTCATCCACCGCAGCATCGCCACTGGCGGGCTGCCCTTCGCCACGGATCAGTTTTCCGGGCAGGCTGTCGGTGTTGTTGGCGCTGTAGATCGAGCGCTGTTTTTCGCTGCCCGCCGCCAATGCCATCCGCGCGGGGCTTTTGGCGGGTTCGGCGACCATGCGCAACGAGCGGAACGTGCTGTCCTTGGCACGCGTGCGTAACGCGACCTCCCGTTGGGCTTTGTCGCCGTGGCGTGCGATCTGGTCGAGCATGTACGGCGGGATGAGGCAGAAAATCGGATTGCGCGGTTGGCGAACACACATGAGCTGGCTCCTTTTTGGCGTGTGATGAACGTCCGGGTAACGCTTTTCAGGATAGCCCTGGGATCGCCACCCGGGCCAAATTGTCATGAGTTTGTGTTTCAGTGGTGTTTATCCGAGGCCCATAAGGAACATGCCCATGCCCGCCCGCACAGTCAAAATCGACCTGTCGCACCGCCCCAGGCTTGCCGACCTGCGACCGTTGATCGCGCCCAGCCCCACCCTGCTGGAAGCCAGAGCCGCGACGCCACGTGTCACAGCGGCCAAGGACCTCAAAAACCGCGTTGGCTACGTCGACGATTTCCTCAGTGACTTCGTGGTGCCATGGCCCACGGTTGGCGAGCCACTGGCGGGCGACGTGCAACCCAAGCGCCTGGACTACACGCATTTCTCCATCACCATGTCGCGCACCCGACGACTGGCACTGTATGTTGGCGTCAACATCGACGGCGCCAAGCACGTGGACATCACGCGCAGCAACGACACCTGGGCCTACGATGGCCGCCTGCCCACCGACGCCCAGGTCGGTGAAGACCTGTACGCCGGCAACGGCCTGGACCGTGGCCACCTGGTGCGCCGCCAGGACCCCAACTGGGGCGACGACGCGAACACGGCCAACCTCGACACCTTCCACTTCACCAACTGCTCGCCACAAATGAGCGGCTTCAACCAGAAGACCTGGCTGGAGCTCGAGGACTATATCCTCGACAACACCCAGCGCTGGAAAGCCCGGGCCACGGTGTTCAGCGGCCCGGTGTTCAGCGACAACGACCGCGTGTATCGCGGGGTAAAAATCCCCCAGGCATTCTGGAAAGTGGTGGCCTACCTCAGCGACGACGGCAAACCGTCCGCCAGTGCCTACATGATCGACCAGCGCCGCGAGCTGGACCAATTGGACCTGGTGTTCGGCCAACTGAGAACCTACCAACGCAGTGTGATTGCGATCGAACAATTGACCGGCATTCGCTTCGGCCAATTGGCTGACTACGACGGCTTCAGCAACGAAGAGCGCGCCAGCGGTACGCGCATCGAAGCCCTGATCCGCGGCCCCCAAGACATTCGACTCTAACCACTCCCCCTGTAGGAGCGAGCTCGCTCGCGAAGACCGTCAACGATAACGCAGGGGCGCCTGATACCCCGCGGTGTTCTCAAGTTCTTCGCGAGCAAGCTCGCTCCTACAGGGCGTGATGGCTTACCATACCGGCGCCGGTTCCCACGTGGGACTAATAGGGAATTCGAAACGCCGCCCAAGCGTCAATCGAAACTGCCCCCGCAACTGTAGGTGCTGAGCCTGCCCCTGAATGCCACTGGACCTTGTCCGGGAAGGCGGGGGCGTGGCGATGACGCATCAGTCAGGAGACCTGCCGGCCCAGCACTATCACTAACCGGCGGGGTGTCCGGGAAGGACATCCTGGCCCTGCACACCTGTAGCGTCCCAGGGCGTATTTCCGAGCCGTAACTCCCCAGCTGCACCCCTGGCTCACTCGGAGATCGCCCCATGCTGCCACGTGTTACCGCCCTGATCGCAGGCTTGAGCGCCTGCGCCCTGGCCCACGCCGCGCCAAGCCACTACCCGCTGACCGTGGAAAACTGTGGCAGCACCCTGACCTTCCAACAAGCGCCCGCCCGCAGCGTGAGCATCGGCCAGGCCGCCACCGAGATGCTTTATGCCTTGGGCGTGGGCGATAAAGTGGTAGGCACGTCGCTGTGGTTCAACAACGTGTTGCCACAGTACAAAGCGCAGAACGACCGCATCGAGCGCCTGGCCAACAACGAGCCAAGCTTTGAAGCGGTGATCGCCAAGCGCCCGCAACTGGTGGCCGCCGAACTGGAATGGGTGGTGGGCCCGCAAGGCGTGGTCGGCACCCGTGAGCAATTCCATGAGCTGAAGATCCCCACCTACGTGCTGCCGTCCGACTGCGAGGCCAAGGACAACCTGGTCGGCGCCGACGGCACGCGGTTGCAGCCGTTTCGCATCGAGACGATTTACCAGAGCATCCAGCAGCTTGCGCAGATTTTCGACGTGCAGGCGCGCGGCCAACAGTTGAACGATGAGCTCAAGGCGCGCCTGGCCACATCCATCGCCACCGCCCAAGGCAAAGGTTTGAAGCAGGCCAGCGCACTGGTGTGGTTCTCCAGCGCCGAAATGGCCAGCGACCCTTATGTGGCCGGCCATAAAGGCGTGCCGCAATTCATGCTGCACACCTTGGGCCTGCACAACGTGGTGCAGTCCGATGAAGAATGGCCCGCCGTCGGCTGGGAAACCATCGCCAAGGCCAACCCCACCTTCCTGGTGATTGCACGCATGGACCGTCGCCGCTACCCCGCCGACGACCACGAAAAGAAACTCGCCTTCCTGCGCAGCGACCCGGTGACCCGCAACATGGACGCGGTGAAACACAACCGCATCATCATCCTCGACGCGCTGGCACTGCAGGCCAGCCTGCGCACGTTCGACGGCCTGGAACAACTGGCCAGCGCCATCGACGGCTACGACCTGGGCCAATGATGCGCACCCTCCTTGCCCTCGCCCTGCTGTTGCTCGCCCTGCTCGCTGGCGTGGCCATCGGCGAAACCGCCATCGAACCGCAGGTGGTGTTGCAGGTGCTCGCCAATAAACTCTGGGCCGCAGGGTATGCGCTGGACCCGATCGATGAAGGCGTGGTGTGGAACTACCGCCTGACCCGCACCCTGGTGGCCGCAGCCTGCGGTGCCGGGCTGGCGACCTGCGGGGTGATTCTGCAATCGTTGCTGCGCAACCCGCTGGCAGACCCGTACTTGTTGGGCATCAGCGCCGGCGCCTCCACTGGGGCCGTGCTCGTCGTGCTGATCGGTGTGGGCGGCGGGCTGGTGTCGTTATCGGCGGGGGCGTTTGTCGGCGCCATGGCCGCGTTTGCCCTGGTGATTCTGCTCGCCCGCGCCAGCGGATCGTCCAGCGGCACCGGGCAGATCATCCTCGCGGGCATCGCCGGCTCGCAATTGTTCAACGCCCTGACCGCGTTCCTCATCACCAAGTCGGCCAGCTCCGAACAAGCCCGCGGCATTATGTTCTGGCTACTGGGTAACCTCAGCGGCGTGCGCTGGCCGTCGGTGTGGTTGGCGGTGCCGGTGGCGGCCCTGGGGCTGGCGGTGTGCCTGTGGCACCGTCGCGCACTGGATGCGTTCACCTTCGGCAGTGACTCGGCGGCGTCCCTGGGCATCCCGGTGCGCCGCGTGCAATTTGTGCTGGTGGCCTGTGCGGCCTTGGTCACGGCGGTGATGGTGTCCATCGTCGGCTCCATTGGTTTTGTCGGGCTGGTGATTCCCCACGCTGCGCGCCTGTTGCTCGGCACCGGGCATTCGCGGTTACTGCCGGCCAGTGCCTTGGGCGGCGCGCTGTTTCTGATCGCCGCCGATGTGCTGTCACGCACCCTGATCAAGGGCCAAGTGATTCCCGTTGGGGTGGTCACGGCGCTGGTGGGCGCGCCGGTGTTTGCGCTGATCCTGATTGGCCGGAGGAACGCCCGATGAGCGTGCTCAGTTGCAGCGGCCTGGGTTTTAAGGTGCGTGAGGCCCAGTTACTGCACGGTATCGACCTGGACGTGCAGGCGGGCGAAACCCTGGGCATCGTCGGGCCGAACGGTTCGGGCAAGTCCACCCTGCTCAAATTACTCGCCGGTTTGCGCCCGCCGGCCAGCGGTGAAGTGCGCCTGGGCGGCACGCGTCTGGAAGCGTTATCACGCCGCGCCATCGCGCAACAATTGGCGGTGGTGGAACAACAGGCCGATACCGACGACGCCATCCGTGTGTTCGACGCCGTAGCCTTGGGCCGCACGCCCTGGCTATCGGCGCTGAGCCCGTGGTCGCGTGAAGACGACGCCATCGTGCACCAGGCCCTGCATGACGTAGACGCCACCCACCTGAGCCAACGCGCCTGGCGCAGCCTCTCCGGTGGCGAACGCCAACGCGTACACATCGCCCGCGCCCTGGCGCAACGCCCGCAGATTTTGTTGCTGGACGAGCCGACCAATCACCTGGATATCCAACATCAACTGGCGATTTTAAAAGGCGTGCAAGGCTTGCCAGTGACCACTTTGATTGCGCTGCACGACCTGAACCAGGCACTGACCTGTGATCGCCTGGCCGTGCTGGATCGCGGGCGACTGGTGGCGCTGGGTACGCCATTGGAAGTGCTGACGCCACAGCGTTTGCAAGAGACATTCGGGGTGCAAGGGCATTACCTGACGGACCCGTTCGACGGCGCACACATCCTGCGCCTGCGCTCCAACTGAACCTGTAGGAGCGAGCTTGCTCGCGAAAAACCCACAGGCGACGCGTTCATCCAGGAAACACGCGTTATCGTTGACGTTTTTCGCGAGCAAGCTCGCTCCTACAGAAGCCGGTGCATATGGGTTGTGTGCCAGACCGGGTCTGCCTCGACATCCACCACCTCGAACCCCTGACGCCGCCAGAAATCAATCGCACCCGGCAGAAACGGATGGGTGTGCAGGTAAACCACTGCCACACCCGCCTCCCGCGCCAGCGCCTCCAACGAGCGGTATAACTGGCCCGCCAGGCCCAAGCGACGGAACGCCGGGCGCACGTACAGGCGCACCACTTCCACTGTCTTGCAGCCCTGATAGTCCAACTGGGGAAAACGACCGTCATAAGGCCGATAGCCCACCACAGCCACGATTTGGCCGTCGGCGCGGGCAATCAAAAACTGCCCGCCACCCTTAACGTAAACGGCTTCGAACTGCGCCAGATCATGGGGTATTCCGGTTGCGCTGAGCGTTGGAAACAGCTCATCGCGAGCCTGCAAAGCGAAGCTCAGCACCTCGGGAATATCAGCGGCTTTGGCCGCTTGAATGCTAACGGCCATTGCCAAGGATTCGATCTGTTATCCACTGGCGGCTGTACGCCAACACTCTGTCGGCCATCGCCACCGGAAAATGAATAAAGCCATGGGCCGCCTCCGGCAGCAGATGCGCCTCAACGCCTGCCCATCGCTCGGCGATCAGCAGGGTGTCATCCTTGAGCGGGTCCAACTCGCCCACAAACATCAGCGCAGGTGGCAACCCCTCAAAGTCTCCATACAAGGGCGACAACGGCGGCTGCTGGCGCGCTTCGTCGCTGAGCCCCGGCGTCAGCAGGCGCAGCGCGTCGACCATGCCCGGCCCGTCCAACAACAAGGTGTCCGGCCCGGCCGTGCGCACGCTCGGTGTGCCGGTCAGGTCGTAAACGCCGTAGTACAGCACGGCCCCGCTCACCCGTTGCAGCAACTCGGGCCATGGCTTGAGCGCCAACAAGGTGGCCGCCGCCAAGTGCCCGCCGGCCGACTCACCGACAAAAATCACCGGCAGGCCGGCAAACTCCGGGCAGTCGGCCAAGAGCCAACGCGCCGCCACCAGGCAATCATCCAGCAGCCCTTCAATCGGTGTATCGACCGCCAGCCGGTAATCCACCGACACCACCGCGACGTCGCAGGCATTCACCATGCCCAGGTTCAAGTCGTCATCCATTTGCGCATTGCCGATCACCCAGCCACCGCCGTGGATATCCAACACCACGCCTCTGGGCTTACCGCTGGGGCGCAGGATACGCACGGGCACCCTGCCTACCTTTTTCAGCTCCACCACAGGCGCCTTCTTGAACGTCTGGCTGGCGCGCAGCAGTGCCTGGATCAGGCGCGGCGTGACGCGGTTGCGGATCTTGAAGCGCGGCGTCCACGCCAGTTTCTGATTGAAGCGGCGCATCTGCGCCAGTTCGGGCTCGCTGGCGGGCCAATGCTGGTAGGCCATCAGCGGTTGTTACGCAGGATCGAGAAGTTCAACGCCGCGGCCACGCACAGCCACACCAGATACGGGAACAGGATCAGCCCGGTAATCAGGTCCAGGCGCACGGCCAGCAGCACCATCGCCGCCACGGTCAGCCACAGCAGCACGATAATCACCATACCGGCGAGCAACCGATGGGCACCGAAGAACACCGGCGTCCACAGCGTGTTCAACGCGATCTGCGCCGCCCACAGGGCCAATACCATTTCGCTGCCAGGGATCAGAGTCAGGCGGTAGCCGGCCCAGGCCAGCAGCAGGTAGATAATCGTCCAGGCCACTGGGAACAACCAATTGGGCGGGGTGAAGCTGGGCTTGACCAGGGATTCGTACCAGGCGCCGGGTTTGAAGATCACCCCGGTACTGGCGGCAGCGGCGCAGGCAAGCAAGAAGATGAAGAAAGTCATGGTCGGTCCTTGAGGTCGAGTGGGTGGAAAACAACGCTCTGCTTTCAGTGACTCAAATCAGCGCGCATAAATTCAATGTGGGGCGCAAAAATGACATGCGGATGGCCTCTTCTACGCGTCATAAAAAATGGTTAAGGTTCTGAAACCTATCGATCTGCGCTGGATTGAACAGCTCGCCCCGAGGCAACCCTTGCCCCCTATCGCCGATCACCGTAGCAGCCCCTGGTCAGTATTTCTGATCTTCCTGCGCCTGGGCCTCACCTCCTTTGGCGGCCCGATCGCGCACCTGGGTTATTTTCGCGAAGCGTTCGTCATTCGGCGCCAGTGGCTGAGCGAGCGCAGCTACGCCGAACTGGTTGCCCTGTGCCAATTCCTACCCGGCCCGGCCAGCAGCCAGGTCGGCATCGCGCTGGGCCTGTCACGGGCGGGCTACAGCGGCGCCGTGGCGGCCTGGGCCGGGTTCACCTTGCCGTCGGCCATCGCTCTGATTCTGTTTGCCGTGGGGCTGGCCCACTACGGCGGCGCCCTGCCTAACGGCGCGCTGCATGGCCTCAAAGTTGTCGCCGTAGCCGTGGTGGCCCAAGCCGTGTGGGGCATGGCGCGCAACCTGTGCCGAGGCGTGTTACGGGTAGCGTTGATGTTGATCGCCGCGGGCGTGGTGCTGCTGCAACCCTCCGCCTGGGCTCAAGTCGGGGTCATGGTGGTCGCAGGCGTGGCTGGCCTGCTGTTGTTCAAGCCCGAGAACAGCAACGAGCCCGACGCCCTGCCCATCGCCATCAGCCGCCGCGCCGGAGCCCTGTGGTTGATGCTGTTTTTGTTGTTGCTGGTGGGCTTGCCGCTCCTCGCCGCATCGATGCTCAACCCCACACTGGCACTGGTGGACGCCTTCTACCGCACCGGAGCCCTGGTATTCGGCGGCGGCCACGTGGTGTTGCCGTTGCTGCAAGCCGAAGTGGTGCCGAGCCAATGGGTCAGCAACGATGTATTCCTCGCCGGCTACGGCGCCACCCAGGCCGTGCCCGGCCCGCTGTTCACCTTCGCCGCCTTCCTCGGCGCCTCCATGACCCACGCCCCGAGCGGTTGGCTTGGCGGGGTGATAGCGCTGCTGGCGATCTTCGCCCCGTCGTTCCTGCTGATCTTCGGCGCCTTGCCCTTCTGGGCCAGCCTGCGCAAAAGCCCGCGTACCCAGGCCGCGCTCGCCGGGGTGAACGCGGCAGTGGTTGGCCTGTTGTTGGCGGCGCTGTACCAGCCGGTGTGGACCAGCGCGATCTTCAACGACTACGACCTCGCCCTGGCGTTGCTGGCACTGGTCGCGTTGATGGTGTGGAAGCTGCCGCCATGGCTGGTAGTAATAAGTTGCGGCCTACTCGGCACGACACTTCTGTAGGAGCGAGCTTGCTCGCGAAAAACTCACAGGCGCCGCGCTTAATCTGAAGGCACGCGTTATCGTTGACGTTTTTCGCGAGCAAGCTCGCTCCTACAGCATTGGGGCTACAATCTTGAGCCACGGCCAGCGCGCCTGGTAACTCCTGGCCTTGTGCAAAAACAGCTCCGGCTCCGGATGCAAAGGGTTGATACGCAACACCCCTTGCTCCACATCCTCCAAGCCATAAGGCGCATACAGCTCGCCCGAGGCAATATCCAGCGCAATGCACGTACCCGCCACCAGGTAACGGTCAACCCCCTGCCGAGCCGAATGCAACTGCGGGTAAGGCCGGCCAAACCGCTGCCCATACCAAAGGTGTACCCGCGCCTGATTCCTGACCTCCACATTCACGCCCAGGTCTTGGAATAGCACCTGCGCCGCACGAATTACCGCGTCCTCCGCCTCGTAAGACAGGTCCTCGTCAAAGTAAAAAACGTCGTAGTCCTTCACGCCCTGATCAGCCGGCAGATTCGCCTGATGATTCCACACCGCCTGGAACAAACAGCCCGCCGTGAGCATGCACTGCTGCACACCAAGCTCCGGCAGCCGCGCCGTGATTTGCGCATTGATCGGATTGGCCATCGCCAATTCAAGCAAGGTGTCGACCGTCAATGTCATGTTCAATCCTCCATCGTCAGCGCCAACCATAACACCGGAATATGGCACTTCTGTAGGAGCGAGCTTGCTCGCGAAAAACCCAAACGATCACGCAGCGCCTGAAAGCAAAATTCGATTCCCCCGCCGCGCCTTGCGCCATTGTGCGGACTTGAGCGCCAGGGTGGCCGTCTCTAAGGTATGAAGGATGATCGTTAACACCGGCCCCCATCAGAGATTCAATGAAAGGCCGAATGACGAGAGCGGCGATTGCGTTCGACCTGTTCCGTCATGCCAAAAGCACGGCATCTGCGGTCGTTACTCCACCTCCCAGAGTAACAAGCACACTTCTCCCTGCTCACCATCACTAAAGTCTTTTTTCGAGTCTGGCGCGGCCCAAAAAGGCATATCCTCAAACCAGTAGGCCCACTGGGTCTGAAGGTCTGTTTCTACATCACTGCACAGCAACATCAACTGAACCTTGCGAACCCCTTGTGCAACGGCGCCTTGGAGTTTTGCCCGATCTTCTGTGATTTTGGCTTTCCATTTATTTTGCGTATAGGCATGCACCAACGACGTTTCCACCAACCAGGTTGTACCATCCTTCGCCGAAATCGCGATATCACCCAATTGGCCAGATGCGTGGCCAGTAAAGTGTGTCTTGTAGCCAGGTTTGGGATTGCACTCGAACGCTAGAGCGGTAAACGCGCTGAACTGTTCCCAGTTGAACCACTCTTCAAACGAGTAGCCGGTGCCTGCAAAGCGCGTGATGTCACGGGCCTTGGGCCTGAAGTGGTCTTCCAATATCTGAGCGAGATCACCTAGGGTCATGCGCATCGTCCTTGTATTGCTAATGGGGAAACACCCAGCGTGCGCCTACAGGTGCCTTGTAGAACCACTTAACTAATTTGTAAGGCGACTAACAGCCGCCTAGCTCAACCGCACCAGTCCGAGGATGGCCTCGCTGAGGCTAGTCGCGCCTTTGTTGCTTTGGGTCAGCACCACATCCACATTGGTTCCGTCACGCTTGACCATCGTCAGCTTTTTATTCATTAGACCGCTGATGGTCACGTCGGCAATATCGGCAAGTGCCACGCGGTGCGACTCCTTGAATTGCAGGCGCACGTATACGTACTCAAGATCAACCAGTACGCCCTTGTCGCCAGAGCCGAACACTGTTTCGTCGAAGAAGAACACAACCTCGTCCTTGGCAATGTTCAACGCGTTCTTGGATTCGAAGGTCAGGACCTTCTTCATCGGCAAGTCCGGCGCCACATAGAACTTGTGATCGGCGTTGGACCTGAAACCTTGGGCGGCAGTCGCCACGGTCAACCCGCAGCCGCCGCGTTTCGCTGAGCCTGGTAGTACAGGTGTAACAACCGATAGCGCGCTTGCCTGCGTCTCGCGCGCCACGATTTTCTCGATCACTCGCTCACAGTATTCATCGAAACGTTCATAATTGATAAATTGCGCATAGCGCTCGATGTCCGGGCGACTGGCGCTGAAACTTTCAACAGTGCTGAGGTCGCACTGGCGCAATTGCTCCTGGATAAGAGCTTGCTTTTCCTTGAGCAGGCCGCCCATGCCGAAGTACTCCACAACGCCATCAAGTCGTCCTTGATCACCGCCAAACTTTCGTAGCAGGATCGGATAGATACGCTCGTTGTAGGGATAAACGCTGATCGCCTTGACCGCCGACGGCAGCACGGCCTCGTCGGGGATCAGGCCTTTTTCAATATTCTCGGTAATCGCCTGGGACTTTCTGATCTCGTCCTTTGAATAGCTGTGCAACTTGCCGGGCGAATCGGCATTGATCGCGTCGAGGGTCGCAAGGTAGGCCGCATTAATGATCTTGCTGGCACCGTCTGCAAAAGCCTTGACCGTTGCCGGGCTTTTGAAAATCTCATCTTTCTTGAACGAGTCGCCGAGTGCGCTGACCCCTTTGGCCATCAAGTTGAATACGCCATGACCAATATTGGACATCAGGTTTTTTGCGTCGGCATCGTATACCGCCTTCTCTGAGCCATAGCCTACCCATTGGCGACGACCACGGCGACGATTGGTGCGATGGGCATCCACCTCGGCTGAACGCTCGACAATGGCTTCGTATTGCTCGGCCAATACGCCGAAGTCTTCGTCCCATGAGTCGTAGCGCTGCATGAACATGTCGTAGAAGCGTTCTTCGTCGATATCGTAGATCCCGTGGGCCACGGTGAGCTTGATACTTTGGCCTATTGCCTGGATGCGGATCTTGTCTGCCAGATCATCGCCGCCTTCGTAGAGGTTATCCAGGTTGGAAAACAGATCGTAAAAGGCGGCATTGATTTTCTGCGACCACGTCGCAGCAATCGTCGAGAATGCTTGCCGGACCTGGTTTGTATCAAGCTTGCTTTGCGGTGTTTCAAGTGCGTGGCCGTAAAGTTCAATCGTCCGAATGCTGGCATCCATTGCGTGTCACCGTTCCAAGATCGCGGGTAGAAGGAGGGAGTAAGGCAGCTTTATCAAAGGCGAGGCGCAGCCCTCAGCGAGGGTAGCACAAGGCCACTACCCAATATCTGTATTACTCCCCGTTTCGACAACAACCAAAGTCGCTGACAGCCCACCGCGTCGTTTTTGTGGAGTACTTGCCTTGGAAAAAACAGGTGGGGAGATATTCAGAGTAAGGCCCGCACTTTATGCGCGATCCTGCTTATCCCTACCTTTAGTCGGATATTGCTGAGGGTTTTAGCGCAACGGCTAGCCTTCAGCCTAGCGTAAGGGATAACGCTGAACTATCGGTCCATGAAGGGCCAGTACGCCTCGTCGTCCCGACGCTTTATCTGCTGAGGAGACGATAATGAAAATAACCTTGAAACGGTTGGCGTGCCTGGGTGCAAGCTTCACCAGCGTGCTCGCAATCGCCGATGCGGCCAGCCCGCCCCCGCTGTCACCTGCGATTCCCTTCGACGTCACCGCCAATGCCCCCTTCACCCTGGACAACCTGCAACACGATTTCGACGTGCTGTCGTGGCAGACCTTCGTCGCGCTGAACTGGCCCGCCAACGCCGACGGCAGCGCCAATACCTCGGCGCAGATCGGCGCGCCGGGGCAGACGGTGTGGGAGTCGTGGAAGGAAAGCTACGAGATTTTCCTGCCTCAAGGCCAGATGCCTGTCGCCTGGAACCAGAAGTCGCCGCTACCCCCGGCCTGCCAAGGCAAGGGTGACCTGCCCGTGCTGCAGCAGATGGGTAAGGTTGCTGGTGTGCTCGACGAGACCATCCAGCCGTTCAAGACCGGCCCACTGGTGGACCAGAACGGCACTTACACGCGCAACGCGATCATGGTCAACCAGCCGATGTTCGACAACATCGTCAACAATGGTCTGTATAGCAAGGAAGGCCAACAGGCTTTCTTCACCAAGGCCGACAACCGCATCGCCTTCTCCTGCGGCACGACGGAGACTAAGCAGGTCGGCGCGATCATGGTCAAGTCGGCCTGGAAGGTACTCGGCGGCAACGACAACCCGCAGGACTTCCACGCCATCGACGCGCTGGTCTACACCCCAGGCAACGCCGACCCGAGCAAGGGCGCGGTGATCCCCGAATCGTGCAACGCGCAGAAGGTCGGGCTGGTCGGCCTGCACATCGTGCACAAGACCAAAGATGCGCCGCAGTGGGTATGGTCCAGCTTCGAGCACGTGCGCAACGTGCCGGAAAAAACCACACCCATGAACGAGCGCAAGGGCCCCTACCTGTTCTACAACGCCCAGGCCAGCGACCGCCCGGTGAACGAGCCGCCCGCGCAGCCGTGGGACCCGTCGAAGAAAGCCACGCCCTCGCAGATCGTGCGGGAAATTCCGCTCACCGCCGCGACCCACCAGCTCAACGCGCAGTGGCAAGGCGCACTCAAGGGTACGGTGTGGGCCAACTACCAACTGATCAGCACCCAATGGCCAACCGCCCCCGCCGATGACTGCCAGGTGCCGTCGCCAACCAACCCGCTGGGCACGCCTGCGCCGAACTTCCTGGCCAACGCCACGCTGGAAACCTACAACCAGGGCACTACGCCGCAGGCCTCATCCAGTTGCATGGAGTGCCACAACAACGCAACCACTCGGGTGACCCAGTCCCCGCGCACCAGCTTCGCCGATTTCACCTTTCTGCTTGAACGTGCCCAATCCACCGGTGCCAAGGAGTGATGCCATGAGCGACTCAAACCTGCAAAACTTCATCGACCTGTCTGCCGAGCTCACTGGCCTGTCAGCCAAGCTGCTGGCGCCTGCCGTCGACCCGATCAACCTGCCTCCGGTGTTCTTCGACACCGCCAAGCAAGGCATGGGCACTGAAGCGTTCAGCAAACTGCTGAACCTGTACGTCCCTATCAAAGGCCAACTCCATAAGCAGATCGCCAGCGCCCTACTCGGCAGTTCGGACCCGCAGATCGCCAAAGGCGCCCGCTCGATCATGAAGCTGTGGCTGCTTGGCAGCTGGTACCAGCCTTATGACCAAGGCGCCGCCCACACGGGTGACATCCGCGTGGTCTCCGACCAGGCTTACAAGGAAAGCTGGGCGTGGAAAATCGCCCAATCCCACCCCATGGGCTACAGCGAGTACCACTTCGGCTACTGGGCCGAGCAGCCACCGACCCTCAAGCAGTTCACCGGTGTCGACGCCAAGGAAGGGCAGCAGCCATGAGTACTCTACACACCCAGAGCATCGAAACCGCCGATGTAATCGTCGTGGGCGCCGGCATGGCTGGCAGCGTCATGGCCTACCAGCTGGGCCTGGCCGGCTTGAAAGTGCTGGTGCTCGAGTCGGGCCCGGCGATACCGCCTAACCGCAGCGAGTACCTGGAGCGTTTCTACACCGCCGTGCTCAAGGCGCCCGAGTCGCCCTACCCACCGGAGCAGAGCGAACAGACCCCGGCCAAACAGTTCGCCCCGCGAGCGACTATCCAGGACTTGATCACCGCCGGCAGCCACGACAAGGACAAGGTGCAGAAGAGCTACCTGGTACAGAACGGGCCGCGACTGTTCGCCAGCACCTACGAGCGGGTGGGCGGCGGTACCATGTGGCACTGGATGGGCACGGCTCTGCGCCTGTTACCCAACGACTTTCGTATGCAGAGCAAGTACAAGGTCGGGGTCGACTGGCCGATCAGCTACGACGACCTGCAGACCGCCTACTGCCGCGCCGAGGAAGAGATGGGCGTCTCTGCCGATGTGACGTCGCAGACTTACCTGGGCGTGACCTTCCCCCAGGGCTACCAATACAGCATGCACGGCATTCCTCCATCGTTGGTCGACCAGGGCGTGGGCAAGGCCATCAATGACAAGCAGTACCAGGGCTTCACCCTCAACGTGCGGCAAACGCCAGCCGGTCGTAACTCACAGAACGACAACGGCCGCCGGGTATGCGCCGGCAACACCAGTTGCACGCCGATCTGCCCAATCCAGGCCAAATACGACGCCACCGTGACCATGGCCAAGGCCCTGGATACCGGTAATGTGCGGATCCTCTACCAGTGCGTGGCGAGCAAGGTGCAGGTGGATGCCAACGGGGTCACGGGTATCGATTTCATCCAGTACCAGAACAACGGCACGCAACAGAACGGCACGGCCCAGGGCAAGCGCTACGTGATCGCCGCTCACGCGATCGAAACGCCCAAGCTGCTGCTCAACTCCATCGGCCCGCACAGCCCAAAAGGGGTCGCCAACAGCAGCGGCCAGGTCGGCAAGTCGTTGGCCGACCACCCTGTGTACCTGGCCTGGGGCCTGATGCCCGAAGGCAAGCCGTTGTTTCCGTTCCGTGGGCCACTGTCCACCTCAGGGATCGAAGACATGCGCGACGGTGCGTTCCGCAGCACGCGTGCCGCCTGGCGTATCGAGATCGGCAACGAGGGTTGGAACTGGTCGGCGAATGATCCGTACACCACGGTCTGCGATTTTATCGACGGCGACAACAATGGCGGCACCAACAATGGCGGCGCCGACCACAAGAGCGAGGCATTGTCCGGCGTGGCGCTGGTGCAGAAGCTCAACAGCGTGCTGACCCGCCAGTTCCGTCTGGCCTTCTTGATCGAGCAGGTGGAGAAAGAGCCCGACGAAGCGCTGTGCCGGGTGGAGAGTAGCAAGCATTTCACCGACGGCTTGGGCCTGCCTCGGCCAGAGATCGCCTACGAACTGTCCGACTACACCAAGGAGGGCTTCAAGCAGGCGCGCCTGGCCGCCACGCATATCATCACCAAACTGATGGGTGCCACCGAGCTGACCAACCTGAACCCCACACTCGACCCCACGCTCGTCGCGCAAACGGTGTTCAACTACGACCACCAGAACTACGCCTTCTACGGCGCTGGCCACCTGATGGGCACCTACCGCATGGGCTCGGACCGCAACAAGTCGGTGGTGGACAAAGACCAGCGCAGCTGGGACCACCCCAACCTGTTCCTGGTCGGCGACGGCGTGTTCCCCTCCACCGGCACCGCCAACCCGACCTTGACCATCACCGCGCTGACCTTCCAGGCCGCCGACGTGGTCGCCAGCGACCTGCTCAAGCGTACCGTGCAGGTGCAGGCCAGAGACCCCTGGCAGGGCACAGGCGTGCAGGTCAACGGGCAGAGCTGGCAATTGGCGGTGTGCACCGGTGGGCAGTGGACGGCCAACCCGGGCACCGGGATGGTTGGCGCGGCAGGCCACCCAGGCCTGACCGCCAAGCCAGGCTATACCTTACCCGGTCAACCAGAGGGAGCGTTGATCGGGCGTATCGGCACCAGCGGCGTGCCGTTCCTGGTCGGCAACCAGGCGCAATTGCCCCGTGGCCAGCAGGGGGAGTTGCAGTTGTGCATCAATGACGACCTGGCCGGGCGTTACGGGGCTGGCCTGAGCGATAACCAGGGCAGCCTGTCGGTGGAGGTGCGTTTCGGGACGGTGTAGGCGCTGGCATAGCAATTCCACAGTGCTACGGCGAGTCCGCAGTATTGTGGGGTTGCTCTTTCAATCCAGGTCAACCAAGGAAGCTGCTTATGCGCAGCCGTCACTTGCGAGAGCCACACCTGTGCACAGACGAAACGCTCAAAATGACACTGCAAGGAGACCTCTATAGACTAAGATGCCAGCGCAATGATGGGTTCCAAGGCACTGTATTTCCAGAAACTTGATCGTTGAAGCGCCGACCCTGAGCATGAGGGGCGGCGGTGGGAGCGCTTGAGTATGGGCTGCCCCACCCGCAACCGCGCAGCAAAAATAAATATGCATTCCACCAGCAGTTAGCAGATAGGGATATCACATGAGCCTTCCCCACACCCCAGACGTAACCATAGAGTTTGCTGAGCCGAACGGGCGTTGTGCCCAGGACGTATGGGATCGAGAGTATGAACAAGCGCCTACCATTCCATCATCGCTAAGAGCTGCACCGGCACATGCACTCGTCGAGCTGATGAAAACCTGTGAATTCCCCACTGCACGGGTCTTGGATCTTGGTTGCGGTAACGGTCGTAATAGCCTTTTTCTCGCGAGTTTGGGTATGCAGGTCGTCGCTCTGGACTTCTGTCCAAAAGCGGTGGCTTTGACACGTAGGCGTGTTGAGGAAGCCGGACTGTCAGGTGCTGTCGAAGTTGTGAAGCAAGACCTGCTAGAGGGAATCCCAGGGGGCGACGGGACTTACGATCTTGTAATGGATGCTTATTCACTTTGCCATTTCACCCGCGACGAAGATCAACAGCGTGTTCTGCATGAGGTTGCACGCGTGCTGAAGCCTGGGGGTCACTTTATCAAGATACATGTCGACAGCTCGGACGCTTATTACTTAGAGCGGCTTCATACGCGAACACCCTACGGGCACATCAGCTTTGACCCCGCCAATGGCTTAAAGAAGATGCATTGCAGCTTGGCGACTTACACCGAGCAGGTCACTCCAAACTTTACACTTGTCAAGGCTGTAAACGTCAACTTTCCTGACGACGTCCGCGGCAAAGTATATGAGCGAAGCATATTTGCCTGTTTGATGCAGAACGTTAAGGGGGTGATATGAACGAAAAGAATCTGGACCCCTCAACGGGCCAATTCATTGATCCAATGTTTGCAGTCATGATCGCTGCCGCCGTGGCCGAGACCATTTTAGTGTGGGTCAAGGAAGGCGCTGTCCCTGACTGTTTCACATTGCTGGTGGTGATGGTCGGTTATGTGAATCTGCTATTGAGTTGGTTTGGCTATCATAAGTCGGTATTGAAAAGCCCAATACTTGGTAGTCTTCGATTTATTGTAACCATCGTACTCTTGCCCCTCTACTTGCTCACCGTAGTGCTGGCGACAAAACCTTTTTATTGCGTCGCCTTGACCTACACAAGCATATTTTTTCTATGGTCTTTTTGGGAGTACTTAAAATACCGAGAACGCTCGTCAGACGAGAGCTTTTTATCATTGCAGTTCAGGCCATTCAATATGATGGTCTATTTTGCGACGATCTATGTCGTCATGGCCAAGTTTATCCCTGCCTCAAGTATCTCAATACTGCCTGAGTGGTTTTTCACGCTTGCCGACCCTATAGGCCTATTTTTGATTATCTGTGCCATCGTCGTGCTCCGCGCGAAGAAAAGCAGTAAAGATAGCAATGCGCCCCTTTCGAAGATTCTCGGCCAGATCAAGATTTTGCTATTTGGTGATCAGGCGGGCGCTTAGAGGATGCCCTTAACCATCTTCATCGCCTGACCCACCGCTTTCGCAGCCTCGCTAAAGCTCGACAGCTCCCACAGGGGATTGGCGGTGCTGCGAAAAGGGAACAAGGGGACAGATTTATTTTCTAGAGATAAATCCGTCCCCTTTTCCATTAGTTAAATGCCCACAGCTTATTGAAAGGCGGCTAAGCCCCGCTCATTCGACAGTCTGCAGCCATTTGAGCAATTCCATTTCCAAGCTGCCATTCTTGAGCGCTGCGGGAGAGAGCAGGCAATAGCGTGAACCGTCCTCGACAAAGCCCAGTGGTGCGGCCAACACACCGCTATGAACATCGTCACGCACCAAATGCCAAGGACCAATGGCCACTCCTAGTCCTGCAACCGCTGCTTGGATGCTGAAATAGAAGTGCTCGAAAGATTGAACCTGCATAGCTGAAAGACTGAGCCCTTTGGCAGCGGCCCATTCCTGCCAAGCTGCAGGTCTGCTGATAGTCTGCAGCAATGGAGCCGTTGAGTGCAGACCCTTTCTGGCTTTGCCAAACCATTGGTCTAGCTTTTCTGGCCGGCAGACCGGGCCAACCTTTTCAGTGAACAGTGTCTCGACATGGTATTCGGCCGGCCGAGGAAAATCATCTCGCCGAATGGCCAAGTCTATGCCGTGGTCAAACGAGAAGTAGCCACCACCGGCCACTAAGTGGATGTCCTGTCCTTGATGATTTTTTTGGAAGTCGCTCCATCGAGGGATCAACCAACGCATCAGCAACGTTGGTTCGCAAGACAATACAAGCGGACGGACACGCCGGGCCTCGGTGCGTATTTCGCGAACTGCCTGACTCATCATGCCGAGCCCCTCGCTCACCGCGCGAGATAAGTGCTTTCCCGCTTGCGTTAAATAAACCCTTCGACTGCGCCGCTCGAATAGGTCGACACCCAGATCCTCTTCAAGCAAGCGTATTGCTCTGCTGATAGCACCCGGTGTCAGGTGCAATTCGTGAGCAGCTCGGGCAAAGCTTTCGAATCGCCCAGCTGATTCGAAGCAACGTAATGCTAGTAATGACGGCATTCTCGCCTCAGTGATGCGTGACTTATAGTCACTATTCCCATCAGAAATCATCGTTAGTGCTCAGTAAAATACTTTGCAAATATTGGCTTCAATTTTAATAACCGCAGGGCTCATCATGAGCGAATGGATAGCAGTAGTCACTATTACAATTCTCGCGTGCATCAGTCCCGGGCCCGACTTCGCACTGGTTTCACGCAATGGGCTGTTACTGTCTCGACGTGCTGGCTTGCTTACAGCTGTGGGAATTGGAATTGGGGTTCTCGTTCATATTTTTTACACATTGCTCGGTCTGGGCTTGATCCTTCAGCAGACACCTTGGCTGTTCAGTGCACTCAAGCTCGCTGGAGCTGCATATCTCATTTACCTGGGTATCAAGATGATTTTTTCAAAGCCGGAGGTCGAACAGCAAAACGTGTCTCCACCAGCGATCTCGGGCCTATCCGCTCTGCGGTCGGGGTTTCTGACAAACGCGTTGAATCCAAAAACATCGATCTTCATAGTCAGTCTGTTCATGGGCGTAGTTCGACCAGACACCGGCGTAACTGTGCAAATCGCATACGGTATATTCATCGCGAGTGCGCACATAATCTGGTTTGGTTTGGTCGCACTGTGTTTCTCAACTGGCAAAATGCGAGAGAAATTGCTGTCTTCACGACAATGGATTGACCGAGGTTTTGGCGGCCTGCTTGTGAGCTTTGGAATAATCCTAACAATTTCGTAGCGCTCCGACTGAACTGCCTCAGCTTTGGAGAAGAGACGACTCCCTACAGCGGGGAAGCCTCCGAAAAAGGGACAGATTTATTTTTCCTAGAAATTAATCCGTCCCCTTTTCCCCTGATGATCAATCCTTCAATTCAATAGCTCGATAACTCGCCGCGTCGTCACAAGCCACCTACAACGACTCGGCGATTTGGCTTGATGGGCGTGTGATGGGAGAGTCGGCTGACGACAGCCACGTCTGCTCCTGACTAGCAGCTGTAGGTCGACTGACTAGAGCGAGACGGTTACGCTGACGTTTTCGCATGACGGGAAAAGCGCATGACAACGGTGTACCAGGGAAGCTGCTTATGCGCGGCCGTCACTTACGAGCTATCCGCCACGCCCAAATCAGTGAGCCATTGCCATTGCAGCCAGTGCCGCAAAAGTCACGGGGCCGCATTCGCGTCTTACGGCAGTGTTCCCCGTAACGCACTACGCCTACTTTCCGGCGCCAACAGCATCAAAACCTATGCATCCTCAGAGGCGGTGTTGCGCGAATTTTGCACGCACTGCGGCTCGACATTGTTCTGGTCACGGTCTCAGGGGGAGTTTGCCGACTGGGTGTCGATAGCGCTGGGCACGCTCGATACGCCTTTCATAGCTGAAAAGCAAAAACACGTGCATGTCGACTCCGCAGTCCACTGGTGCAGCTACCCGCCTCAGAAACCGCCAAGCCGCATGATATGAGTCGCCTGGGCATCATCGGTTCGCTTGAAGCCACAGCGCTCATAAAAGGCGCTTCCTTGAGCCGTATCCGTGAAAAGACGCACCACCTGAAACCTCAGAGCGGCACGTTCAACAAGCGCCTTTACCAGCGCCTGCCCGACGTGTTGCCCCCTTGAGGAAGCTGCGACGTACACCCGCCGCAGTCTGGCCACATTATTGTCAGCATAGGGATCAACTGAAAGACCTCCAATGCCTATCAGCTGCTGATTCAAATAGGCCGCCATCAGACACTCGCCGGGTGCATCAAAGCGGTTTGCTCCAGAGTGCCATTCGTTAATCAGACGCGTGAGGAACCTGAAACCCTCGCCAACGGCTTCCTTTTCCAGCGCCTGTATCTGGCGCGGAAGGTGTGTGATCGGCTGAACCTCATATCGTTTCATCCATCCCTGCCTCCAATATGAAACGCGCTCAATGCTAACAATTTCGTTTGAGGTGATGAACACTCCTGTAGGAGCGAGCTTGCTCGCGAAAACCCCAAACGATCACGCTGCGCCTGAAGGCAAAATCCGATTCCCCTGCCGCACCTTGCTCCATTGCCTACGCCTGCGTCAGAATCCGCCGGCTTGTGCGCTGAGGTGGCCGTCTCTAAGGTGGCTCGGTCGCTGAATTGTTCAGTGATCGGGTTTAGTAGCCTGAAGGTTAATCCAAACAACGTGCACAAGCTTCATCGATCAGACATTGCGTCTGTGTTTGATGGTGGCTGTGTGCAGGGCACCTTCGGGTGCGCCGGCTTCGTTTGGATTCCCCGGTCTACTAACCTGCGCACAGCCGCCACCCTTATGTTTAGTAGCTAAAGGATGATGGCCCTAAACGGGAATTCAAACATGCTCAAATCAGATTCAAGTGCCCTCTTCACCGTCGCCCCCAACGCCAGCAACGAAACCCTCATCACCAACAGCTACGAAACCTTCACCAGCGTCACCACGCTACTGCTCGACCTGTCGGAAGACCTCAACGGCAAACACCGCGACATCGCCCTCGCCATCCACCAACTGAGCGAACTGGGCGTACTCCTCACCGCCAGACTCCTGGGTCGCGAAGCGCCCTGCCCTGGGTGATGAGCAGCTCTTCAACTCGTTAGGCCGATGACTCGCCGCGTCGTTGTAAGCCACATACAACGACTCGGCGATTTGGCGTTTGATGGCTTTGGTGGATTCAGCCTCGGCACAAAGCCCTCTGCGATGACGAGAGCGGCGACTACTTTCGGCCGAGAGTGTGTAAATTCTTAGCAGGAACGTGCGGCACTGAGGTAAAGCTAGTCTGTAGATCTCAAACCGAAGGGATGCCCTCGAATGACGGGATCTTCTAGAACCAGTGTTCGTGCATTTTCGAAAGAAATACAGGGGTAATCGGCAGAATGGATGCTGAACCGATGACCGAGGCGGCA
>Ga0308163_10001471_pt1 | contig 25612 bp, 19 predicted proteins | sample PhyTR1_FD_201037 | JGI IMG/M metagenome (GOLD analysis project Ga0308163, IMG submission 201037) | Phyllosphere microbial communities from UC Gill Tract Community Farm, Albany, California, United States - DLSLT.R1 | ecosystem: Host-associated > Plants > Phyllosphere > Unclassified | place: USA... | reverse complement strand
CGTGGCGCGCCAAAAGGCCGGACAATTGCTACATTAGTGAACGAATTCTAGCCGGTTTATCGTTATTGACGGTTTAAGAATTGTTTCTGGTATGTATCAACGATGGCGGGTCGGCGTGAAAATGGTGTCCTCGGTTGAGCTGGTGGGAGCCAGACTTGTGCGATGCACGCAACGCGACAATGCGCTTCGTCAAACGAGGGCGCGATAACGCACATATGGCTTGCATAATCGCTGGCGAATTGCCGTAGGTAAATGTTATCCTTCTCTTTGCCCGTATCTCTCCCGCCTTTCAAGGAAGCAGCAAACATGACATTGCACGCCGAAATACCGTTCGACCAGACCGATCTGGCTACATTGCTGGAGCACGGCGACGCCGCCGCGCTCGACGCGCTGGGATTCGGTGTGATCGGTTTCGACCAGGACGGCCAGGTCAAGCGGTATAACAGCTTCGAATCGCAAGCGGCCGGGTTGCGGGCCGAGCGCGTGCTGGACCAGGACCTGTTCCTGGCGGTCGCGCCATGCATGAACAACTTCATGGTGGCCCAGCGCTTCGCCGACGCGCGCGCCGATGGCACAGCGCTTGACGACATCATCAACTACGTGCTGACGCTGCGCATGCGTCCCACCAAGGTCAGGCTGCGGCTGCTGTATCAGCCGGGCGCCACGCTGGCATACGTGCTGGTGCAGCGCCCGTGAGCATCGCCAACGACCATCCTGATGCGCAGGAATACGAAGCACTGTTGCAATTTCTGTACATGGCGCCGGTGGGCCTGGTGCAACTGGCCGCCGACGGCGCCATCCAGATGCTCAATCCGCTATCGGCCCAATTGCTCATGCCGCTCAGCCGCGACGGCGGCCTGACCAACCTGTTCGAGGCGCTGGAACCGGTGGCGCCCGACCTGCGCCTGCTGTGCGCCAACTTCGCCGAGCCGCAGGGCCAGGTATGCGACGCCATCCGCCTGTATCTGCACGCCGACGACAAGAGCGGTGGTCCCCAGGTCATGTCGCTCAGCATGTTGAAGCTTGGCGCCGACCGCTTGATGGCGGTGCTCACCGACGTCACCGTTCAGGACCGGCGCGAGCGCCAGCTGCGCAAGACCGACGCCTGGCTCAACGCCATCATGACCAACATCACCGATTATGCACTGGTCAGCCTCGACCGGCAGGGCCGGGTCGAGTCGTGGAACGAAAGCATCGAGCGCGTGACCGGATACGACTCGGCCGCCATCAAAGGGCAGCACTACGCCCGCTTCTATCCCGACGGCGCCACCACCGAGGCGCAGCAACTGGACCGCCTGCGCGAGGCCGACGAAAACGGCTGGACCCTGGACGAAGGCCCGCGGCTGCGTGCCGACGGCAGCCAGTTCTGGGGCAGCGCCATGATTTCCCCGCTGCCGCTGCGCAGCGACGAGGCCGCTTCTGCCGGCGCCTGCGCCAGCACCCAGCCCGTCGTCGCCGACGACGAGGCGGCGTACTGCATGATCATCCGCGACATTTCCGACAAGCGCGACATCAGCGAAGACCTGCGCAAGGCCTCGTATAGCGACCACCTGACCGGCCTGTCGAACCGGCGCGCGTTCTTCGAGGCGGCCGACCTGGAGCTGAAACGCCGCAAGAAAGCCGCGCGTCCGGTGGCCCTGATCGCCATCGACGCCGACCACTTCAAGGCCATCAACGACCGCCACGGCCACCCGGCGGGCGACGCGGTGCTGGCCCACCTGGCGCAGACCATGCGCAGCGTGTGCCGCCAGGTGGACGTGCTGGCGCGCATCGGCGGCGAGGAATTCGCCGTCATCCTGCCATCGGTCGCGCTCGACGATGCGCTGGCGATCGCCGAGCGCCTGCGCGCCGAGGTGGCATCGACGCCGGCCATGTACGAGCAACAATCGATCGCGTACTCGATCAGCATCGGCGTGGCCGTGATGGACGACGCGCTGGACGGCTTCGACGGCCTGATCAAGCGCGCCGACGAGGCCCTGTACGCGGCCAAGCGGCGCGGACGCAACCAAGTGGCGGTCTGGCAACCGCCCGTGACGGAGCAAGCATGAGCGGTGACGGCGACCTGGCCTACGAAGCGCTGATCCAGTTCCTGTATCGGGCGCCGGTGGCGCTGATCCAGCTGCAACAGGACGGCGCCATCGAAATTCTCAATCCGATGGCGGCGCGGCTGCTGATGCCGCTCGCGCCGGACGGCGACATGGAAAACTTTTTCCACGTGCTGCGCCGGCACGCCCCCGACTTGCCGCAGCTGTGCGCGGACTTTTCCGCCCAGCAGGGTGTCATTTGCGAAGGCCGCCGCATCGGCGTCGAAGCTACCGATGACCACGCGGAGGCTCCCGCCGTGCTCTCGCTGGGCCTGCTGAAACTCGACGACAACCGCCTGATGGCGGTGCTGCTGGACGCCACCCACGAGGTGGTGCGCGAGCAGAGAATGCTGGCCAGCGCGGCGCAAGTGGACACGCTTACACAATTACCCAACCGCGCAGGAACGCTGACCTTGTTGCGCAAGATGGCCGTGCGCGAACGCGCCGCCAGCGGGGATCACTGCGCGCTGTTGCTGATCAACCTCGACCGCTTCAAGCAAGTCAACGATACGCTGGGCAACGCGGTGGGCAACCAGGTGCTGGCACTGGTCGCCGAACGCCTGCGCGCCACGGTGCGCTCCAGCAGCCGCCCCGCCGGCGGCGGCATGGCCGTGGAAACCGCCACCCACGTGGGCGGGGACGAGTTTGCCGTGCTGCTCGACGGCTTGCCGGAACGGGCGATTGTCGAGCGCATCGCCGGCCGCTTGCTGGAGCGCCTGGGCAAGCCTTATCGCGTCGGCAACCAGGAGCTGGCGTTGACCTTCAGCCTGGGCATGGTGCTGCTGAACGCCGGCTCGCGCGATGCCGACGACTTGCTGCGCGACGCGGCGATCGCGATGACGGTGGCCAAGTCCCAGGGCGGCAACCGCATGGTCGCGTTCCAGCAGGAAATGCGCGACCAGGCCTTGCTGCGCAGCAGCCTGGAAGCGGATTTGCGCCTGGCCATCGAGCGCGCCGAATTGTTCAATGTGTACCAGCCGGTGGTCGGCTTGATGGCCGACGGCCGCATGGACCCGAGCGCCGGCGTGGAGGCGCTGGTGCGCTGGCGCCACCCGGTGCGCGGCCTGGTCGGTCCGGTCGAGTTCATCGGCGTGGCCGAATCGACCGGCATGATCCATGCGATAGGCGAGCAGGTGCTGGCCACCGCGTGCCACGATTTCGTGGGCTGGCAGCGGCAACTGGGCGCCGACGCGCCGCGCCTGCTGGCGGTCAACCTGTCGCGCGCGCAGCTGACGCAAGCCGACCTGTGCGACAAGGTGGCTGCCATCCTGGCCGACACCGGCATGCCGGCGCCGCAGTTGCAGCTGGAAATTACCGAGAGCCTTGCCGCGCAAGGCGCCGACATCCAGCAGCAATTGCTCGGGCTCAAGCAACTCGGCGTGAAACTGGCGCTCGACGATTTCGGCACCGGCTATTCGTCGCTGTCGAGCCTGCACCTGCTGCCGGTCGACACCGTCAAGATCGACCGCTCATTTGTCAGCCTGGCGGCCAGCAGCGCGCACCACAAGGTGCTGATCGAGGCCACGGTGCTGGTCGCGCGCAGCCTCGGCATGACCACGGTGGCCGAAGGCATCGAAACCGTGGAACAGGCCAACGTGGCCCATGCGCAGGGCTGCGACAAGGGACAGGGATATCTGTACAGCCGCCCGCTTGAGAGCGCCGCGCTGTTGCAATGGCTGGTGGCGCAGCCTCAGCGCGTCCCTTCGCCGTGACCTCCTGGCCGCGCCAAAGTAACAGGCGCGGGCATCCCTGCTCTGCAGCCGGGCCACGCTGCGTACGACAGGCGTAACTGTTGCAGCGCGCGCCTGATCCACGCCTTCACCGTTCCCAGCGGCACCCGCATGTGATGCGCTATTTCCGAGTGCGACAACCCCTGGTAGTAAGCGAGCGAGAGTGATTGTCGTTGTGCGGGCTCCAGCCGGGCCAGCCGGCGCCGCAGCTCCTCGTTATCCATCGCGATCGTCAGCAGTTCCAGCTGGTCGGCGCCCGCCTCTTCGGCGGCCTCGGCCATGAAACTGTCGTCCAAGGCGACGGTGTTAGCGGTTTCCAACCTGGCTTTGCGTAAATGGTCGAGCGACTTGTTGCGAACGATGCTGATCAGCCATGTCATCGGCGTCGACAGCGAGGCCGCATAGCTGCCCGCGTGATGCCAGACATTGATGAACGCCTCCTGCAGTACTTCATCGGCCAGCTCGCGCCTGCCCACGAAGCGCATCGCCACGCCATACAGGTGGGCGCAGGTGAGATCGTAAAGCTGTCGGAACGCAGCGTGATCCCGCCCCGCAACACCTTGCAACAACGCTACCAGTCGCTGGTTCTGTGGAGTTTTGGTAAGCATGAACATCTGTATTTTCCGGCCTGTGGGCCGCGCCGGCGCAACCGCCGGCGCGGGACCATGGCTCAGATTCCGTGGCTGGCCTTGATCATCTCGGCCGCCCGCTCGCCTATCACCACACACGGCGCCATCGTATTGCCGGTGGTAATGCGCGGCATGATGGAAGCGTCGGCAATGCGCAGGTTGTCGATCCCGTAGACCTGCAGCTTGCTGTTGACCACCGACATCTCGTCGCGTCCCATCTTGGCGGTGCACGACTGGTGCCAGTAGGTTACCGCCGCGTTGCGCAGGTAGGCCTCCATCTCCTGCCGTCCCAGCTTGCCGGGCATGCATTCGCGTTTGATGAGGGAACTGAAGGCGTTGGCGTTGCCCAGGTCGCGACACATTTCGACCGAGTTCAGCGCTACCTTGATGTCATCCGGGTCGCCCAGCGTGTTGGCGCGGATCACCGCCGCATCGCTCGCCGCCGCGCCCGACAGCAGCACTTCACCCCGGCTTTTCGGGTGCGCGAGGCCGGCAAACATGGTCCAGCCATGCTCCGGCACGCCAAGCGCGGCGGTATCGGCGCTCGGCACCGGGAATTCAACCTGACACTGCAGCATGTCCGGAGCGTCCAGCGACGCGTCGCTCTTCCAGTACAGCGTCGCCTCGGAACCGCCCGCGCCCACTTCCTGCGGCTCCTTGTACTCCCATATGCAGCCGAACGACACGTGGTCCTGGTGGTTCTGTCCGACGCCGGCCAGCGATTGACGCGGCGTGATGCCGTGGCGCCGCAGTTCAGGTTCCGGGCCGATCCCGGATTGCATCAACAGCTTCGGCGTGTTGACCGCGCCCAGCGACAGCACCACTTCGCGCGCGGCCCGGAATACGCGCCGCTCGCCGCCGACGGCGACTTCGACCCCGGTCACCTTGTTGTTGTCGAACGTGAGCCGGGAGACCAGCGCATCGGTGAGCACGGTCAGGTTGGGCTGCGCCATGCGCGGGTAGGTGTAGGAACGGAACACCGACAGGCGCTTGCCGTCGCGGATGCGCAGGTCGTTGATGGCGGCGCCGCCATCGGACTCCATCATGGCGCCGTTGGGGCTGTCGAAGGTTGGAATTCCCAGCGAACGCGCGGCCTCCAGCATCAGCGTGGCAGTTGGCTTCGGTGATTGCGCCGGCGCCACGTACACCGGGCCTCCCGTGCCCCGGCGCTCGGGATCGGCCGCACCGTTCCAGTCTTCGATGCGCTGGTAAATCTTCAGCACCGACGCGTAATTCCACCCGTCGTCCCCCGACTGTTCGGCAAAGTAATCCCAGTCGCTGCGATGGCCACGCGCCCATAGCATGACGTTGATGCTCGATCCACCGCCCAGCACCTTGCCCATGTTCATCGGGATGGCGCGGCCGTTCAGGTGCGGGTTGGCTTCCGCGACAAAACCCCAATCGCGTTCCGAGCCCAGATTCAGCGGCCACTGGGCCGGCTCGATCACACTGGCAACCTCATCGCTGCCACCGGCTTCCAGCAGCAGCACGCGAACTTCCGGGTTTTCCGCCAGTCTCGCGGCGACAACCGAGCCGGACGAACCGGAACCGCAGACGATAAAGTCATATGTCGAGGTGAGCGCGCCGCGCAAAGTTGCCTGATTTGCGCGGACGGCCGCTGCGAAATCGCTTTCATTGAGTTGAATGTTGTTCATTTTAAAAGTTTACTGAGATGAGAAAAAGCGCTGTGGATGGCATTCCATGCAAAGCGTCGCCTGTTCAGATTGCCGATTTTGCCGATTATACCGAATTTACCGTTTTCGTGTGGATTTTGCTTGTTTAGTACGCAATCGATAGTCAAAGCGCGTATTCCCGCTAACGCATCCGAACGCCGATGCCCGGCGTAAGTGGCATCAGGGAGCCGTTTCCGCCCTCAACTCAACCGGGATATTCATGACCAACCTGAACAGATCGACGCCCACGCCGCCAACCGCAGGCGAACCGTCCTACCAATTCACCACCATCGACGGCAAGCAACTTGCCTATATCGACCAGGGGCAAGGCATGCCACTGCTGCTCGGCCATAGTTATTTGTGGGACGCCACCATGTGGCAACCGCAAATCGACGCGCTGTCCCGGCATTTCCGCGTAATCGTCCCCGACCTTTGGGGCCACGGCCGTTCCGACTCGCCGCCGGGCGGGACGGAAAGCCTGCACGACCTGGCGCGCCACCATCTGGCGCTGCTCGACACGTTGTCGATCGACGCATGCCACGTGGTCGGACTGTCCGTCGGCGGCATGTGGGGCGTCGCGATGAAGCAACTCGCTCCCGAGCGGGTGCGCAAGCTGGTATTGATGGATACCTACCTCGGCCCGGAACCGGCGCCATCCCAAGTCCAATACCTGGCACTGCTGCGCCAGATCGACGTGGACGGGGCGCTGTCGGCGGCGTTGCTGGACATGGTCGTGCCGATGTTTTTCAGTCCCCATACAGATCCGGCCTCGCCCTTGTGCCAGGCCTTCCGGGCGTCGCTGGCGGCGCTGCCGGCCGGCCGGATCAAGGACAGCATCGTGCCGCTGGGGCGCCTGATCTTTACCCGTCCCGACCTTCGGCCCGTGCTGGCGGACCTGAATGCCGACACCACGCTGGTAATGGTGGGCGAGAACGATATTCCCCGGCCGGTGCGCGAAGCGGCCGAGATGGCGGCCCTGATCGGCTGTCCGCTGCGCACCATTGTCAATGCCGGGCACATCTCCAACCTGGAGAATCCGCAGTCGGTGACCATAGCGCTGCGCGATTTCCTGCTGAGCGGGCACTGATCTGCAAACGGCGGCCGATGTGAAACGCGGGCTTGCGTTATACTCGGACCAATGACAAGTTCTATTATCACAACGGCACAGGCGGCCAAAATCCTCGGGGTATCACCCCGCACCGCCCAGCTATGGACCGAAAGCGGCGTCATTCCGAGCTGGAAGACGCCGGGCGGCCACCGCCGGATGTTCGAGGCGGACGTGCTGGCGGTGCTCGGCCGGGGCGACCAGATCATTGTCGCGCCGCGCCGGGTGCTGGTGCTGGCGCCCGCCCGGCGCCACGCCAGCTGGTCGCAGGCGCTGGCCGCGCTCGACATCAGTGAGCTCACCTATATAGAAGACCCGGTCGCCGCCGCCGTCGCGCTGGGCGCGACCGTGCCGGACGTGTTTGTCGTCGAGGCGGAAGACCTGCACACGCTGCCGGCGCACTTTCTTGCCACGCTGCGCAACATTGCACTGCTGAGCCGACTGCAGATCGTCATCGCGACCCGGTTGCCGGCCGACGGCGTGCCGCCGGTCGATCCGGCCTTGCAATTCAAGGTGATCCAGCTCGAGCAGAGCTCCGAGCGGATGGCCGAGGAACTGGTCCACCACACACAGCTGAAGCATCTGCAGCTGCTGCCTCTCCCGGCGGCCTTGCTGAACGCGCCCTTCCCCATCGGTGCCGAGGAGGCGGGGCGCCTGCGCGCGGTGCACCGCTCCGGCATCCTCGACAGCGCCAGCGAAGAGGCCATGGACAATCTGACACGGATCGCCGCCCTCAGCCTGCGCGCGCCGATCGCCCTGATCACCATCCTCAGCGAGGACCGCCAGTGGTTCAAGTCCAAGGTGGGCCTCGACATGCAGGAAACGCCGCGTAGCTGGGCCTTCTGCAACCACACGGTGCTGCAAGCGGGCATCCAGCAATTTGCCGACCTTGGGTCCGATACCCGGTTCGCCGACAACCCGGCGGTCGCGGGCGCGCCGCACTTCCGCTTTTACGCCGGCGCACCGATCACCGACGAACAGGGCTACGCGCTGGGGTCGCTGTGCATCATCGATATGGAACCGCGCCAGCTCGACGCTACGCAAACGGAAATCCTGGGCCGGCTGGCACGCCTGGTCACGGCCGAAGTCCAACGCGGCACCCGCCCGGCCGACACGCGCCGCTGACGGGAAGGCAGCGCCCGCAACGGGCGCTGGCGGCGGCTGCAGCGAAGGCAACGCTGTTTACGGGCGCATAGCCGGGTGAAAAAAAATAACGCATCGAAGGTGCGTCCAAAGTGCCGCTCAGTGCGTAAGTAACGGTACAGCGTAGACCGTCAAAGACCTTTTCCGCGATGAATACGCTGCCATTCCCCCTGCCTGAGCCAACAAACTATGCTTACCCATACACCGGAAAACCAACGTCTGGTCGACCTGATGCAGCGCGTGTCGCTGCACGACCATGCTGCGTTCAAGCAGCTATACGATCTGACCAGCGCCCACCTGTACGGCGTCGCCATGCGCTTCGTGCGCCAGCGCGAACTGGCGGATGAAATCCTTCAAGACGCCTTCATCAACATCTGGCAGCAGGCCGGCAGTTATGCGGCCACGCTGTCCACGCCCATGACGTGGCTGATCACCATTGTGCGCAACAAGTCGCTGGACCGCCTGCGCAAGGGAAAGTTAGAATTCGAAAAGACTTCTGCCCTGGAGGATGATGGATCGGACGAGTATCAGGAAGAAGCGATCGAGCATGCGGATCCGCATGAACTGTTCGCCGCCGCCACGGAGAAACTGGAAGTGACCCGCTGTCTGTCCATGCTGGATCCGCCGCAGCGACAATCCCTGGCGCTGGCCTATTACAATGGCTTGTCGCATTCGGAATTGGCCGAGCAACTGCAAGTGCCGTTGGGAACGGCGAAAGCGTGGATACGGCGCGGGCTTGACCGACTGAAGAAATGTTTGGAGCAGGCGCCGTTGGCGCCAAAGGGCAAGGCATGAATTACGAACAACCGGAACTGCTAAAAAAACTGGCTGGCGCCTATGTGCTGGGCACCATGGCGGCGCGCGCGCGTCCGCGCTTCGCACGGCTGCTGGCCGAATCGACGCAGGCCCAGCGCGCGGTCGCCGAATGGAACAATCAGCTTGCGCCGCTGTATGCGACGGTGCCGCCGATCCAGCCTCCGTCTGATATATGGCAGGCGATCGCCGCCAAGACCGGCCCGGAACCTGGCAGGTCCGCTGCCGCCGCAGTGGCATCGAAGTCCCCGCGCGGCTGGTGGTCCCGGTTGAGCGGCGCACTCGACGGCTGGGGCCGCGCGGCGGTGGCCTTCGGACTCGGTGTGGCGCTGACCGCCGGCCTGGTCTCGCAAAACGCCCACGTGCTCGGCATGCACCACATGGACGCCGCGCTGCCGGCCAGCTATTTTGGCATCCTCGCCGACGACCAGGGCGAGGCGGTGCTCACCGCCGGCTCGCACCGGCGCGGCAAGACCATCAAGATAAAGCTGCTCAAGCCACTGGCCATCCCGCTCGGCAGCGTCGCCCGTTTGTGGGCCCTGCCCAAGGAAGGCACACCGGTGGCCATCGCCAATGTGCCCGCCAGCGGCGCTGTCATCGTCGACCTGGACGCGCCCGCCGAGGACATTTTCGCCAAGGTATCGCGACTGGGCTTGACTTTCGAGTCCGATCCGGCCGCGAGCCGGCCCGGCATGCCGTTCGTGCTATTGGGGCACTGCGTCAAGTTCTGGTGATCGCGGCCAATCAGGTGCCGAGGCCTGCGGCCCGGCGCCAGCCCTGCACGGCGATCTGGCCGGCCACGTAGCGGGCGATCAGGGCATGTGCGAACGGGGTCGGGTGGGCGTAGTCGGCAAACATATAGCGGGCGACGTCGGGTGCCACCAGATTGTTGGCGGTGCACACCAGCGAGCTGGCGCCAAGAGCGTTGGCGCCGCACGCCGGCGAAGTCGTGTTCGTCAGCCCGTGACGCGCGGGATTGGCGACCTGGTCGCGGGTGAAAGCGCGGATGTCGACCTGCAAAATCCTTGTGTCGTTCGCCAGGCCCGACTTCAGCGCGCCGTTGAAACCATCAACCATCTTGCCCACCAATACGCCGGTAGCGGTGTCCAGCGAGCGCAGCCCGGGGATCGAGCCCAAGTCCGGCAGATTGCCTACCACCACATGTGCCGCACCCTTGCCGACGAGCTGCGTATTGACGATGGCAGCCAGCTCGCTTCCGGCCACGCCCATGCGCGAGATCACCAACGGGCCGTGCGCGGCGACGTATTCGGCGGCCGCCCGCGCGCCCGCTTCCGGGCCGCCCGCCGCGGCGGCAGCGGCCGCAGCAGCCGCCGCGCCGGCCCGCAACTCGTCAAGTAACACGAACGCATCGTTGGCGCCGGCCAGCACCAGCACGATCTCGGTGCCGCTGAACTTGCCACCGCTTTTGGCCAGGTGATTGGCCACCTGCACCGCCACCGGCACGGTCAGCGCGCCGAGCGGCGAGCCGGTCGCCGCATTCTGAGGACCGATCGGATTGCTGACGCGCGCACCGCCCTGGGCGTAGTTATAGCAATCCGCATGGTTTTGCACGGTGACCGAGAAGCCGAGTGCGGCGCTACCCTGCAGGCCCGTCTGCGCCGCGCAAGGAGTTGGCAGTCCGAACTGCGAAGCAAGCACATCGACCCATATCTGCCCGCTCAGCGCCTTGTCGGTGGCGCGGCTGTCGCCGTTAATGGTGAACTTGCCGCCGCTTTGCTGTCTGACCGCGCCGACCGCATACGAACCGACATCGGAAAGGCTGTCGCCAAAGGTGACCTGCCGGGTGAACCGGTCCGCCGGCGCGCCGTCGCCGGGACCCGGTTCGTTACCGCCACAGGCGGCCAGTACGGCGCTGGCGATGGCAGCCAGCGCAACTTTTGTATAACGCATCAATATCTCCTGAAGTGTGAATGCTCATCGGTGTCACTGGACATACGCAGGTCAACGGAATTCGGACGCGCATCGCCGCTCGGCCGCGCACAGATCAGCAAGACCGCGCATCCAGTTTGGCAATGTTTGCGTAAGTAAGGCCAGACATCGCGTCGATCGATGCCTGACCAGACCGGCTCGCGTACGAGCACGGCTTTCCGCACCCCACCTTTCCAGGATGTCGCAAACAATGACAACGCATTCCGCCACCTATTCCCGCCATGCCGGCCCGACGCACCTCGCGTACCCAGCCAGACTTTCATCCCACGGCCGCTCCGATGCGGCGCGTGGCCCGAACGCCGTCAGGTGCGGCAAGCTCGCTGGCGCGATGGCAGCCTCCATGAAATACTGGATCTTCGGACTCGCGTTCGCCGTGCTGCAGTCGGTGCTTCCGTGTGCCGCGCTTGCCGCCGTGCCGGTTTGGCAGACCCTGCCGCTAGAGCAACCGCTGCCGCCGCTCGCAGAAGGCAGGGTGGAGCATGACGGGTCCAGTCTTTGGTATGGCGTCGTCGGCTCGGGCAAGCCGGTGATCTTGCTGCACGGCGGCCGGGCCACATCCGCAAGCTGGGGCAATCAGGTTCCAGCGCTGCTAGCCAGTCATCGTCAGGTGATCATGATCGATAGCCGGGGCCACGGACGCAGCACGCTGGGCGACAGACCGCTTTCCTACGAACTGATGGCGGCCGACGTGCTGGCTGTGATGGACCATTTAAAACTGCGCCGCGCCGATATCGTCGGCTGGAGCGATGGCGGGATTGTCGGCTTGATCATCGCCATGCGGCACCCTGCCCGGCTCGACAGGATTTATGCCTTCGGCGCCAACATGACCACCAAGGCAATCAGCGAGCCGCTATCCTCCCCCGTGCTGCCGCTGATTGGGCCGCGCCTGGAGGCAGCCTACAAGGCGGTGGCCGAGCCCGCCGACTTCGACAAGCTCACCGCCGCCGTGCGCGCGATGCAGAAAAACGAACCGAACTACAGCGACGCCCAGCTAGCCGCCATCAGGGGGCCGAGAGTTGCCATCGTGGGCGCCGAGCACGATGAGGTGCTGCGCCCGGCTTACTTCGCGCAGTTGGCCGAAACCATACCCGGCGCCCGCCTGATTATGTTGCGCAACGTCAGTCACTTCGCGCCGTGGCAGGACGCCGCGGCATTTAACGCGTCGCTCACCGGTTTCCTGGGCCACTAAAAACCATCCGCGTCAGGATCGCAGCGGTCCGGCACCGCGCGACCCGGCGCACCTTTTACTTTCACCAAGGAGTACCGAAGTGCTCAATAGCTTTTCCGGCCGGGTTCAAGAGTTGATCCGCGCAACACGCATGCTGGCCATTGTTGGCGCATCGCTCAGATTGCGTTCAGCCGAAGACGTCGACGGCGCGATAGCAGAGCAGATCAACAAGGGCCTGCGGCTGGTGTTGGGCGATACGGGTAGCGACATCGCCGGCACCGAGATCGCGCCATTGCTCACCCAAATTGACATGGCGTTCGCCGAAAGCGGTGAATTGTGGCGTAGTCCCAACCGGACGGCCGGATGGCAAGTCGAAGACCAACAGCTTTTGCAGGCGATGGGCCGGGCTTCCAGCGGCGCGTTCGACCGCATCCTCGGTCTGGCCGCAAGCCGTCCTTCTTTACAACAAGCTTTGCGCGGAAGGTTCCTCGATGTCGGCACCGGCGTGGCCGGGATCGCATTGCGCGCCGCGCAAACCTGCCCCGGCCTCGAGGTCGACGCCATCGACATCTGGGAGCCGGCGCTGCGCATCGCCGCCGAAAACATCGCGGCCAGTCCGCACGCCAGTCGCATTCAACTCCGCCACCAGGACATCACCCAACTTGAGCCGGAGCCGCGCTACACCTTGGCCTGGCTGCCCACCATGTTCCTCAACCGTGCGGTGCTCGGACAAGCGCTGGCGTCGATCGCGGCGGCGTCGCTTCCCGGCGGCTGGCTTGTGGCCGCCATCTACACACAGCCGGAAGATCCGTTCATGGCCGTGCTGTCGTCGCTGCGCACGTTACGCAGCGGCGGCGAGGTGACCGATCCGGCGGAGCTCAAAGCGTTGCTGCGCGCTCGCGGCTATGTCGACGTCGAGTCGGACGCCACGCCGGTGGCGACCTTCGTCATGGGAAGGCTGCCCTGAAGCGGGCGGCACGGCCAACCATTCTATCCAACCATAAACCAGGGAATAATATGAATCAACTTCCAGGCCAGCGGAGCGTAGCAAAGAAATCTTTACGCTCACGTTGCGCTGCACTGCCACTCGCACTGAGCCTGTCGTTGGCCGCGTGCGGCGGTGGCAATGATGCGTTGACCACCTCGCCATCGGGCGGCGCAACGAAACTGTTGGGCGACTTCAGCTTCGGCCGGATGGGCGCCGAACAGGAAGTGCCGCTCACGCCGTTGGACGTGATGGCCAGCGGTGCCGAACGGGCCGACCTGACAGCTGCCGCCGCGATCGACCGTAATCAGAACACGCGCTGGAGCAGCCGGTTTACCGACGATCAAAACCTGACGCTGGACTTCGGCGTGGCAAAACCAATCAACCGCGTCCGCATCGATTGGGAAAACGCCCACGCGGCCCGGTACCTGCTGCAGGTATCCGACGACAATGCCACCTGGTCCACCATCAAAACGGTGGACGACAGCCAGGGCGGCATCGAAGACTGGACCGGCCTGAACGCACGAGGCCGATATCTGCGCATGCAGGGTGTGCAGCGCTCCGGCGGTTACGGTTACTCGATCTTCGAGATTCATGCCTTTTCGGGCGGCGCCGACGATGCGCCCGCCGATCCGGCCGATCCGACCATACCGCCGCCAACCACCGCGGATCCCGTCATCGTCGATCCCACCAAGCCGGGCGTGCCGCTGACGCCAGTTCAGGCGACGTCGTCCAAACTTGAAAACCAGGGCGACAGCGCCACCAACACGATCGACGGCAAGCCGAACACCCGCTGGGCCAGCGCGTTTGAAAACGGCGCCTTTATCCAGTACGATTTCGGCGCCAAGACCATGGTCGGCTATATGAAGCTGGTGTGGCAGAGCGCGTACGGCAAGCAGTACAACCTGCTGGTGTCGGACAACGGGCAGGACTGGACGCAGGTTCGCGCCGTCACCAACGGCCAGGGCGGCACAGAGGAATTTTTCAACCTCGGCGTCAATGCGCGCTTCATCCGGCTGCAAGGCGTCGAACGTGCCACGCAGTACGGCTACTCGTTGTTTGAAGTGGAATTCAAGACGCCCGGGATCGATAACTCGCTGACCGGTTCGGCCACTTCGCCACTGAAGTTCCCGGCCGGCGCCGCCGGGTGGACACCGTTGCCCGCCGCCGCCAAGCCGATCGAAACGCTGCAATTCACGCTGCCTGACGGCACGCTCGTTACGCGCTTCGGCGCACGCGGCCTGGACCGCCATGGCCGCGAGCGCGGCGAAGAGTGGAACGAAATCGGCTTCGGCCCCAACGACACTGTCGACCCTGTCACCGGCCTGGCGCTTGACAGGGAACCGGGCAGATACCTGACGTTCGTGCCGCAGTACTTCAAGAACCGCGCCTGGGGTATCGAGATCATCGACAACAGCCGTGTGGCCGGTATTACCGCACCGACGCTGGTGGTCAATGAATACTTCGGCCAGGCCAACCTGCCGGGTGGCATCGCCTTCTTCCGCGCCTTCGACCGCACCAGCGTCACCGGCTACGGCTGGATGAACAACGGCCGGCTAAACGGCGGTAACAACGTCGCGCCGTGCAAGGCGACGCCGTATCCGGAAGAAGCGAGACTGACAGCAGCCAAGGGCGTCAACGGCGCGTGCACAATTTTCGTTGACAACTACCCCGGTCACGCCGAGCTGGGCGCAACCGGTTTCCCGAATGGCAGGAACGTGCCGGCGCGCGCACTGAAGGTGGGCGACGCGGTCGAGGTGTCGCCGTCGATGTTCGCGCCGGACGGCGTCATGGCCGCCAAGGGCGACAACGGCGGCAATCGCTACTACTCGTCGGAATTCATGTACGTCGTCGGTAACGGCATCCGTCCGTGGTACGGCGTGCAGCCGCGCCTGAACGCGATGCCATTGCCGCCGGAAACGCTCGCCGGTGGCATCGGATCGGTCTCGTACGACTATGCCGACAACGGCAACTTCATGTTCCAGCAGCCGCATACCAACATCGGCATGGCCAACATGCAGCGCTTCGTCGAAGGCCGCCGCCTGTTCCACACCAACTTCACCACGGGCGACCACAATGAGCCGGGCAACGACCGCTACGACCCTGCGGTGGGCCTGCAGGGTCAGCGCTTCAACCAGTCGTCGTGCTTCGCCTGCCACGCCAACAACGGCCGCAGCGTCGCGCCGAGGACATTGAATCAAAAGCTCGACAGCATGTCGGTGCGCGTCGCCAGCACCAACGCCGCCGGCCAGCAACTCCCGCACCCGGTCTACGGCACCACGGTGCAGATGAATGCCATCTCGCCCACGGGCACGCCGCGCAACTGGGGAACCGGCGTCACCGTGGCAGGGTTCGACACCACCGTCAAAAAGCTGGCCGACGGTACGCCGGTGGAGCTGCGCAAGGCGAAACTGACGTTCGAAGGTCCGACACCGGACACCGTCTCGTTGCGTGCCGCGCAACCGATCATCGGCGCCGGCTTGCTGGAAGCCATTCCTGAAGCCGACATCCTGGCGCGCGCCAGCGCCACCCCGGACGTCGACGGCGTCAGGGGCGTGGCCAACTATGTGTACGATCCGGAAACGCGCGCCGTGCACCTGGGCCGCTTCGGCTGGAAGGCGGCCAAGGCCACGCTGCGGCAACAAACCGCCGCCGCGCTGGTACAGGACATGGCGGTGACCTCGCCCGTGTACCGCAACCGTTCGTGCAATAGCGACCCCGCCGGCTGCACGACTGCCGCCGCCCAGAAGGGCATTTCCGAGGCGGACCTGCAATCGCTGTCGCACTACCTTGCATTGGTGGCGGTGCCGGCCCAGCGCAGCCTGTCCAGCGGCTTCCCGAAAGGCGTGGCGCCGCTGGACGACCTGAACCTGGACCCGGCCAAGGTGAGCGCCGGCGCCAGGCTGTTCCAGGGCATGCGCTGCGTGGCTTGCCACACGGCGGAGATGAAGACCGGCACCGGCCATCTGTTTGCGGAACTGCGCAACCAGACCATCCGGCCGTACACCGACCTGTTGCTGCACGACATGGGCGCCGGACTGGCCGACGGCTTCGTCGAAGGCCAAGCCAAGGGCAACATGTGGCGCACCGCGCCGCTGTGGGGCATCGGCTATACCGAAAAGGCCGCCGGAGGCGCCGCCAAGGCCGGCTACCTGCACGACGGCCGCGCCCGCAATCTGACCGAGGCGGTCATGTGGCACGATGGCGAAGCGGCCAAATCGCGGCTCCGCTTTGAAGCACTCAGCAAAACCGACCGCGAAGCGCTGCTTGTCTTCCTGAAGTCGCTGTAAGCGTCGCTGTTGGGCCAAATGCCGGGCCCCTCGCGGTGCCCGGCATTTTTTCGTGCGATCAGGCGGCAAATCCACCGTCGATCAGCAGGTCGGCGCCGGTGACGAAACCGGCGTCCGGTCCGGCCAGATAAGCGACCATGGCGGCGACTTCGTCGGCATGGCCGTGACGCGGCAAGGCCATCAGGCCGTGCAGGCTTTCGGCGAAATCGCCCTCGGCGGGGTTCATGTCGGTATCGACCGGGCCGGGGGCGACATTGTTGACCGTGATATGCCGGGGGCCCAGATCGCGTGCCAGTCCTTTGACCAGTCCGGTCAACGCGGACTTGCTCATGGCGTAGGCCGCAGCGCCGGCGAAAGGCACGCGCTGGGCGTTGGTACTGCCGATGTTGATCACGCGACCGCCCTCTTTCATGTGCGCCACGGCCGCCTTGGTGGCCACGAACACCGCACGCACGTTCACTGCGACGGTGGCGTCGAAATCGGCCAGCGAAAATTCTTCGATCGATCCCTGCCGGAATATGCCCGCGCTGTTGACCAGGATATCGAGCCGGCCAAAGTGCGCTGCCGCTGTATCGATGGCATCGGTCAACGCGGCGGCGTCGTTGGCGTCGGCGTGGATGGCCAGCGCGCTGCCACCGGCCGCCGCGATTTCGGCCACCAACGCGTCGGCGGCAGCCGCCGAGGCGCCATAGCCGATCGCCACCTGGGCGCCGTCGCGTGCCAGCCTACGCGCGGTGGCGGCGCCAATGCCGCGCGAACCACCGTTGATGAAAGCGACTTTACCTTGCAGATTCGAGTTCATGATCATTTCCTTCCGATGTGTGAGTTGATGGATCAAGTATGGTCCTGGCGATTCATTCCGTATAGCCGCTAATTAGCGTGTACACTTTCAACCATCTGTATCAGATCAAATCGTATGACCATTGAACTCAGCAGCTACCTTGACGCGTTTATCGCTTCCGCCAGCGAAGGCAGCTTTTCCGCTGCCGCGCGCAAACTGGGGCTGACGCCGGCCGCCGTCAGCAAAAGCGTGGCCCGTCTGGAGAGTCAGTTGGGGGTGCGCCTGTTCCAGCGCAGCACCCGAAGCCTGGCGCTGACGACCGACGGCGACCGTTTGTACGCGCAAGTGCGCCTGCCCTGGAGCGAAATCGGTGACGCCCTGACCGCCTCGCGCCAGGGTGCCGGCAAGCCTGCGGGTATGCTGAAAGTGTCGATGGCTCATACAATGGGCCGCAACTATTTGTTGCCCTTGCTGGACGACTTTATTGCACTTTATCCGGACGTCGTGCTGGACCTGCACTTCGACAATCGGCAGGTCGATTTGATCGAGGAAGGATTCGATGTCGGCATTGGCGGCGGCATCGAGCTGACCGAAGGGCTGATCGCGCGCGAACTGGCGCGCGTGCACATCGTGCTGGCCGCCTCGCCAGCCTACCTTGCCGGTCACGCCGCCCCGGACACGCCGGCCGACCTGGCGCGCCACGGCGGGCTGCTGCGCCGCTCGCTGTCCACGGGCAGGCTGCAACCGTGGACGTTGAAGAACAAAACCGGGCATGAGTTGGTTGCCAACGTTCGACCGGTCGCCGTGCTGGACGATCCTGAAGCGATGACGATTGCGGCCACGCGTGGGTTCGGGGTCGCCCTGCTGCCACTGCCGCACGCAATACCTTATCTGGACAGCGGCCAACTGGTCCGGCTGCTGCCCGACTGGTATGCGGAGACGCGTCCGCTGACGATCTACTATTCGAGCCGCAAGCTGGTGCCCGCCAAAACCCGCGTCTTCGTCGATCATGTCGTCGAGCGGTTCCGGGCCAGCGGCCACGCCGCCCGTTTCAGCCAGGGCTGAGCCGTCCTTCGTTGTGTGGCGGCGACGTGACCTGCCAAATGTGGAAAGTCTGCAACAGATTAAGTTCTTCCTTCGTGCAACAATAGCAATACGACTAACTCAGCTACGAGGATTGATCGCATGAAGATATCTGGCACCCCCAAGTCTTCCCTGTTCCGGCGCTCCCGCTGCGCCCATGCTGTATTGCTGGCACTGGGCACCATGAGCTTGAACTCTCATGCACAAGACATGCAGCGCGTGGAGATCACCGGCTCCAGTATCAAGCGCATCGAAGGCGAGGCAGCGCTGCCAGTGGAAATCATCAAGCGCGAAGATATCGACAAGGCCGGCGTGACCACCGCCGCCGAACTGCTGCAGAAAATATCCTCGAATGTCGGCGGCCTGACCGATGCTTCCAGCGTCAGCGACGTCATGGGCGGCCAGCGTGGTTTCAACGGCGCCAACCTGCGCGGCCTCGGTGTTTCCAGCACGCTGGTACTGCTCAATGGCCGTCGCATGGCCAACTTCGCCAGCCCGGGCGACAGTTCCGGCGTCGACCTGAACAACATCCCGGCCGGCGCCATCCAGCGCGTCGAAGTGCTCAAGGATGGCGCGTCGGCGATTTACGGCACCGACGCGATGGGCGGCGTGATCAACTTCATCACCCGCAAGGACTACCAGGGCGGCGAGGCCAGCGTGTATGCGCTGCGTACCGACGAGGGTGGCGCCGGTAAAAAATCGGCCTCGCTGTCCGGCGGCATCGGTTCCTTGAGCACCGACCGCTTCAACGTGTTCGGGGCGCTGGACGTGCAAAAAACTGACCGCCTGGCCAGCTCGCAACGCAAATTCATGCAGGAATACAGCCTGCCCGACCGCCTGTCGCCACAGTTGTCGAGCTACTCTTTCCCGGCCAACGTCGACCTGACTGCCGCCCAGCTGGCGACACTGAACAATTCCGCCTACCTGAAGGGATCCGGGCCCGGCGGCGCCTGGGTGCCTTCGCCGGGACGACGCGTCAACTTCGGCAATAGCACTTGCGTCAACGGCAGCCCGAACGTGGTGCGTCCGCTCGGCCCCGGCGGCACGGAAGGCTGCTCCTACAATTACATGGGGGATTCGGAAGTCTATCCCGACGCCAAAAAACAAAGCTTCATCGGCCGCGCCACCTTCCTGACGCCTGGCGACCATCAGCTGTTTGCGGAAGTGTTGCTGAGCAAAGCCGAGACGAGCTACGCCGCCTCGCCCGCCACCTCGGGCAGCATCAACGGCACCAGCGAAGGCATCTCGCTGCCGGCGTCTTTGCAAACGCAAACCGGCATCACCACCCCGGTCAACTTCCGCTTCCGCCTGACGGATGCGGGCCGGCGCACTTCGGAGGTCACCAGCAAGGCGTCGCGCTTCGTGGTCGGCGCCACCGGCAAGGTCGGCGCCTGGGAATACGATACGGCGTACAACCACAGCGTCAACAAGGCCACCGACCTGGATATCGACGGCTGGGTGTCGCGCAGCAAACTGCTGGCGGGCATCGCCAGTGGCAACTACAACCCGTTCGTCCCGGCCACCGACGACGCTGGCCGCCGATTCATGGACTCGATCAAGATCCATGGCGCGGCACGTATTTCCAAAGGCACCAGCGACAGCATCGACGGCAAGCTGACGCGCGCGCTGATGGCGCTGGGCGGCGGCGACGCCATGCTGGCGGTAGGCCTCGAACTGCGGCGCGAGAAGACCGAGTTCAGCGCCACCGACGCGCTGCGCACCAATGACGTTCAGGGCGACCGGGCCAGCTCGGACGAACTGCTGGCCGACTCGTCCAACTCGCGCGACATCGTCGGCGTCTACACCGAGATCAACGCACCGTTCAGCAAGGAATGGGAAGGCCAGTTCGCCATCCGCCACGACCGCTACAAAGGCGTGCACGATCCGCTCTCCAATATCACGACGCCGGCACTGACCACCACCAATCCGAAAATCGCCGTCAGCTACCGTCCCAGCAAGGAAGTGCTGGGCCGCGCCTCGTACGGCACCGGCTTCCGGGCGCCGTCGATTGCCGAACTGTTCCTGCCGGTGCGTTCGGGCACGACAGCCAGCTTCGTGAATGACCCGGTCTCCGGCGAAATCGCCCAGTTCGACCTCGACCGCTACGGCAACCCGCAGCTGAAACCGGAAAAGTCCAAGCAGTTTTCGGCCGGCCTGGTGCTGGAACCGAATAGAAACTGGAACGGCAGCCTCGACTACTGGATCATTCGCAAGACCGACATCATTTCCGAGATCGGCGAGCAAACCGTGTTCGACAATCCGATCTATTACAACGATCCGAATATCGTCGTGCGCGACGAAGATGGTTTCGTGTCCTACCTGCAGTTCAAGAAAGAGAACCGCGGCAAGCTCAACACGTCCGGACTCGATATCGCACTGAACTGGCGCGGCGACGAGACGGCGATTGGCCGCTTCAGCGCCAGCTTGAACGGCACGTTGATCACCAAATATGAATTCCAGTCCGATCCGAATTCACCGATGACCGACGGCCTGGGCGTATTCCGCGACGACAAGGCCGTGCAGCGCTGGCGCCACAAGGTCAATCTCGACTGGACCCGGGGTCCGGTCAATCTGAGCTTGGGCAACACCTTCTTCTCGGGCTATCGCGATCAGAACATCCCGGGGCTGGCTGATGCGGGCTGGAACGACCGAGACGTCAAAGCCTATTCGCTGTGGGACCTGACGGGCAGCTATGCGTTCACCAAGAATATCAAGCTGCGCGCCGGCGTCATCAATTTGCGCGATACGGCGCCACCGTTCACCAACCAGTCGCGCTACTTCGAAGTGACTTGGGACCCGACTTATGGTGACCCGCGCGGCCGTTCGATGTTCGCCAACTTGCAGTACAAGTTTTAGAGTCGAGTCAGCGCGGCAGGCACCGACGAATCCACGCCTCCGGACAGGTTGAGGATGACTTCGTCGTGCCCACTTGCGCGCGGATCTTTTCGACCGCTTCGGAGATGTAATTGGGCATGTTCCATTCCGGTTCGCAGCCGCACATCCCGCGCACGAAGCGGCCCAGTATGGCCTTGCCCTGCAACGTGTGGGTCACTGCCGTCCTGGAAGTAGCGGTCGGCCGAGCCGTCCGACATCGCGCCAAGCGAACCCATGCCGCGATACGGTTTGTACGAGCGGCCCTGATACAGGATCACCTCGCCCGGCGCCTCTTCGGTGCCGGCGAACGTGGAGCCCAGCATCACGGCCGACGCGCCGGCGGCCAGCACTTGCCGATCGCGACGTCGCTCAATTGCTGGAGTCTCTGATGGGGGTGGCATTTCGTGCGGGTGCCGTACGTTTACGTTCCAGTCCACGCAAGCCAACTTTGCGCAGGGCAAGGGTTTGCTACGACCATCTGGCGGGAACGCTAGGTGTCCCGGTTTTTGAAGGTTTGCAGCAACGAGGGGCCTTCAAATACGATGCAAACGGTATCGGGCTGTCTGAGACGGGACGATTGTTATTCATGCAGTTGGGGATAGATGTAGACGGCGCCACCGCGCAGCGGAGAGTATTCTGTAGAGAATGCCTCGACTGGAGCGAGCGCCGATATCATCTGGCAGGCGCTATAGGTGCCTCATTGTTAGCAAAGATAATTGAATTCGGCTGGGCTAAACGAGTGCAGAACTCGCGCGTTGTCCATTTTGATGCGACCGGGGAAACGGCCCTCAACGATTTTCTGGGTTGAAGGCCCATGTAGAATGATTGATACGACCGGCGGCAACGATACTGAAATTGCCTAACCCATCAATATCGTAATGGGAGCATTTTACCCATGCCGATCCTTGCTATCATGTGGCGCTTGGTCCCGATCGGTTAGACTACCCATACTAGGCCCACAAAAAAAAGCCCCTGAAAACAGGGGCTTAATCTCATCCATTTGCCAGCCAGCGCCAGCGGTTGCCGGTCAGGAAATCATTCCCACTCGATGGTCGCCGGCGGCTTGCCCGAGATGTCATACACCACCCGGTTAATGCCGCGCACCTCATTGATAATGCGGTTCGACACCTTGCCCAATAACGCGTGCGGCAGGTGCGCCCAGTGCGCCGTCATGAAGTCCTGCGTCTGCACCGCGCGCAGCGCGACGACGTATTCATAAGTGCGGCCGTCGCCCATCACACCGACCGATTTGACCGGCAGGAAAACCGCGAACGCTTGGCTGGTCGCCTCGTACCAGTTCTTTGGCAGGTTGTCCGAATCGACCGCCTGGCCGGCGATGAACTCGTATGGCGTGTTGCGCAGTTCTTCAATAAAGATCGCGTCCGCGCGGCGCAGCAGGTCGGCGAAGTCCTTCTTCACCTCACCCAGAATGCGCACGCCCAGGCCTGGACCCGGGAACGGATGACGGTAGACCATGTCATGCGGCAGGCCCAGCGCCACGCCCAGCTTGCGCACCTCGTCCTTGAACAGTTCGCGCAGCGGTTCGAGCAGCTTGAGCTTCATCGTCTCCGGCAAGCCGCCGACGTTGTGGTGGCTCTTGATGGTCTGGCCCTTCTTGCCCTTGCCGGCCGATTCGATCACGTCCGGGTAGATGGTGCCCTGCGCCAGCCATTTGGCGTTGACCAGCTTGCCCGACTCGACCTGGAACACTTCGACGAATTCACGGCCGATGATCTTGCGCTTTTGCTCCGGGTCGGCGACGCCGGCCAGGTGGCCCATGAACTGGTCTTCGGCATCGATGCGGATGACCTTGACGCCGAGGTTCTTGGCGAACATGTCCATGACCATCTTGCCCTCGTCCAGGCGCAGCAGGCCGTGGTCGACGAACACGCAGGTGAGCTGGTCGCCGATGGCGCGGTGGATCAGCGCGGCGGCCACCGACGAGTCGACGCCGCCCGACAGGCCGAGGATGACTTCGTCGGTGCCAACTTGCGCACGGATCTTCTCGACCGCTTCAGAGATGTAATCGGGCATGTTCCAGTCCGATTTGCAGCCGCAGATCTCGTGCACGAAGCGGCCCAGCATGGCCTTGCCCTGCACCGTGTGGGTCACTTCCGGGTGCCACTGCACGCCGTAGAAGTGTTTCTCTTCGTGTGCCATGGCGGCGATCGGGCAGCTTGGCGTGTTGCCCATAAGGACGAAGCCCGGCGGCATTTCCAGCACCTTGTCGCCGTGGCTCATCCACACCTTCAGCATGCCGTGGCCTTCGTCGGTGACGAAGTCGTTGATGCCGTCGAGCAGCTTGGTGTGGCTGCGCGCGCGGACCTCGGCGTAGCCGAATTCGCGCACCAGGCCGTTTTCGACTTTACCGCCCAGCTGCGCGGCCATCGTCTGCATACCGTAGCAGATCCCCAGCACCGGCACGCCCAGCTCGAACACGGCCTGCGGCGCGCGCGGCGAGTCGCCATCCAGGGTGGAGTTGTGGCTGCCCGACAGGATCACGCCGGCGGCGCCGTAGTTGCGCACGAACTCGTCGCTGACGTCGTACGGGAACACTTCCGAGAACACGCCGGAGTCGCGCACGCGGCGGGCGATCAGCTGGGTGACTTGGGAGCCGAAATCGAGAATGAGGATTTTAGAATGCATGGATATCTACAGGAGAGGTCTGGAATGGAAAAACGCCGGCTTGCGGGAAGCCGGCGTTGCAAGGACAGCTTAGTCGCCGGAACGGTAGTTCGGCGCTTCCTTGGTGATTTGCACGTCGTGCACATGCGACTCGCGCATGCCGGCCGAGGTGATCTCGACGAACTCGGCTTTGTTACGCAGCTCGTCGATGGTGGCGCAGCCGCAATAACCCATCGATTGACGCACGCCGCCAACCAGCTGGAAGATGATCGCCAGCACGCTGCCCTTGTAGGCCACGCGCCCTTCGATACCTTCGGGCACGAACTTGTCGGCCTTCATCGTCGCGTCCTGGAAGTAGCGGTCGGCCGAGCCGTCCGACATCGCGCCCAGCGAACCCATGCCGCGATACGACTTGTACGAGCGGCCCTGGTACAGGATCACTTCGCCCGGCGCCTCTTCGGTGCCGGCAAACATCGAACCCATCATCACGGTCGACGCGCCAGCGGCCAGCGCCTTGGAGATGTCGCCCGAGAAGCGGATGCCGCCGTCGGCGATACATGGCACGCCGGTGCCTTCCAAGGCCTCGGCGACGTTGGAGATGGCGGTGATCTGCGGCACGCCGACGCCGGCGACGATACGGGTGGTGCAAATCGAGCCCGGGCCGATGCCGACCTTGACCGCGTCGGCGCCGTATTCGACCAGCGCCTTGGCGGCGGCGGCCGTGGCGATGTTGCCGCCGATGACGTCCACGTGCGGGAACTTACTCTTGATCCATTTCACGCGGTCGAGGATGCCTTGCGAGTGGCCGTGGGCGGTGTCGACCACCAGCACGTCGACGCCGGCGGCGACCAGCAACTCGATGCGTTCTTCATCCTTGGCGCCCACGCCGACAGCGGCGCCGACCAGCAGCTTGCCGTGCTGGTCCTTGGAAGCGTTGGGGTGCTCGGTCGACTTCTGAATATCCTTGACGGTGATCAGGCCGCGCAGCTCGAAGGCGTCGTTGACGACCAGCACGCGCTCGAGGCGGTGCTTGTTCATCAGGCGCTTGGCTTCGTCGCGGTCGGCGCCGTCGCCGCTTTCCTTGATGTACACCAGCTTTTCGCGCGGGGTCATCTTGGCGCGGGCTTCGGCGTCGAGTTCCTGTTCAAAGCGCAGGTCGCGGTTGGTGATGATGCCGACCACTTCCTTGCCCTCGACCACCGGGAAGCCGGAGATGCCGTACTGCTCGGTCAGCTTGATGACGTCGCGGATTTTCATCGTCGGCGGGATCGTGATCGGATCGCGCAGCACGCCGGCCTCGAAACGCTTGACCTTGGCCACTTCGCGCGCCTGGTCCTTCGGATTGAGGTTCTTGTGGATGATGCCGATGCCACCCTCTTGCGCCATGGCGATCGCCAGACGGCCTTCGGTCACGGTGTCCATCGCCGCCGACAGCAACGGAATGTTCAACGTGATATTGCGGGTCAGACGAGTTTTGAGGGACGTATCGGCAGGCAGAACGTTCGAATACGCTGGGACGAGAAGCACATCATCGAATGTGAGTGCTTTTTGGAGAAGACGCATAGCAATTCCTATAGGCGCAAAAGCAGATTATACAGAGTTTGGACCATTCTGTCTGGAACTTCTCCGGGCGTCGCCGCAAGCACGTATAATTATTTTAACAATGTTACATTGTGATA
>Ga0308163_10001470_pt1 | contig 25626 bp, 24 predicted proteins | sample PhyTR1_FD_201037 | JGI IMG/M metagenome (GOLD analysis project Ga0308163, IMG submission 201037) | Phyllosphere microbial communities from UC Gill Tract Community Farm, Albany, California, United States - DLSLT.R1 | ecosystem: Host-associated > Plants > Phyllosphere > Unclassified | place: USA... | reverse complement strand
CCCCATCTGCCGTATCTCATGATCGCTTCCGTGCTGACGTGCGGGCACCGTGTGGCACCCGCACCATATACGCAGATGGCCGACGAAGGCGAGCGTCAGGCGGCGAGACGCCCCGGTCCCGCCATGGGACGTCCCGGCATCGGCACGATCTCGCCCTGGGCGGCGTTTCGCGTCTCGACGAGCGAGAGCAGCATGCGGCCACCGGCCTGCCGCGCCTCGGCCCGGGTCTCGAAGTCGGCGTCCGACCCGTCGACTTCCGACTGCTCGACCGAGGTTAGGAAGCGCTCGTCGTCGAGCGTGACGAGGCGCCATGCGAAGCGGTCGCCGCGCGAGGTGGTCCGCACGAGAAGGTCGGGAAGCCGCGTGGTGGTGTCGGTCATCGTGTTCTCTCCCTTGGTGATGAAGCTGTGTCCTGACGGATCAGCGTCGGCCCGCACGTCCGAGCGGGGCACGGCCGCGCGGCGTCGGCGCGGTGTCGGCTGCCGCCGCGCCCACGCCCCAGGCCGGGACGTAGGAGCTGTTCCGGCGCGATTCGGTCTGTTCCTTGGCGACCGCGAAGCGATGTGCGTTGGCGGTCTCGGCCGCCTGGCGGTAGCGTGCCTCCGGCGTCCAGCTGGCGGAGCGCGCGATCGCGAGCTCGTCGGAGGTCAGGGACGGAATGAGGTCCTGGCAGCGCGGAGCGGAATCCAGCCCGACCATGTCGACCACCGGCCCCACGCAGCGCGCGATGTCAGCGGGGCGCATCCGCTCGATGCTGGTCACCGCCTGCACGCCGGCCTCGGCCATCGCCTCCCGGCTCGTGACGTCGATGCCGACGTCCCTGGCCGCGAACGCGCTCATGCGCGCGAACGCCACGACGACGCTGTCCTTGACGAAGGCTGTGATGCCGCAGTCCCCGTCGCCCACCCCGATGACCGCCTTGCGGCCCGTGTCGTACGTGAATACCGCGATCGGGCGTCCTTTCTTCTCGGAGATCTCGATGCCGGTCAGGCGCATGTCGTCGCGTACCGGCTCGATGACGGGGCCCATCGACTTGAGTTCGGCGATGAGGAGGCTCGCGCTGATCTGTGTCATTTCTTTTTTCCGTTCCGTTCTGTCTATCGCGTCACCGTTGCCCCATCTGGTCCTCATGGCCTGCAAGGCTCGCTGCGGAACGCAGGCTCCAGCGGATCGCGGCTACGGGATACCGCGTGGTCACGGCTTCGCGTGCGCGGGCTTCGAGTGATCCCTGCGCCAGTCTCAGCTCCCGGTGGGTGACCCAGATCTCGCCGGGAAGATGGTCGAGATCCTCGCCCCATTCGATGTCGTTCACGACGAGGCATGGATAGGTATCGCCCACCATGGCCCTGGGATCGTGGTCGAGTAGCCGTTCGAAACCGTGCGGGAAGGTGCGCCGGCCGATGTTCCACGTCCTCATGTAGACGCGTGTCCGGACGTCGCGCAGCGCGAGCGCGCCGACCGTCCAGAGGTGCGTCTCCACGTTCCGGATACGTGCTGCCTCGGCGATGAGGCACTGCAGTTCGGCCATGGGCGGAGAAGGCACGAGGCCGTCGGGATCGGCTGCGCGTAGAGCTGCACGCTGTACGTCTTCCAGCGTGGAGAGCAGGACGCGTGCGTCCTCGATGGTCAGCCTTGTCATGTCGTTCTCCGGTGTATGCGGGTTCAGCCAGCTCCGACGAGGCGGAGCGTGCCGATGGCCAGGCGGGCCGGGCCGGGATAGGCGGTGAAGAGCTGGGCCTGGCGCAGTGCCGCGGCGTGGGCCAGCGCGAGGGCAGCCTGCTCGCGCGGCGTGGAATCCCAGCCGTGGTCGCGACGTGCGGCGATGGCGCGCTCGGTGAATACCGAGACCAGCCGCACGGGCACGAGATAGAGGAACGCGACGATGATGGAGAGGGTGGCGAACAGCTTCATGGCTTCTTCCTTGGGCTTCTACTTTTCCCATCGGAACTTCCGACTGCTGCTTACCTTCCATCCTCAGCTATTGGCCGTCAGGCCCACTGTCCCTTCTTCGCTGCAAGGAGGCGTTCAGTCCTCCTCCACGCCGTATCGGCGCTGGTAGTCGTCGATCAGGTGCACGCGCCGGTCGCGCATGTGCTCGGCCAGGAATCCTAGCACCTTCTCGCTGTCGCGCTGCCGGTAGGTGCAGCGCACGGTCCCGAGGAAGCCGACCCGCTCGAGCTGGAATGCGCCGTCGTGCTCCCTGGCCAGCCGCTGCATGCGGCGTGCCGTGCGTCCGCGCTCGCAGAACGGCACCCTGAACGCGAACCCGCTCTCGTGATGCGGAGCGTGAACCCTGGCTGGCATCCGGTCGGGCACTATCATCGGCGTCGCCATGGTCTTCTGCTCCTTTTCCGTCCCCTGCGGACGAACCGAAGACACCGTCGCGCCCCTTGTCTCTTCCTGTGTCTGACGGACGCTCAGCTCCTGCCGCGTCCGAACGACAGCCCATGTCCGCCGCCGAGCGCACCGCGCCGGAAGGCACCGGCGGCCAGGCGGACGATCGCCACGACCCAGAGCAGCTGCCATGCGATGCCGACGAGATGCATCCCCAGCGACGGCGACGTGGCCGCCCGTGACACCATGACCAGCGGCGAGCTGTAGGGGATCGCCATCGCGGTCCAGAACAGCGGGGTGTCCGGCCTCGAGGCCGCATAGGTGCCCAGGGACATCATCCCGAACTGCATCAGCGAGAACGGCATGACCATGAGCGCCGCTCCGCGCGGCGTGGACGCCAGTGACGCGAGTCCCAGAATCGAGCAGCTGCTGATCAGGTAGGACATCATGAAGTAGACGAGGAACAGGACGGGGAACAGGCCACCGGTCGCGGCCGTCAGCGGCAGCGTCCCGTCGCCTCCCGAAGGCAGCCCCCCGGCCAGCGCCACTCCGATCAGCACGACGATCCAGAACCCCGTGAACAGGGTCGCCACTGCGAGCTCCCCGACGAGCTTGCCGAAGAAGACGCTCTCGAGCGATGCCGAGGAGGCCAGTATCTCGACGATCCTGCTCGTGCGCTCCTCGGCGAAGCCGGTGGCGATATGGCTGGACAGCAGGTAGGTCGCCATGAAGACGATGACGATCGCCGCCGCTCCCAGCGCCTCCATGGCGGTCGCGCTGTTCGCCGCCGGGCGGCTCACGAGAACCTCGGGCCGCACGATGCGCAGCGTGCGGCCGCCGTACGCGGAGATCTCCCGGGTGCGGATGGCCTGCAGCGTCTCGATAGCGATCTGCGCGAGGTAGCGCTCGTCGGCGACCGCGTCGGGGGTCCGCAGGATCCTGGGCTCCTGCACCGCGCCGTACAGCACCGCCTTCACGTCCGCGTCGGGATCGGCCAGCAGCGCATGCGCCTGGGCGGCGGGGTCCGGTCCCGGCGGCTCCGTCCGCAGCGGCGCACGCTCCTGCGTCTGCATCAGGTCGCGCAGGCGCGCGTCCACCGCACGGGCCGTCCGCGCTTCCGCGCCGGCGGAGAGCATGACCACGGTCCGCTTTGACATTCCCTGGGTGCGTGCCGATTCGATCGCCCCGCCCGTGACGAGGCTCGCCACGAGCAGGATCAGGGGAGACAGCAGGAACACCAGGAAGGTGGGCTGCGACACCGCGGTCATGAACTCGCGCCGCGCGACCGTCAGCGTATGGCGCACGAAGCGTCCGATCCTCATCGCCCGCCCTCCTCTGCCGCGTCCCTGCCGACGATGTGGACGAAGGCATCGTGCAGGCTCGCGTCCTCGACCGACAGACGCGCTATTCCGTATCCCCGTGCGACCAGCCCGAGGACGAGATCCTCGATCCCGGAGTCGGGAGCGCGGAAGCTCCAGCCCTCGCCTTCCTGCACCGCGTCCGCGGGCAGCACAGAGGCGAGATCTCCCGGCATGGCCCTCGGGACGTACCTGACGCGCTGCGGCAGCAGCGCGCGCGCCTCGTCCACCCGCCCCTCGAAGCGGACCCGCCCTCCGGCGATGATGGACAGGCGGTCGCACAGGCGTTCGGCGTGTCCCATGACGTGAGTCGAGAACAGCACGGTCGCACCCCGGTCCCGCTGTCGCAGGATCATGTTCTCCAGAGCCTCCTGGTTGACCGGATCGAGTCCGGAGAAGGGCTCATCGAGGACGAGCAGATCGGGTTCGTGCACCATCGCGGATATGAGCTGGACGTACTGCGCCATGCCCTTCGAGAGCTTCCTGACGCGCGTGCCGGCCACGTCGCCCAGGCCGGCCTCCTGGAGGAGATGGTCCGCGCGCCGACGTCCCTCGCGCCATGGCAGTCCACGCATCGCGCCAAGGAAGGCCACGACCTCGCGACACTTCATGTTCTGGTACAGGCTGCGCTCCTCGGGAAGGAAGCCGATGCGGTCGGAGACGTCGGAAGGCCGCGACGATCCGAGCATCGTTCGCACGCCCGCGTCAGGCTCCAGGATGCCGAGCAGCATGCGGAGCGTCGTCGACTTGCCCGCTCCGTTCGGCCCCAGGATGCCGTAGATCGACCCCCGCGGCACGTTCAGGTCGACGCCGTCCACCGCGCACCTGGCCCCGTATCTCTTGACGAGCCCGGTGGCGGACACCGCAGGGGCGGCCGTATCCCTCATGCCTGCTTTTCCCATCTTCCGCTCAGGGTCAGATCGACGTCGACGTCACAGGACGGGAACGCGGCAGGAACGGCGGGCGGCATTCGCGTGGCGTGATGATGCGCAAGTCCGTCGGCTCCTTCTCGTCCGGTTATAGGACGGAAGCCGGGGAACGGGAATGGCTAGGGCCGTCCGTTCCGCTGCGCGTCCTGGCGAGCCTGGTCGTAGGCGACCCGCGCGTCCGTGCACAGCTGGCTGGTAAGGGCGTTCTGCTCGGCCACGTCGGGATGCAGCCCACGCATGGTCCGCGCATAGGCCTTGCGGATCTCAGCGACTCCCGCCGTCTTCGGGATGCCGAGCACCTTCGACCAGTGCGGAGCGGCGGGCGGAGGCGGAGGCGCAGGAGGCTGCTGCGACGAGGCGTCCCGCCACCGGAAGCCGTTGGCGTTCGCCCAGGCCTCGAATCCCTCGTCCGGCCCCTGCTCGAAGCTGTCGTGGCGTCCCTGCGCCGAGGATCCGTTCGCATGGTAGCGAGGACGGTCGCGTCGGGTGTATGCTCCCTCGCCCGTGCGGCCATAGCCCCGACCCAGCGCATCCCCGTGTCTCTCGTATCCGGGCCAGGACTGGCTTCGGGCATAGGATGTTCCGCCCGCGTTTCGCCCCAGTCCGTCGCCGCTGCGGTAGTCGTTGTGCATTCTCGTATCGCCCCAGCGGCGTTCCGCATAGGCATGCACTCGCGGCGCGGGCTCCTCGCGGTACTCGGTTCCGCCCGGGACCTTCTGGCGCGCGATTCCGGCCATCGTGATCGACACGAGGAATCCGACGATCAGCAGCACAGGTATCATCGCGTCAGGCGACATGCGGGGTCCCGATCCGATCCGGTCCGGACGTGGCGGTCGGTATCGCCGTGGTAGCGCATCATGCCTGCGAATCGCCAGCACGATTTTCCGGATGGTGTCACGATGCCGTAACATTTCCATGCCATCAGGGTGCGACATGAAGAAACATACCTCCGGGCGGCAGGCGCCCGAAGGTCTCCGGATTGGCCGGGGACGCGACATCGCAGCCGGGCGTACCGTCCCGGCATCTCCCTCCCCAGGCGGAGGCGACACCTCATGCCATCGCCCGACGAACGGCCCGCACGCAGGCGCAGACGACGCGTTCGCGTTGCGCATTCTGCCAGACCGTCCTATAACCCGTGACAGGACGGAAGGAGCGCCCCATCGGGTGCGATCCGCCGTCTCGCGGCTCCGTTCGCATGGTCCGTCCGCAGTGGGCGGACACCACGGTCGCGCACGGCGGGCATGCCGGATGCGGCTCCTGATCCCGGGGAGGTCATGATGCTGGAATTCGCGCTCACCGAGCCGTACGCTCCGTTCACGATCGCCTTCCTGGTGATGGTGGGCGTCGGCCTGATCGAGGCCATCGGCCTCGGCATGGGATCGCTTCACCTGGACGCGGACCTCGACGGCCACTTCGACGGCGGCTCGGTCCTTTCATGGCTCGGCTTCGGCACGGGCATGCCCGTGCTGATCTGGCTGACCAGTCTGCTCGCCTGCTTCGTGCTGGCCGGGTTCGGCATCCAGCAGGCCGCCGAGGCGATGCAGGGCCATCCGCTGTCCTGGCAGTGGGCCGTCGGCGCGGCGGTCCCGTCGGCGCTGGTGCTGAACTTCTTCGCGGCCAACGGCCTGCATCGCATCCTTCCGCGCGACGAGACCACGGCGATCCATCCCGGTCAGCTCGTCGGAAGCCGGGTGGTCGTGCTGGAGAGCGAAGCTCGCAGGGGGAGACCATCGCGCGGCCGCGTCGTCGACCAGTACGGCCAGGCCCACTACGTCATGGTGGAGCCGGACGGAGACGTTCCCATCCCGGCAGGAATGTCGGGGATCCTCGTGAGCAGGGATGGCCCGATCTTCGTCGCCGTTCCCGACATCGACATAACGCTCGGGCCGGTGGCCTGAGCCTCAACCACATCGTTCTCAAGGGAGAAGTCTGACATGGATACGCTTATCCGCTTCGGCGTCATTGCCGGGGTCATCATATTCGCGCTGCTCGTCATCGGCGTGATCCTCACCCGCCTGTATCGGCGCGCCACCAAGGACGTCTCGCTCATCCGCACCGGGTTCGGCGGCGAGAAGGTCGTCGTGAACGGCGGCATCATGGTCATCCCCGTCCTGCACGAGATGATGCAGGTCCGCATGACCACCGTGAAGCTCGAGGTGAACCGCATCGGCAAGGACGCCCTCATCACGCTCGACAAGCTGCGCGTGGACGTCGTCGGTCTCTTCCACGTGAAGGTGAAGCCCGACGCGGAGGCTATCGCCGCCGCAGCCCAGACGCTGGGCGCCTCGGTGAACGAGCCGACGGCGGTTAAGAGCCTGCTCGAGGGCAAGCTCATCTCGTCGCTCCGCTCGGTCGCCGCGACCATGTCGATGGAGCACCTGCACGCCAACCGCAAGGACTTCATCCAGCAGGTCCAGGAGGCGGTGCAGGTCGATCTCGACATGAACGGCTTCCAGCTCGAGTCCGTCAGCATCACGCACTTTGACCAGACCGCGTTCGAGCACTTCAACGAGAACAACGCGTTCGACGCCGAGGGTCTTACCGTGCTGACGCGCACGATCGAGGAGCGCAAGAAGGTCCGCAACGAGATCACGACCGACAACCGCGTCGCTATCGAGAAGCGCAACCTCGAGGCGAACAACAAGTCGCTCGAGATTGCCCAGGAGGCCGAGCAGGCCCGTCTGACGCAGGCCCAGACGCTCGCCGCCAGCCGCGCCGAGCAGAGCGCGGCGATCGCCCGTGCGGAGGCCGAGGCCGAGCGGGCCCGCCAGAGCGCGCGCATCGAGACCGAGAAGACCGTCGCGGTCGCAGAGACCGAGCGCGAGGGTGCGGTCAAGGCGGCGGTGATCGTCCGTGATCGCGAGGTCGAGCTGGCCCGCATTGAGACGCAGGTCGCGACGCAGGAGGCCTCCGAGCGCGAGTCGGCCGCCGCGGCCAAGGCCAACGAGGCTCGTGCCGAGGCGGTCCGGGCCGAGGAGAGCGTGAAGACGGCGCAGGCGACCGAGGTCGCCAACCGCTCCAAGAGCGTCGCGGTGATCGCGGCCGAGCAGAAGGCCCAGGAGGTCGCGGTCGGCATCACGGTGCAAGCGAAGGCGGAAGCCGACGCCGCGGAGCTGCGGGCCACCGCGGTCCGCGTCGGGGCCGAGGCCGACGCCGCGGCCAAGAAGATCGGAGCCGCGGCCGACGCCGAGGTCAACCGCGTTCGGGCGGAGGGCGAGATGTCCTTCAACGAGGCGACGAACAAGCTGTCCAAGGAGCAGACCGATCTCGTCGCGCGCAGGCTGCTGCTCGAGGCGCTTCCCGGCATCATCCGCGAGAGCGCCAGGCCGATGGAGAACATCGACCGGATCTCGGTCATCGACGCGCGCGGCCTCCAGGGTGCGACGGGCGGTTCCGACGGATCCGACGGGCAGCCCTCGGGCAGTCTGGCGGACAGCGCGGTCTCGGCGGCGATGCGGTACCGCGTCGGTGCTCCGCTCATCGACAGCGTCATGGCCGAGATCGGCATGAAGGGCGGATCGCTTGACAGCCTCATGGCTGCCGTCACGCAGGCTCCCGATGCGGCTCCCGCGTCCTCGGCCGCCACAGAGGTCGTGGCGTCGGCTCCTAGGAAGGATCCCGAAGCGGCCTGAAGTCCGTCCTCATCGTCGTCTTCGGGAAGGGTTCGGCATCTCGGTGCCGGACCCTTTCTTCGTCATGTACGACAACATTTTACGAATACATCCGATATGATCGTATAGGCATGGTCCTCAGATCGAACGGAACATGTCGAATACAACCGATTCGACTTTAGTCGTATGGTCACCAGTCCATTGAATAGTGGACGATTTCAGGATAGAAGTGCGACGTCAGGAAAATAGACTGTCGGGGTGATCCGTCCATGAAGCTGCGAATATCGGTTGTCGGCATCAGCCTCGTGCTGGGAGCCTGCTCCTCCGCCACTCCGCCGAAGGTCGCGGCGACCGGCTATGGCGAGCCCGTCGCGATGTCCGCCGACAGGATCGCCTCCGACAGGGCCGCACTGGAGCTCACGCGGGCCTACAAGGCGAAGCTCGGCAAGCCGGTCGATGCCCGCGTCTCGCCGTCCTCCGGGCTCAATCCGCTTCAGGCCATGGCCTTCCGGTCCAGGCGGCCCGGCTTCCAGATGGGCGACGTCTACGTGCCGGGCCTGGCACGCGCGGTGCCTGCGCCACCGGCGGGAGGACGCTGATGCGCCGTCTCGGAATCCTTCTCGCCGCCGCCTCCTCGATGACGGCAGCCGCGCCGCTCATGGCCCAGACGTCCGGCCCGACCACGGAAGTGATCATGCGGGTCGACATCAGCAAGCTCGGACGTGACGGCACGACCGCTCCCGATCCGACGCCGACCCCCACTCCGCCGGGCGGGACTCCCGCACCGACGCCGACGCCCGCGCCTACCCCCACGCCGACGCCCGATCCTGCGGACGACGGCGAGGACGTTCCCGTGACGGGCTTCGTCTATGCGAAGTACATGCAGTGCTCGGCGGCGGGCATGGCGTTCGACTGCTACAGCATCAGCGACGGCGTTCCCTACGGCGTGGTGTCGGCGGATCACTGCGAGACCAGGCAGCCCGCGTCCTACCGCAAGGTGGTCAACGGCCTCTCGATGCAACTGTTCGGCGACACCGAGACGCTGGTTCCCGCCGGCGTCACGTCCGCCAAGACCTGCGGCGAGGTCGGCCACGGATGGAACTGCCAGGACGACGGCATGCAGTGCATCGGCCTGATCAAGGGGTCGTATTCCGCGACGCTCGCCCCACCGGCGAACTGCAGCAGGCCGAACTCGGACGGCTTCGGCCCCACCCTGGAGACGTTCGGCCTGAAGGCGCCGCCGTACGACGGATCGTGTAGGAAGGGCATCTACGGCGTACTGCGCGCCTGTTCGTTCGACGGAGGCGACCGGTACATCAACGCCTGGACCTGCTTCAAGATCAACCCGGATACCGGCGACGTCTCGTCTACCACCGGCAACTACTGCGCCACGGGGCACGGCTACACCGCCGAGGAGGAGGCGCAGATCGTCGCTGCCGGTCTCTATCCTCCGGGTCGCGCCGACTCCCTCTTCGGTCCGGACGGAAAGAACTGCAACGATGGCGGCGCGATCCTGCACCGCTCCCTCAAGGACTACCGTGCGTTGACGGCAGGCGCCCCGGATGCGCAGGGGGTCTGTCTGGGCGGCAAGATAGTCGAGTGGGGATACACGTGCACCGGCGCGGATGGAGGTACGCTCCCGCTGTCCGCCTGCGCCAGCTCCGTGTCCGGCTGGGATCAGGCGGACCGCGAGCTTTGGTCGAAGTGCCGCGATTCCTATGGCACCGTGGTCATCGGTGCCGGATGCGGCTATCCCTCCTATGGCCGTCCGGAGTTCAGGACCTCCGAATGGCCGCTCTCGATCGCGATGGATCCTGCGAGCGTATCCCGAACGGTGACGTATCGATACCCTGACAGCTGCGCCAACTGAGCGTCGAGCCCGATGATGCGAAGGCCCGGGACCCCGTGGTTCCGGGCCTTCGTCCGTTCCGGTTCAGCGCGGCTGCGGAGCGGAAGTGCCGGCGGTACGTCCGCCGCGCGGTCCGCCGCCACGATTCCCGAAGCCGCCACCCTCGCCGCGTCCGCCACCCGGGCGGCCGAACGAGGGGCGCTGGCCGTCAGGACGGCCGAACGACGGCCGCTGCTGGCCGTCGGGTCGGCCGAAGCCCGGCCGCTGCCCATCCGGACGGCCGAAGCCCGGCCGCCCTGGCTGCCCGTCGGGGCGTCCGCCGTTCCAGCCCTGACCAGGCCGGCCATGCTGCCCGTCGGGACGGACTCCGGGACGTCCGCCGTTCCAGCGCGGAGGATTGACTCCGTTTGGACGGCCGTAGCCCGGCCGCCCCTGCTGGCCGCGGTTCTGCCAGTAGCGGCGCTGGCCGTCGTTCCACTGCGAGCGTCGGCCGCCGCGGTCGAAGACGTAGACCCCGGTCCCCGGGTAGTAGAAGTCGTTGTACCAGCCGCCGAGGCCGCCGCCATAGTATCCGGTGCCGAGGCCGCTGCCGTAGTACCCGGTGCCGAGGCCGCTGCCGTAGTACCCGGTGCCGTAGCCGGCACCTCCGTATCCGCCGCCGTAGTAGTCGGATGCATATCCGACCCCGCCGTAGCCGTAGTCGCCCATGCCGGTGCAGCCCGCCAGCGCGGTTCCCATGCCCAGTGCCGCGATCGCCAGCAGGCGCTTCTTCAGAAAAGCCATGTCACGGTCCTTGTTCTTGTTCATGCCCAGGTGGCATGCGCCATGCATGTTGAACTGCTACTGAACTGTTTCGGATCCGTGTTTTCCGTTCGTCGGGTTGTCTCTTTTCAATGCATCATTGAAAAAAAGCCCGAGCCTGACGCACAATGCCGCAGGTTTTCCGATCAGTCCCCGGTAGTCCGGGCATCCGATCTGTCCGGTCAGGGAAACGTCTCGCATGCCCCTGTCGAACGATCACTATAGGCACAGTGGATCTCAGCGTCGGTACGCGAGCGATCACAAGACGCGATGCCGCTCTGCATCGTCATTAGCTCGTCGATGCTGAATGATACGACGTCGATCGCAGACTGTTGTTGCCGACCAAGCAGGACGAAATATAATATCGAATAGGCCACTTGAACGGAAGGCGGATGTCACTCTATATGGAAGACGGGGTCCACTGATGGGAAATGACATGAATACCGACAACGACATCAATACGATCGAGCTTGCGACCGATATGACGATCGCATGGCTGAGCAATCCGAATACCCGCGCCGGCGCCGAGGACGCGTCGAGCTTCCTCCTCAGCATGAAGGACGCGCTGGACAAGCAGCAGGTCCCGGAGGCGGGCGTCGAGACCGACACTGCAGATCTCCCCCAGCCCGCAGTGTCGGTGCGCAAGTCGCTGGCATCGAAGGATCACCTGATCTCCATGATCGACGGCAAGCCCTACAAGACGCTGCGCCGCCATCTTTCCACCCATGGCATGACGCCTGCGGAATACAGGACGCGCTACGGCCTGAAGCCGGACTATCCCATGGTCGCGGAGAACTATTCCGAGCAGCGTCGCGCGATGGCGCACAAGATCGGTCTCGGTCGCAAGCCCGTCGAGGCCGCTCCCGTCGACGCTCCCGAGGTCGCGGAGACTTCCGTGCCGGCGAAGCCGCGTCGTGGCCGCAAGGCCGCTGCTGCGAACGCGTGACGTAAGGGCGTTCGCTGGACGCCCATCTATGCCGCCGGGACGAGTGCCCGGCGGCCAACGAGTTCCGCGAGATGGGGACCTTGCGGCAGTCGTCCGACGATCGCGGGGATCGTGACCGTCCCGCCCATGATTCTCGTGGCCGTTCTGTGCCACCCATCCCATATCTGAACGCGCTCCGGCTCGATCGTCACGACGATCGGACTGTCCAGCGGCTCTTCCATCAGGGTGCGGTATCCTTCCGCGACATGGGGGAGCTCCTCGTCGAACATCGCGAGTTCGTCCTCGAACCACGACACCCATCCCTGATGCGCACCCATGAGCGGGATCAGCACGACGAGCGGCAGGTCGATTACCAGCCGCCATTCCAGGGCGTCTGGATCCAGATCGCCGTCGTCGCAGGTGTAGCGGTACGACGCAGCCTCCCGGCGGAGCATTTCCTCCGGCATCGTGAGCCATTCGTCGGGCAGGACGCCTGGGTCCGCTCCGTCGCACAATGACATGTAGGGCATCGGGGTCCTTTCATCGTGACCATGCGTTGGACGGCTTGCTGCACTGCCGCATGAATGTCATGGTGGTGCCGGTCACAGGAGAATTCGTGAGTAACAATGCGATCGCGGCTCGGCGCGTACAGGAGCTGTCGGCGAGCCAGGCGGCTCGCGATGCCGGGGGATGGCTTCTGGCCGAGATGCCTTCGTCGCTGCAGGAAGTGCGCGTCCATCAGGGGCCGCTTTCCGGCCTGGCTATCGAGTTCGGCGATGCCGCCTGGGACCTCACCGTCGAGATCTCGCCCGATGGACTGATGCTCTTCTTCGGCGAGGAGATCGCCGGAACGCGCGAGATCGATCCGTTCCCGTTCGACGCTATGAGCGACGCGCTGGTGAACCGGATATCGAAGGTCTACGCCGCCAACGACCGCTGATCGAGGCCCAGCGTCTCGATCTCGGATACGGGCACCTGCCATGATCCTATCCGCCGCCCCCAGATCCGCCTGATCTCGGCGGCGGTGACGGGGGTTATCCTGGTGCCGGGAGCGTCATAGCCGTCGAGGAAGGCCTGACGATCAAGATGCAGGCCCCTGGCGTCTCCGTACGCATCCTTCCCCGTCAGCACGCCTACATGGCGCGGCACGTCCGTCCAGACGTCGTCGTGGATGCCGACGATCGGCACCCGGTGCATCCGCGACAGCGTATCGGCCATGACCATGCATTCGCCGAACAGATAGCGGTGGACGAGCGCGTCGCGGCAGGGACGGCCCGTCGGTTCCTGTGACGTCATCTCTTTTTCCCTTCGTCGGTGTCTCGGTGCGCTTGCAGTCGCTCGGGATCCGGTCCATGCTGGCCCTGCAGGGTGCCCGCACGCAGGTGGGCCCTGGGACGCACGCAGGTGTCCCGTGAATCCCCTGCACGGAGAAGAGAATGACCACGCCCGACCAGGCGGGGCCCGACGTGCATCCGCCGTCCGGACCGCCCATCACCTTCATAGACTTCCTGCTCGACGAGACCGGCTCGATGCGGTCGTGCGCAGCCGAGACGCGTGCCGGTTTCGACGCTTTCGTCGCGGCCCAGGCGGCCGTGACCGGCGAATGCTTCCTGACGCTGTCGACGTTCGATTCGACGGGAGTGAGGACGCCCTACGAGAACCTTCGCATCCACGCCGTCCTCCCGCTCTCGTTCTTCCCGGGCGAGACGACCAACCTGTTCGACTGCATGGGCGAGCGTCTCGCCGCGGTCATGGACCAGCGGCGCGAGGGGACGTCGCTGTTCGTCGTCATGACCGACGGCGACGATAACGCCAGCGTCTTCTGGACGATGGAGAGCGTTCGGGATCTGGTGGTCCGCGCGCAGGACCAGGGCGTCGTCGTCCTGTTCCTGGGGCCTCCGGGCCAGGCGATGGAGGTGGGATCCGGTCTCGGCATCCCGGCTGACCGCGTCAGGCCGTTCGACACGGAGCAGATGCGCGAGACGATGAACGAGGTTTCGGCGGTGGTCACCGCCTTCCGGTCGGGCAGCGATGCCGCCGGGTTCACGCAGGAGAACGTCGATGAAGACCGGTAACGTCACCCTCTCGGTAGTGATCAAGGGCAGCAACGGGCATCACGTCGCGCGCGAGTTCGTCTCGCCTCGCGAGCGCCAGACGTTCGTCGAGGGACGCGAGGGGTCCAGCTTCGCGCTGCGCATCAGGAACGACAACCCGTTCCGGATTCTCGCGATCCTGAGCGTCGACGGACTGTCGACGATCGGCGGCGAGCGTGCGACCCCTAAGTCGCCCGGGTACGTCGTGGAGGCTCACGGTACGTTCGACGTGCCTGGATGGAAGGTCGACTCCGGCACCGCGGCCGAGTTCTTCTTCGCGGCGTCGAAGGACGTCGGCGATGAGTCCTACGCGGTCCAGATGGGGCATGGCGACCAGAACAAGGGCACCATCGGGCTGATCGCCTACCGCGAGGACGTGCCTCGCCGCCAGACGGCGATGGCTCTCGCCGCGCGGACGGGCACCCCGTTCCGCAGCATGCCGATGACCGTGGGCTCGCGCGGAGGACAGAGGATGAAGTCGGCGTCGGCCATGCTCTCCGCGAGTTCGGCCTCCTCGACCCACGAGCCGACCTCGTCGCAGGAGGACCTCCCCGAGAAGACGCTCGGGACGGGCTTCGGCAAGGCCGTGGGGTTCGAGACCACGAACGTCGCCTTCCGTCGTGGCGGTCTCGTCGCGCAGATGGAGATCTGGTACGAGAACCGCCGGGGTCTGAAGCGCTTCGGGATCGACGTCGACCGTCCTGTGCCGCCGCGTCGCCAGGCGTTCGATACCGGAGGCGACGGATGTCCGACGCCTCCGGGCTGGACCCGCTGAGACACGAAGGGGCGGCCCAGGGGCGCCCCTTCTCCTTCAGGCCGCCGTGCGGCGGCGGACGGCCTGGCTCCTGAAGACCAGCAGCCCCCTGTCGACGGTTCCGAGAATGCCCGAGCGTTCGTTTCGGGACATGGAGACCAGCGGTACGAGCGCGTCCTGGATGCGCTCGTCATGCCCCTTCTTCCGGACCATGAGGTCGATCGTTCCGATCCACTGCGCGACATAGTCGGGGATGTCCGCGATGCGGCCCTCGCGCGCGGCCGCCATGCGCGCGGCCTCGTCCAGCCCGGCCGCCGTCCGCAGCCCGTCGTTGACCAGATCGATCAGCGCGGGGATCGAGGCGGTCTCGCCCATCTCCTCGATCGCAAGCAGCAGGAAGCCCGACAGCGTCCGGCGGCCCGCCACGTCGAAGTATCCGTCTCCGTCTGGAATGAGTGCCGCGGCGAGCGTGTCCACGAACAGATGTCGGTCCGACCGGTCTGCTGGCACGAGCGAGGGCGAGAGCGCATTGAACCTCGGCATGAACATGCCCGGAAGCCAGCCTTCCGGCAGCTCGCCGTCGCCCACGCTCCAGACCTCGCGCATCTCGAGCGGGCGACCGATCGCGCGTAGCATCGCCTCGCGGGAGTCGTCGAGCGCGTTGGCGCGGCGGTCGTCCTCTCGGGGGATGCTGGCAGGGGATTCCATGAAGTCGGCCCAGTTCCTGCGCGAGCAGTCCCTGGCGACCGTGTCGAGGCAGGTCTGGTAGGGATGCCCGGTCCTGCGGGCCATCCGTCGTGCCGCTCGGCGTGCGGCGGCGATCATGCGTTCGTCTTCCATCTTCGTCCTTCGTGCCGGTCTGTCGATGGAGCGTCCGCACCTCATGCATCGCCGGCATGGAGGGGTATTGTGATGGCGTCGGCGGTCCCCTGGTGGAGTTCGTCTGGGCGGACGACCGGCCTCCGCGTGGGCCGTGGCACGGTTGTAGGATGACGTGACCGGGCACGTCAATCCGCCTTTCCCGGATATCCTGCCGCGAAGCGACTTTTCCCCTGTATCACTGGACAATATCGCGTTAAGGACCGTGATCGGGATTTTCTGGATCGGACGTAATTCTATGCGTGCTCGCACACTGCTGACGGCCTTGGCCTGTTCTGCCAGCCTTCTGACTGCAGTGGCACCCGCGGGCGCGCAGGTCGTCATCATGCGCAAGATGATGCCGTTCAAGCCCGGTGCGGAGCCGGTCTTCGAGAGCCCGGTCACCACGACGCCCGGCAGCGAGCCGGTCGTCGTCAATCCCAACGCGTACTACAGCTGGGTCGTCTCGCCGTGGAAGCAGGTCGGCGTCTGCGGCTCGCAGGGCGTCCAGACCCGCGTCGTCAGCTGCAAGCGGACCGACGGTACGATCGTCCCCGACTCGCGGTGCGTCGGCAACGGCTCGGGCCCCAAGCCGATCGCGTCCCAGCCTACCGAGATCACCCAGACCTGCGGCTATCAGTGGGACGCCGGCGCGTGGGTCGATCCGGGCTCGTCGTGCACCTCGAGCGAGCCGCAGACGCGCGACGTCGTCTGCCGCCGTTCCGACGGCAAGGTCGCCGAGGACGCCGCCTGCGGCGACGGCAAGCCTGCCCGCACGCAGTCTGTCGCGGACTATTCTGCCTGCACGTTCAAGTGGTCGACCGGCGCGTGGAGCGATCCCACCAGCCAGTGCGGCGCATCCACTCAGACGCGCGGCGTCTTGTGCGTGCGGTCGGACGGGACCAAGGCCTCCGAGGACATGTGCGCCGCAGCCGGCGCGAAGCCGCCCGAGACGCAGGAGGCCTACGTCGTCTCGGGCTGCGCGGCCAACTGGATGCCGTCGCCGTGGGGCAGCCCCGTCCCCGCCTGCGGCACCTCGACCCAGACGCGGGACGTGCCGTGCGTGCGCGCCGACGGCGTGGCAGTCGACGCGGCGCAGTGCACGCTGGAGAAGCCTGCGACGAGCCAGCCGGTCAAGGACTACACGACCTGCATCGACGGCCGTACGCCGGAGAACCCGTTCGGCTGGACGGTCGGCGAGTACGGCGCGTTCAGCACCACCTGCGGGCAGGCCGTCCGCACCCGCTCGGTGACCTGCACCGACGACGACGGCAAGGCCGTCGCCGAGACGAACTGCCGTCTGACCAAGCCCGTGGCCTCGGTCTCGTCCTACGAGACCTCGAGCTGCACGCTTTCCTGGCAGATCGGCGACTACGGTCCGGTGCAGCCGGCCTGCGGCGCGACCGTCAGCACGCGCAGCGTCGTCTGCATGCGGTCGGACGGCAAGCCGCAGTCGGATTCCTCGTGCGGGACCAGGCCGCAGTCGACCCAGCCGGCGACCGACTACTCTGCCTGCACCTTCGGCTGGGCGACCGGTGCATGGTCGCCCTGGAGCTCGACCTGCGGCGCCGGCGTCCAGACACGCTCGGTCGGCTGCCAGCGCTCGGACGGCACCGCGGCCGACGAGGCTCTCTGCAGGCAGACGAAGCCCGCCTCGACGCAGGATGGCTACCAGACGACTGGATGCTCGTTCTCCTGGAAGATCGGTCCGTACGACAGCCCCTCGGCATGCGGCGACGTCACCCAGACGCGCAGCGTCCAGTGCGTCCGTTCGGACGGCGAGGTCATCGATGACGCGACCTGTGCGGCGGTCGTGACGAAGCCGGTCACGACGACGATCGCCAAGGACTACACGGCCTGCAGCTACTCGTGGGCCGTGGGCGCCTACGGTGCGTGGTCGACGACCTGCGGCAGGGCGACGTCGAACCGTTCGGTCGTGTGCCAGCGTTCGGACGGCTCGACCGTGTCCGACGCGTCGTGCGCGTCCGTCGGCACCAAGCCGATCGGCGTCCAGACGTCCGACCAGACGGCGTCGTGCACCTTCTCGTGGGTATCGGGACCGTACGGCAACGTCGTCCCTGCCTGCGGAGCAAGCGTCCAGAACAGGACCGTGACCTGCACCCGGTCCGACGGGACCGCGGCCGATCCCGCCAGCTGTACGGGTACGAAGCCCGTCTCGCAGCAGGCGGCCACCGACTACAACGGCTGCGGCTTCACCTGGGAGGTCGGCAGCTGGAACTCGGCCGAACTCTGCGGAGAGTCGGCGACCCAGACACGCTCCGTCCAGTGCCGACGTTCGGACGGCACGGCCGTCGCCGACGGATCGTGCATCGTCGGGGGTTCCGGTCCGAAGCCTGCCGTCGCGCAGACGGTCAGCTCCTTCTCGGGCTGCGGCTATGCCTGGAAGACGACTACGGGCGCGTGGTCGAGCACCTGCTCTGATTCCGCCACGCGCATCAATACCGTGGTCTGCCAGCGCAGCGACGGCGCCGCGGCCGACGACTCCATGTGCGCGGGCCAGGCTCCGCCCCGTCAGGAGACGCAGGGCGTCTATTCGAGCTGCACCTTCGCGGCGACGTACTCGACCACGTTCGGCGCCTGCACGCCGACGGCGACCAACTCGCCGCTCGGCATCCAGACCGCGCCGATCACGAGCTGCGTCCGGTCCGACGGCACCACCGTCGCTAACAGTCTCTGCAACCCGCAGGTGACGTCCAAGAGCTGCTCGACCTCCACGGGCGACCGCTACGTTCGCGAGGCCTACTATCTGAAGGACCCGGCAAGCTATTCGCCGACCGTGCCCCAGATCAACGTGTCGAACTCGTCCTCGGTCAGGCTTCTCGTCAATTCGCTGATCTGCTGGGACTATACGAACAGCACGTCGGTCGTCATGAGCAGCTGCTCGACCGCCAAGGGGGTTCAGACCTACGACATCGTCACCGTTCCGGCGACCTACGTGAGCGATCTCCGCGAGATCTGGGTCGACCAGTCCAATCTGCTGGCCGCGGCCCCTCACGCGGTCGACTTCGTCAGCTACAGCATCTCCCAGATGTGCACCGGCGGGTACGGCGGGTCGCTTCAGGTCAAGGATCCTTCGACCGGTCAGAACTCGTCCTGGACCCTCAGGTGCGGCAAGCCGGACACGTCGAACCACTACGCGCGCTCGCCGTACTCCCTGGGCGATCCCGTCAACGTGCTGTCGTCCTTCCCGCAGCTGCGCTGGGCCAATCCGAGCTATTCGGGTACCTCGGTCAAGCTCGCCGTCCAAGGTACCATCTGCCGCGACACGATCACTGGGCAGAACGCCGCAGCCGCCAAGTGCCAGTATCTGCCGGGTCCCAGCGTCTATGACCTGACCTCGGTCCCGGCGGTCTACGTCAAGGATCTCCGCGAGATCTACGTGACGCAGGCCGACCTCCAGACGGCACTCGGGTACGGCACGTATTTCGACTACCGCTATTCGGTCTCCAGCGTCTGCACCAGTGGCTTCGGCATCCTCATCGGGCCGTCGAACAGCGACTACCAGTCGTGGACCCTTCGCTGCGGCACGCCCGACCGTCCGGACCGCTACGTACGATCGCCCTACACGCTTACGGACCCTGCCAGCGTCTTCAACAGCAGCAGCCCCTACTACAGGGTCAACGTCAACAACGCGTCGTCGCTGCGTCTAGGCGTGCAGAACACCATCTGCCGCGACACGACTACGGGGCAGAACGCAGCGTCGACCAAGTGCCAGTATCTGCTCAACGGAGCGAACATCTACGATCTGGCCTCCGTTCCTGCGACGTTCGTCGCCGATCTGCGCGAGATCTACGTCAACCGGGAAGATCTGCAGTCCGCTCTGGGCTTCGGCAGCTACATCGGCAATAACGCCCTCAACTCGGCCTGTAACGGCTACGGCATGGCCATCTGGGACGGCAGCCAGTTCAATACCTGGACGATGAAGTGCGGCGTCGCGGATACCCCCGACCACTATCAGCGCTATGCCTATACGATCTCTGATCCCACCTCGGTGTTCAACTCCAGCTCGCCGAACTACAAGGTGAACACGACGTCGGAGACGTCCGTCTTCAGGCTGGCGGTGCTCAATACGAGCTGCCGCGACATGACCACGGGTACGAACGTCAGTTCGAAGTGCACGTATTTGCCGACCGGTGCCAATGTCGGCGACATCAAGGCGATTCCGGCGACGTACGTCAAGGAGCTGCGCGACATCTACGTGTCGCAGGCCGATCTCCAGTCCGCCCTCGGCCTCGGTTCATACATCGGAAACTCGTCCGTGGCTTCGGCCTGCAACGGCTATGGCGTAGCCATCTGGGACGGTTCGACCTTCCAGACCTGGACGATGAAGTGCAGCGCTCCCGACAGCCCCGATCACTACGTGCGCTCGCCCTACTCGCTCGACGATCCGACGAACGTGTTCAATTCCGGCTCGCCGAACTACAAGGCGAACACGACTGCGGAGACGTCTGTCCTTAGGCTCGGCGTCCTCAACACGCTCTGCCGCGACACGACTACGGGGCAGAACGCGTCGTCGACCAAGTGCCAGTACCTGTCCTCGGGTGCCAATATCGGCGATCTGAAGTCGATACCGGCCACCTACGTGAAGGATCTGCGCGAGGTCTACGTATCCCAGGCGGATCTCCAGGCAGCCCTTGGCTATGGTGCTCAGATCCGCAATACGTCCATCACGTCTGCATGCAATGGCTACAGTCTTAACATATGGGATGGCACGACTTTCCAGACCTGGACCATGCGGTGCAGCGCGCCGGATGCGCCGGGAAACTACCAGCGCGTTGCCTCGTCCTATGCTGATGCCTATAGCTACTATCAGGACGCCTCGAAGAGAACGCTGAACGATACGACCAAGCCAGCCTACTGGGTCTCGGTGAACGGCACGCAGTGCCGTAACGTCGCGACCGGAGCCTCCGTCTCGGGCAAGTGCGACTACCTGCCGACCGGTGCGAAGGCCTACGACGTTATGTCCGTTTCCGCGTCCTGGAACACGACTGCGAAGACGGCGACGGTGTCGAAGGCGGACCTGAAGGCCCTGTCGCCGCTCGCATCGGACTCCGCGTTCATGAACACGGTCTGCGGTCGGAGCTTCACCGTTGCTAACGGAACTACGGGCACCTACACGCTGGTCTGTCAGTAAGGGGAAGAAGGTTGAGAAACATCGTGCTCGTGGGCCTGCTGCCCATGCTCCTGATCGCCTGCTCGCAGCAGGGAGAGCAGCAGTCCACGAACTCGTCCACGGCGGATGCGCCGAGGTCGAAGGCCGTCTATGTCTCGCCGCTGCGCAAGAGCGCGGATCCGGCCGTCATGAAGGCGCAGCAGAACGAGATGGTCGACCGGATGATCCACGACCCGCACGTCGACCTCGCGACGATCGAGGGCGAGGCCTATCGCCGCGGCGTGACGCTGACGCCGGAGCAGGTCGCGTTCAAGAAGGCCAATCCGGTCAATCTCGGCGCTCCTCCGGGACCTGCGGCATCTTCCGCCGTTCAGGGCTCTCCTGCGCGCACTGCGTCGCCTGATGCGCCTGTCCTGCCTTCGCGCCCTGCCTCCTGATTTTCCCTTCGGGGACCGTCTTTTCCGTGCCTCGCACATAAGAAAAGGGGCCGTTCGTTCGAACGGCCCCTGTCAGGCGTCATGCGTATCGCGAGAGCGCGTCAGCGCCTGTTGGGGTTCACGTATACGCTGGTGCCGCCCTGCGTCCGGAACAGCACGTTGGGGCTGCGTCGATCGTTGTAGATGGTGAGCTGGCCGACGTCGTCGAGGACGTAGTAGGCGTTGATGTTGGACCACGTGTCGGTGTGCCATACGGCGGTGATGTAGGACTTATCGACGTTCGCCGTATATACGACCATGTTGCCGTCTCCCTGGAAGTTCCAGGTCGCGCCGGGGGAATGGCTGCCGCTGTGCCAGGTGATCGCGCCTGCCCTGTTCAGGATCGCGAGATCGCCGTCCGTCTGCATGACGAGACGGTATTCTCCCTTTGGCGAGGCGAGGATCTGCTCGCCCGAGGCGGCCTCGGTCTTGGTGCCTCGCGCCTCCCCGTCGAGCTCGCAGGTGCCGTACTGGTATTCGGCCGTCTGCGCGCCGCACAGGGTCCCGTCGACCTTGGTGCCGTCCGATCGGGTGCACGTGATGGCGCGACGCCTCGTGCCCAGGAACTCACATGCCTCCCATGCACCGTAGGTCGGCGTGTAGGTGCACGACGAGTAGATCGCCGAATGCTCCTCGTAGCCGGGATAGGTCCGGCCGGCGGCGACGCAGTTCGCATAGTCCGTGTTGGTCTTCATGCCATCGCTGCGCTCGCAGTAGACGGTGCGACGACGGAATGCGTCGCTCGAGCATGTCGAGTTCCAGTCCGTCCATTCGCTGGTCGTGTACTCGTAGGAGCATGTCGAATAGTCGGTCGTCGCCTGCGTCGCCGCAGGACGGCTTCCGGCGGCGCACATCTCGTCGCCGACCCATGCACCGTCAGCCCTGAGGCAGTATACGGGTCGGTCTTGAATGCTGGGACCACATGCAGGTGCAGGCGCTCGCCATGCCTCGGTGGTCCAGTTGTATCTGCATCCATCGATCCGGTAGCTGGTCTGGCTTGTCGCCGGTTGGTCTTCTGGGCGGCAGCGAGCGTCTTCTGCCGCCGTCCCGTCCGATCGCGTGCACGAGACGGTCCGTGACTGCGTGGCTTCGCCGCAGGTGGTCGAGGGGGCCGACCATGTTCCGGCGGTCCAGGCATAGGTGCAGGTCTGGTAGTCGGTCGTCGCCTGTGTGGCTGGCGGACGGCTTCCCGCCGCGCACATCTCGTCCCCGACCCATGCGCCGTCGGTGCGCAGGCAGTAGACCGGCCGGTCCTGCGTGGTAGCGCCGCACGCTGCCGTTGGAGCTCGCCATGCCTCGGTCGTCCACTGGTAGCCGCACCCGGAGATCTGATATGCCTCCTGGCTCGTTTCGGGCTTCGCCGTATCGCACTGTCCGTCGTCGACGGTTCGTCCGTCCGAGCTGCGGCAGGATACCCCACGCGAACGGGTGCCGGTACCGCATGACGTGGACCAGTCGCTCCATGCGTCCGCGCTCCAGCCGTACGTGCAGGTCGAATAGTCCGTGGCCGCCTGCTGGTCAGCTGGCCGCATTCCCGCAGCGGCGCACTGGCCGTCCGCCACCTGCGTGCCGTCTGACCGCTCGCACACGACCTGGCGCGTCTGCACCGAGGCGCCGCACGCCGGAACGACCGTCGACCATGTGCCTGGCTTCCACGAGAAGCTGCAGCCCGACGTGACCTCCTCGGTCTTCGTCGCCGAGGGCTTGCCGGAGGCGTCGCACTGCGCGTCGGCGACCAGGCGCCCGTCGGGTTCGGACCGGCAGGTGACGGTCCGGGAGAACTGCGCCTGGCCGCAGGCGGTGGACGGCTCGCTCCAGGGCTGCGCGCTCCAGTCGTAGGTGCAGCTCGAGTAGTTCTCCTCGGTGACTGTCTCGCTCAGCGCGATGTCGCGTCCGGTGCATTCGGCGTCCGCTACCTTCGTGCCGTCGGAGCGGCGGCACTGCGCGGTGCGGGTCTTGGTCGCGGTGGCGGAGCAGGTCGAGGACGAGACGTAGGGGCTCCAGTCCGCGGCCTCGTAGCCGCACGAGGAGAGGTCCTCGACGACCGTGGTCGATTCCGGTCGCGGCTGCGGGGAGCACGAGGCGTCGGGAGCGACGCTGCCATCCAGATCGCGCTGGCACGTGACGGTGCGGGTCTGGGTCTCGGCAGTGGTGCAGGCCGGGCCCGGATCGAGGAACTCGCCCGTCTTCCAGCCGAACGAGCAGCCCTCGTACACGGGCGAGGTCTCGCCGGCGGCGGGGCGTGCTGCCGGATCGCAGCTGCTCTCGGGGGCCGCAGTGCCGTCGCTGCGCAGGCAGGACACGTCGCGCGTCCTGGTGGCCCTGGTCGAGCATGTCGAGGAATAGGGAGACCATGCGCCCTCGTTCCACGAGAACGCGCAGCCCTGGTAGTTCGGAGCCGTGCGCTGCGTCTCCGGAGGAGGGCCGTCGCACCGCGAGGCGTCCACCGTCGTTCCGGCGACTTGGCACGAGACCTTCCTGGTCTGCGACGCCGCAGCCGTGCAGGCCGAGGCGTCGCCGAATGACCACTCGCCGACCACCCAGCCGCCGCGCACCGGCGCCGGCGTGGGACTCGGCGTCGGCGTGCCGGCAGGCGGTGTCGGCGCGGGCGCGCCCGGACTTCCCTGGGCGGTTGCGGACATGGACTTGCGCATGATGATCACGTCGCTGGTCTGGCCCGAGGCCGTTCCGCAGCAGAAGGCGATCGTCAGCGCGCTTGCTGCCGTAAGGATGCTCTTCTTCATCGTGTGCGTCCGCATTAGAAGTTCGACCAGATGATGGTGCCGCCGGTGTCCGTCACGACCAGTCGGCCGCTGTCCATGAGGACGAGCGAGCTGCCGGGATTTCCGGAGGCACCGGTCTGCCAGAAAACGCTCCCGTCCGCCGCGATCTGTCGGATGGCCCCGTCGACGAACTCCATGCGTCCTGGCGCATAGCCGTGCGCCATCGAGCACCAGATCCCGCCGCCGTGGCTCTGAGACGAGTAGATGCAGAGATTACCGTCCCCCTGGTAGGTCAGGGTCGTCGTGCCGTTCAGCGCTACGACGGCCTCTTCCGAACCGATCCTGTTGGGAACGACCATTCCCCTGATGCCGTTGCGATCGTATTGTGCCCCATCTGCCGTGCAGGTGCGGTACTCCACTGCGTCGCGGCTGCAGAGGGCTGCGTCCACCGTGGCGTCGTCGGAGCGCGTACAGGTCACCGCACGCGACGAATACAGGGTGCGGTTCTCTCCGGGACGGGTGACGTAGCTGCACGATCCCCAGGCCGTCTCGGTCGCGACGTATCCGCAGCTCGTGAGGTTGGCGGCTGTCTCGGTCGAGTCAGTCTCGGGCGAATGACCTTCGCGGGTGGCCGTCGGATAGGACCGGCATTCCGCGTCGTCGATCTTCCTGTAGCAGCCATGCTCGGCGTTGGGCACCATGACCCAGACGCCGGACGCGGGGTCGCATTCCGTCTCGTAGCGGAAGCAGCCGATCTGGCGCGTCCTGGTGGCGGAGTTCGAGCAGGTGCTGCTCCATGCGCTCCACGCCGTCGCGGGATCCCAGTATGGCTGGCAGGCGGCATAGTCGGCTACCCTGCGGGTCGCGTCGGGCCGCTGCTGGCCGGAGCATGCCGCGTCGTCGGCGATCGTCGCGTCGATGTCGCGCACGCACGTCACCGGCCTCGTCTGGGTTTCCTGAGCCGTGCAGGACGCTCCGGGATCGAGGAAGTCGCCGGTCTTCCACGAGTGGGAGCATCCCGTGTAGATCGCGGCGTGCTCGACGGTCTCGGGCTTCGCCACGTCGCTGCAGCGCGCCTCGGCGACCTTGACCTGCCCCTCGCGCAGACACTCGGCGCTGCGCGTCCGTACGGCGTCGGCCGAGCATGCCGAGGAGTAGGACGACCACTCGCCTGGCTTCCAGGCATAGGAGCAGGCGTCATAGCGCGGAGACGTCCGGTCTGCCTCGGGTGCGGCGCCCGTGCATCTGGACGCATCCACCGTACGGCCGTCGGCCTGACAGGCGACCGTGCGTCGCTGAGGCGCATCGGCGGTACATGCGGGGCCGCCTACGTCCGTCCATTCGCCGACAGTCCAGTCGGCAGGCGGAAGCGGGGCGGGTGTCGGAGTAGGAGCAGGGGTCGGAGACGGCGTCGGTGCTGGCGTGGTCACCGGAGCGGTGGCCGCGGGCCTTGCCCCCATCGCCTTGCGCATGATGACGATGTCGCCGGACTGGGCCCATGCCGTGCCCGTCGACATCAGCGCAGCCGTGCCGATAGCGGCGAGACGGAGAGATTTTCTCAAGACGGAAAGACCCTGCTGATCCGCCGGCCCCAACAGGCGGAAAGTTTCAGGATGGGTCATAGGCTATTTACGGATCGGCAACAAGTCACGCTGACTGTCCCATGGCCGTCAGTTCGACGCTCTGGCGAATTCGCGCCGTCCGTCCTATCACTCCGTCATGGAAAGGGATCCCATGCCGAGGAATGCACTCATCCTGTCCGCGCTGCTGATCGCGGGATG
>Ga0308163_10001468_pt1 | contig 25633 bp, 20 predicted proteins | sample PhyTR1_FD_201037 | JGI IMG/M metagenome (GOLD analysis project Ga0308163, IMG submission 201037) | Phyllosphere microbial communities from UC Gill Tract Community Farm, Albany, California, United States - DLSLT.R1 | ecosystem: Host-associated > Plants > Phyllosphere > Unclassified | place: USA... | reverse complement strand
TCGGCGCCATCTTCATGGCGGCCGGCCTGTTCATGATTTCGATTCCGAACCAGGACGTGTTCAAGCTGGGTCTGGCCACGATCATCGTCGGTAACGGCATGTTCAAGCCGAACATCTCGGCCATGGTCGGCCAGCTATACGCGCTGAACGACACCCGTCGCGATTCCGGCTTCACCATCTTCTACATGGGCATCAACGTCGGCGCATTCTTCGCACCGATCCTGACCCAGCTGCTGGCTGAAAAAGTGTTCGGTACCGCCGCCATGCCGGCGTACAAGATCGTGTTCCTGGCCTCGGGCATCGGCATGCTGATCTCGCTGGTCTGGTTCTTCATCGGCCGCAAGACGCTCCAGGGCATCGGCGCACCAGTCGGCGAACTGGCCAGCCCAAAACGCCTGGCCGTCGTCATCGTCGGTTCGCTGATCGTGATCCCGATCGTCTACATGCTGCTGCAGGCAGGCGCTGCCAACCTGCAGATCCTGCTGACGGTGCTGTTCATCGGCCTGGCCGCGATGCTGATCATCGAAGGCGTCCGCGAGGGCAAAGTCGCCCGCGACAAGACCTGGGCGATGATGATCATCTTCTTCTTCAACGTGCTGTTCTGGTGCTTCTTCGAGCAGGCCGGCAGCTCGTTCACCTTCCTGGCCGATAACATCGTCGATCGCGACCTGAACGGCTGGACCTTCCCTGTCGCCTGGTTCCAGTCGGTGAACTCGGTGGCCATCATCGTCTTCGCGCCGATCATCGCCGCCGTCTGGGTGTGGCTGGGCAAGCGCAACGCCAACCCATCGATCCCACGCAAATTCGGCCTGGGCCTGATCTTCAACGGCATCGCGTTCGGCCTGCTGGTCTACGCCCTGTCGCAACTGATCGACGGCAACGGCAAGATCCCGTTCTGGACGCTGTTTGCGGTCTACGTGATCCAGTCGGTCGGTGAGCTGTGCCTGTCGCCAATCGGCCTGTCGATGGTCACCAAGCTGGCCCCTACCCGCCTCGTCGGCCTGGGCATGGGCGGCTGGTTCCTGTCGACCGGTATCGGCAACAACCTGTCAGGCATCTTCGCCTCGCACGTCTCGGGTGAAACCGGCATGACGGTGGCATCGGCGCTCGACGGCTACAACTTCGGCCTGCTGTCGCTGCTCGGCGGCGGCATCCTGCTGGTGCTGCTGGCACCGGTGATCCAGAAGCTGATGCACGGCGTGAAGTAACAGCGCTACGCACGAACGAAAACGGCGGCCTGCGGGCCGCCGTTTTTGTTTCAGCAAAAGCCGGGGTCAGGTCTGACATTCGGACACGAGCTCAACCAAAAGCCGGGGTCAGGTCTGACATTCGGACACGATCTCGACAGTTGGGGAGTCGGAACTAGCTGTCACAGAGCCATGCCAATGCTGGCAACACGGCATTGGCAGCGGCTAAGGCTGAGGTCGTGTCTAAATGTCAGACCTGACCCTAGCTGTATTAGCTGTATTTGACGTGACCAAGGCTGAGGTCGTGTCCGAATGTCAGACCTGACCCCAGCTGTTGCTTTAGCCGTGCGTCTTACTTCACTGGCTTTTCACGCGCTACCCAGAACAGCAGCGCGACGATCACCGCATATGGCAGCATGCTCAGCACGTTGGCGCTGTCGCCGGCGAAGAACGGGTTGTACGCTTCGGCCCAGCGCGCGGCAGCGGCGTCGAAGTCCGTCAGGACGCCCGCCGTGATTGCGATGATGATCCCGGCCAATGCGCCGCCGGCGATATAGCCTGATGCCAGCAGTACGCCCGAGCTGCGGTCGTTCGCGGCCTGGCGCTCTTCTTCGTTCAGGCCCACGTTCTGCGGCAGCTTGTTGTTGCGGCGGTCTGCCAGCCAGCGCACCGTGCCGCCAATCGCGATTGGTAGCGTCGCCACCAGCGGCAGGTAGACGCCGACCGAGAATGCCAGCGATGCGATCCCTGCCATTTCCAGCACGATCGCGATCATCACGCCGAACAGCACCAGCGTCCATGGCAGCTCGCGGTCCAGGATGCCCTTGATGATGTACGACATCAGCACGGCTTTCGGCGCATCGTATTTCTTCACCTCGGTGCCGTCGGGCCGGGTCTTGTGGTGGCCGTTGATGCCCGGATCGACCAGGTACACGACCTTGCCTGCATTGTCGACAAAGTACTTGCCGGCCGGGCCGCCGACCGTGTCGGTCTTGTGCCAGACCTTATAAGTATTTTTGTCCGTGTCGGCCTGCGGGCCATGCAGCGTGCCGGTGTCGGTCAGCCGGGATGCATCGACCGTCAGGCCAGGCGCCACCTGCGCAGCCGGCACGTAGACGGTGCCCGCGTCGTTCAGCTTGAGCAGCACCGGTCCCAGGATCAGTGCCGATGCAAACGCACCGCACAGGATCGCGTACTGCTGCATGCGCGGCGTGGAGCCGACCAGATAGCCGGTCTTCAGATCCTGCGACGTCGTGCCGGCATTGCTGGCAGCGATGCAGACGATCGCACCGACCGACAGCGCCGTCACGTAATACTGGCCGCCCGTCCAGCCCATCAGCAGGAAGATCAGGCAGGTAAACAACAGCGTGGCCACGGCCATCCCGGAAATGGGATTAGACGACGACCCGATCTCGCCCACCAGCCGCGACGACACGGTCGCAAACAGAAAGCCAAACACCAGAATCAGCACCGCACCGAGCACGTTCATGTGCAGCGGCGCGGCCAGCGAAATGACGGCGACGATCGCCAGGCAGCCGATCACGACCCACTTCATCGGGATGTCGCGGTCGGTGCGCAAGGAAGTATCAACTGCGGCGTTGCGGCTGTTCTTCATGCCCGCCAGGCCGCCGCGCAAGCCATTCCAGATCGTCGGTAGCGAGCGCGCCAGCGAGATCAGGCCGCCCGTGGCCACAGCACCGGCGCCGATGTAAAGAATGTAGGCGCTGCGGATATCGTCGCCCGTCATGTCGCGGATCGGGATCGTGCCGGGCGAGAGCGGCGTGCTGGCCAGCTCGCCGAAGAACTTGATCATCGGGACCAGCATCAGCGACGCCAGCACGCCGCCGCCCGCCATCGTGAACGCAATGCGCGGTCCGATGATGTAGCCCACGCCCACCAGCTCGGGCGAGATCTCGGCACCGATGCTGCCCGTCTTGAGCGGAGCACCGAACTCGAAGTTGACCGTGTCGCGCCAGCCCTTGAACGAAACACTGAGCGTCTTGTACAGGATGCCGATGCCAAAGCCGCCGAAGATCAGCAGCGCGCGGCGTTTGGCGATGCGGACCGCGTCGCTGCCGGCAATACGCACTTCGCCCGCGGCGTCGCGCGAGACGTCGGTGGCCGCGGCCTTGAGCACTTCGGCGCAGGCCGTGCCTTCCGGGTATTTCAGTTCGCGGTGCTGGTCGACGATCAGCGTGCGGCGCAGCGGGATCATCATCAGGATACCCAGCAGGCCACCGAGCACGCCCACCAGCAGCACGCGCGAGATTTCCAGGTCGAAGCCCAGGATCAGGATCGCCGGCATGGTCACGCCCAGGCCGAAGGCCAGCGATTCACCGGCCGAACCGGCTGTCTGCGCGATGCTGTTTTCGAGGATCGTCGATTCGCGTGCCCCAAGCTGCCTGGCCACGCCGAACAGCGTGATGGCGATGACCGCCACCGGGATGGAGGCGCTGACGGTCAGGCCGACCTTGAGCACCAGGTACAGCGACGACGCGCCGAAGATCATGCCGAGGATGACGCCCATGATCAGGGCGCGTGGCGTCATTTCAGCCAGCTGGGCATGGGCGGGAATATACGGTTTGAAGCTTGAATCGGGCGGCATGGTGTCCTTGGTTGCGGGCGCAGCTCGCCACTGCGGACGAACCGAAAGCAGGAATATCGCACATGCACGTACGGAAAGAAAGCGCGCGCCGAAAGCGGACTATAATCGCCCGATACTGGCCCATCACGTGGTCCGCAGCAAGTTTTAGAGTGAGAGTTCGGCATTGAAAGCGACCAACCAACAGTCCGGAAAAACCCTGCTGGGCATGAAGCGCGCGTATGCGTACGTGCTGATCTTTTTCGCTGCGCTGGTGCTGATTGCGGCCGGCCTGGCGATCGGCGTGTGGAGCGCGATCAGCCCCAAGGTGCCGCCGATCGACGCCGTCACCGATTACCGCCCCAAGATCCCGCTGCGCATCTACACACAAGACAATGTGCTGATCGGCCAGTTCGGCGTCGAGCACCGCGACTTCGTCCCGATCGCCAAAATCCCCGCGATGATGAAAAGCGCCGTGCTGGCGATCGAGGACACGCGCTTCTATGAACACGGCGGCATCGACTTCATCCGCGCGCTGGGCGCAGCCCGCGCCAACCTGCGCGGCGGTTTCCGCCAGGGCGCATCCACCATCACGATGCAGGTCGCCCGCAACTTCTTCCTCACCAACGAGAAGACGCTATCGCGCAAGCTGACCGAAGTCGCCCTGGCCTACAAGATCGAAGGCTCGCTGACCAAGGACCAGATCCTCGAGCTGTACATGAACCAGATCTACCTGGGCCAGCGCTCGTACGGTTTCTCGAGCGCCGCGCGCAGCTACTTCGGCAAGACGCTCGATCAGCTGTCGCTGGCCGAGACGGCGATGCTGGCTGGCCTGCCGCAAAATCCGGCGCGCACCAATCCGGTGTCGAACCCGAAGCGCGCAGCAGCGCGCCAGCACGCCATCCTCAAGCGCCTGCTCGAACTGGGCACGATCACCCAGGCGCAGTACACCGCCGCGCTGGCCGAACCGCTGCGCGTCAAGCGCGACGCCGGCCAGAAGTTCGACACGCCGGCCCAGTATGTCGCGGAGCTGGCGCGCCAGGCGGTGTATGAGCAGTTCGGCGAAGAAGCCTACACGCGCGGCATCGTGGTCACGACGACGATCCGCGCGGCCGAGCAAAAGGCCGCGTATGAATCGGTGCGCCGCAACGTGCTGGCCTACGATGGCCGCCATGGCTACCGTGGCCCCGAGGCGCGCATCGAGCTGCCATCGGAGCCCGAACAACGTGACGAAGCGATTGCCGATGCGCTCCAGGCGCGCCGCTCCAGCGACGGCCTGCTGGCCGGTGTCGTGCTCGCGGCCAGCCCGAGCCAGGTGCGGGCGACGCTGCTGTCCGGCGAAGACATCGTCGTCAAGGGTGCCGGCCTGAAGTTCGCAAGCCCGGGTCTGCAGCCAGCGGCGCGCGAGTCGCTGCGGATCACGCCGGGCGCGGTCATCCGCGTCAGCAAGGACAAGGCCGGAGAATGGGCCATCGTGCAGGTGCCGCAGGTCGAGGCGGCGTTCGTCGCGATCGACGCTGACACTGGCGCCTACCACGCGCTGGTCGGCGGCTTCGACTACAACCTGCAAAAGTTCAACCACGTCACGCAGGCCTGGCGCCAGCCGGGATCGAGCATCAAGCCGTTCGTGTATTCGGCCGCCCTTGAAAAAGGCTATTCGCCCACGACCCGCATTCTCGATGCGCCGATCGAACTGCCCGGCGCCAGCGAAGACCAGCCGTGGCGGCCGCAGAACGACGACGGCGTGTTCGACGGCGAAGTCACGCTGCGCCAGGCGCTCGTCAAATCAAAGAACGTGCCGACCGTGCGCGTGCTGCGCGCGGTGTCCGTCGATTTCGCGCACCAGTATCTCGAGCACTTCGGCTTCGACCTGGCGCGCCATCCCCGCAACTACACGATGGCGCTGGGCACGGGCGCTGTCACCCCGCTGCAGCTGGCCGGCGCGTACTCGGTGTTTGCCAACGGCGGTTACCGCGTCAAGCCCTACCTGATCCAGCGCATCGTCGACGGCAATGGCAGCGTGATCGCCGAAGTGGCGCCGTCCCAGGGCCCGCAGGAAGACAACCGCGCCATCACGGCGAGGAATGCGTTCGTCGTCGACAGCATGCTGCGCGACGTGGCTCGTTTCGGCACTGCCGCCGGCTCGGCCAAGCAGCTCGGGCGCACCGACCTGGCCGGCAAGACCGGCACCACGAACGATGCGATCGATGGCTGGTTCGCCGGCTACGCAGGCAAGGTAGTGGCGGTGTCGTGGATGGGCTACGACGAACCGCGCTCGCTGGGTGGCCGCGAATTCGGCTCGACGCTCGCCATGCCGATCTGGATCGACTACATGCGCGTGGCGCTGGCCAAGGTGCCGCCTCAAGAGCGCACGCCGCCGGACGACCTGGTCAACGATGGCCGCGACTGGATTTATCCCGAATATGCCGATGCGACCGAGACACGCACGATCGACATCGCGCTCGCCCCAGCGGCGGCGCCCGTCGACGAATTCCAGCAGCCGCTCGACGATGCGCCGCTCGAAGGACCGTCGCCGCTCGAGGCCCTGCCCAATGTCGCACCCCCAACGCTCCCAACGCCGCCGGTGCAGCCTCCAGCGCTGCCGCCGCAACAACCCCCGCAAGCGCCACCACCCGACAACAGCCTGTGGTAGCCTGAGGTTCCCGACACCACCGTCGGGAACCTCGTGGGCCGTGTACTGGTGGGTCACAGACGCGCCCCGCGCATCCAACCGTCCAGGGAGATCCACATGGCATATGTCGATGGTTTTGTCCTTCCGCTTCCCACCTCCAGCATCGAAGCATACCGCGCCCAGGCGCAGCTGGCCGGCGCCGTCTGGCGCGAGCATGGCGCGCTCGAATACCGTGAATGGATCGCCGACGATGTCCCGTCCGGCGAACACACGTCGTTTCCGCAGAGCGTGCAACTCAAAGAGGGCGAAACGGTGATCCTCGCCTGGGCGGTCTACGAATCGCGCGCCCACCGCGATGCGGTCAATGAAAAAGTCATGAGCGATCCGCGCCTGGCCGCCATGATGCAACCGGGCGGCGTGCCGTTCGATGTCAAGCGCATGTTCTTTGGCGGCTTCGAGAACTTCGTCGCGCTGTAGCCGCGCGCACGCTGTCAGGCGTCGCTGTCGATGATCCAGTCGGCCAGCTTGCCGCTCGCCCCACGCGGCAGGCGCGGCCCGAACGAATAAGCCGCCGGGCACTCGGGCGCTGTCAGGCGCTCGCTCAGCCAGGCGTGCAAACCGGCCTGCAGACCGGCATCAAGCGTGACGCCGTCACGCACCACGACGAAGACCTTGAGGCGCTCGCCTTCGTCAGGCCGCATGCGGCGCACGCTGGCTTCCAGCACCGCCGGATGCAGCCGCAGCACCTCGGCCACATAGCCCGGAAACACATTGACGCCACCGACCTGCACCGCCTGGTCGATGCGCCCGTCCGGCTGAAAACGCCCGTCGTCACGCCACGCCAGCCGGTCCTGCAACACCGCTGGCTGCCGCGTCCCGTCCGGACACTGGCGCACCAGGCCATCGGTTTGCGCGTCACGCGTCCAGTACGGGAACAACGTATAGCCGCCCTCGGGCGCGTCGCGCCAGCCGACGCCGGCGGTCTCGGAGCTGCCATACACCTGCACCAGCCGCGCCAATCCCGAGTCGAGCGCGGCGCGGGCCACGTCGGGTGGGCACGGCGCCGTCGACGTCACGCCGACGACGTCCGGCGCCAGCGACACGGCGGCCTGGCCGAACGCGCGCCACAGATCAGGGTGCCCGATGACCAGATCGCCCGCCATCAGTTGGGCCGCCAGCGCCGCCGGCGCATGCCCGCGCAGGTCGCACACGGCATCGATGCCGAGGTGGCGCGGCAGCAGGACCGTAAACAGAAATCCATAAATATGGTGCGCCGGCACCAGGCTGACGATGCGCCGCCGGCCGGGCAGCAGCGTGGCGAGTGCCCCGACCTCTTGCCACAGTAACGCCAGCGGGTGCCTGCACGACTTGGGCGCGCCACTGCTGCCCGACGTGCGGAACGTCAGCGCGCTCCCGTCGGCGTCAAGACCGGCGCGCGCCGCATCGCGCCAGTCCTCCAGACGCGTACGCATCAGCAACGGCGCGTCAGCCGTCCCGTGCAGATGCAACTGCGTTTCCAGTGCCGACGCAAGCCCCATCAGCTCGAGGGAATCGACGCCCAGATCGCCACGCAGATCAAGCGATGCCGGCCAGGGCTGCGCCAGCGTTTGCCTGCCGGGCCGCAGCGCTGCCAGTTCGGCGCCCAGCAGGTCGGCGACCAGGCGCTGCAAGCCTGTCCCGTCGCGCCACCAGCGGGCCGCATCATCCGGTGTATGTGTCATGAAATGTGAGAACATGAAGAGGAAGGCATGGTGACGTTGAAACAGGGGACTGTCAATTTGCCGCGATGTGTGCGGAACTGCGCATTCCAGCAATTAAATAGTGAATTGTTGCATTTGGGCAATTGACACACCTTTATTGCACATGGCAACATCGATGATCAATATCCACTGGCCGCGCGTCGGCACCCAATTCATGACCATTGCCTTTGACTTTCCCGAGCTGGCCACCCGACTCGACGCGTGTTCTTCTGAAGAACTGGACCAACTCGACTTCGGCGTCATCGGTTTCGACGCGAACACCGAGGTCAGCCGCTACAACGCGTTCGAATCGCAAGCCGCCGGCCTGTCGCCGCAGCGCGTCCTGGGCCACCCGCTGTTTACGAACGTCGCACCGTGCATGAACAACTTCATGGTGGCGCAGCGTTTCGATGACGCGCTGGAACAGAACGCTGCGCTCGACGAAACCATCGACTACGTGTTGACGCTGCGCATGCGTCCGGTAAAAGTCGCCCTGCGCCTGCTGTCCACCCCGGGCAGCGCCACGCGCTACGTTCTGGTCAAGCGGCAACCAAAATGACTGAGGACCTCGCCCAGCTCAGCGCGGAATACGAGGCGCTGATCCAGTTCCTGTATCTCGCCCCGGTTGGGCTGGTCCAGCTCGACAGTGATGGCGAGATCGCCATGATCAACCCGATTGCGGCCCAGCTCCTGATGCCGCACTCGCGCAACGGCGGGCTGGACAACCTGTTCGTCGCGCTCGAGGATATTGCACCCGACCTGCGCAACCTGTGCCAGCAAAGCACGGTCCAGAGCGGCAAGATCTGTGACGGCATGCACGTCCACCTGCATGCCGGCAGTGGCTGCAGCAAGCGCATGCCGCAGATCCTGTCGATCACGCTGCTCCGGCTCGACGCCAGCCGCATCATGGCGGTCATCGACGACATCACCGAGCAGGTGCGGCGCGAATGCCGCCAGCGTCAGAACGACGCCTGGCTCAATGCGGTCCTGACCGGCATCACCGACTACGCGCTGGCCAGCCTGGATTCTCAAGGCCGCCTGTGCGAATGGAACCCGAGCATCGGCCGCGTGACCGGCTTCGGCCCCGACACCGAGGGCCAGAGTTACACGAAGTTCTATCCCGACGATGCGATCACGCCCGAGCGCGCGCTGGACCGCCTGCGCGAAGCCGATGCCGATGGCTGGGCGCTGGACGAGAGCCGCCTGCTGCGCGCCGACGGCAGCGCATTCTGGGGCAGCGTGATGATTGCGCCGTTGCCGGAAGCCGACCGCGAGGCTGCCGGCGATGCCCCCGCCCTGCCTTGCGAAGAGGGCCCGGCCTACTGCCTGATCCTGCGCGACGTGTCCGACAAGCGCGACATCGCCGAGCGCCGCCGGCGCGAAGCATTCAGCGATCACCTGACTGGCCTGGCCAACCGCCGCGCGCTGTTTGACGCCGCCAGCCAGGAGTTCGAGCGCAGCCGCGCCGCGCCGCGGCCGACGGCGATGATCATCCTCGACGCCGACCACTTCAAGGCCATCAACGACCGTTACGGGCATCCGGGTGGCGACGCCGTGCTGCAGCACCTGGCGGCCATCCTGCTCGACTTCTTCCGCGAAGTCGATGTCGTGGCGCGCATCGGCGGCGAGGAATTCGCCGTGCTGCTGCCGTCGACCGACCTGGCGCATGCGGTTGATCTGGCCGAACGCCTGTGCGCGCGCGTCGCGCTGGATGCCAAGAGCTTCGACGGCCAGGCGATCGTGTGCACGATCAGCGCCGGCGTAGCCGTCGCCGCCGACGGCCATGGCGGTGTCGACCTGCTCATCAAGCAGGCCGACCAGGCCCTGTACGCGGCCAAGCGCGCGGGCCGCAATTGCGCTCTGGCCTTTCAATCCGACGCCGTCGCTGCCATCCCTCAGGAGGCGCTCGATGGAGCCTAAAGTGCAGCACGACGCAGTCGATGCCTACGAAGCGCTGGTGCAGTTCCTGTACCGGGCGCCGATCGGCCTGGCGCAGACATCGCTTGACGGTACCGTCGACATGCTCAACCCGATGGCGTCGCGGCTCCTGATGCCGCTGGCCACCGCGCAGGGCCTGGACAACCTGTTCGACGTGCTGGCCCCGGTGGCGCCGCACCTGGCGTCGATGGTCGAGGCATTTCTCGAACCGTCCGGCATGATCTGCGAAGGCCTGCGCCTGCCGGTGGGCGTGCCGCACGCCGCCAGCGGCAGCCTGCAGGTGCTGGCACTCAACCTGATGAAGCTCGACCCCGAGCGCCTGATGGCGACCGTGGCCGACGCCACGTTCGAAGTGCAGCGCGAACAAGAGGTGCTGTCGCGCCGCCTGCGCAATGCCGCGCGCACCGACAACCTGACCCGCATGCCCAACCGCGAAGCAGTGCGCGACGCCCTGCAGCACCTGCTGGCGCAGCCGGTGTCCGACGTCGGTTTCGCGGTGCTGACGTTGAATTGCGACCGCTTCCGCCAGCTCAATGACAGCCTCGGGCAGGCCGTCGGCGACCATCTTCTGATGCACATGGCCGACCGCCTGCGCGGCGCGCTGCGCCCGGCGCTGGGCCGGATCGAACCGGGCACGCCGAGTGGCCAGCTGGCGGCCCGCACCGGCGGTGACGAATTCGTCGTCCTGCTCGATGGCCTGCGCGGACGCGCCGACGCCGAGCGCGTCGCCTTGCGCCTGCTCGATTCCCTGGCTCACCCCTACCTGGTCGACGGCCACGACATCGTCTGCGGCGCCAGCGTCGGCCTGGCCTGGAGCCTGGACGACCCGGAGATCGCACTGCGCGAGCCGGACGACGTGCTGCGCGACGCCGGCATCGCGATGGTCGAGGCCAAGCGGGCCGGCGGCAATCGCCACGTCGTGTTTGCGCCGAGCATGCGTGAACGCGCCGCGCGCCGCGCCGGCATCGAGGCCGAGCTGCGCCAGGCGCTGGTCGATGAACAGCTGTTCGTCGTCTACCAGCCGGTCGTACGCTTGCTGCCGTGCGGTGGCGTCGATTACGCGGCCGGGGTCGAGGCGCTGGTGCGCTGGCGTCACCCGGTGCGCGGCATCGTGCCACCGATCGACTTCATCGAAGTGGCCGAAGAATGCGGCCTCATTGGTCAGCTGGGCGACTTCGTTCTCGAACGCGCCAGCCGCGACTTTCTTGACTGGCGCGCGCGCCTGGGCGACCGCGCTCCCGGCCTGATGGCCGTCAACCTGTCGCGCGCACAGCTGGCGCAACCAGGATGGATCGACGGCGTACGCCGGATTCTGCACGATACCGGCATGCCGCCCGGCTGCCTGCAGCTGGAGGTCACCGAGAGCCTGGCTGCGCAGGACCAGGACATCCAGCAGCGCCTGCACGACCTGAAAGGCCTCGGTATCAAACTGGCGCTGGACGATTTTGGCACCGGCTATTCGTCGCTGTCGAGCCTGCACCTGCTGCCGGTGGACACGGTCAAGATCGATCGCTCGTTTGTCTGCCAGGCCGATACCAGCGCTCACCATCGTGTGCTGATCGAGGCCACCGTCAAGGTGGCCCGCAGCCTGGGAATGACCACGGTGGCCGAAGGCATCGAAACACAGTCGCAACTGGACGTGGTGCGCAGCCATCTGTGCGACAAAGTACAGGGGTATTTCTATAGCAGGCCGTTGCCTGCTGCCGAGCTGCTGGCCTGGTTGGCCAGCTATGAAGCAGAAATCCACTGACGCTTTTGCTGACGTGCGCTGGGCGTGTGGTCCTACAAGAATAGACTCCAAGTTCCTATTCGTGCAGACGCCGGGCTGCTTGATGATAAGACAACTTAATCATCACGGAGACTACCATGACACGCACACTCGGAACCGCACTGATCGCAGGCATGATGGCATTCGGCCTGGCCGCATGCGACACCCCAAGCAAGACGACCGACAGCATGTCCGGCTCGAGCAGCACTATGTCGTCGACCGGCTCGGTCCAGACCCCAAGCACCACCGCAGGTCAGGGTAGCTGGAATTCGGGCGCTACCGGTGCTACCGGCGTGAACAGTGCATCGGGCACCACCAGCAACAACGAGCCAGTCACCAATTCGGCCACCGGTCGCTGATCCACCGGCAAGAGCACGATCCCGCGCCAGCACCCTGCAGGCGTGGGTAGTCAGCTGGTTACCTTCGGGTGACCGCAGCTGACCATGTCAGTCCACTCTCAAGGAGCAATGCGATGAAAACCCTTCACACTGCACTTATTGGCGGCATCATGGCCTTCGCACTGGCCGGTTGCAATACCACCGACACGATGGGCACAGGCAGCAGCAGCGGGTCGTCCTCGATGGGCACGACGGCAGCTGGTTCTACCACTAATTCGACGGTCGATGCACAGATGGGCATTACCCCCACCGATGGCGCCAACACCAGTGCGCCAACAGCCACCGGCGCTGCCGGCACGCAAACCAACACCGGTAACACCACGACCAGCTCGGATACGAAGCAATAATATGGTTCACGCATGGCCGGGTCTCCGGTCGTGCGCCGGGCTGGCGCGGTAAAATCGCTCCATGCCCATTCCTCCTCTGATGTCCTCCCCATGAAGCAATGGCTCGCACGCCTGTTTGGCGCGGCGCCGGCAAAGCCTGCCGACCACCTGCATACCGCTCCCCTGACGCCGTCCGCTGCCGTAGCCACGCCGCTCCCCGACGATCAGCCAGCGCTCGACCTGGACCTCGCTTTTTTCCACTGGCTGGCCGGTCCCCATGTCACCGGTGCAGCGGGAGACGAAACGCTCGTACTCGATGAACTGGCGCGGCTCGTGCGCGATCCGCAAGCTGCGAGCACGCTCGTCCCGCGTGTGCCGGCCGTGATCCCGCAAGTGCTGCGCAGCCTGCGCAGCGATGCCGCGTCGTCGGCCGACCTCGCACGCCAGGTGGCGCAGGACGCCGTCCTGGTTGCGGAAGTCATCCGCGAAGTCAACAGCCCTTACTATCAGCCAGGCTCGCCCGTCCGCAACCTGGAAGGCGCGCTGCTGCTGCTTGGCCAGAACGGCCTGCGCATGCTGCTGGCGCGCGTGGCGTTTCGCCGGATTATCAGCCTGCAGACCAGTCGCCTGGCGCGCCTCGTCGCACCGCAGTTGTGGAACCAGTCGGAAAAATGCGCGCAGGCGGCCACCCTGCTGGCGCCGCGTCATGGCGCCGATCCCTTTGAAGCCTATCTCGCGGGGCTGATGCACAATGTCGGCCTGATCGTGGCCCTGCGCGTGATCGACGGCCTGCTGCCCGCCGGCGGCCTGCCCGACAGCGATGCCTTCGGCCGGCGCATGGTGCACGCCGCGCGCCTGATCTCGGCCGGCATCGCCAGCCAATGGGAACTGCCGCCAGCAATTGGCCACGCGATCGCCCATCTGGGCGACGCTGCGACGCCGTCCGTCAACCTGCCCGCCGCGCTGGGAGAGGCGGACCGTCTGGCCAAGCTGTCCATGCTGGCCGGGGGTGGGCAGCCGGCATTCGTGGGCGCCGTGGTGGCCTTGCCCGTGGGCCTGCGCCAGGTCTACGATACCTTCAACGACACCGACCACACCGATCATCAAGACGCATAACATGCCCTTCCCCATCGAAGAAAAACTCGTGATCGGCGTTGCGTCGAGTGCGCTGTTCGACCTGTCCGACTCGCACCAGGTCTATCTGGACGAGGGCGCGGAGGCCTACCGCAGCCACCAGGCGCGCCAGCGCGACGTGATCCTGGCGCGCGGCGTCGCCTTCCCGTTCATCCGGCGTTTTCTCAGCATCAACCGTTGCTTCCCGCAGCAGGCGCCCGTCGAAGTAGTGCTGTTCTCCCGCAATTCGCCCGAGACGGGCCTGCGCGTGATGCGCTCGATCGCCCACTATGGCCTGGACATCTCGCGCGCCGTGTTCATGAGCGGCAAATCACCCTACCCGTATCTGCCGGCATTCAACACGGCCTTGTTCCTGTCCGCGAACGAAGAGGACGTCAAGAGCGCCATCGCGGTCGATTACCCGGCCGGTCTCGTGCTGCCGTCCGCGATCGCCGACGAAGAAGACGACATCGAGCTGCGGGTCGCGTTCGACTTCGACGGCGTCATTGCCGATGATGAATCCGAAACGGTCTACAAGCGCAACAACGACCTCGGCGAGTTCCATGCCCACGAAACCCTGCACATGGCGCGCCCGCACCAGCCTGGCCCGCTGGCCGGGATGTTTCGCAAGCTCGCCATGCTGCAGCAGTTGGAACACGACGCCGAACGCGCCGACCCGGACTACCGCCGCATCGTGCGCATTGCCATCATCACGGCGCGCAGCGCGCCGGCGCACGAGCGCGTCGTGACGACGCTGGGCAGCTGGGGCGTGTCGGCCGACGAGACCTTCTTTTTGGGCGGGATGGACAAGGCGCGCGTGCTGTCGGTGTTCAAGCCGCACATCTTTTTTGATGACCAGCTTACGCATCTCAAATCCGGCCCGGGCGGCACGATCCCGATGGTGCACGTGCCGTTTGGCGTCGCCAACCGGCGCGTGGTTGAAGGCTCTTAAAGCCGCGGCAGCGCCATCAGGCGGTCGAGTTCAGGCTGCATCGCCTTCGCCCAGATCGCATAGCCCGCTTCGTTCGGGTGCAGCAGGTCGGGCATGATCGTTTTGCTCAACGTGCCGTCCGGCGCAAGGAACGCGCGGTTCACGTCCAGGAACACGATGCGGTTGCCATCGGCCAGCGATGGCAATTGCGCATTGATCGCTTCATTGATGCGCCGGAGCGGGCTCTCGGGCGTCGCATCACGCGGGAAGATCGCCACCAGCAGGACGCGCGTGCGCGGCAGGCGTTGCTTGACCTCGTCGAGATTGCGGCGAATGCCTGCCACGGTACTGGCCGGGAAATCGCCGCGCAAGCCCGTGTTGTTGGTGCCGATCATCAACACCGCCACCTTCGGATCGAGTCCGTCGACAGCGCCATTCTGCAACCGCCACAACACGTTTTCGGTGCGGTCGCCCCCAAAGCCGAGGTCCAGCGCATCGAACCGCGCATAGTGGGTCTGCCAAACGGGCGCCCCTTCCTTTTCCCAGCCCTGCGTGATCGAGTCGCCGATGAAGACCAGTTGCGGGCTACGGGCTGCGCGCACCATCTGCCGCGCCTCGTCCAGTTTCTGGCGATGGCGGGGCAGCCACCAGTCGATCGACCAGGCTTCGTCGAGCCTGGCGGGCGTGACGGCCACCGTGCGCCAGTCCGCGCACGCCGTATTCGGCGTCCCTTCCGGTGCAATGGCGACGTTAGCGATGCTGACCTGGCCGCTGCCCGTGCCTTCCAGCGCAAACGGCCGGGCGACCTGCGAGAAATCGTCGCCATCGCGCGCGAAGCACGACAGCGCCAGCACGACGCGCTGCCAGCCCGTGCCCTGCGCGGCGCGCCCCGGGAGCACGTACGGCACCTGGCGTTCGCAGGACGGACCGCACCCGACCTTGACCATGAAGCCACCGGCGTCGAGCGCATCGACCTTCAGATCGAACGCCAGCGTGCCGCGTGCCAGGAATGGCCGCAGGTCCTGTGGGGCCATCTGCAGCGCCACGCCGCTTTTCCAGATCTTGCGCCATTGGAGCGTGAGCGCAGCGTCGCCGCCTGGCCGCTTGCCGCGCGCGAGTTCGATAGCGCTGTCGGGGAAGGTCGAGCGCAGCGCGGCGTCAGCGGTGACCTTTTCGCCATCGAGCCGGTGCGTGGTATCGGGCGCCAGCGCCAGGATCTCGACACCGGGTCGCGGCGTATTGTCGAACAGGACTATCGGCGCTGGCAGCGCTGCGCTGGCCGCAGCGCTCAGCAGGAATGAAGCAAGCAGTGGCAAGGCCGTACAGGCAGGGCGCATGATGTCTCCGTGGTTTTTATGTTAGCGCAATCATGCCCGTGATTCGACTTCGAGACAAGCCGCCGCGCTCCACGCTGCGCGGCGGGCAAGCACGCGTTCGACTATAATTGACCACCATTTTCCAGCGCATTTTTCACGGATATCTCAAGCACGCGGCATGCCTTTCGACCTCGAGAAACACCTCCCCAAAGCAGGCCATCGTTTCGTCCTGCCGCTCCTTCATGGTTCGTCCGACGCCTACGCGCTGGCGGTTGCCGCCCTCGCTCTCAAGGCCCAGGGCCAGATGCTCACGGTCGTCGTGGCCAATGCCAGCGATGGCCAGCGGCTGCTTGATGAAATTCCCTGGTTCGCCGATGGCAAGCTGGCCTGTCACCTGCTGCCGGACTGGGAAACGCTGCCGTACGATGCGTTCTCGCCGCACCAGGATCTGGTCTCCGAACGCCTGGCCACGCTGCACGAGATCCGTAACGGCCAGTGCGATGTGCTGATGGTGCCAGCGACCACGGCGCTGGTGCGCCTGGCGCCGCCGTCCTTCCTGGCGGCCTACACGTTCTTCTTCCGCCAGGGCGAACGCCTCGACGAAGTGCGCCTGAAGGCGCAGCTCACACTGGCCGGCTACACGAACGTGTCGCAGGTGATGTCGCCGGGCGAGTATTCGGTGCGCGGCGGCCTGATCGACCTGTTCCCGATGGGCTCCGCCCTGCCCTACCGCCTTGACCTGTTTGGCGACGAGATCGAATCGATCCGCACGTTCGATGCCGACACCCAGCGCTCGCTGTACCCGGTGCGCGAAGTGCGCCTGCTGCCAGGCCGCGAATTCCCGATGGACGAAGCGGCGAGAACAGGCTTTCGTGGCCGCTGGCGCGAACGCTTCGAGGGCGATCCGTCACGCTCACCGATCTACCGCGACATCGGCAACGGCATCGCCGCAGCCGGCATCGAGTACTACCTGCCGCTGTTCTTCGACACAACGTCGACGCTGCTGGATTACCTGCCGGACGGCGCGTCGCTGGCACTGGTGGGCGATATCGAGGGCGCCATCAACCGCTTCTGGATGGACACCGAGTCGCGCTACCGCTTCCTGAAAAGCGACCGTGAGCGTCCGATCCTCGAGCCGACCGAACTGTTCCTGAGCGCCGAGCAGTTCTTCACCTGCATCAAGCCGCACGGCCGCTGGAACATCGCGCGCGACCCGCTCGCACCTGCGTCCGAACTGTCTGCGCCGATTCCCGACGTCGCCGTCAACCGCCGCCTCGACGATCCGCTGGCCAGCCTGCGCACCTATCTTGAGCGCAGCGACACGCGCGTGATGATCTGCGCCGATTCGGCCGGCCGGCGCGAAACGCTGCAGCAGTACTTCAGTGAATACAGGCTCGATCTGACGCCGGTGGAGGGCTTCGAGGGCTTCCGCGCCAGCGACGCCCGCCTGGCGCTGGGCGTGGCGCCACTGCAGGCCGGGTTCGAGCTGCTCGATGCGGGCGCCGGCCACCTGGTGTTCATCACCGAGACCGAGCTGTATGCCGGTTCGGGCCGGCGCGCCGGCAAGAAGAAGCAGGAAGCGACGAGTCAGGTCGAGTCGATGGTGCGCGACCTGTCCGAGCTCAAGATCGGCGACCCGGTCGTGCACATCAACCACGGCATCGGGCGCTACATGGGCCTGACCAGCATGGACCTGGGCGAAGGCGAGACCGAGTTCCTGCACCTGGAATACGCGAAAGACACGAAGCTGTATGTGCCGGTGTCGCAGCTGCACGTGATCGCGCGCTACTCGGGGACGGCGGCCGAAGACGCACCGCTGCATTCGCTCGGCTCGGGCCAGTGGGAAAAGGCCAAGCGCAAGGCCGCCGAGCAGGTGCGCGATACGGCTGCCGAACTCCTGAACCTGTACGCGCGGCGCGCGCTGCGCCAGGGCCACGCATTCGAGTATTCGAACGTCGACTACGAAAACTTCTCGCAGAGCTTCGGCTTCGAAGAGACGCCCGACCAGGCCGAGGCGATCCACAACGTCATCAAGGACATGACGTCGGGCCGCCCGATGGACCGCCTGGTGTGCGGCGACGTCGGCTTCGGCAAGACCGAGGTCGCGCTGCGCGCGGCATTCATCGCCGTCATGGGCGGCAAGCAGGTCGCGATCCTGGCGCCGACGACGCTGCTGGCCGAGCAGCATGCCCAGACCTTTGCCGACCGCTTTGCCGACTGGCCCGTGAAGATCGCCGAGCTGTCGCGCTTCCGGACCGGCAAGGAGATCAATAACGCGATCAAGGGCATGGCCGACGGCACGCTCGACATCGTGATCGGCACCCACAAGCTGCTCTCGCCGGACGTGAAGTTCACGCGCCTGGGCCTGGTGATCATCGACGAAGAACACCGCTTCGGCGTGCGCCAGAAGGAAGCGCTGAAATCGCTGCGCGCCGAAGTCGATGTGCTCACGCTCACCGCGACGCCGATCCCACGCACGCTGGGCATGGCGCTGGAAGGCCTGCGCGACTTTTCGATCATCGCCACCGCGCCGCAAAAGCGTCTGGCGATCAAAACCTTCGTACGGAGCGAAGACGGCTCGATCATCCGCGAGGCCTGCCTGCGTGAACTCAAGCGCGGCGGCCAGATCTACTTCCTGCACAACGAAGTCGACACCATCGAAAACCGCCGCGCGATGCTGCAGGAGCTGCTGCCGGAAGCCCGCATCGGCGTGGCGCACGGCCAGATGCACGAACGTGACCTCGAAAAAGTCATGCGCGACTTCGTGGCGCAGCGCTTCAATATCCTGCTGTGCACGACCATCATCGAGACCGGCATCGACGTGCCGACCGCGAACACGATCATCATGCACCGCGCCGACAAGTTCGGCCTGGCGCAGCTGCACCAGCTGCGCGGGCGCGTGGGCCGCTCGCACCACCAGGCCTATGCCTACCTGCTGGTGAGCGACGTGCAGAACCTGACCAAGCAATCGCAGCGCCGCCTGGACGCCATCCAGCAGATGGAAGAACTGGGCAGCGGCTTCTACCTGGCGATGCACGACCTGGAAATCCGGGGCGCGGGCGAGGTGCTCGGCGAGAACCAGTCCGGCGAAATGCTGGAGATCGGCTTCCAGCTGTATTCGGACATGCTCAACGAGGCGGTGCGTTCGCTCAAGGCCGGCAAGGAACCCGACCTGGCCGCGCCGCTCTCGTCGACCACCGAGATCAATCTGCACGTGCCCGCCCTGCTGCCGGCTGACTACTGCGGCGACGTCCACGAGCGCCTGTCGATCTACAAGCGTCTGGCCAACTGCGAAAGCGCGGACCGGATCGACAGCATGCAGGAAGAGCTGATCGACCGCTTCGGCAAGCTGCCCGAGCCCGTGAAGGCGCTGGTCGAGACGCACCGGCTGCGCATCGCCGCCAAGGCCGTGGGCATCGTCAAGATCGACGCCCATGGCGAAGCGGCCAGCCTGCAGTTCATGGAAAAGCCGCCGATCGATCCGATCAGGATCATCACGCTGATCCAGAAGAACCGCCACGTCAAGCTGGCCGGCCAGGACAAGCTGCGCATCACGGCCAGCATGCCCGACCTGTCGGCGCGCGTGAACCAGATCAAACAGACCATCAAACAACTACTCGCATGAACACGACGATGAATCTGGTGCTGCAGGGCCCGCAGGCCGATCCCGCCACGCTGGCGCGGCTGGCGCAACTGGCCAGTCCGCAGCGCACCACGGATGTGGGCGCGCATGCGCTGCGCTGCGAAGGCGTGGCGTTCAGCGCCGACCTGAAAGAGCGCATCGACGCTGCCGCGTTCGAGGCTGGCGTGGACGCGACCTTCATCGCCGCAGGCCGTTCGCTGGCCGATGTACGCCTGGTGGCGATGGACATGGATTCGACGCTGATCACGATCGAGTGCATCGATGAAATCGCCGACATGCAGGGCCTCAAGCCGCAAGTGTCCGAAATCACCGAGGCGGCAATGCGTGGCGAGCTCGATTTCTCGGAAAGCCTCAGGCGCCGTGTGGCCCTGCTGGCAGGCCTGGACGCGGGCGCGCTGCAGCGGGTGTATGACGAGCGCCTGCGCATCTCGCCGGGTGGTGAGGAAATGCTCAAGGCCGTGCAGGCGGCAGGCATCAGGACGCTGCTGGTGTCGGGTGGGTTCACGTTCTTTACCGAACGTCTCGGCGCGCGCCTGGGGCTCGACTACACGCACGCGAACGTGCTCGAGATCGCGGATGGCAAGCTGACCGGCCGCGTCGTCGGCGGGATCGTCGATGCGGAAGAAAAGAAACGCACCGTCGAGCGCGTGTGTGCTGAACTGGGCATTCTGCCGTCACAAGCGGTCGTGATGGGCGACGGTGCCAATGACCTCAAGATGATGGGCATTGCGGGGCTCTCGGTCGCATTTCGCGCCAAGCCGGTCGTGCGCGCGCAGGCCGATGTGGCGTTGAACTTTTCTGGCCTGGACGGGTTGCTGACGATTCTGGGCTGACAAGCAGCCATGACTACGTACTGGCTGTTCGCACGCTGTAACGAGGTGTAAAACCGTGCGCCGCCTTGTCAGCAAGCTCGTATGATGGCTTCATGAGGAGGAGCGCCATGAAAAATCTTGCCATCATTATCGTGTCTCTGGGCGCGCTGGCCGGTTGCGCCGCGCCGGGGCCCTATTACAGTAATCAAGGCTATGCGCAGCCCGCCGATCCGAGCCAGTGGCGTGTTGTTTCTGTCACGCCAGTTCCAGTCGGCACTGGAGCACGCGTAGCGTCGTCGGGCGGCAGCGCTGTCACCTCGACCCCAGTGCCTGCCACGACCTATTCCACGCCGTACTACACGCCACAGCAGCCCGTCTATGTACAGCAGCAGCCCGTGTACATCCAGCAACAGCCAGTCTATGTCCCGCAGCCGGTATATGTCGAGCAGCCCAACTACTGGTATCCACCGATCTCGATCGGCCTGGGCTTTGACTTCGGCCGCAGCAGCTGGCGCGGCCATCGCGGTCGCGGCTGGGGTGGCAGTATCGGCACCCACTTCCCGTACCGCAGGTGATGCCTAACAAAGCTGGTGAAAACCTGCTTTTTTCATGCAGAAAAGCCGGGGTCACATGCAGAAAAGCCGGGGTCAGGTCTGACATTCGGACACGATCTCGACAATGGGGCAGACAGAACCAGCTGGTGCCGGGCCATCTTCATACTGTTTAAGAAACGATTGCGTATACGTAACGCTGAGGTCATGCAGAAAAGCCGGGGTCAGGTCTGACATTTGGACACGATCTCGACAATCGTGTGGTCAAACTCTCCGGCGACGGGCCACGAAAATACCGATTAAGACCCCATTGGAAGCTCTCAAGGCTGAGCTCGTGTCTGAATGTCAGACCTGACCCCGGCTGTGCCGCCCCCTGTTGCGCCGCATACTCGCGCTTACGACAAATCGTGCAAATCCTTCTGCAGTGCTGGCTGTACCGAGAACTCGCTGAAGATTACCTCCAGACCGCCACGCTGGGGCGTGCAGCACATAGGGCCGACGAGGTAATGGCCCGCCACGGGAAATGGTGCCAGACGCAGCAATGGCCACACGATGCCATCGACCGAATACTGCGCCCTTACGGTGCCGGAACCAATGGTGACGCGGATCCAGAACCCGTCGCAGATGAACGGCGCAGGCATTACCGCCCAATCGGACTTTTCGTCTGTCAACACTGTACTAAGCATCAATTGATCGTCCGAGAACTCGACACCGATCTTGATCCAGCGAGTCTCGTCGATCCTTACCATCAAACCCGCCTGGTCGTACAACGCCTGAAAGTCCGCGCGTACGTGCAGTTGCGCGGTGAAAGCATGATCGACAGGCCTGCCAAAGAAATGGCCATTGTCGTGAATGAAGTCGTATTCGGTGATGCGCCAGAAGTCCGTTTTCTCGCTCGTGATGACTTTTAGTGTGTGATGGTCGATCTGATATTCGGGTGGCGTTTGAAGCCATGTGCATTCTTCGAACATGTCATCTCTCTTTCGTACTGTTTCGCTGCTTCACTCAAATGCATGTACCCGGGAAAAAGCGGGGGTCAGGTCTGACATTCGGACACGATCTCGACAATAGGATAATCAAAACCCGCTGGCACTGGGCGACGCTAATACTGGTCAAGACACCATTTTAAGTGTCTAAGGCTGAGGCCGTGTCCGAATGTCAGACCTGACCCCGGCTGTACCGGCTGTAATGATGAGGTCGTGTCCAAATGTCAGACCTGACCCCGGCTGTGACCCCGGCTGTGCCCTTGGCTGTACATCGGCCACACACGCGGTTTGAGGATCAACTGCTGAACAGATCGTGCGCGTCGAGAATGGCCCAGGCGATCTCGGGCCGCAAGCTCAAGCAGCGCCGCACCGCGGCCGGTACGGATTGCCGCACCTTCTTGCACAGACCGGGCCGGTCTTCGAGCACGATCACGATGCCGCGCACGCTGCGCACTTCATTCGGCCCCGGCGCGATGTGCAGCGCCGCGCCGATGTTCTTGTGGATCAGCCCCTGCACGTGCTGCAGGTCGGCGAGACTATCGACGCGCTCGATCCGCGCGATCAGCTTCAGTTCTTGCTGGCGCGTGATCGTCAAGGGACGCTGATCCAGTTGCGGGTCGGCCAGCACGCGCGCGCGATCGCAGACGCACGCGCCCGGCGGGCACTCGACGCGCAGTGGCGCGGCGGCAGGCTGCGGGCCTGCAGTCGTGCCCGGCTCTGACTGGACGGCGGTGGATGAGTTCACTCGGATGGCGCGGTGACGTTTGGACTCGCTGATTCTACCCCGCCCCGGTCACCCGATGGACCTACTTCATGCCCCATCAGTTCGAGCGCGTTAGGCACGGCTGCGCCCTCCGCTGTATTGTCGAAGATGCACCACACCGTGCGGCCCGCCGCAATTGCGCGATCGATACGGCTGCGCCAGCGGGCGATCTCGTCGCCCGGATACGCCGAGTAATAGATGCGCGGGGCGCCGTGCAGGCGCACGTAGACGTGGGTATCGCTCGTCGGCTCGTGCTCCCCGGGCTGGCCGGCAGCAGGATCTGCGATCACGCGCACTACCCCGCACTCGCGCAGCGTCGCTGTGGCGGCTGCAGAAAACCAGCTCGCGTGCCGTGCTTCAAACGCGATGCTGCAACCGAAACGCGCACGCACTTGCCCGAAAAATGCATGCGCCAGCACGTCATCGAAACCGAAGCGCGGCGGCAGCTGGACCAGCAGGCAGCCCAACTTGTCGCCCAGCATGCCGGCTTCGCCCTGGAAGCGGTCAAGCAGCGCATTGACATCCCGCAGACGGGCATCATGCGTGATCGCGCGCGGCACCTTGACCGCGAAGCGGAAGTGTTCGGGCACGCTGGCGGCCCAGCGCGCATACGTCTCGGGCTTGTGCGGCCGGTAGAACGACGAGTTGATTTCCACCGCCGGGAACACGGTGGCATAGCGTTCGAGGTGGCTACCCTCTGCCGGAAACGCGGCGAAGTCCTTGCTCCCAAGGCTCCAGCCGGCGCAGCCGACCAGCAGGCGGCCGGGCGTATTCTGCTCAGGCATACGATCGTCTCATTTATATTATTGCAACCATTCTAGCGAGCCGATGCAGCGCGCGGCGCATGGCAGGGCTGGCGACGTGCAGACCAGGCCCCGCTTACAATAAGAACATCGTATCGACCGGAGGAGCTAAGCATGACCGAACCAACCCACATCGTTTGCCCGCACTGCGACGCCGTCAACCGCATGCCGCAGTCGCGCCTGCAGGACGCGCCAACCTGCGGCAAATGCACGCAGCCGCTGTTCACGGGGCGTCCCCTGGACGTCGACAGCGCGCGTTTCGAGCGCCACATCGGCCGCAACGATATTCCCGTGCTGGTGGACTTCTGGGCCGAATGGTGCGGTCCGTGCAAGATGATGGCGCCGGCGTATGCGCAAGCAGCCGGGCAACTCGAGCCGGCCGTGCGCCTGCTGAAGGTGGACACCGAGCGCGCGCAGGATCTGTCGGCGCGCTTTGCGATCCGCAGCATCCCGACACTGGCGCTGTTCAAGGGTGGCCGCGAAATCGCGCGCCAGTCCGGCGCGATGGATGCGGTGCGCCTGAGCGCCTGGGTGCGCCAGCACATCGGGTAAAGCGGCAGGATCATTATTGCGAATCGTGCTGCTACAATGGCAACAAAGGGGGTTGTCCCCGCACGAGGAGACGGTATGTCGCAAGAACTGATTCTGGAACGAGGCGTCGAAGACAACAAGCATTGGGCGCGCATCCTGTATGTGATCCATGCGCTGACGTTCTTCTTTTCGCTCGGCATGCTGTCGATCGTGCCGGTGATCGTCAACTACATGAAGCGCCCGGACACGGCTGGTACGATGGTCTACACCCACCACACGTGGATGATCCGCTCGTTCTGGTGGTACGTGGTGTGGATGGCGATTGGCGGCGTGCTGTTCATCACCGTCATCGGCATGCCAGGGGCCTTCGTCGTGTGGGGCGTGGCATGGATCTGGAAAGCGTATCGCCTGATCCGTGGCTTCATTGACTTGAACAACAACCGCGCGATGCCGGTGTAAAAAAAATGGGGCCAGTGCCCCATTTTTTCATGTCATAGCACATTAAAGGCCTGAGCCAGATCGGCGATCAGGTCGGCCGGGTCTTCCAGCCCCACATTGAAGCGCACCAGCACCCCGCCCTCCCACTGATCCCGCAAGCTGTTGATCCGGTACGGCATCACGAGACTGTTGGGTCCACCCCAGCTGTAGCCGATGCCGAATAGCGTCAGCGCATCGACTATGCGATCGACCTGCGCCTCGTCGAAGCGTGCGTCGAACACCACCGAGAACAAGCCACCCGCGCCCGTGAAATCGCGCTGCCAGAACGCGTGGCCCGGGCAATCCTCGAATGCCGGATGCAGCACCTTTGCGATCTCGGACCGTGCCTTGAACCAGGCGGCCAGCTCGCGCGCGCTGGCGTCGTGCCGCTCGAAGCGCATTTTCATCGTCGGCAAGCCGCGCTGCACCAGATATGCATCGTCGGGGCTCACGCCCAGGCCCAGGCGCATGTGCGCCAGCGCCAGCCGATCGTTCAGCACGCGGTCGCGCGTGATCACGGCGCCCATCAAGAGGTCGGCGCCGCCCGACTGGTACTTGGTCAGCGCGTGCATGACGATGTCGGCGCCAAGGTCGAACCCGCGCAGCGCCAGACCAGCCGACCACGTGTTATCGAGCGCCACCAGCACGCCCCGCTCATGCGCCGCCTGGCACAGCGCCGGCAGATCCGGCACTTCCATCGACACCGAGCCGGGCGCTTCGGCCCACAGCAGCTTGGTGTTCGGCTGGATCAGCGCGGCGATGCCAGCACCAATCATCGGATCGTAGTAGCGTGCAGTGACGCCGAAATCGGCGCTGAGCCAGCGGCCCAGTTCACGGTTCGGGTTGTAGACATTCTCGGGCAACAGCACATCGTCGCCGCTTTTGAGCAACGCGAAGTCGACCATCGCGATCGCCGCCAGGCCCGACGGCGTGAGCAGGCAATGGTTGCCGCCCTCGATCTCGGCCAGCTTGCCTTCCAGCGTGAACGTGGTCGGCGTGCCGTGCAAGCCATAGGTATAAGCGGTCTTGTCTTTCCACTGGCTCGCGCGCATCGCCGCCGTGTTCGCAAACAGCACGGTCGACGCGCGGTGCGTTGCCGGCGGGAAGGCATCGAACCCCGCCGGTGCGACATAGTCGC